>Ga0214927_100025_pt1 | contig 177054 bp, 149 predicted proteins | sample Stichaenrichm16X_FD_168612 | JGI IMG/M metagenome (GOLD analysis project Ga0214927, IMG submission 168612) | Xylose enriched microbial communities from anaerobic bioreactor in Madison, Wisconsin, United States - 16X | ecosystem: Engineered > Bioreactor > Anaerobic > Unclassified | place: USA... | reverse complement strand
AGCGCCAAATATGCTCACGGCATTACTAACTTCACAATCACTTTATACCAAAAAGTGATGAACTAAAGCCCCGTCGGGTTTTAATTCATCACAAGCTTAGTCTGTTTTAAAGGCCGGAGGGAGCTCAAAAGAGCATAACCGCACCAACCAATTGATAATCTTTCCGCCCCTGCGCACCAATCCAATCAAGACAAAATATAAAAAGAGCCAATCATTCCAAAAACAGGAATAATCAGCTCGTTCATTAAAATTCTAAGGGCAACACATCTCGCATCGCACCCTCACTCAGTTTTCAATTCCCCTTCAGCATCCAATTCAGCCATAATCTCTTGATACTCCGCTAAAATATCATCATATTCATGCAAATGAAGTTGCTGATGAACTTTATCAACTTCCCAAGGCTTGACCGAAACCGTGTGGACGATCGGCCATAATTTCCACCGGGTGGAGAAATGTTGAAAAACGGTGTCAGATTGAACATCCTGCTGCTCATTGTATTTTTCAGGGGCAAAAGCCTTGTGCTTAGCCAGCTTATTCATTGCGGACTGGTCCGGCATAATCATCGGCCATTTTCGACAGTACTCCCGGCAGCGGGCCAGCAATTTGTCTTGGCGGATCATGTCCAGATTCATCAGGAGCATCCCCGAGTTAATGTAATCAAATGCTCTAAGTTGATGATGGAAGAACCAACGGCCGTAATGATCCAAGACGCCAACAAAATCAGTTCCTGCCAGTGATTGATGATAAAAATCTTCAAACGGCCGGCGACACACAACGTCAGCGTCCAAATACAGAATTCGGTCTGAAAATTGCGGCACCAAATCACTATACAGCCGCAACATACTATAGGGCGTGAATAACGTGTTGATGTTCGCCTTGGGCAAATCCGCCTCAAACTGAGTGGTAATGTCAATTTTGGTAACGCCACTATCGATATTTTCCCGCTTGACCAGTTGATTCAAAAAGGCTGCGTGATCGTCAGTCAGCGCTTGAAATTGCTGATGTCGATTATACAATTGCCCAGTTAAAATGTAGATGTTGAGTGGTTCTTGCGCGTGTTTTGTCAGTGAGAGGATTGAAATAATCAATCCTGAAAACATGTGGTCATCTCCACAATATAAAATATCCAAACCGCATTCATCCCCCAATTCGTGTCTCATCAATCAAAGTGTGTCATACTTCCTGATAAATGGCAACTAATGACCTTGGAAATCCCCCCACAATTCAAAAAGGCACCCAGCCGACGCAGCAATGTGTGTCAAAAGGCTGAGTGCTTTTAAATTAATCTTCGAAATAGTTTTTGACCTGTTTGGGCTCAGTTTGAACCAGAATCTTACCATTGTGAATGGAGTAGAGAATTTCTGAGCGTTCATTTAACGCGTTATAGAAATTATCATTATTCATAATGATACAATTAGCCGGTTTACCGACCTGGATCCCGTAGTGGCCAGTGATATGCATCGCCTTGGCACCGTTAGTCGTAATAAACTGGTAGGAATTCATAATATCGTCGTACCCCATCAAATGGCCAACGTGAATCCCCATCTCAACCGGGTCGAGCATGTTACCATTGCCCATTGGATACCAAGGATCCTTGATGTCATCTTCACCAAAGGCAACGTTGATGCCATCCTCGGATAACTCTTTAACCCGAGTCATCCCCCGCCGCTTTGGGTAGGTATCGAAGCGGCCGCCAAGGTTGGTATTCACTAACGGATTGGCAATGAAATTGATGTGAGACATTTTCAGGAGGCGGAACAACTTGTAAGTATAGGCGTCGTTATACGATCCCATGGCAGTGGTGTGACTGGCGGTAACCTTGTCGCCCATGCCGCTTTCAAGTGCCAAGGTGGCCAAAACTTCCAAGTTTCGTGAAGCTGGATCATCAATTTCGTCACAGTGAACGTCGACCAGTTTGCCCTTGCTTTCGGCAACTTTCATCAAGAATTTGAGTGACTCAACGCCGTAGTCGCGGGTAAATTCAAAGTGGGGAATCCCGCCAATCACGTCGGCTCCCATGTCGGCAGCGGCAATCATCAATTCCTTGCCATTTGGATAGGATAAAATGCCTTCTTGGGGAAAGGCCACCAGCTGGAGTTCCACTTGATCGGCAACCTCGTCACGGACCTCAATTAAAGCCTTTAAAGCCGTCAAATCGGGATCGGTCACGTCAACATGGCTGCGGACAAATTGAATCCCGTTGGCAACCTGAATCTTAAGAGCCTTTTTTGCCCGCGTCTTGACATCATCAATCGTCAGCTTTTTCTTTCGCTCACTCCAAATTCGAATGCCATCAAATAAGGTCCCGGATTGATTCCATTCAGGATCACCGGCCGTTTGGGTCGCATCCAAATGAACATGGGGATCCACAAACGGCGGCAACAGTAGTTTATCGGTGGCGTCAATCACCTGTTCACCGTCGCCAGGTTGAATTGAGGCGGCAATTTTGACGAACTTGCCATCCTCAATTTTGACGTCCCTGGTTTCTTCAGCGTTTTCAATATGGACATTTTTTATCAGCATCAGATTATCCCTCACAATCAAGTATTTAATAACATTATAGTCTATTTTAATGCCGGAGTTGGGCGCAATCGGTGGAATGTGCGATAATACAGATGACATCATTATTAGAAATTGGCATTTCTGCCAAGTGAAAGGTACTGATTCTTTGAACTTAAAAACCCGGTTGGCACTCCCGCAGATTTTAACATTGGGATTTCTCATCATCATTCTGGTGGGAACTTTTCTGCTGTCACTGCCAATTGCCAGCAAATCCGGTCACATGACCGGCTACATTAACGCCTTCTTTACGGCAACTTCGGCCACCTGCGTCACTGGGATGACCGTCGTCAATACCGCGCTTCATTGGAGCGTTTTCGGCAAAATTGTCATCTTGATGCTCGTGGAAATCGGTGGTCTGGGATTCATGACCTTTGCGGTTCTCCTGTTTGTTTTCATGCGCCGAAAAGTTGATCTGACAACCCGGTTGTTGACTCAGCAATCGCTAAACCTGCAGTCATTTGCCAATACCAGTTCGGTTGTGTTTTTGGTGGTCCGGATTTCTTTGGCGATTCAAGTGTTGGGAACGGCACTGATTTTTATCGATTTTTATCCCCGGTACGGGTTTGCCAAAGGCTTGGGCTACAGCATTTTTCATTCAATCAGCGCCTTTTGTAACGCCGGGTTTGACTTGTACGATAACAGTTTGGAACAATTTCAGACCGATCCATACCTGCTCTTTGTCTTGACGATTTTAATTATTTCAGGCTCACTTGGCTTTCTGGTCTGGAAAGATATTCTTTTCTACAAGGAAGATCACCATTTAAGCCTGCACACCAAATTAGCATTGACGACTTATCTGGGGCTGATTGGCCTCAGCTTTGTGGTGTATATGCTGACTGAAGGCAACTTCGGCCAGGAAAGTCATTTAACCATGTTCCAGCGGATCATGAACACCTGGTTTTTGGCGGTCACTCCTCGAACGGCCGGCTTTTACACCCTGCCGGTCACCCATATCACAATGGGCGGCATGTTCTTCACCATGATTTTGATGCTGATTGGCGGAACTCCCGGATCGACTGCCGGTGGTATCAAAACAACCACAGTCGGCATCCTGCTGATCAGAGTGTGGTCAACATTGCGCGGCAAGCGGGACGCAACCTTTTGGGGCCGGCGGTTCAGTAACGATAACGTTACCCGTTCATTGTCACTGGTCTTCTTGGTGGCAGTGGTCTTGTCGATAGCAACGATGATTCTAACGTTTACGGAAACGATCCCCAAAAACCAGGGATTGGAATACATCACATTTGACGTCATCTCGGCATTCGGTACCACCGGCTTTAGCCTGGGCCTGGTGGCGCACCTGAGTGTCGTCGGTAAATTAATTTTTGCGGCGCTGATGTTCATGGGCAGAGTGGGTATCTTTACGGTGATGTACTCACTGCTCAACTCAAAGCGCCCGGAAGATGCTTTCCGGTATCCGGAGGAGAATGTGATGATTGGGTAAGAGTGCGGACTAGGGCGGTTAGCAACCGTAGTCTAAGGTGCTTCCAACGGAAATCGAGTTTGATTTTCGTTGGAAGTATCTTAGGCGCAGGTTGCTGCCCTAGGGAGCACGCCTCCACTAGGTAAAATAAAAGCACTAACACCTCTAAGTGCAATGAGTGTTATGAATCATATTTTCAAGCTAAACACTATTAAAAATTAACCCAACAACCAAAAGGAGCAAAACAATGAAACAAAACTACGCAGTCATCGGCCTCGGCCTCTTCGGTTCCAGTATCGTCAACACCCTGCTGGAACACGATCAGGAAGTTCTGGTCATCGACAAAAGCGAAGCTCGGGTCAACGAATTTCGTGACCGGGCAACCGAAGCAATCGTAGCCGATACGCAAAATGAGTTAGCCTTAAACCAACTGGGCATCGGGAACTTTGACAACGTCTTTGTTGCCATTGGAACCGATCTGGAAGCCAGTATCATGACCACCATGATTTGTGAAGAATTAGGTGTCAAAAACCTGATCTGTAAGGCCGAAAATGCCCGCCATGCAAAAGTCCTGGAAAAATTAGGTGCCGATGAAGTTATCCAGCCGGAACGAGATATGGGTCAGCGGATTGCCCTGCACGTGATGGAGCCTAAGATTCTCAATGATTTGAAGCTAAAGGGTGAATTGTCGGTGATTGAATTTGAACTGACCAATCCAAAACTCTTTAACAAGACGCTCAAGGAACTCAACTTAACCAATCGCTACAAGATTTCTGTCATCGCCCTCTCCCACGCGGACGAGAACGGTGCGATTATCCCGAATCAGTCAACGATTACTAAACCTGGTGACATTGTGACGATTATCGGCACTGAGAAAGATGTTGAGGCATTTGAAGCAGTGGCCACGGCATAAAAATAGAGTCAGACAGCTTGGTTAGCTGACTGACTCCTATTTAGTGTGAATCATGATGTTAAACAAATTCAAAAAAATTACTTAGCAGGCTTTTGCTTCAAGAAATGTTGCAAGTCTGATAATTCTTTGTTTCGCTTAATATCTTTTTTACGGTTAACTGGACGACGTCCTTGTACGCCGTGTGGATGACAAATTCGCATAATTAGACTCTCCTTATTTTGTATTATGATTTCATAATTCCAATAGACTAAATTATTATAATACAAGTTTAGGTTGGAACGCAAATCAATCTGCGGTTTCTCTATGATTTCTAATGAAATGTGGTATTCTTAATAATTAAATGAACAGTTGAGGTGATTAATTTGACAGAACAATATCCACAGGCACTGACAATTGCGGGCTCTGACAGCGATGGCAGCGCCGGCATGCAGGCTGATTTACATACATTTTTTAGACGGCACATCTACGGAACGGCTGTTATGACCGCCGCGGTGGCAGGAAATAGTTACGGGATTCATGATTCGGTAACCCTGCCGACATCTTTTATTGACCAGGAATTTAAAGATTTGGCCGACGATTATCATGTTCGGGCAAGCAAAACCGGGATGCTGGCCGACACAGAGTTGATTCGCACCGTCATCAAGAACTATCAAAAATACGATTTCGGCCCATTAGTGGTTGATCCGGTGATTACCACCAAGCATGGTAACATGCTTTTGGAACAAAGCGCCTACCAGACGCTTCGCGATGAGCTGATCCCGCTGGCAACCGTCATCACTCCCAACTTCTTTGAAGCCCAAAAATTGGCTGAAATGGACATTAACACTCAGGATGACATGGTTACCGCAGCCCAGAAACTAAAGGATCTGGGTGCCGCCAACATCATGATCAAAGGCAGCCACCACAAACCCGGCCAAAAAGAAGTGTCCGATTATGTCCTCCTCGAATCCGGGAAAAGTTTCTGGCTGACTGGTGACTTCTTCGATACTGACCGTAAAAACGGGACCGGCGACAGTTTGTCCGCATGTATCGCTGCCGAATTAGCCCGTGGTAACGACATCGAAACCGCTGTTCGCATTGCTAAAAAGTTTGTTGACGTGACAATTGAAAATGAGATCCAAGTTGGCCACAAATTTGGGCCGATTAACCACTGGGCACCGGGATATCCCGATCCTGAACAATCAAACAATTCCTAATGGCCACCTCCATCATCGGATAGGTCGCATCATAACCAAATCGGCAGAAAGGCCTGGGCAAAACTAACGATTTTGCTCAGACCTTTTTGCTATCTTAGTATTACCTCGCCGAATAGTGGGAAAACAAGCAGCTTCCGGCCGTCTAAGGAGGATTAGCCAAACATCCACAACCAGGATATTTGGCTAATCCCCCTTAGACTCTGGAAGCTAAGTGCTTGTTTTACCACACTGTTCCGTTACCCAATATGTCTTTCAAACTTTTTGAATCCAAATAACTTGTCGATTCGGCCAAAGTATTCTTCTGGGATTTCCAAATCAACAGCCTTCAAATTATTTTCAAGTTGGCTGGGCTTGCTGGCACCAGTAATCAAGCTGCTGATTCGTGGGTCACGCATTGTCCAAGCTAAAGCGAAGGTCGCCAAATCAGTGTCCAACTCATTTGCCATCTTAATCAGTTCTTCAACCTTATCTAAGTTGTCGTCCGTTAACAGCGCTTGGATTTGATCTTGATAAGTTGCTCGTGAGCCGGCTGGAATCTTGTGACCCTTACGATACTTGCCAGTCAGTAAGCCTTGGGAAAGCGGCGAAAATGGGACGATCCCCAGGCCAAGTTTTTCGCAGACATCCATCAGTTCATGCTCAATGTAGCGATCAAACATGTTATATTGCGGCTGAACCACAGACATCGGGTGTAAGCCCAACTTTTGAATCACTAATTGTGCTTCCAAAATTTGCACTGGGCGCCACTCACTGACACCGTAATAAAGAACCTTGCCTTGGTCGACGAGATCACTCAAAGCAGTTAAAGTTTCTGCCAACGGTGTGTTGGGATCAAATCGGTGACAAAAGTACAGATCCAGGTAATCAGTCTGGAGATTCGTCAATGACTGATCAATCGATTCCATAATATGTTTGCGCGAAAGCCCACGGTCGTTGACTCCAGGACCTGTCGGAAAGTAAACCTTACTTGAAAGAACGATTTCTTTTCGTGGAAATTCTTTGAGTGCCTTGCCTAAAAACCGTTCGGCTGCCCCACCACTGTAAGCGTCAGCGCAATCAAAGAAGTTGATGCCTTTGCTATAAGCCAGTTTCAAACTCTGATCTGCCAAATCCTGCTTGGCTGAATCACTCACGTCGGTCATCCAGCTGCCTAAAGCCAATTCACTGACTTTAAGGCCTTGTTTACCTAAATTACGGTATTTCATTTTGTTTCCTCTCCTCATTTTGATTTGTTAGTTGATAACTTGAGTTTAGCGCTTCGAGTGTACTTGAAGTAAAGGACATTTAGTAAAAATTGTTTGGGCGCTGTTACTTTGCTGAGTTGTGCTACCCAGGCAGGCCTGGTCCTGTAACTTCGGGGGTTGTTTGACTGTTATCCTTAGGGATTTTCACTGTTACTTTGTTGAATTGTGCTACGCAGGCCAGACTCCTCCGCTTAGATAAATAGGACCCTTTGATGCAAGACCAGCCTAATCCTGTAACTCTAGAGGTTGTTTGACTGTTATTTCGGGGTATTTTTGCTGCTACTTTGCTGAATTGTGCTACCCAGGCCAGACTCCTCCGCTTAGATAAATAGGACCCTTTGATGCAAGACCAGCATCAAAGGGTCCTATTCACCTAATGCTCGGAGTCTAACCGGCCTGGTTCGCACACTGTTTTTTGCACCGCGATCAACCCGAGTCTTGTCGCACACTAATCCCTGAACAACTCCATATTCTGCAAATAAGTCATCTCATCAGTCGAAATCCGCGTTTGCAGCTTTTCTGCCAAAGCGGCATCGATTTTTCCGGTCGTCAAAGAGTTTTGAATCAGCTCATACTCGCTATGAAACGCCCGCATGAACATCTGGTAGACAATGTCCATATCAACATCCTGGCCATTAATTCGCCGATGCCTGGTTCGATAGAATCGCTTGACCATGTTGGTCTCGACACCATTTTCACCCTGCTTAGTCTTCAAAAAGTCCATGACCGCGTTAAATCCGGCTTCCTCAATTGGGAGGATGTTTTCTCCATGCTTTTCAAATTGCTCGCGCCAATAGACTTCTTCCAAAGCCACCGGGGCGGTCAAAAACGCCTCTTGAGCGCGGTTCAAATCCTTATATAATCTACCAACATGCAGACTAAACCTAATTCTCAATAAGACATTTTTCCAAATCTTTTCATCCGCGGAAAAATTATTCAAGTTCAAAAATTTTGTATAGTACGTCAGCTCATCCTGAGAAATTTTACCGTCATCAAACATCTTCTGAACGGTCTTCAGCTCCACTTGGTGGCTCTCACTCATCAGCTGCCTACGCAAATGGAAATTCGGCGTGCTGTCCAAAACCAACTGCTGCTGAAGCGAATCAATGACCACCTGGGCCTCGGCTTGATGCTCCTTTTCTTTCAGCAGGTCACTAATTGCGGCTTGAATCATCCGTTTAACCCAACGATACCGCGGCTGCTGCCGATCTTGACTCGGTAAAATGATTGGAACAAAAATCGTCGGCATAATGAGACTGGTCAAGATAACCACCGCTGCGACAAAAATCATGATGCCTCGGAACTCAAATGGCTGGCCATTAACCGTGTTAGGCATCGAGAAAGCCAGTGAGAGGGTAATTGTCCCGTTCGCTCCGCTAAGTGCCATGACGAGGCTATCACGCCACTCATGGTTCGATTTAACACGGCGCTTGAGCATATATCTGCTCCAAACCAGTCTCAAGGTTCCTTTTACCGCATAAACGCCAATCCCAATCAGAATTAACTTCAAAATATTCAGATCAGGATTTGGAGATTGGTGAAGTGCCTGAATAACTTCCGGCAACGACAGGCCCAGCAGCACGAACACAATCCCGGATAATGCTCCGGAAACGACTTCCCAGACGTTGCTGGTAACCAGCTGCATCCGCGATGAAGTTAACCGTAATTTGTCACGTTCAGATCCCTGAACCAGCCCGGCGGCGACAACCGCCAAGATGCCTGACAATGCTAATTTTTCTGCCAGCAAATACACTAAAAATGGAGACATCAATTGGATCAACACCATGATAATCGGCGTATCGTCGTTATAACGAATCAAAAACAGCCGGGCACTGACAATCGCAACTCCGATCAGGCTCCCAAATAACAAGCCGCCTAAAAATTCCCAGAGAAACATCGCAACGGCCAGTTTTAACGAAAAGGTCCCCGAGACAAAGGCAGTCAGCGACAAGTCAAACAGCACAATGCCGGCCGCATCGTTAAACAGCGACTCGTGCTGCAAGATCCCTGCCTGCTCTTCAGCAATCGGATTGGCCTCAAAAATCGAATTAACCGCTGAAGCATCAGTTGGCGTGACAATCGCCAGCAATGCAAAGCATAGCGTCAGCGGCAGGATGGTCATGACGGCGTGTAGGCCTGAACCAACCACCAAAACGGTGACCAGTACCAGCCCAACTGCCAGCGACAAAATGTTGGTGATCGACCGACCAATCCAAAACCGCGAACTGTTTTGAGCCTCATTAAACAGCATCGGCGCGATAATTGCCAAGGCAAACGTCGATGGGTCCAAATGGAAATTGCGGTATACCGGTAGAACCGCCAGTAGAATCCCCAGCAAAATCAGGAAAAATGGCAGCGGAATAAACGAGACGTGTCGCGCGAGAATATTCGCAAATACGACCGCAGCCAAAATGATGGTCAGTAGTAGTACCATGTCCATTACATTCACCCCTCCGCTTCAATATCGATTCTAGTTTATCACTGATTGGACAAAAAAAGCCGTGTCGACACTTGGACACGGCTTACAGATGAAAGGCAGATATATTTCTATTTAACCTACCACTTATCCGGGCTCCAAATCCGCCCGTCCAACTCATCTTGGGATTGCTGCGCTCGCTTTTCCTGCTCCTTAGCCAACGCAATAGCTGCTTGATAAATCGATTTATTAACAAATGATTGGTCAGCTTCCTTTAGTTGGGTCAGCTGTTGAACCAACCAATCCGTTGTATCACTCATCCCTATTCCTCCTGATCGCGAATCATTTTCACGTCTTGTTTTAAACTTTCAACATTATTCTGTTGATCTTCAATGGAGTTGATCACCAAATCAATGGCCTGTTGAAGGTCCGCTGACTTATCTGCTTTGGTATCCTGCAGCCGAGCAACCAGCCATTGCTCGCGGTTGGCCAAACTCAAGGGCATCTCGGCACTCAAGTATTCCAGATAGTCGACCAGTAACTTCTCTTTTTGGGCCGGATCCAAATAACCAAATTGATTAACAACAAATGGCTTCAGATAAGTCATACCTGCTTTATTAGCGAATGCCTGAAACGGACGCAGCAACTCGGAAATGGTAAACTGCTCCGGGCCGCCGGCTTGGAAGTCGGCCTCAGCGTCCCCCAAAGACACGACAATACCCAATTCCTTGGTTTTTAAGGATCGTTTGGCAACGATATAGTTTCTGGTGAAAACATCGTCCATGAATCGTTTTAAGCTCGCCGGCGATGAGTACCAGTACATTGGAAATTGAAAAACAATCCGGTCAAAATCCCGCAGTGCATTTTGTTCCTTCTCGATGTCGATTGTCCCGGTTGCTGTATATAATTCATCAATTACCTGGTATTTCACATCATCCAGGGAATAAAAGCTGGTTTTAAGAAATTGTTGCGTTCCCGAATCCTCAAATTGAGGATGGGAAATTAAGATCAATGTTTTCATTGTTATCCTACGCCTTTCATAAGCCTTTTTCATTTCGTTTCCACTTAAAATCATCTATATTAAGATTGTAAACCAAATCATAATCAAAGGAGAGTTAAACTATGGCAATTTATAACGTTCATACTACCTTAAGAGACATTGGCGCTCAAACAATTAACACTGCGGGGGTCCATCAGTTTGTGGCTGACGAACCCACGAGATTTCGCGGCACCGATGCCGGCCCCAACCCGGTTCAATACTTGCTGGGCGCAGTCGGTGCCTGTCTGGGTGCCAGCGCCGCATCATTGGTTCACCGCCCCGGTTCCAATATTAAAGTGGAAGAATTTGAAGTCGAAGTTACCGGCGAAACAGAACGTTTTGCCGACAAGTCTTCACGGGTCAAAAGTATTCATGTGAAATTGACCTGCCACACCAACTTGGATAAGGAAGGCAACGATCGATTCATCGAGGATACCATTCATCTGTGCACCGTCCACAATACTTTGAAAGATTCTGTGGAATTTACCTTTGAGATTACGGATTAATTTCGATTTAATCGAAGAATAACATTACTGGTACCGTTAGCACTTCATATTATGGAGTGCTAATTTTATTTTCTACAATTTAGCAAATTGTCTTGCGAACGTTGGTGTACAAGCGTTTATGGCAATTAAATCTTTGTGTTAATTGTTTGACCTCATTACCAATATATGATACTATATAGTTGTTCGAAAGGGGAATGGATGTTCGCCCTCGAACATTTTCAACAAATATAGGAAATCATTTAGAATATGGGGGTATTGCCTATGAATAACGATATTTTTGGAACTAACGGTTTTGACGATATTTTCAACGACCCGTTCTTTAGGAATGCAATGTCAGATTCCAACGGCCGTCAACAGTCACGTCAACAACCCATTCAAGTTCAAGAACGCAGACCTCAACAGAAGAAAACTTTGTTAGATGAATATGGAACAGATTTAACCAAAATGGCCAAAGATGGCAAGTTGGATCCAGTCATCGGCCGTGATAAAGAAATTGAACAAATGGAAGAAGTTCTCAGCCGTCGTACCAAGAACAATCCAGTTCTGATCGGAGATGCCGGGGTTGGTAAGACAGCCGTTGTCGAAGGTTTGGCACAAAAGATTGTCGCTGGCGATGTGTCTGAGAAGCTCCTCAACAAGAAGATCATCTCGATTGATGTTGTCTCACTTGTTCAAGGAACTGGAATCCGTGGCCAATTTGAGGAACGGATGAAGAAGTTAATCGATGACGTTTCAAAGGATAAGAATGTAATTCTGTTTATCGATGAAATCCATCAAATTATTGGAGCCGGCTCAACTGGTGAAGGTGACAAGATGGATGCCGGAAACATTTTGAAGCCGAAGTTGGCACGTGGCGACTTCCAGTTAATTGGTGCCACAACCAGTAATGAGTACCGGGACATTGAAAAAGACCAGGCCCTTGCTCGTCGATTCCAGCCAATCATGGTGAACGAACCAAGTGAACAAGATACGTTAACCATTATCAAAGGCTTGGCACCGAAATATGAGAAGTTCCACCACGTTCAATACACTGCTGATGCTTTGAAGGCCGCTGTCAGCTTGAGTAACCGCTACATTCAAGACCGAATGAATCCTGACAAGGCCATCGACTTAATTGACCAAGCCGGAGCCAAAGTTGCCATGGGCTCATCACTCACGAAAGACAAGTCCACTCTGCAGCAAGAAGCAGAACAGCTTGAAAAGGATAAAAACGCAGCTTCCAAGAAAGAAGATTTCGAGCAGGCTGCCAAGTTGCGTGACAAGCTGGACAAGGTTCAAGATCAAATCAAGAACATCGACAGCGGTACCAAAGTCACGACACCAAAGGTCACCCCTGAAGTGATTCAATCAGTTGTTGAACGGATCACTGGAGTCCCGGTAACCGACGTCAACAAGAATGAAGTCAACCAGTTGAACAATTTGGATAAAGACCTGAAGAAAGAAGTCATCGGCCAAGATAAAGCCCTAGATGCAATTTCCGCTGCCATTCGTCGTAGCCGGGTTGGCTTTACTGAAGGTAACCGACCAATTGGCAGTTTCTTGTTTGTCGGCCCTACCGGAGTTGGTAAGACTCAAACCGCTAAGGCTCTGGCCAAAGAATTGTTTGGCACGACAAAAGCCATGTTCAGATATGATATGTCAGAATACATGGACAAAATCAGTGCCAGCAAGTTAATCGGTTCAGCACCTGGTTATGTTGGCTATGAAGAAGGCGGCCGTCTGACCGAGCAAGTTCGTCGTCATCCATACAGCCTGATTTTGATGGATGAAATCGAAAAGGCACACCCAGACGTCTTGAATCTATTGTTGCAAATTTTGGACGATGGTCGTTTGTCGGATGCTCAAGGTCGAACAGTTGACTTCAGCAACACCGTGATTATCATGACCAGTAATGCCGGTCAAGGTGAAGCCGATAACAAACAAAATGTCATCGACCGATTGAAGCCATACTTCAAGCTTGAGTTCTTGAACCGAATTGATGATATTATTCAATTCAACTCATTAACCAAGCCTGATCTGTTGAAGATTCTCGATTTGATGCTCAACGATTTGAACCAATTAGTCGACAAGTCACGTGGGATCCACTTCAGCGTCACTGCCGACGCCAAGAACAAGTTGGTCGACATGGGTTACAGTAAAGAACTTGGTGCTCGTCCAATGCACAGAGTGATTACCAAAGAAATTACAGATAAATTAACCAATAGTTATCTGCAGAATCCAGATGTCAAAGACTTCAAAGTCGTTGTTGACAAGGATGCCATCAAGGTTGAACCAGTTGCTGCCAAGCAAGCAATTGCTTCATAATCCCGAAATGATCGTAAACTAATTTGACATTGACCTGGTATGTTGGTATATTATAGTCAATGTGTTTAAGGGTTCGATTTTCAAAGGTATTTGTTTTATAGTATTATGAAATAACTCCTTGGAATCACTGCAACTTGATACATTAAAATATAATTATGCGCTAAAAGCGCAAGGAGGTTTCATATATTATGAAACAAGGTACTGTTAAATGGTTCAACGCTGATAAAGGTTATGGCTTCATTACTACTGACGATGGTGACGTATTTGTTCACTTCTCAGCTATCAACAAAGACGGCTTCAAGTCATTAGACGAAGGCCAAAAAGTTACCCTTGACGTTGAAGACAGCGACCGTGGACCACAAGCTGCTAACGTTACACCAATTGAAGACTAATTCATTAGTTTAAAATTTGAAAGAACCAGCGATTTCGATCGCTGGTTCTTTTTTTATGCTCAACTTCATCCAACTGCCTATATACATATAAGGTGCTGAATTATATAATAGAATGGTTCTGAAAATATTAAGAAAGGAGAATTCACACATGAACATTTCAAAGCATTTCAATCACTCGATGAAGTTAACGGCTTGCTTGGGTGTTTGTTTGGGAGTTTTGCTGCTTGCCAACCCTACATATGCGGATACATCGCAAGCTCAAACCAGCAGTGAGCCAACTGCGACAGCAACCGCTAGTTCATCAACGATAGATTCACCTGTGCCATCAAGTGATAGTGACTCACAAACGACTACGGTTGATCAACCAAATGAAAATGCCAAGTCGCAAACTGTTGAATCAAGTAATGAACAACCGACCGCCCCAGAGACTGATGACAGTTCTAGCGAGCAACCCGTTCCTGCAGATCATTCAACCGCCGAGACGACAACCACCAGTTCATCAACTGACAATCGATCAGATGCAGATACTGCCACCAGCACCACTGACAGCCCAGCTGATAGTTCAGGTGATACGCCAGATGTCCAGCCGAATGACAGTCAAGCCACGCCAGCTGACGGTGCTCAGACCACAACTGATCAGTCATCAACTACTGGTCCATCTGACAAGGATCAAATCACCATTGACGGCATTAATCAGTCAACTGATCCCGCCATCAAGCAATCCAGCAACAATCCATTGATCAATTTCTTGACCAGCATCACCAGTGGCATTGCCGCCTCGGTGATTTATCCATTAGTAGCTAGTCGTCAAGGGGCACAATTCATTTCGCATTTTCGAACATTGTTGTCCCCAAACCGCTGGGATGTCAGTCAAAATTGGGCGGATTTGGATCAGAAATATAATCCGGATTACGTCAAAACATACTATACCGACGCTCAGGACTGGTACGACAACCGTGTCCAAAAGCAAACTTGGGAGGTTCCTTTTGCGGACGGGACTGGTACTGCCAGGGCAACTTACCTTAAAAATGGTGACTCGAAGAAGACCATCATTTACGGTCAAGGCTGGACAACCGAGCCGGAGGGCATGGGGCGAATTTCCAAGATGTTTTATGACATGGGCTACAACGTTTTGATGCCCTACACTCGCGGCCAAAACTCCAGTGACGGTGAATGGTTAACCTTCGGGGATAAAGACAAACAGGATTGGGTCAATTGGGTTAACAAGATTGACCAAACCAATGGCCAAGACAGCCAGATTGTTCTCTACGGTCAATCACTTGGCGCCGACACTGCACTACAATATGCCGGCCAAGGCAATTTGCCTTCTTCCGTCAAAGCAACCATTGCGGATTGTGGTTTTTCGACCATCCCATCTTTGATCTACCATTTGTACACTGGTGCAGCTAACAGTCTCAATAGCATCACTTCTAAAATTGGCTGGAACCTCAACGGCTCAATTCCACTGGTTCCATTTGATCAGCTCTTAACGGCGATGAACGGGATTAACAAGCTTGTTCAAGGCTTTAGCCTGGATGACGTCTCCGGCATCACAGCAGTTAAGAATTCGAAATTGCCAACTTTATTCATTTCAACTGAAGATGACACTTTCATCCCTGATACTGAAACTGAAACCATGTACAACCTGAGTGCCTCAACTGATAAAAAACTGTGGGTGCTTGACGGCCACGTTGGCGGTCATGCTTCAGCAAGCAACGCCGTTCAGGATTACATGAAGAACATTGAAGATTTTCTGGCTTCCGCAATGAATCAAAGCAGTTCGTCTTCTGATGATCAACTGAATGTTCCGGCAACCAACAAAGTTGCTGCATAGCACTTCAATATCAACCTTGGAAAAGGCTCAGCGATAACTAGTCGCTGGGCTTTTCTTGATCAACAATCAAGTTTGGGGCAGCTTGGCTAACAAAGGATTTATTAAAATTGACCCAGATCAATTTTTTACCATCCAAAACGTGCTAAAGTTAAAATGTAAAATGTTTCGATGATATGTATTGACATCAGTTTTGCCAATCTGTATTATGTTAATTATTAACTAATAAAAAGTAAGTACACTACTGGAGGAATTTTAACCCATGAAAGAACAATTATTAGATCTTGCCAAGAAGCGCCGCTCTATTTACGCATTAGGCCGTAACATCAACCAGAGCGAAGACGAGATTGCTGACTTAATCAAGAAGAATATCAAGTGGGCCCCAACCCCATTTAACAACCAAACCACTCGCGCTGTGATCTTGTTTGGTGCCAACCACGAGAAGCTGTGGGACATCGTTGGCAAACGCCTGAAGTCAGAAGTTCCTACTGAAGAAGCTTACCAAAAGACTTTGGAAAAGATCAACGCCTTCAAGTCAGCATTTGGTACTGTCATGTACTACACTGACATGGACGTTGTTCACCGCTTTGAGAACGACTTTGCACTGTACGCCGACAACTTTGCCGACTGGGCAGAACAAGCTCAGGGTAACGCTCAATTTGCCGTTTGGACATCCCTTGCCGAAAACGGCATCGGTGCCAACCTGCAACATTACAACCCACTGATCGATGACCAAGTTAAAAAAGCATTTGGCATCCCTGACAGCTGGAAATTACGTGCTCAAATGGACTTTGGTTCAATTGAAGCCCCAGCTGGCGAAAAAGAATTCATGAATGACGAAGACCGCTTCAAGGTTTTGAAGTAATTTAATTGCATGCCAAAATGGTTCCCAACCAGATCACATCTGATTGAGAACCATTTTTTTGATACGCTTACTTCTTCAATTGAACCTTCACAAGTTCATCGCCATGACTGACGACATCTTCTTGCGTGTAATCACTTTGAGTAACCTTGTCACCCTGCGTCAACAAGACCAGCACGGTATCTTTATAACCGGCCTGTTGAATCTTGTCTCGGTTAAATTCCAGCAGCAAGTCACCCTTCTTGAATGACTGGCCGGAATCAACGTGGTTAATGAAGCCTTCACCGCGCATATTCACGGTGCCAAGGCCGACATGAATCAGGATTTCCAACCCGTCGTCGGAACGTAAGCCAATGACATGCTTCGTGGTAAACAACAGAACCACTTGGCCATCAAACGGCGCATAAATCTTTCCTTCGGTCGGTTGAATCCCAATACCGTTTCCGGGCAATCCTTTATGGTCATGCTCGTCAACCACATCTGCCAAGTTGACTCTCACACCACTAACTGGGGCCGCAACTTCAACGTTTGCTTCTTCAGAGTTGGTGGCAGCTTTTTCAGAGGTGGTAGTTTCCGTATCCGAGTTATCACTAATCCCTTCAACAGCTAACTTGTGCTGGAGTTCATCGACGATCTCAGCATGTTTCTTTTCAGAAATCTTAACCTTGAAGACATAGATGAATAATGCCAAAACATGCAAGATAAGTGCGGCCCAGAATGCGACCAGTTTGAATAATGAAATGCCGCCTGGAGTCATTGAAGCCGCGGTGGCGGTTCCAGTCATCCCAGCTGCAACGGCAACCCAGCCAACAATCGCATTTGAAATGGCACCGGACATCTTATCCAACATCGGCCGAATTGCCAAGGTAACGGCTTCATTCCGCGTGCCATTTTTCAACTGACCATATTCAATCGTATCGGTTAAGGTCAAAATAACCGCCATAAAAATGAATCCTTGTGGCACATAATACAGAATCATCGCTGTGACAACCATCACTAAATTATCCGTGGAAACAATCAGTAGGATGTATGCCAAGATCATGCTGCACATGCTGACGGCATAAATCGTCTTCCGGGTCACCCACTTATTAATAATTGGATAAAGCGGCGAGGTAAAGAACCCGGCAATCGTTGGAATCAGTCCGGTAATCCAGAATAATCCCGGCTTATCCATGACATACTTGAATAAATAGAACATCAAACCGGCAGTAGCCGCATTCCCAAAACCATAAATCAGGTATGGAAAGGCAGTCCACAACATCTGGTCATTATGTGCCAAAGCCCAGAACATTTCTTTCAAACTGGTCTTTTTCTTAGTAACTGCCCGCAAAGCATTTTGCTTCTCGTGGGTTCCAAGAGCAACCACCAAGGAGCAAATAATGCCCACAACGGCAATCAAAATTCCAAAGGCAGTCCAGCCTGGTTGGCCTTCATTGTGTTTGCCGGTAAAGAAGAAGGTCACGTAAGTAACCACCGGCACGATAATGATCGTGACAATATTTTGACCAAAGCCGGCAAAGTTGGCAGCCGCAGTGAACAGTGACCGCTCGTGACTATCTTCAGTCAGTGCAGGCACCATGCCCCAATAGGACACATCTCTGAATGAGTAGAAAATATCAAAGGTGATGAAGATCGGGATAAAGAGAATGGTGAACCAGGTTGCACTCACCCGAGACAAGCCGAAGATTCCGGAAAACAGCAGTGCCAGCAGCAAACTCGAAATCGTTCCGGCACCGATTAACCACGGCTTAAATTTACCCCAGCGTGTATTGGTGTTATCAACAATGTTCCCAATAATCGGATCAATAAAGATTTCGACCAACCGAATAATGAAAATTAACCCGGTAATCATGGCAATTAACTTGTTGGCCTGAGCCTTGGGAACTCCTGTGAACATTGCGGAAGTGACATAGACCATGAAGTAAGTTCCAAAGGTCATGTAGACCGCAGATCCACCTATGTTAGCAAACGCAAAGTTGAAAATCGACCAGAAATTTTTCCGCCGATCTTTCTTTTGTACAGCATCCAATTTATAAAACGCCTCCCAGCGTGCCGATTCGCCATTACAAATGGGCGGTTCGGTATGAAAATTTCGTAGAAAATATTTCCTTACGAATCGAGTATATAATGTAAGGGTTTTCATCAATGCTATATTTTTACCGTAAAATACCCAAATTTAACCCAATTATAGTAAAATATACTAAAAGGGAGTGCGAAGATGCGAATTGCGTTTAATAAACCTGCAGAAACAATGCCGCTGTATTGTGACAGTGTCGGCTATGATTGGAATCAGCCGCCAATTCACCGACTAAACGGCTATTACGCCTACCATTGGCTGCAGACCGAAAGTGGCGCCGGTGTGATTAACATTGACCACCAGTCGATTTCCCTGCAGGCCAACCAGGGAATTCTCCTCCGTCCCAGAGTCGCCCATGAATATCATCCAACCGGAAAAGAACCTTGGAAAGTATCGTTTTTAACCTTCAATGGGACACTCTGCGATTCGCTGTCTGATTTTCTGAAACTGGCTGATTTCCTGGTGATCGACACGGTTTCACCAGAACTAACATCGTTTATTCCCGAAGTCTTGAATGAATTTAACAACAATCATCCAATCGCACTGCTTGATCAATCCGTTCAAATCTATAAATTTATCATGCTGCTGAAGCAAAATCATTTACTGAACAATCACCGTTATCAAGATGCCACAATTACCACGCCAATTCTTCAATACATTGCGGCCCACTATGCCGAACCGATTACGAATGACAAATTGTCGAAAGCCACCAGTTATTCAGTTACCTACCAAAACCGGGTTTTTAAGCGGCTATATGATATGACCCCGCTGGAATACCTGACCGATTATCGGATGCGAAAGGCGAAGGAATTGTTGTTAACCAACCCAACTCTGGAAATTGGCGAGATCGCACCAAAAGTCGGCTTTCATAATCCGTCGCATTTCATTGACCAGTTCAAGAAATACTACAAAGCAACGCCGTCTCATTTCCGGAAATTCATTTAGAAAATCTTACAGATTCAAAACGGTACCATTTGTGAAATCAGCTTTAATTAGTGGTAAACTTTGCCTACAACAATAATTGAGGAGTGATCTTATCGAATCAACTGTTAAGCGTGGTTGGGGCATCACCAACTTCGACATCAAAGTACATGGAATTATTCTGATGTTCATCGACCACGTGCATGAAATGTTTAACGGTATCGGTGTGCCCAACTGGGTGGACTGGTTTGGCCGGCCGGTAGCAACGATCTTTTTCTTCCTGAGCGTTGAAGGCTTCATTCATACCCATAATCAAAAACGCTACTTGTCCAGGCTGCTGGTTGGCTTTTGGGTCATGCAGATTGGGAACCTGATTATCCAACATTTCTTCAAACTCGGCAGTTTCGGCTTGATTAACAACATCTTCGGCGACTTGTTCATTGGGGTTTTGACAATGTATGGCCTGCAGACCATTTCTCAGGGGCATCAGAATCATCAGGCAGCCAAAATCTGGGAAGGTATTCTCATTATTGCCCTACCATTGATCTTTGCCGGCCTGACCTTGCTGACAATGGGCCAAGGCGGCAACAGCATTGCCTTTCGAATTGTGACCCTACTGCCAAGTCCACTGATTGCTGAAAACGGCTTTATCCTTTACCTGGGACCGTTGATGTATCTGCTAAGGAAGAACCGCAACTGGCAGATGCTGGCCGTCGTGGCAGTAGCCATTTTGTCCACCGGCTTTAATTTCAGCAGTATGTTCACGACTAACTTCCAGTGGTTGATGTTTCTTGCCATTATCCCAATGTACCTTTACAACGGTCAGCTTGGCCGCAGCATGAAAGGCTTCTTCTACGCCTTTTACCCACTGCACATTTGGCTGCTGTACATTCTGGCTTGGTTCATGGGCGTGCGCTATTAATTTAGACAAACAAAAAATGAGATGCTGGTTTCCATTGAGTTGGAAATCACATCTCATTTTTTAATTTAAGCATTATTTTGTGATAAATACATACAAGGTACTGGTTGAGTACCCCAAGCTAAACAATAGCCCATTGGAATGGAACTTCGGTGCCGTTGTCGAGCTGGACTTCTTGGCCTTGGCCGCCTTCTGGAATTTGTTCAAAACGTGCTTGGCGTTAGCGCCGACACTGTTTGTCAAAATCGAGAACGACATGATGAACGGCTTGAGGTCCTTTTTGTGCTTCAAGTTGTTAACCGGCACCATCATTGCGATGCCTAAGACTTTATCCCCGGACTTATTGACCCGCAATGTCATCTTGTTGGTATCAATCAAATTGTGGATGCCATCTTTGGGGTTGGCTGGCAGAAGCTGATCTTTGACACTAGCCTTGGCTTTCTTCATTGCCGGGGCCAGTTTAGCTTGCGTTTGCTTCAATTCAGCTGCCTGCTTTTGCAGAGCTGTCGCCTTTTGCGCCTTGGCCTGCATGGCTGCCATACTGGTAGCCTTGCCGGCTTTCAACTCGGCAGCTTCCTTCTTCAGTTGGGCACCCTGCTTAGCCATTGATTGGGCCAGCTGTTGGTCCTTCTTTGGCAATGCGGCGCCGGTTAAGCCTTGGTTATAAGTCGTCCGCATCTTCTGGTAGCTGCCAATCACGTTGGCTTTGGCGACCGTGACGGTTTGGTGCTTGCCATCCGTGCTTAATTTGACAGTTTGTTGATAATTCTTGGTTGGCACACTAATTACAAATGCACCGCTGTTTGTTTTAACTGTTTGCTTCGTACCGCCATTCACGGTGTAATCGACCTGCTTTTGATTACTCTTGCCTTTCAGCGTCACTGCCAAAGCATTCGCGCTCAAATGGTGATTAGAGACCGTCAACGTTGGTTTGCCACAACCGCTCAGAATGACCATCAGAGAAGCGGCAGCGATTACTAAACTCATTAATTTTTTCATCGTAAGCTCCTCCTTAATCAAATGAAACGTCGTCTGAGAATTGACTGTTGTAAAGATCGGCATAGAAGCCGTTTTTAGCCAGCAACTCATTATGGGTTCCGGTTTCAACCACGGCACCATGGTTCATCACAATAATGTTGTCGGCGTTTTGAATCGTGGACAGTCTGTGGGCAACCACAAAGCTGGTCCGGTTTTCCAACAACTGACTCATCGCGTGCTGAATCTGAACTTCGGTCCGGGTATCGACTGAACTGGTAGCTTCATCCAAAATCAGAATTTCCGGATCCGCCACAAAGGCTCGGGCAATCGTAATTAATTGACGCTGACCTTGAGAAATATTGGAAGCCGATTCATTCAAGACAGTATCGTAACCCTTTGGCAGTTTGCGGACAAATTCGTCCACATGGGCAGCCTTGGCAGCCTCGATAATGTCATCCTTGCTGGCATCTTCTCGGCCATACTTGATATTGTCATAGATCGAACCGGTGAACAGCCAAGTATCCTGGAGAACCATTGCAAAGTGTGAACGCAGATCTTCACGGTCCAGATCACGGGTGTCGACCCCCTTGAGGCGAATGCTGCCGCCCTTAACGTCGTAGAAGCGCTCCAACAAGTTGATGATGGTGGTTTTACCAGCACCGGTTGGCCCGACGATAGCGACCTGCTGACCGCGTTTAACGGCCAGGTTGTAATCCTTCATCAACAATTCGTCATCGGTGTAGCCAAATTGAACGTGTTCCAATTCAACCAGGTTATCCGTGTCGGTTTCCACTGGTCGGTTGGCTTTGGTATTCTTCATTTCTTCTTCGTCAATCACTTCAAACACCCGCTCAGCTGACGCAATCGTCGACTGGATGGTGTTCATCAAGTTGGCAAGTTGAGAAATCGGCTGCGAGAATTGGTTGGTATATTGCAGGAAGGCCTGAACGTTTCCCAAAGTTACCGTTCCGTTGGCAACCTGAATCCCACCAACAACCGCCACGAAAACATAGCCGATATTGTTCAGGAAAATCATCAATGGCATGATAATCCCGGAAATAAACTGCGCTTTCCAAGCAGCTTGGTAGTATTTCTTATTTTGAACTTCGAACTGGTCGATCGTATCTTGTTCCTTGTTAAAACTCTTCAGAACAATTTGACCGGCATAGTTTTCTTCAACCTGGTTGTTTAACAACCCCAGGCTCTTCTGTTGAGCCGCAAAATATTTCTGCGATCGAGGAGCAACGATGCCAACGATTACCAAACTCAATGGAATGGTTACCAGAGCAATCAAAGTCAACTTCCAGCTAATCGTAAACATCATCCAGAGAGTTCCGACAAAGGTCACGAAACTGGTTACGGCCTGGGTCAAACTTTGCTGAAGGGTGCTGGCGATGTTATCCATATCGTTCACGGCTCGGCTCATGATATCCCCATTACTATGAGAATCATAATACTTAATCGGAACCAGCCGCATCTTGCCCTTCATCTGCCGCCGTAATTTGTAGACGGTGTTTTGAGAAATCCGGGTCATGATGTACTGCTGGAAGAAACTGAAAACAGCCGATGCCAGGTACATCACGATAACGATAAGAATGATTTGAACGATTTTTTCATAATTGATTGGCAGCGAAGCCACGCTAAAACCGGCTTTCTGCTGGGCATTTCCCTTCATCAATCCTTTAAAAATTTCAGTGGTTGCTTCACCCAAAATCTTGGGTGTCCGGATTTGGAAGATAACACTGATGATCGCAAAGGCGAACACCAAAATCAGGCCAATCAGTCGATCCTGCATGTAATTCAGCAGCCGCCTGGTGGTGCCCCAAAAGTTATGGGGCTTTTCAACGACACCTTGGAAGCCGCCACGGCCACCATGGCCACGATTGGAGGTAGGTTGTGGTGCCTTATCTTTATCAGCCATTATTTGTCATCCTCCTCTCGTAATTGTGAGTGAATAATTTCTTGGTAAACCTTGTTGTTAGCCCGCAACTCGTCATGAGTGCCTTTGCCAACCAGTTTGCCGTTATCAAGGACCAGGATCAGATCAGCATCAGCAACTGTCGCAATTCGTTGGGCCACAATCACAGTAATACTCTGCTGGATGTGTTGATCGGCCCGCAAAGCAGCTCGTAAATCGGCATCGGTCTTGAAATCCAGTGCTGAGAATGAATCATCAAAGACGTAAACGGCGGCTTGCTTGACTAATGATCGCGCAATTGCCAATCGTTGCTTTTGACCACCGGAGAAGTTGTCCCCACCTTGTTCAACTTGGAGATCAAGTCCGGCGGGATCTTCTTCGACGAAGTCCTTGGCCCGGGCGATTTCCAGGGCGTGCCAAATCTGATCATCAGTCGCATCTGGGTTCCCGTATTTCATATTGTCACGGATAGTTCCGGTGAACAGAGTGGCCTTTTGTGGGACAAACGAAACTTGGTCTCTGAGGTCTTTCATCGAGAAATCATTAATGTTATGCCCATCCAGCTCAATCTCACCCTTATCAACATCATAGAATCGAGGGATCAAGGAAACCAAAGTCGTCTTTCCTGAACCGGTCCCACCAATAATGGCAACCGTTTGGCCACTATGGGCCTCGAAGTCAATATCACTTAACGCCGGCAATTCAGCTTGGCGATAACGGTATTCAACATGATCGAATTTCAAGTCGTGCTGGGTAGCTTTAGGATCAAGGACCACCGGATGCTCCGGCTGTTTCATGGTTGATTTCAAAGCCAACACAGTCTGAATTCGCTTGGCTGAGGCCTGTGCACGAGGAATGAACACGAACACCATTGAGAGCATCATAAAGCTCATCAGAATCTGCATGGCGTAACTCATGAACGCAATCAGATTACCAACCTGCATTGACTGGGCACCAATTAGCTTGGCACCAAACCAAACAATCGCCACGTTAGTTCCACTCATGATCAAGGTCATGACTGGGAAGGCCAAAGCGACAATCGTGTTGACCTTGATGGCATTATCGGTATAATCCCGGTTGGCATCTTCAAAGCGGTCTTGTTCAAATTGGTCCTGCCGAAATGCCCGGATAACCCGGACACCTGTCAGGCCTTCACGGAAAATTCGGTTAATTTTATCCGTCTTAGTCTGCATTGCTCTAAACAATGGGACTGAGAAATAGAGTAGGAGGCCAACAAAGATAATCATGATCGGCAATACCACCAAGAAGATGGTGGTTAACTGATGGTCCTTGGTGTAGGCCAAAAAACTGGCACCAATCAGCATAATCGGCGCCATCAGCATCATCCGCAGCATGATAATTGCTACGTTTTGAATTTGAACCACATCGTTAGTGGTCCGCGTGATCAGTGATGACGTCTCGATTTGATCATATTCATCTTTGGAGAAGTTGATGACTTTACGGTAAACGTCACTCCGCAAATTTTGCCCCAACTTTTGTGAGGTCCGGGCAGCCAGAAAGACGTTGCAGACCGCCGCCAGAATACTAATGAGTGAAAAGCCGGCCATTTCCAGACCCACTTTCCAAATATAGCCAATGTCTCCTTTGGCAACCCCGTTATTAACAATGTCCGAGGTCAGGCTGGGGAGGTTCAAGGTCGCAATCACTTGAATCGTCATGAACAGCACTGCCCCGAGAACTGCCACGTACGAGATCCGGTTTTTGGCAATTTTCAGCATTTTCCTACTCCTTCCAGGTTCGTTTTAAGATTGTTGTGCGCTTAATTAGGTACCGAACTATATTACTGCTAGTACATTTAAAATACAAGTATAAGTTGGTAAATAACTAGGTAAACAGATACATCATATTATGAACTTTTCTGCGGTGAGTTTCATTAATGTTAACTAAAATTTTGCTTTCGATGTTGCACGGGTTAGATAACCGCAAAAAATGACACCGGGACCATCTTGTCTGATGATTTCGGTGTCATTCTTTCTATATTATTATCGTGTGAAAATGAGTGGACTTGAATTTTTAACAGGCAATCCAAATTTTCTCACACCACTTCGCTCAATCCATCCAAAGTGAATTTAAGCTTGCGCAACATGTTCTTCAGGCGTCTTAACCGCATTCTGCTTATCTCGTTCAAGGACTGACTTCATGTAGCTGTCAACGTCAAAGGTCCCGGCAAATTCGGCCAAGTGAACCAGGTTTCTCAAGAAGTCGTGGGTCTTGGCTTCGTAATGATACTTTAAGCCAAGGTCGTAGATGTAGCCGTTGATGTAGTCCACTTCGGTTTGGCGATTCTTGGAGATATCTTGATACATTGACGGGAAGTGAAGTGGGTTGGAAACGGTGCTGACGTACTTAACGGTTTCCCACTCTTCCTGACGGGTATTCAATAACGTGATCCCGGCGCGTTCGCAAACATCGAAGGCTTCATCGATTAATTGAACGCCCAACTTCTCGGCAACTGGTGATTGGATATACTCACCCATCCGGATCTTAAACATCGTGCACAAGGTGTTGATAACGGAGTTAAAGACGACTTTGGCCATCAAAGTACCAAGGAAGTTCGTGGTCAAATTAGGATTGAGCCCCGCTTTTTGGAATTCAGCGACAATCTTGTGAGTCATCTCATCAGGTTTCTCGGTTTCATTCGCAATGTTCATTGAACCGGCACCCTTGGGACCGATGAAGTCGACGTCGCCGGCTTTGTTCAACACAGTTCCGATCAGAGCGGTTCCGCCGAGTAAACGTTCCTTTGGGAAGTACTGGTTAAGTTTTTCAACGTGACCCATCCCATTCATGCAAGTGACAACGTATTGTTTGTCGTTGAAGAATCGTGAACAGCGTTTTAAGAAATCAGCGAGTTGATATTGCTTGGTAAAGACAATCAAAACATCCGGATCACCCTTATATTCTTCTGGATAGTACACGTTGACCGGCACCAGATGTTTATTTTGACCGTCACGGGAAACGTAAACGCCACCCTGTTGACGGACCGTTTCAACTTGTGGTTCCCACGTATCGACAAAGTCGACATCGAACCCGGCCTCCTGCAAAAGAACCCCATATCTCAAACCCATTGCGCCTGCACCTAATACTGTATATTTCATAAATATAACTTCCTCTCCACTATAAAGTATGTAATCAACAATCTTTATCAATCCCACTAAAGCAACCCGCGATACAAAAAAATCGTCCTTCTGTCACTAAGACAAAAGGACGACAATTGGCCGCGGTACCACCTTCATAGACACTTTTCGTATCCACTCGTTGCTTGCTTTAACGGACAAGTCCGAAACCGGCTAACTTACGCTCACCGATTTATGGGTAAAGCATGAAAGTCACAGTCTACAATTTCACTACCATCTCTCAGCCGCCGAATGGATTTTCTGTTAGCGAAGCTTGTAGAAAACTTCTTTCAAATTGATAGTTCGTATTATGATAGTTAGATTAGAATATGTCAACACTTTTTGAGAAAATAATGTGAGCAGCTAACATCCTAACATCACAAAAAGGCGACTAGAGCAATGTCTAGCCACCTTTTAATTGATTATTTAATTATGGTTATTTTTTGATTGATTCCTCATTTCTCTTGTTTGCGTTTGGTGTAGTAAATCGTTGCTGTTCCCAGTAAGCCAACCAGCATGAACATTCCAATCACCATGAGCAGTGTGTTGTTGTCTTCGCCGGTTTGCGGTAAGGCGGACTTGCCGGTATAGCCGGATGACGGGATTCCCATTGGGCTGTCGAGGGTGCCTGACTTGCCGGAGGTTCCGGTGGTGTCATTGCCATCGAGCGTACCTGAGGATGCATCGTCGCCGTCTTCTTCGCCTGGCAATGGTAACTCCCCTTCATCGTCTTCCAAATCGTTGTGGTAAACGATGCTGTCATCTTCTTTAGTCGCCGTTCCGGTAACCGTTGGACTGTTCACAACCGCTGTTCGCTTGGTAACAGTTGTTACATAGCCATCAGCTGAGTAGTCCTTTTCAGAGACTTCATATTTTGCACCAAGTGGTATGAAGAACTTGATGGACTGGCCATGAGTTAATGTGAAGCTGCCGTTACCACCATTGAACTGAATGGAACCTTCAACAACTTGGCCATTGGTTGTGACCTGGGTCTTAAACGTCCCGTTTAGTGGGTTATTAGCTCCATCGGTTGCTTCAATGTGGAATTCAAACTTGCGAGCTCTGTCGCCCAGTTCGTTCACAAATTTGCTTACAGAGAGGATTCCCAGTTCCATTTCCCCATTCTTGGTGTTGGTAAATTCGACCGTCCCTTTTTGATCTTCAACTAACTTGAAGGTTTGAGTGGTCATCCCCTCTTGAACCTTGGCGCCGTTGACCTGATAGGTTGGTGCAAAGCCATCAACATATTCTTCGCCCACCGCATAAGTGTAATCAATCGGCAAGCCGGTAACTGTCAATGATTCGCTGTCCTTCAAGGTAAGCACGTCGGATTGACCGTCGGCGAATTTCACAGTGATTTCGTGTGAGTCTCCGTGCTGGTCAACCTTGGTGGCCTTGAATTCGCCAGTTACACCAGAGTAGATGCGGAAGTTGAAGTCACGGTCATGGTCGCTAGTTGTCAAACCATCGCCGGCAATTTCCTTGTTAATCTTTAAGCTGGCAACTTTCTCGGTGTCCTTGCTGTTGGTGAAGTCCACGTTGACGCGATCCTTATCAACCAGCTTAAATTCTTTGGTTTTAACGCCGTCTTCCATCCGGGTTCCGTTGAGTTGGTACTGCGTGTGGAAACCGGAACCATTTGTTTCAGTAACCGTGTAAGTGTTGTGTTCACTTGGCAAGCCATAAATCAGAATATTTTCGTCAGCCTTCAAGTTGACAGTGGCTTTGCCGTCGGTGAATATCACTTTCACTTTGTCATGACCGTTTACGAGTGCGTCGTATTCGCCGTCAACACTTGCGTTAGCTTCAATCACGAACTGGAAGGTCTTGTTCTTGTCAGCGTCGATGATGCCGCCGCCAGCTAGGTGCTTGCTGATCTTCAGCTCGGCCGTTTCGGCTTCAAATTTGGTGTTGGTGAAAATCACGGTCCCCAATTTACCTTCCTCAGTCACAAATTCTGAGGCGACATTGCCTGATTTCTCGGTGTTTTCGTTGACCTTGTAACTTGGATCGTAGCCTTCACTACTTTCCTTGGTTTCAGTTACTTGGATGTTGGCACCAATTGGTAGGCCAAGGAGTTGAGCTTTTTGGTCGTGCTTGAGGTTGAAGGCAATGATGTTGTTAGCATTAAACGAAACGGGGGTGTCGGTGTACTTCCCACTTACTTCGTATTTACGCAGGGTGAATTCCCCGTCTAATTTGCCGCCGTTTTCATTGGTTCCTTCAACTCTAAATCTAAACTGCTTGTTGAAGTCTTCATCCCCAGCAGTTTCGCCCTTGACTGTCTTTTTGACTTCAATGCCAGTCTTCTGAGAATCGTTGTTGAAGACAAGTTGTGGCATATCCTTTTCAGTTGTCACATCATGAGTATCGCCATCTTCTTGGTGTTTACCAAATTCGTGACTAACTTTGTAATCATGGGCTTTGGTTTCCGTTACTTGAATCTTCAACCCTTTTGGAATAAACATTCTAATTGACTGTCCTGCCTTAAGAGTTAATTCATAATTAAATTCTCCCGTTTTAGGATCCTTGACAAATTTCAAAGACTCTTCGTCATTGGAGTCACTCTTGATATAAGCAAACGGGTCAGATTCTCCACCCCACGATGTAGGTGGATTCTTAACTGTCAACTTAAATTCAAAATTCAAGTCTTCATCCACAGGTGGAATCAGTCCGCTCACAGTCTTCTTGATCCCAAATTCAACCAAGTCAGGCGCAATATTTTCAAAGGTGATTGAATTTGCCCCATCAGGTCGATTCAAAGTAATTTCTGCACTGTTGCCTTCGTTCTTACTTTCCCCATCTACCCGAGTGTAAGTTGTAAACTCACCAGTAGTAGTTTCGGTGACTTTAAACTTAGTCGCCTTATTCGGCAGGCCAAGAATCACCAATTTTTCATTATCTTGCAACGTGATCTCTTCAGGTGGTAACGTACCATACTTAATCTTGGTTACCTGACCATTTTCGTCAAAGGTCACTTTACCAGTATTCTTAGTCTTGCCGGTTGTTGCGTTTCTAATGTCGGCAGTATAATTTTCCTTCTTAACAGCATTTCGAGTTGCGTCATCGTTGGCTGCGACTTCGAAATTAAAACTATCGATTCCGCCAGGCATGTCACCTGCAACAAACTTTTCAAATTCCAACTGGTTCACAACTTGGCTGTTAATGAACTTCAGCATCGTATTCGTAGCATTAATGGAACCAGTTGCTTTCCAGCCGTCTTCATCCGAATCGCCGGCTTCATTTTCATCCCCATCGCCAACTTTGTAATGAACTTCGGTATACTGAGTATCTTGTTTTTCATATACCCTCACTTTTACATTGGCTGGCAATTGAATGTTCCGATAACTTTCGCCAGTTTTCAGCTTAATCGGTACCGTGCTACCATCTGTGTAGATGATTTCTTTGGCAACACCACCGACAAATTTAAACTTGACTGGAATGTCTCCACCTGAGTGTTTAATTCCTTCAATCGTGCCGTTAAAGCTCTTATCCGGCTGATTGTCGGCATCCAATACCTTCAGCATGAAATCAAATTCCTTGTCTTTGTCAGCATTCGCATTTGGACCTTGAATTGTTTTGGAGAATCCAAAATGCGTCGTCTGAACATCATTGGTAAACTGCACGATTCCGGCTGGAGCATTCTTACCGATCATCATTTGGAAAGTATTTGTTTCATTACCGCCATTGCCATCAGGTTCAACCGTCGTTAAGTTGTCAAGTGAGTGGGTTGTGCGGTATGAACCATTGGCTGATTCGATCACCCGGTACGTTTTGTCCTGTGGTAATCCGTGAATGGTGATCACCTGACCGTCTTTGATCTCTTGAAGATTAGTTGAAACCCCTTCTTTGAAGTTCACAACACTTTCGTCACCATCAATATCGTAGGTGAAATCGTCATTGAAGTCGGTATCGACGTCACCCTCGTCGTTGATCACATATACCTTAAATTCAAATTTGTCGTCTTTATTGGTATTCAGTGAATTGGTAACCGTCTTTTTAATCTTCAAAGCATTAGTTCGGTGGTTCTTAGCAGTGACGCAATAAGTGTTTTCATTGCCATCTTCAGTCTCTTCTTGGGCATCTTTAATGGTAAATTCTTTCGAGACCCATCTGTCATCATAATTCTCCAGCCCCTGAGTTTCGATAATCCGGTATGTCGGTTTATCGTACAGACCGTCGAATGATGCGAAACCGTCTTTGTCGGTTGCTTTAGGTTCACCAACATTTTTCCAAATACTATCCAGATCTTTCATTTGAAGTTGGAATTTGACGCCTTCAAGTGGAGCACCAGTCGTGGCATCAACTTTCTTAACGTTGGCAGCGAAAGTTGTGTACTGCCCGGCAACTTCTGCACTTGATTGGATTTCTTCTTTGTCTTCAAAATCTTTAGAAGCAATTGTCAACTTGATCTCATTACTATAGGTTGTCCCAACCGTCTTGGAAGTAACGGTATGATACTCAACCAATAGCGGTGTTTTAACCTTGTATGAGTTGTTCACATTAATCGTCATCGTATTCAAAGTATCAGAGTAAACCACATCGTAATCGTGGCCTTCAATTAAGGCTTTATCAGATATCTTAGTGTAATGAACTTCCTTATTGACCAAGGATCGTTTTGCTTCATAGATTTTCAGCTTGTAGCGATCATCGTTGGTCTTCAAGTGGTAGTGCCCACCACTAAGCGTATCGGTTAGTTTAACTGGCGATCTAAGCTCGTAGCCATTCCCGTTAATTGCCAAATTCCATTTAACGGCTCCAACGGACCGGGTCTGCCCGTCACCCTCGTCTAATTCAAGGTTGTGTTCAAGCAACTTCCCTGACTTGTCGAGTAAATGACCGCCGTCTGCGTAAGATACACTCGCCTTTGCTTCAAGGGTATGACGAGTCTCATCGTCAGCATTCAGTTTCCATCCGGCAGTGACTTTGTTATTAAATGTCCAAGCTTTGAGATGTTCATAGGTCGCTTCTTCATCGGCCTTAAAGTTCAAGACTTTTGATTGATATTTCAACTCGAACACTTTTTTACCGAGTACCCTTTCGCCATCGCCATTCTCATGGTCCAGATAGATATTGTTGTAAGCATCTTCGGATAACTTTAAGTTAAAAGTTACTTTATGATTTTCATCAACATCAACCCGAACTTCATATTGATCATCAACTAACCTTTGACTGTCAGATACGCCGCGACCATCAGAGTTAATCCTAGCCAGGGAGATCTGTAGGGTATCTTGTAAACGTTGCTGAATATCTTGAAGATTACGTTTAGTAAGCTTTCCAGTAGCGTCTTTGATCACATCCGGTCCAACTTCATCAGTGATATCAATCCCATCAGTGACCAAGGCGGCGTGCTCATTTGAACCCAGGTATTGCCGGTAGTTGAAACGCGTCGTCCAATTAATGAGGCCATTGTTCAGGAAATCCTTATCCAATTGCCCATCCTTTGAAATGTTGTTTCGGATGAGGCCTCCCTGATTGACGCAAGTCTTTACACTTGCGTCATCAGAACCTGAGTATTCTAACCCAGCATAGTTACAAATTTTTTCAAGTTCGGCATAATTGGCATTTAAGATTTTTTCTTTGTCCAATGGAACATCCTTTAGATAAAGATTAAATGATTTTTCACCAGCCGGTAAATTCTCAACGGTGATGATAATCTGGTTGCCGGAAAGTTTGACACTGAATGCTTTGTTGTCCTTGTTCTTGCCCCAGTATGCTTCTCCATCGATGATCGTGTAATCCCATGTTTGATCATTTTCATGCTTGGAAAATGAAATTCGTTTCTTAACTTCTTCAGTCAAACCACCTGTATCTGTAAAACTGTTATAAAACTTCTTATAATCCAAGAAGTTGAGCGTCTCCCCTTCGATTGGTTCCGTGATCTTGAATGAACCATCAATTTGTCGATTGATTTGGTTGACGTGGATGCTCCATGAGCTCATCATCTTTTGCCAATCCAAGCTCACGTTGTTCTTACTGTTGATTTGGGGGCCAAAGTGATTACCCTTCTTTTGGCCGTTCACCTCAACCGTATTGCTGATACTCTGGTAATCTTTGTCAGTCACGTCTGCTGTTGGCTTAATGATGTAACTAAACTTATATACCTTTGACCCTTCGTTTTCGCTGGGAACAATTACATCAGCAAACTCAACCGTCAACGTCTGACCGTCAATTTTGGGATCACCTTTCATCCAACCGGTAACGGATGGTATTAATGTGTAATCATCAATATTCTCACTAAACGTAAATCTCTTGGAATTCAAAGTATCCTTCAACACAATATTTGTTTGACCAGGATCGACGGTGAATTCAACGGTATATTTGATGCTGCCGTCTTTATCCATCTTTGCAGTCTTCTTCACCTGACCATTTTCACGGGTGATCGTCGCTGTGACATCCAGCGTTTTGGCAGGGTCCTTCACACCAACAATTTCGACATCCGTCGCACGAATTGTATTTTTGAAATCTCGATTGTTGAAATTAGTTACGGGGGTTATCATTTTCACTTTAATTTCAATTATTCCCCGTTCAAGCCCAAGTCCTTTAGCGTTAAATTGGAAATTTGGACCGGTGGCTACCAATTTATCATAATCGTCATGATCCTTAGTGATGGACACTGTCTGCCCGTCAGCACCTTTCACTTCAAACTCATAGCTGACTTTATCATTGGCGGTTGCATAGCCGCCACCGAACTTATCTCGAAGGGTAACCTTATTTGCTTCTTTACCGTCCTGCACCTTAAAGGTAGATGTCCATTCAAGCATGTCAAGATCGGTTACCCCATTAGATGTGTGTAACACACCATCTTTTTGAATAGATACCAGATCTTCTTCGACTTTAATTGGATATTCACCTTTAGTACTTTCACCAAAACTAATTTCCTCGGCGTTCGCATTGATTTCCGTCTTGATTTTTGCTTTGTAATCAATATTTGTCACACCTTCCAAGTCTCCAGGAAGGAAAATAATCTTAGCATGTTGCGTGTCACGGTCCTCTGCATCACGGGTCATGATAAACCGACCAATTGTCCGGCCCCCATAGGTGATGTATTCGTCAAAGGAACCTGATGGACCGTATTCATACTTCAATCCCTTAAGATCAAATTGGTAGTAGTCGCCATCTTTAATGTCAATCCCGGTATTTTCTTTGATGCTATCAATATCCCAAAGATAAGTAATCTCAATATTTTTATGCTCTCGAAGAATAGCCGGTAGTTGAAGCTCTTGTTCAAGTACAGATGGTACTTTCTGATTTTGAGAGTTACCATCCTTATCAATATAGCTAAAATTGATTGAGGTGAAGAATTGAGGGTTTGAGGCAGCGTGGATAGCATCGGTAATATCAGTCTTTCCTTCATCACCGAACACACCATTGCCCGGTAATTGCCGAGTTAATTCGTTACTCGTCGGCTCCTCACCATCTGAGGCATCGCTCGCAACTGCTTCTTTTGCGCCCTTCAGATCAGAAACATCTGGTGTTTGTGGTGTCTGAGATTCCTTGCTCTCACCATTATCTTTGACTGCTCTCGGATCATTTTGTGTCCCAACAGCTGCTTGTTCTTCTGCTTTACGATTCTCTTCAATCGCCTGACGGCTCTTTTCCTCAGCCTTCTTCTGATCAGCTTCACGCTTCTCCTTCAGCAAAGTTTCAGCCTTCTCACTGTTAGATTGCTTTGGCTGCTGAATGTCATCAGCTTGAGAGGAGTTCTCGTCAATTTCGGTTTCTTTCTTTGGTTCTGCTTGTTCTTCGGTCTTAACTTCAGCTTCCTTTTTAGCCTCAGCCTGCTTAGCTTCTTCCGCCTCGCGGGCAGCTTGGGCTTCATCGGATGCCTTTTCGTCAGCCAGCGCTTGCTTCAAGATGTCGTCATCTTGCAGGTTGCCGTCTGGCTGATCGGTTGTCTCTCCTTGTTTAACTTTTTCGTCTTCATCAAGCACCGTCAAAGTTGGTAGCTTAATCTTTTTATCGTCCACCACAAAGTCCAACTCGCGGTCATTGACAGTCCGGTTGAATTTCACCGGCAAAATCACCTCGAGGTCGGTCTTATCAATGGCGTTGGTCCATGAAATGGTTGACTCTTCGCCATCAATGTCGACGACGACTTTAGTGTCACCATTTGAAAATTTGAATTGTTTCTTCTTCACTTTGAAATAATCAGCATTATAGTCAAAGTGCACAGTGCCGGCCTGCGATAGCCCACCCACTGTCATATCAAATGCCAAGTTGGCGGAGTCGCCAACTTTTGATTTCGTTACTAATGCGCGTTTATCATCAATCAATTTCGCGTTATCGACGACAACTTCCTTAGTCGAAATCACATCGGCTAAAGCGGTTCCGGCAGTAAAAAAATTCCCCAGAACCAGCGTCAACACGCCAATTGCTTGTATCCAAAAGCTTGTCCTTTTCTTCATTGTTGTCTTCCTCCATATGATTGATTACATCCCTCTCTTATCAACATCATAAGGATACCTGAATAATATGCGTAATTTTGGAAGAAATTATGAAGATTCCGTATCTTTTGTATCAGGTGGCAGGCGTGGATTTTGGGAGATTGTTGCAAAACGGCATGGCGTTAAGCTTTCCGGAGAATGACATTGTTTTCCCCTTGAGTATTCAATAATCCGAATAGAATGATTACCGATCAAATCTTAGTCATAAAAAGTTCTAAAGCTAAAGTTTTCGCTTTAACTTTGGAACTTTTATGTCGACAAGTGGTTAGCCATTTTTGTTGTCGTAGTAATTACTAGGTGTTACTATATATTTAATAAAAAAGGAGGGGATTAGTTTGAAAGCACGTAAGCAGGGAAACACTTTGGTTTTAAGTATTCCCAAGCAGTTCAAAGTCGCTGAAGGAACTGAATTTATGAGTATGCAGGCCGCTGATGGCAGCCTCATCTATACGCCAAAAGCCCCAAATATTTACCAAGATCCCAAATATGCTACGACTGATCTTAGATTTATCCCCAAGGATACTAACGACCAACCAGTCGGTCGGGAGGAAATCTGATGTCAAATCACCCAATTACCCATTATGATTATCATGGTTACACTCCTAAGCAAGGGGATCTGGTTTACATTAATTTTGATCCAAGTATTGGTCGCGAAATTAAGAAACGTCGTCCAGCCATTGTAGTTAGCAGTGACGCTTTTAATTTGCGGACTGGTTTTATAACCATCTGTCCAATTACCAGTACTATTAGAGACTTACCATTTTTCATCAATTTACACGGTAACAAGTTACACGGTCAAATCAATGCAGCACAGCTGCGAACAATTGATTTCATGGCCAAGGAACGCCATATTGAATTTGTAGAACGAGCCGCCAGCACAGACTTTATGCAAACTGCCAAAATCATTATGGATGGGCTTGGCTTTGAGAGCATCATTAATAATCTTTGACACATTCTATTTCAATTCGAGCAGCTCAGATAACTTCAAAACGGGCTTTTAAGGGAGGAATTCCAATGTGTGGACGTTACATGTTTGAGCCAAAGCGTAACCGTGAAATTGCGCGGATCTATGAGCTGGCAACCCAAGCTGGCTATCAGCCAACAACGGGTGAAGTCTTCCCATCGAATCAAACGGCGTTGGTCATTGCCCAGCAGCAGAAAATTCAAGTTGTGGCGATGAAGTGGGGCTTCCCTGGCTTTCATAAGGGCCAACTCATTATCAATGCTCGATCAGAGTCGGTCACTGAAAAGAAAATGTTTGCCAAGTCCTTCCAGGCCCGCCGATGCGTTTATCCAACCAGTGGCTTTTTTGAATGGACACCTGACAAGCAAAAGTATTGGTTCAACTACAACGACCAACCCGAACCCTTATACATTGGCGGTTTCTACAACATCTTTGAAGGCACACCGCAAAGTATTCTGATGACCACGGCGCCCAACGATTCCGTCAGTATCATTCATAATCGAATGCCGTTGATTTTGAAGAAGTCGGAGATTAGGACTTGGTTGATGGATGATGAATTTGCCAATCACTTTTTGACCCGACAGATGCCGATGTTGATGCGACAGAAGGTTACTTCGGAATAAACAGCTTCATTTTTTTGAAATTGGCCTCGTGTATTGACTGCAAGCAATTCAGCTATGCTATAAAAAGGTCCTGCCAATTTTATTAGCAAGACCTACTTAACATTATTATTGTGCGGTATAACCGCCATCTACCAGGAATTCGCTGCCAGTAGAATAAGATGATTCATCAGAGGCTAAATATAGAATCAAATTTGCAACTTCTACAGTTTCACCAAAGCGCCCCAATGGAAGCATTGGCAAATGCTCGCTAACTAACTTCTGCTCTTTAGGATCATTATCTTTTTCAGGCTTATGGATTGGCCCCGGATGAACTGAATTCACACGAATATTGTACTTTTGCTGAGCACAATATAATGCCGCTGATTTCGTCATCAACCGGACCCCACCTTTTGCTGCAGTGAAGGCAAATAAATTCGGATAGCCAATTAAGCCTTCAATAGAGGACATATTAATAATCGAACCACCATTAGTTTTCATATTTTGAATGGCATGCTTGATTCCAAATGCAACTCCGTCTAAATCAACGGCCATAATCTGATGCCATTGCTCAGCAGTGAAATGTTCCGCATCCCCCATTGCCGCAATTCCGGCATTATTAAACAAAATATCAACTTTTCCAAACACATCAATAACCTTTTCAAATACCATGGCCCAATCAGCTTCCTTAGAAACATCTTGTTGGATAAAGATCGCCCCATTGCCAATTTTCTTCAGGGCTGTTTCCCGATTGGTATCGTTAACATCAGTAATAACAACTTTTGCCCCTTCTGTAGCAAACCGAGTGGCTGTGGCTAGCCCAATTCCGTTCGCGCCTCCAGTGATAACTGCAACTTTATTACTTAAACGTCCCATAATGATAATCTCCTTTCAGAACATGATTAATGACCTAGAAATGTTGCTAAATCGTAAGATATAATGACTGTGAATTAAATCGGAAAGTATGGTGAATCCGCGATGAACTTAACCAGTTTGCGATATTTTATCGAATCAGCTAAATACTTGAATTTTACAAAAGCAGCGGAACATCTTTATGTGACACAACCCACACTCAGCAGACAAATAATGGATCTTGAAGCAGAGCTTGGCGTCCAGTTGTTTGTTCGTGGAAGACACACGCTAACTCTGACTAGCGAAGGCGATGCGTTACTGGAACAAGCCATTGATATTGTGACGAAATTTGATAATATCAAGAAAACCATTCAGCCACATACTAATGAATTAACCGGCAAGCTCACGATCGGATATCAAAGTTTCTTTGATACTACGCTCATGTACGATGTCTTAAAGTCAGTAACTAAGAAATATCCAAGAGTCACCCTGTCACTTTTTCGTGGTACGCCACTTCAGTTAAGACGCCAGTTAATCAATAATCAGTATGATGCTATCTTTGGCTTAAATACTTACATAGATAGCATTCCAAATATCAAGACAATTGAACTTCAAAAAAACAAGTTGCAAATTGCGGTACCCAGTACACATCCACTAGCCAACATGAAATCTGTTGACATTAAGCGATTGGCAAATGATGATTTCATTATGCTCAATCGCAAGATCTCACCATTCATTGTTGACTATGCGATCAGTCTTTGCATGAAAAATGGTTTCTCACCTCACGCGTTGTATTACGTAAATGATGCTGAGCAGGCATTGCTTCATGTGGGTTCTGGACAAGGGGTTACCTTCCTACACTCAATGAATAAGGTGAACAACCCAGTTGAAAGTTACGGCGTCAACCTGCTTGATATTAATGGTCTGGATAATGATCTGAACTTCGTTTTAGGTTACAAAGAAACTAATACCAATCCAATTACGGAAATTTTTGTCAGAGAATTAATGAAAGTTCACCAGCAAAAAGATGGCAGCAATTAACAGAAAAGCTTAAGGACGAGAGGTCTTTAAGCTTTTTTGCATCAATCACTTCGCTTCAACGTCTTCAAGTTCAAAACCAACTGATTTGAATCCACCGTTTAACTGAATAAGGTGCACTTTAGCCTTTAATGGCAATTTAGCGATTAAATCATCTTTATTTTCTTCAGTGACACCATATAGGGCTGCATGGAATTGATGAGAACCATTTGGCCAATGTCCGACTGATACACAATAGGGATCCTTTTCAGTGAAAAATTCATCGGCTTTTCTAAATGTGTAATCGCCACCCACACTAGAGTCCTCAAAGCGAATTTCATCGATTATGGCTTCATCGCCCATCTCGATCCAGTCCAGGTTATAGCTGCCACAATCTTGGCAAGTTGGGAGCGGAGGCCAGACGACTTTGCCACAATCCTGGCACTTCATCCCTAACACCTTGCCGTCTTCGAGACTGTCATAATAGGTTTTTAAAATTGGACGTAATGGATACATATTACTCACTCCTCAATTTTGATCTTCCAAAATAATACCAACTGTTGTATGGCCGCCACCCATACCTCGTACAAGGCACTTATTAACAGGCTTGGGAACTTGCGATCCACCAGCTTCACCGCGCATCTGTAAAATTGCTTCTCCGAGCATACATACTCCAGCACACCCAAAACCATGCCCAAAGCTAATATCGCCTCCATGAGGGTTAATTGGTTTCTCAGCATCAAATCGCGTCTTACCTTCCAACTCATACTTGTAGCCTTCACCCTCAGGTAGATACCCGAACACTTCGGCACTATCCAGTTGTTCACCAGAGGTCATAACAGTGGTAATCATCAAATCAAAGTCGCTCCCTTTAATTCCAGGGTGCTTCTTGTAAAGATTGTCTCTGACATCAACGTTCATTTGATGGAAATTAAAAGGATACCTAGTCGTGTTGGAGACAGTTGCATCGTCAATCACTTGAATTGGGTGATCTGAATATTTCTTAGCAATATCAGCAGAACACACAACAATCGCTCCGGCTTCCATGTTATGGAGAACACTGCCGCTCTTGCGAATATATTGAGTGATTTTAGGATTATGTTCTGATCTCATATATTCCAATGGATCGTCGTAACCGGCCTTCTTAGCCATGTCCTCATATCTTTCATGCATCAAGGCGCGAGGATTGTGTGAGGCATTATATCGAAGATTCATTGCCATTGAGTTATAAGTGTCATCCAGTTCACCCTCCGTAATTCCATAGTGTTTAATGTAATGTTTGCCTTGTTCTTCAGTAAGCAAATTATCACTGACACCATCAAAACGCGTGTAGGCAGTATCAAACAATACCCGACCTGGTGACCACCAACCATTGTCATACTCTTTAATAGGTTTTAATTTATATGCTGGTTGATTTCGAGAATTGAAATGTTTAGGATTCTCTAATCCGGCAACTAAAACAATGTCATATTGTCCCGATGCAACACTATTTACAGCTTCAGTAAAGGCAATATATCCGCCAGCACAGGCCTGCTCGATATGCGTGATTGGTTTACCTGCCAACCCTGCCCACTCCTCTAAGCTGCCTACCGGAGCCATCACACCACCCATGGTGATGAAGTTGGCAAACTGGGAATAAACAACTTTGTCAATATCTTTTGGTTTAACATGCGCATCATCCATTGCTTGATGACAAGCATCTGCCCATAGTTCATAAGGCGAAAGACCAGCCATTTTAGGATCGTCAAAACTTCGTTGAGGAAGACTACTTGTCCCGATAACTGATACCGGTCGTGCAAATTGTTGTTTCATCATGATTTCCTCTTTTCTTTAAATATGTGGTGATAGTTAAAATGTTTGCGCTTACATTTTTAGATGGAAATATCATTCAAAGTTTTTTAGTACCATGTCCCTTTGACACTTAAATCATATCTTGAATGCAAACTCCTGTACAATTGGACTTTTACGAATTAACGTAGACCCATGTTAAGGTATTCACAAAACGCATACCATTATTCTGTCATCCTTCTTTATAATTCATTGGATTGAAGTCAATATTTGAGACAGCTTTTAAGGGAATTGGACCCAATTCAACCCTATAAGAAGCCATAATAAAAGCCCTGTGAATTGAATTACAACGCTTCAATTCACAGGGTTAGCTTATTTATAATGATGTTCTGACTTCCGTTAAGATCAACAGCCAACTAGACCAGATGCTGTGATCAAAACATTGAATGTCCACTCACAAGAACCTATTCACTCTTATCAAAACTACTCATCAAAAAGTCAGTCAATCGCTCCTCATCAACCGTCTCAATCCCAGCCTTCTTAACCGCACGCTTAACATTCCACCGACTAGGCTTCTTCCCACTCAAGGCGGCTTCAATGGCATTCAGATCGCCATCAATCTTGAAGAAGGGATTGAACTTCAGATGGGAAAGCTTGCCGTCATCAATGGTCCAGTTGATTCCCAGCTTGCCCTGGTCAAATTCAGTATCGGCGTAATCGTAATAGCCAGGATTATGGCCGAAGTTCCAGGCGTCTGTCCCATAGGTTTCTGCCAGGCGTTTGTCAGCAACTTCCCAGTCCTGATCAGTCATATGGTAGGTTTCAATGTCATCCAGCGATTTGACTTCAAAGATTTCTTTGAGCAGGTATTCACGGAAATCAGCCATCGTCATCCCATCCGGAAGAAAGTCCTTCAGGTTAACAATTGGGCTACGTTTGGAGCGGACTCCCAAGCCCTTTTGGATTTCCATCTGGTCTTCAGTGAGGACTTTTCTGGCATTTTCAATGTTCAAATTATACATAATCGTTCCGCCGGCCGCCAAGCCTTGGCCGCTCTTAAACATGGTCATGCCAGACCATTTCTTACCGTCCAAAATGAGGTCACTGGAATTCTCCCTCATTTTGACGTCGATGTTTAATTTACGAAGCGCTTTCAAAACTGGTTCTGCAAAATGCCCATAATCGCCAAAGTCGTCGGCGTTATCCGTCAAAATGTTTTCAAAGATGAAGTTCCCCATATCGTGATAGACAGCCCCGCCGCCAGACGTTCGCCGGACCAACTCAATGTCGTGCTCGTGCAGATAGTCGATATCGACTTCAGCCCACACGTTTTGATTTCGGCCAATAATCACCGATGGCTTGTTAATATAGAACATAAATCCGTGTCCAGGAAGTTTGAGATCATTCACAAAATAATTATCCAATGATTGGTTCACCCGCGCGTCATAGCTGGGCTTGCCATTCCTGGAAATATCGATTAGGTACATCTGACATTCCCCCTTTGTTCAAATTCTCGTACATCTCTAATTATACGGTATAATTGAGGTAAATAATATCGAGGCGGTGTCGTTATGGCAAAAATTTCAATTTGGCAAAAAATCATTAATTTCTTCACAGGCAAAAAGCAGTCTGCTCAGGCTCCGGCCCAGGTTAAAGACGGAATCTGGTACCGGAAGGAAGCCGACGGTAACTATCTATTGGGCATCGACAAATCTGTCTATGATTTGATGGGCAAGATTACGTTCGCTGATTTTCCCAACCAGTTAGATACGATTGAAGTCGATGACGATCTGTTGGACATCGAAGGGGACAAATCGGTGGAAACTTTGAAATCACCAATTTCGGGTCGGATTGTGGCTCGAAACAAAGAAATCGGCAAAGATATTGAAACCCTCAACAAGCCCGACCCACAGGTAAATTGGATTGTAAAAGTTCAGCCGGCAGCTTAATCATTCAAATAAATCGAACAAATTTTGAGCCACTTTCTCAAAAAGAACTATAATGAAGTTAGATCAAATAGAAGGAGGTAATTATTTATGGCTGAAGAACCAGGTGCAGAATCTCCATTATTGAACAAAATGATGTCTGAAGCATTCGACTGGAGCGATCAAAAATTACCAGTCCGTGATGCTATTTGGGACTATTACATGGAGAAAAACGACCACGACACTCTCAAGACTGAAAAAGATGTTGAACCTTACATGAACATGTCAACTGATGATCTTAAGAGCAAAGCTGAAGCATTACTCAAGAAGTAATTTTTCAGTGGTTAAACAAATACCCGCACTAGTTTCGTGCTAGGCATTCAAATGATCTTCAAGCTTTTGGCTTGGAGGTCATTTTTTGTATGGAATCAAAAAGAAGCTGAATCATCAGCTCCCAATTATCAATTATCTTAGTAAGTACCCGCCATCGACCGGTAACATCACCCCAGTAACGTAATCTGATGCCTGACTTGCCAAAAACACGACAGGACCCATCAACTCTTCCGGCACACCCCACTCACCTGATGGAATGTGGCCCTTGATCTCCGGCCCCCTGATTGGATCTTCCTGCAAAGGTTTGGTCATATCCGTCTTGATATAGCCAGGCGCAAGGCCATTAACTTGAATGTTATAAGGGGCCAGTGCGTCGGCATAGGCCTTCGTCAACCCCATAACCGCATGCTTGCTGGCAGTGTACGGGAAGATGAACTTACCAGCGCGATACGACTGCATTGAACCAATATTGATGATCTTTCCACTCTTTTGCTTGACCATCACCTTGGCAGCCTCGTGTGATAAGTAATACAAAGCGTTCAAGTTGAGGTCGATCACCTTTTGCCAATCGGCATCTTTAAAGTCAAGCACGTCATTGCGGATTTGCATCCCCGCATTATTCACCAAGATATCCAAGTGGCCAAATCGGTCCAAAACTGCTTGAATGACCTCACTCGCTGCACCATCGGCTGTAATATCCTTCTGCAGAAAACCGACGTGTTGGCCGTTTGCCTCAACGGCCTTTTTGGCATCATCCCAGCCCTTTTGTGATCGACTCACAATAAACACATCTGCGCCATACATCGATAAAGCAATTGAATAATTAAGCCCTAATCCAGATGCGCCGCCGGTAATCAATGCCACTTTTCCTGCGATGGAAAAACTGTCTTTAGTAAATGTCGTCATTTGGAAGTCCTCCTATATTGAATGTGTGGGTAGATTATTTTTACTATACATTATATTTCCCAAATTGGTGTGAAAAAGATAATGGCTAAAATGAATCATCTATGGAGCCTTACGGATTAGTACCAATTACAGTATCGGTACCACCTGTTTGGCATAATGAAACACCAAAACCCGCTTAACCGCAAATTCGTTCACCATGTATGACCCATCGTCAGAGAGGTAGGCTTGCTTGTATGGAATCAGATAATGAGGATCCCGATAGCCTTTTTCCAACTTTGGATTACACTTAACTGCCAATGCCGGGTGCCCGGCATTGGCAATTCTAACTCGCACTGATTCCTTGGGAGACAGTGAAATGAGCGCAATCAGCACGACAACGCCGACAATAAAGATGCCAATATATTTCAAGATTCGTTTCAGATAAATCATATTCTCCCCCCAATTAGTGCCGCCAACACTATTTTTCGAGTTTCTTTTTCCCCGCATTCAAAACCTCATCAGACACATATTCACTGGTAAACCGTTGCAGTGGTGTGTATTGATGCCGATCTTTAAAGGCAACCGGGATCGCCTTGATAATTCCGACCATCAAATTATTCTCGGTGATAAAAATCTGGCCGACCTGCTTGAACTTTCCCTTGGTGTGTTTGCCGGTCCGCCAGCTATGTAGCTTAAAGTCCCCGGATTCATCGCGCTTGATGCGATACTGCCCGGAGTCATCGGTTTCCAGTGGGACGCCGATGAATTGGTTCACTTCGTACTTGCCTTTCATGAATTTCCGCCCTTTCATGACTAATTTGTGAATAAAGTTAGAATTAAAATCTAATCTTTTTCAAAACACAACAATTATAGTTATTCATGCTATACAATAATAGTATAATAATTTTTCGAGGAATGGGGTGAAATGATGAATCAAATTAAACTTGTGACCGACTCTGCGGCTCACCTATCAAAAGCTGACCTTCAAGCATACGGAATTTCGGTCCTGAATCCGCCAATTATCATGGATGGCAAGCTCCTTGGTTATGTCAACAAAATTAGCAGCGAGAAGTTCCTGCAATTATTTGATCAATGTTCCAATAAGCCGATCATTGGTGACGTTTCTGTCGGTGAAATCACTCGACTATACAATGAGTTGGGCGCTGACGGCAGCCAGATTCTCTCGATTCATTTAAGTGATAAGCTGTCTAATACCTATGCCAATGCCAAGACCGCTGCCAGCAAGTCGACCAGCCAAGTCACCGTCGTCAACAGCCAGGTGACCGCCGCCGGACTATCCTATCAGGTCTTGGAAGCTGCCAAACTCATTGCGGCAGGTAAATCGATTCCGGACATTTTGCCCCAACTCACTAAAATCCGTAACCGTACCCGGATCTTCTTTTCGGTCCGCAACAACCAGCAGATCGTCAACAATCGCATCATCGGCAAGCTTCGCGGCTTCTTGGGCAAACACGCCAATACGGCCTACATGATTCAATTCGGCGATAACGATTTCGACCTGGTTGCCCATGGCTCCAAAGACGAGTCGCTCAACGAATTCTGGCAGACCCAAATGCAGGCGATGCACGACGAATGCATTGTTAAACTGACCATTCTGCATTCCGGCACCAACGCCCGAGCCCAGTTCTTGCGGGAAATGCTCAACGATGAGTTCCCATTTGTACCAATTTCCATCGTGCCAACCAACCCGGAGATGACCACCTTTATTGGTCGGGAGTCGACCGGCGTCACCTATTTACTCGGATAATCGGCTGTTCAAAAAATGTTATGTAACCAATAATGACCGCTAACGCAAATTCAACGTTAGCGGTCATTTTAGATGTTAATTTACAAGTTAATCTGCCTCATGAATTGGCTTTCCCTTGCGGACACTCTCCCGTTCAACCAATCGAGTAGCCACAACGACTTTTTCCGGCGTGTGCTCATCGTTGTCCAGATTATTATCCAGCAGGCCTAACAAACGAACAGCGACGGCGCCCATCTTACCAGTATTAACCTTAACTGCCGTCAGTGACGGGATCACATACTTGGCAACCGCAGTGTCGTTGAAACTGACCAAACTGACATCGTCCGGCACCTTCACCCCATTTTCATGGAGCGCCTTCAAAGCACCAACTGCCATGGCATCGTTGGAAACAAACAGCGCGTTGGGGAACGATTCTTTCGACCGTTTCAGTGCTTCGTCAACGGTGTCATAGCTGGACTGGAGGGTGTAATCACCGACAAATACGTTGGCTGGGTCGTACAGGGAACGCTTTTCGAGGTAGTTTTTGAAAACATCGAAGCGGTGATCGGTAATCTTCAACTCATGATCACTACTGTATTCAACACCGGAGATCATCCCAATGCGCTTCAAGCCATTCTCAATGAAGTATTTCAGTACAGACTTAGTGGAGCTGTCAAAGTCGGTGACCACACAATCATGCCCCTTGGCCAAAGTGTCAAAGTCAACAAAGACCAGGTTGTCACTGACTTCCTGCATCTCCTCAATCTGGGCATCACTGAACTTGCCAATCGCCACGATGCCGCTTACGTCGTCAATCGCAGTCAGCGGATCGCCGGCAAAATAACGTTTGATCTTATAATGATCGCGTTCGGCCTGCTTTTCCACGCCCATCCGAATCGACAAATAGTACAAATCATCGAGTTCCTGCTGCTCGGTGTACCATTCAACAATCGCGATCGTATCTCGAGTCGAGCTCGACCGCTTCTTTTTCGTGTAATCCAGCGCTTCAGCCGCCTCAAAAATCTTCTTGCGAGTCAGGTCACTGACAGATAATGATTTGTCATAATTCAGCACTCGCGAAACAGTGGTGATAGAAACCCCTGCTTTGTGCGCGATATCTTTAATTGTTGCCATGATCTCACCCCTCCATCAAATACTGCGAATTTATGTATCGAATCCTTTTAGTTAATTTACTAAAATAAATATATGTTCTTTACCTTGATATGTCAAGGATATTCCGTTATATTGGCGTTTTTGGCTAGTAAACTTGTTGACGTGTGCTTGGTAAATTTCTATAATTAGGTTGATTTTAAATATAAGGAGGGTCATGTCGTGGACGACAAAATTGAAGACGCTTACCAACAATGGACCAATCAACCTAATTTACCAGAAAATCTTGTACTTGATTTAAATAAAATGAAAAATAATTCAGACCAAAAGAAGGATGCATTCGGAACGGTTCTCTCATTTGGAACTGCCGGAATGCGTGGGGTGCTGGGTGCCGGCACTAATCGGATGAACATCTACACCGTTCGCCAAGCTGCTGAAGGCCTGGCTTCATTTATGGATACTTTGGATGAAGCCACCCGCAAACGTGGCGTTGCCATCAGCTTTGACTCCCGTTACTATTCAAAGGAATTTGCCCATGAATCTGCCAAAGTCTTAGGTTATCACCATATCCCAAGTTTTGTATTCGACGACATTCGCCCTACCCCCGAGTTGTCATTCGCTGTTCGCCATTTGAACACCTATGCCGGGATCATGATTACCGCATCCCACAACCCGAAGCAATACAACGGCTTTAAGATTTACGGCCAAGACGGCGGCCAGATGCCACCGAAGGAATCGGATCTGATTACTTCCTACATCCGCAAGAACAGCGACTTGTTCGCTATCAATGTTACGCCAGAACAAGAGCTGCGTGAAGCTAAAATCATGAACCTGATCGGCGAAGCAGTCGATCAAGCCTACTTGGAAAAAGTGCAAACTGTCAACATCGACCACGACCTGATCAAAAACGTCGGGGCCAACATGAAATTCGTCTACTCACCGCTTCACGGAACTGGTAAAATTATCGCTCGCCGGGCCTTGGAAGCCGCTGGTTTCAAGAATTACGTTGTCGTGCCGGAACAGACCATCGCCGACCCCGAATTCCCAACCACCCCATTTCCAAACCCAGAGTTCCCGCAAGCCTTTGATTTGGCGCGCGAACTCGGTAAGAAAGTTTCTGCCGACGTGCTGATTGCATCTGATCCTGACGCCGACCGCTTAGGCTGCGCCGTTCGTCAACCTGATGGCGATTACACCCTGTTAAGTGGAAATCAAATTGCCAGTGTCCTCTTGAACTACATTTTGGCCGCCAAAAAGAAGGCCGGCGACTTACCAGCCGATGGGACCATCGTTAAATCAATCGTTTCGACTGATTTGGCACCCAAGATTGCCGCTTCGTACGGCGTTGCCACCAACAACGTGCTGACCGGCTTCAAATTTATCGCCGAAGCCATTCACCACTACGAAACCGAACACGACCACACCTTCCTGTTTGGCTTTGAAGAGAGCTTTGGTTACCTGATCAAGCCATTCGTTCGTGACAAGGATGCCATTCAGACCGTGCTATTGCTCGCTGAAGTTGCTGCTTACTATAAGAGTCAAGGCAAGACTCTGTACGACGGCGTTCAAGAAATGTTCCAGAAGTACGGTTACTATGCTGAGAAGACCATCGCCAAGGAATTTGACGGCCTGGACGGTAAGGACAAGATGGCCCACATCATGTCAGAACTCCGTGACAATCCACTGACTGAATTTAACGGCCACAAAGTCTTGAGTCACGCCGATTACCAGTCATCTGAATTGACGGATCAGGATGGCAAGCGGACGATCATTGACTTACCGAAATCCAACGTCTTAAAATACTGGCTGGACGATGAGACCTGGCTGGCTGTTCGGCCTTCCGGAACTGAACCTAAAGTGAAGTTCTACTTGGAAGTCGATGACAAGAGCCAAGGCGCAGCTGATCAGAAACTCGCTGGCTACGTGGATGCCGTTGACAAGATGATTGACAAATTGATGAATAACTAAATTTTTAACCTGAAGCTGCCTGATCTGAAAGGATTAGGCAGCTTTTTTGCCGTCTAAAATGCTACAATAATTTTATAGGTCGTATCAAAAGGACCATCCAAGGGGGAATCTACATTGAAACCAACCACTCAGCTGATTGCGGGGGCGTTATTCATGCTCGGGGCAACATTTATCCAGACTCAGCCGGCCCACGCCACCGTGGTCAAAAACAGCTTTTTGAAAACCCAGCGCAGCATCAGTACATACAATAGCAACAAGCACGCCAAACTCACTTTGCCCAAAGGAACGGTGGTTCAAGTCGCCGGCACCAAGCATCTGCATGGCAATAAGTATGTCGACGTCTATGTCGACCGGTTAAGCTATAACATCAGAAAGCCGCTGCTCTCGGTGAAAAAACCGACCGTTTACAGTCACTGGATCCGCGCCAAAGGCTACAACTTTAAGCAAATCCACAAGCCCACTTATCTGAGCTACTACGCTGCCCAGTCCGACGGCAAAAAGTCCCAGGGGAAAGTCAGAACCGAAACCGGCGACCTCTGGAAAGGAACCCGTTTGCCGGTTGACTACGCCACTTCGGCTGCCGCTCGACTGCGAGTGACGACCGACGGCTACCTGGAATACGATGCCAGTTCGCCATTTGTCTTCAAAGTCTCACCCAAACCCACTGCCAGCCTGAAAGTCGAAAAGGCCAGCCACCCAATGGCCAGCGGCGAGACGATTTTGACCACCAAATCACGAGTGAAGCAGCTTCCCTTTGTCAAAAAATCCAAGGACCACTACCAATTGACCATCACCAATGCCGAGGCCGGCACTATCACCGTAGTGCCGAATACCTCCAAGGTCAAAAAGATCCTCACCAATTGGATTTTCAAAGTTGGTAAAGAATCCTGGTATGAAAATAACAGCGTGACCACGTTTAAATAAGGGGGGGAAAGCACCATGACAAAATTCAGATTACAATTCGGACTGTTTGCGTTGGGGGTTCTCTTAACGATCGGGGCAACAATTCCGGTAGATGCCAGCACTTATCTATCACATTTTTCCAAAGATCAATACCTGATGACCAAAAAGACGATCCACACCACCAACAGTCACTATAAAAACATCAAAATCACCATTCCAAAGGGCACGGTCTTTAAGTCCAGCAGCCTGACCAGGAGCCGCAAAACCAAGCATCCATACTTAACCATCAATTTGAACCGCCTGCACTGGTCACTGCGAAAGGGCGTCGTCCAGTCATACCACAACGTGACGACCACTAGCGGCATCTGGGCCAAGTCCAGCACCTTCAAAAAAGTCCACGCACCGGCTTACCAAAGTTACTTCAAGCAGCCGTATACCGGCACGATCGGCGGTCTGATCTGGCAGGGCACCAAAGCCTTCCCCCTACGCCAGCAGTACAAAATTGAAAACTGCCTGCGGGTGACCGATGACGGCTACCTGGAATATTTCACCGGCTACGACTACTGGGTCAAAAAGATGCCAGAGCCGCATTCAGCCGCCAAAGTGGAACAGTTGGTGAAGAAGGGTAACGCCTATTACTTCTACACCAAGTCAAAAATCAGCGGTCTGACCATGAAGCACGTCGCCAAAAAAGGCAATCACCGCTACCGTTTGAAGATCACCAAGACCGACCAGCACATGGCTACCGTTAATCCCGCCCAAGACAAGAAGTATGATGAAAGTGTCACCATTTCGATCCGCTATTACGTTGGCGGTAAGAAGTTCTACGTCAATAGTCAGGTCATTGAACCGTAATCGGCCGTCAAGATACTTGCATACCTGCCATAGATTGTGAATAATAAAAATATGTCAGAATGCTTATTTAACTTTTAGGGGGAATGATTAGATTGGAAAATTCAGTGACTCGTCGTTATTGGCAGGCCGCCATTCTTGAAGTGCTGGTATTTGGTTTGTTGATCGCGATTTATTCAATTGAGCTGGCACTTGGGATGGGCGAAATCTCACAGATTGCTGTTCAGGAAATTTTGTTATTAGTGATCTTTTTTGCGTTAAATTATTATTGGATCAAGCAACCCGTCAGATTGGCAGCCACTGTCAACTTTGGCAAAACGCTATTAATTTCGGTACCATTTATTCTGGTTCTTTTGTATTTGCTATTAATTTCACTGGCCCCGCACAGCACTCACACTATCGTGATGGCGGCCGTTTCCGGAATCGGTGCCGGCGTTTTTGAAGAGTATTTATTCCGTGGATTGATTTTAGGCATCCTCTTGAAATCTTTCCCTCATTTTTCAAAAGCCAAAACGATTTGGTACGCGGTGACCATCTCCAGCATCTTATTTGGGATCGCCCACGGCAGTAATTTTATGTCTCAATCCGTTTCATCAACTTTGGTTCAAATTTTCGGCGCCATCAGTATCGGCTTCTTGTTAAGTGCCCTTTATCTGCGGTCAGGATCAATTATCGTTCCAATGCTGTTTCACGCGGCTTGGGACGCTACTATCGTCTTGGTTTCGGGCAGCACCTTCGCCAACGTCGGCTCGTCAACCTTCTCACCGCTGGCAACCGTTGGTGAGTTAGTATTGTTCGTACTGATCGCGATGTTCTATTTTCGAAAGTCCAAACTCAGTGAGATTGATTTGAAGCATTTTGAATAATGGTCTGTAAAATCTGGGGTAATTCAAATGAAACAACGATCAAAAGTGCTGATGTTATCAATTGGATTAGGTCTCGCGCTCTCTGCGTGTTCAGCAGGGACTCCCGCTTCTAAAAAGGATTCGGTCACGGTCTACGACGCGCATAACCGCCAGATCTTAACTACCACCAGCCAGGCAAAAATCAAGCGCGTCACCAACTTAACCAGTCAAAGTGACCGCAGCACGGTCAATGGCCAATTACCAGCTGGCCTGCGGGTCAAATACCGCTACTTGCTACACCAGCGGGCGCACGACGTTAACATCAATCTGTACGTCTATGCCAACTCACGAAATGTCAAAATGACTCAGATCCCAATTCTGCATACGATCGTTTATCAGTTGTCCAAGCAGGATTATGAGAAGTTAAGTCAACCGGAGACGTATTTAAAGTAAATTTGCTGGCGGGCAATGATAAAAGATGACAAAAACTCACAACTTCCGACTGGCAGTTGTGAGTTTTTGATTTGGTCCTTTTTCTAATGAATGGTTAATGTATCGAGGGACAAATTACGGTATAATTTTTACTTGTAGGGTTGTCAAAGCGGTAGTAGTCGTTTTTTGAATCGAGGTGTTGCGCATGCAACAAAAATCTATCCAAGAAAGGATTGCTCTAAGTCTTAATGCTATGTGCAGCGATGATTTTTGCGATCGCTGCATGTCTAAAAGCAGTTGCCTGGATAATTTTCGCAGTTGCGGATCTTATCCGGGCAATCAAAAAGAACCGCTCATAAACTTTGACGGGTCTAGCGGTTCTCCGTAACTACTAAGCTATCGCTCTACAACTTTACCACGACTCTATTATATCATGGGTCGTGGTAATTTTGTATCCAGTTCTACTGGACAATGATCCGAGCCGAACACATCAGTCAAAATCTTCGAGTCCTCAATCTCATCCGCCAACCGGTTGCTGGCCACAAAGTAGTCAATCCGCCAGCCGGCATTCCGATCGCGGGAATGGAACCGATAACTCCACCAGGAATAGATGTCCGTCTGGTCGGGATAAAAGTGCCTGAAGGTATCCATGAAGCCGGCTTTTAACAGGTTGGTGAAATCTTGGCGTTCCTCATCTGTAAAGCCAGCGTTGTGGTGGTTGGATTGCGGGTTCTTCAAATCGATTTCTTTGTGGGCCACATTCAGATCGCCACAGAGAATGACCGGCTTTTTGGCATCCAATTCAGTTAAGTATTGGTAGAAAGCCTTGTTCCAGCCCATACGAAAATCGAGTCGTTTCAGCCCAGCCCCAGAGTTGGGAACGTAGCTGGTCACCAGATAAAAGTCGGGATATTCAAGGGTGATCGCCCGCCCTTCGTGATTGAACTCGTCGCTGTTAATGCCATAGGTCACATCCAATGGCGCGTGCTTGGTAAAAATGGCCGTGCCGGAGTAACCCTTCCGTTCAGCATAATTGAAGTATTGCTGGTAGCCAGGCAAGTCCAACTCCAACTGCCCTTCCTGCATCTTAGTTTCTTGAATGCAGAAGAAATCAGCATCCAACTTCTTAAATGTCTCGGCAAAGTCATGCTTCACGGCGGCACGAAGCCCGTTCACGTTCCAAGAAATGAATTTCATGTGATCCCGTCCTTTTTTGTTGTTGGGTTAATTATAACGTAAAATTGTATTATCTTTCACTATAGTAAATAAGTGATGAGCTTTACATACAAACTATTTATAAAAGATAAACCGCACGGACTAGCCTCTATTTAATAGCTAACGTAATTATGCTAAAATAGTTATGTGAGCTGAATTTACAACCCATTAATATAATATACTTTTTGAGGGGGTATTCTTTTGATACGAAATAAATTTTGTACACTGTCTACAAAGTTAGCACAACTTATTCTTACGACAGTTACAATTGGTATTGCATTCTTAATTTTAGGAGGGATCACTTCGTTTGCTGCGACTGCAAGCGATAACGGCGCTACTATCCAGCGTACAATGTGGTTAACTGGTGAACCAGCGAATGGTGGTTCACCAGTAACCCTGTCTTCGGTGGTTTCAAGCGACAGTCCGACAAACTATAAGGCCCCTGGTGATGTTACTACCCCACAAAACGGAAGAACTGTTAACCTGGACAAATATAAAAACTTATTGATTCACTATTCAGTTGAGAATATTTCATCACAGGCAGAAAAAGTTGAAGCAGTTTTATTTTTCCCAAACTATGCTCCTGTTTTTTCATACGATTCGTCGAGAGCCAATCAGATATCATTCAATTCTGAGCAAACGGATCCTAAATTTACCGATGGATATAGCTACGTGGGAGGATCTTACACTGCTACACCCATTTCCGACCAGACTCCGATTGCTATTTACATGGGAGGACCCATAGACCCAGCTGACGGCGCTCCATCAGCTCAAAGTCTAAGCCCAACGAAGAAACTTACAATGGTGGCCCCTGTTAAACCCAACTCACACTTCGATTTTAATAATCCAATTGATGATAGCTTCTACAATGACACATATGTTTTCGGGTTCGTTTCTGACGACACAGATACTCAATTAGGCGACCAAGACTTATATGCCAAACCATTCAAAAATATCGTCCTGGCAAACGAAGAGTCATTGCCGGCCACCAACTATGACAACTATAACGATTTAGTAAAAGCCGCCGTTGCCAATGTGACCGCATTATTCAACGACGATGCCACGAAGGATACGACTACTGATCCAGCATCAATCGTCAAAGTCACCCCAGGAACAACAGCAGGAAGTTGGAATATCGACTATAACTATAGTGGTGTATCAAAGCATATAACTGGTATAAAAACCACCGATGCTTCTTACATTGACGGAAAAGACTTCAAAGTAAATTACGGCAGTAACTGGGATTCACAGAAATTCAACGGTTTAACTAAACATCTCGACCAAAATGGACAAGCTGTGACCAAATTATCCGATGGCGTTAACGTCACCATTCAGTTAAATGGCAAAACCGTCAATGCAGTAGATACAAATAATGCAGGTGCGGTTTACGACGTCACTTACACTACCGGTAATAATGCTGCTTCAAAGACCGTCAAAGTAACTGTTGGCCAGCGTGGCAATATCCCAAGCAACAACAACTCAAACAATAACAATTCAACCACTAACAACAACGGCAACTCCGGCAACAGTGCCTGGAACCCATCAAACCCAAGCAACCCAAACGGAACCGGCCTACCAAACTACGCCGCCGTTAAAGGTTCAGCGGTTTACGCAACCAAGGGTATCTACATGTATCGCAGTGCCAATTTCAAGAAGTCACAACGCATGGCTACCTATCCAAAGGCTAAGCGGGTTAACCGCCCAATGTTTGTTGTCTTAGGCTATGACAAGTCCAATGGTGGCGCCCTTCGTTACAAGGTTCGTGACGTTAACCACGGCAAGAAGACCGCTGGCAAGGTTGGCTACATTACCGCCAACCCGAAGTACGTTGTCAACGTTTACTACAAGACAATGCCTAAGAGCCACAAGATTACCGTTATTAACAAGAAAGGCATTCACGCATACAAGAACGTGAACTTAACTGGTCGCGCTAAGACCTTCAAGAAAGGCACTCATGTAACCGTTAAGAGTTTTGAAAAGCACAACCTGACCACCCGTTACAAGTTAAGCAATGGCACTTACATTACTGCTAACAAGAAACTGGTTATTCAAGGTAACTACTAATATGTAGGAATTAGGAAGTCTCGACCTTCGTCGAGGCTTCTTTTTTGTGGACTTCCTTTGTTTTGAATCAAAATAAGGGTTAAAATACAATTACAACCCCGAAAAGAGGATAATCGAAATGAAAACAGCCGTAATTACCGACAGTGCCAGCTACCTCGATCCAGTGGTCGCTGCCCAATATAACATCACCGTTCTGCCGATTACCATCATCTTCGGCACCCAGGAATACCACGATGGCGTTGACATCACCTCGCAAGAATTCCTGAAGAAATTGGCAGAGACTGACAAATTGCCGACAACTGCGCAAGTCACCATGGCCCAAATGCAGGAAGCCTTTGATACTTTGGCTGCCAAAGGATATGATGAAGCCATCTGTGTCAACCTCTCATCCGGGATCACCAGCTTCTATGAGAATTTAGTGGCCTACAGCCACCAAGTCACCAACATCAAGGTCTACCCGTTTGACTCGAAAATCGCCAGCGCCGGCGAAGCTGACTTATGCTTGTTAGCGGGTAAGATGGCCGAAAATGGTGAGAATGCCGATGTGATTATCCCCAAGCTTGAACAGTTGCGCGACTCGATTCACGTTTCTCTGGTCGTGGACAGCTTGGATCATCTGCGCAGAACCGGCCGAATTTCCAACACCTCCGCATTTTTTGGGAACATGCTGAAAATCAAGCCAATTCTGACGTTTGACGACGCCGGCAAGATCGTTCCAGAGGCCAAGGAGAGGACCATGAAACAAGCGCTCCAGCACATCATCAATTCCATCGACCAGACGACTTTCGATTCGCCAATGCGGATTTCAGTGGTCGACGCCAACAACCCAGACTTAAGCAAAGCCTGGGTGACAGCCTTTCATGAACATTTCCCGAAGGCCAGCGTCAGCACCTACCAAATCAGCCCGGCGATTGCCGTCCATACCGGCGAAAAAGCCATGGGCGTCGTCTGGGATCTGGATTGGAATCAAATTTAAAGCCACCAGCAAGTAACTTGAACCGGAGTGAGTGAATTGCCACTCGCTTTTTTCTTGCCCTGGAATTTGTCTGAGAAGTTTTGAGCATCTGCCATTATTTCAAAAGTCAACATTCAAAGTATCAAGAAGAATTCAAATTAAATCCCATTTTCAACTATTGAATCAGAAAGAGATGAAATCATGTCCAACACTAACGAAAAAATCAGCCGGCAAACCTATCTTGCCCTGCTGGCTGCCGCACTGCTCTCATTTACCGGAATCCTGACCGAAACGTCAATGAACGTCACCTTTCCCGAATTAACCAAAGTCTTCAACGTCACCCTGGACACCGTCCAGTGGATTACCACCGGCTACCTGTTGATGGTGACGATTGTCATGGCAACAACCGCCTTTCTACTTAAGAAATTCAAATCGCAAAGCATCCACTTACTGGCCGCCATTGCCTTTGTGGTCGGCGACATCATGTGTGCCACTTCACCAAGCTTTCCCATCTTAATGAGCGGACGATTGATCCAGGCGATTGCGACCGGATTGTCGACGCCGTTGATGTTCCACATTATCTTTAACAAAATTCCCGCAGGTCGAATCGGTTCGATGACCGGTCTGGCTGGGATGGTCATTTCTTTGGCGCCTGCGCTTGGGCCGACCTATGGCGGAACCGTGTCATCGACCATGTCCTGGCGGATGATTTTCTGGTTAATCCTGCCAATCATCGTCATCAGCTGGTACCTCGGATCGCGGTATATTCGCATTGATCCAGTCGGCACTGGCGGCTTTGACGTCATCAGCTTGATCTTCCTGGCTGCCACCCTGTTCTCATTTGTCTTCGGTGTCAGCAAGGCCGGCAAATATTCACTGTTGAGTGGGCAAGTCTTGATCCCGTTTGTCATTGGCTTCATTAGTCTGGCAATCTTCATTTACTCCGATACTCACGGTAAAACCCAGCTGCTGGACATCCGAATTTTGAAATGGCTGTCGTCTTCACTGTCGGCGTTCACCTACTTCGTCCTGCAATTCGTCAACATCGGCGTGTCATTCCTGATCCCCGTCTATTGCCAATACGTCCTCCACAGTTCGCCATTTATCGCGGGACTGGTCCTGCTGCCGGGATCACTAGTTGGTGCGGCGATTTCACCATATGCCGGCCACCTCGCTGACAGTAAGGGATACGCCTTGCCAATTATTCTGGGGCTCAGTTCAATGACGTTGGGCGGCCTGATTTTCTTCGGCATCCAAGCCGTCTTGACCGCCTGGATTGTCCTGTTGAACTACACCTTCCTGCGTTTTGGCTTCAATATGGGCTTCTCCAACACCATTTCCAACGCCATGTTAAACGTGCCGCGGAAGTATACCGCCGACGTCAACTCACTGTTCAGTATGATCCAGCAATTTGCCGGCTCGATTGGAGTCGGGATTATGGCGGCGGTGATGGCCATCAGTCAGAACAACGGTACAGGAAGCTTGGCTGCTCGTTCGTTTGTCGGCGGGAAATATGACTTCCTGTTGGCAACCTTACTGAGTGCAGCCGCATTGATTGCCGCTGTGATTAACTTTAGACTGCAGAAGCGAATGAAATTGAATATTGAAGAATCTGATTAGGTCCTTCTAAGCTGAGGCCGTTGTGCAAGTCGCTTTACTTGCATGGCGGCCTTTTTTGACCGCCATTCATAGTTCAAGTTGCCAAGTCGCTTTGATTGAATTTCCCCCTCAATCCGCTTAAACTTACTTTGATGATTACAACAGGTTGTACACAAAGTAATTATCATGTCGACTGTCGATCAGAATTGTAAGGGGGATTTCACTTATGGTAAAGATAGGAATTAATGGTTTCGGTAGAATCGGTCGGTTAATTTTACGCCGAATCTTGGAAATCAACGATCCTGATTTGGAAGTTGTTGCGATTAACGATTTGACCAGTCCATCCATGCTGGCTTATCTCTTCAAATATGACTCAACTCACGGTACCCTGCCATATGAGATTTCGTCAACCGATGACTCACTGGTCGTTGATGGAAAGAACTACCGTGTTTATGCAGAAAAAGACGCAAGTAACATCCCTTGGGTAAAGGAAAATGGCGTTGATTTAGTCCTTGAATGTACAGGTTTCTACACTTCCAAGGAAAAATCCCAAGCCCATTTGGACGCCGGGGTTAAGAAAGTCTTGATCTCAGCTCCTGCCGGCCCAATGAAGACCATCGTGTTTAACGTTAACGACGATACTTTGGATGCCGACGATCAAATCATCTCAGCAGGTTCTTGCACCACCAACGCTTTGGCACCAATGGCTTACTTCCTGAACAAGGAATTCGGCCTCGAAGTTGGGACCATGACCGCGATTCACGCATTTACCAGTTCACAGATGATTCTTGATGGCCCTAAAGGTAAGAAGTTCCGTCCTAACCGTACCGCTTCGGCCAACACGATTCCTCATTCAACCGGTGCCGCTAAAGCAATCGGCCTGGTAATCCCAGAACTTGAAGGCCATTTACAAGGCCATGCTCAACGGGTTGCCGTGGTTGACGGTTCAGTTTGCGAATTGGTTTCAGTTCTCAACACCAAAGTTACCGCTGACCAAGTTAACGATGCCATCAAACCGCACACCGTTGATAACCCGGCATTTGGCTGGAACGAAGATGAGATTGTCTCATCTGACATTATCGGCGACACCCACGGGGCAGTCTACGACCCAACTTTGACTGAAGTAACCTCTAACGGTGACTTCCAAGTTGTTAAGACCGCTACCTGGTTCGATAACGAATATGGCTTCGTTTCCAACATGGTTCGGACTGCCAAGAAATTCGCTGAAGTCTCCGGCTTGAACTAATTTAACTAAGCAATCAAAAAAATCGTCACACCATTTATTGAGAAATAAATAGCGTGACGATTTTTAGTGTGCCCGAGTTAAGCTGACAGTCAAAACATTATCTTTCGTGGTGCTGTAGCTGGCCAAGATGCCGTTGACGACGTCGGCGGCCTTGCCATGACTAAGAGTTGAGCGATGGTAAGTGTTAATCCAAGTCCCCAGTGCTTCCATGCCAAATTCGAAGCCTTCAAACACCCGCATGTACTCCAGTGACTGCGGTTTTGGTGTCACAATCGTGATCTTTTGTACTCTCTGGTCGGCAATGACCATCGACAATTTGATCACGTCTGTGTCGAAGAAAACCTGAGTCCCATCAGCTACGCTGGTCGGCAGTTTGTAATCCGGCAGCTGAATGTTTTCGTTGTACACCCGTGAAACGTACTCGTATGTCCCCAAATCAGTGGTGCCTAATTCTTGTGTCACAGAAAATCCCCCCTAGAAGTGTTACGTGACTTATTGGTACTTACAATGATTATATATTGGTTTGGGTATTTATTGGCAAAATTAGCTTGCAAAAGCGGACCGTTATGGAGGGATAATCGTGAAAAATCCGGGACCAAAAGCCAGCAACTTCCTTGCTGACGGCAAATAAAAACACCATTGAGATTGATTTCTCCAATGGTGTTATTCGAACTATTTGATCACTTTGACATACTTCTGATTAGCAGTCACATAACCGCCCTTGACGGCATAGCGCATCGTGCCGGACTTGATCAGTGAAGCTTCATGACTGAAGGTATAACGCTTAATCACGAGTTTGGTGCCTTTCTTGAAGTGCCCATTTCGCTTAGCCAAATTTGGATCGGCATATCGGTTGATGAAGTGGGTGGCTTTTAATTGCTGAGGCTGCTTGATTTTACCCATCTTAACTAACTTCCGGTTACCGGTAATGTAGTGGCCATTGCTCAGGACATACCGGGTGGTCAAATTGTGTTTGACGAAGCCGGTTACGTGGAGAACCGTTCCCTGCTTGATATTCTTCACTTTGCCCGTCAAATTTTTGTTGAGGTATTCATTGACACCGCGGGGATTGATCACCGTCAGTGTTTGATGACTGCTGTGATAATAGACTGGTCGAACATAGTCAAAGTTGGTGGTAATGTAGCCAGTCCAGCCGTCGGTCTTGCTCAAATGGTTGACGTCACGGACTTTATAACGCAACCAGCCAGCATTGGACTTAGCGTAATCAGTGACCACAAACATCGGTCGGAAGACCCGTGGCTTCTTGACATAGCCAAATTGACGATCGGCCTTCTTGAAGGTTTTATCTTTGTAGAGATAAATCTTCTTCAAGGAATAAACCACTTCGCCCTTCTTAGCAATCTTACCGGACTGATTGTCAGTAGTCGTTCCTGGGGTCGGTTGTGGGCTCGGCGTCGGCGTTGGGTTGACCGGCGTTACCGGGTTAACCGGATTAATTGGTGGATTGACTGGAGTCACTGGGGTTTGTTTTTGCTTGTAGTAGTAGTTCACATCAGGCGTCTTATCACTGTATATCCCAGTAATATTATTCGGCAGTCTGTCAGTATCCAAAGTGTAAGTCTGCCCATTAACAGTGAGGGTTTGCGGTTGATAGGAACCGTCGGCCCGGTAGGAATCGTTAATTTTACCGTAGATCTTTTTGGATTGAATCAAAGCACCAGTTTCTTCATTGATGTAGTTGACAGTGACTGTCGCCGAGTTATCGGTTGGGGATACCGGAGTGGCATCCTTTTTGTAGTAATAGTTGACTGCAGGTGCATTTTCGGTAAACTTCCCGTTAATATTATCAGGCAGCTTAGCCTTATCCAAAGTGTAGCTGTCGCCGTTGACGGTCAGCTTGTCTGGTTGATAAGGGCCATCAGCTTGGTAGGTGTCACCATTTTTGCCATAGATTTTCTTGGATTGAATCAAATCGTTATTGTCTTCATTGATATAGTTGACGGTCACTGCGGTAGAGTTATTGGTTGGCGTTACCGGGGTGGCATCTTTCTTGTAGTAATAGTTCACTGCGGGCGTTTGATCGGAAAATTGACCTTTGATATTTGCCGGCAGTTTGTCTTTATCCAAAGTATAGCTGTCACCGTTGACGGTCAGCTTATCTGGTTGATAAGGGCCATCAGCTTGATAGTCGCCACCGATTTTACCGTAGATCTTTTTGGATTGAATCAAGTCGCCGGTTGCTTCGTTGATGTAGTTCACATTAACTGCGGCAGAATCATTGGTTGGGGTCGGCGGTACGTCCTTTGGAGTGTAGTAGACATTGATGGTATCGTCTTTGCCCAAGACACCTTTGACGACCGGCTGATCAGCTGTGTAACCGGCTATTTCCGGAGAATCGATTTCGTAGGTTCCCGCACCACTGGCTTTGTATGGATCAGCCAGCACTTTGTTGGTGCCTTTTTCCAGGTAGTTGATGGTCAGATGGTATTCGGTGATTGGTTCGTAGACAAACGTTAGTGGGTTGCCGACGGGTAACGGCATTGAGGCCGTCGCATAAGTCCGAATCATGCCATAACTGAAATCGGCAGCAATAAAGCCACCCGGCGTCGCCTTAACAGTCACAGTCTTACTTTGAGCTTTGCCAGTAAAACTAAAATCGGGAATCTTCGAGTAATCAAATATCATGTACATCTGTTGAGTATTTTGGTCGTCAATCACTTTTCTGGCAATTGTCACATACCGATTAGATTGTTCAAATTGCCAATCACCTGGTGTCGTGGCCGTAATGTTATTGATTAAAAATTGATGGGCGTTATTCATGTAGGGAACTCTCACAAGTCGATACCCAGGAATGGTGGGGTAATTAACATCGACAAAAGTTCCTGAATAGCCGGAGATGTTCTGGGTTGGCGCCAACTCGTTGCCTTTGGCATCAACAAATTTTGCCGGCACATTATTTAAATAATTAAGAGGATTGGCGGAACTTGACGCATACAGATCATTATTCTGTAAATCCAACTCAATATGACCATTTTGCCAGGAAAATTGAACATTACCGGCATTATAGGTCCAGTTGGGATTGAAATCACTCGCCGTTGGCCCTGGAACCTCAATCGTATTCGTCAATTTTCCATCGCTATCGACGTTATGCAGATAAAATTTCGAGTTGTCCTTGGCCCAGCCGATCATCCAGGCATTAGAGCCGGTGTAATAAGCATAGTTGATCGTTTCATCTGGATTGGGTGCTTGAATATAATCATTAGAGTTGATGGTTCCCTGTGTATCGGAAATTGTCTGGGAGCCCACTTTCGCATTGGTGCCCATTGGGTTGGCCAATTTTCCGGAAACGTAGATGGGTGCTTGATGAAAAACACTTCCTTTGTAAAAATTGGTCACTGGAATATCCGAGTGTTCCTTAGGATCAATCGTTGGGTTGTCAGTCTTATCAGCGGGATCGGGTGCCTTCACCACTTTCATCGGTGTCACAATCGTCCCGTCCGGTACCGCATCATCAGCAACTTGCGTGGTCGCGGCATGGGCCACATCATTTGAAGTCATCGTCGAATCTGCGTTGGCAAACGTCAGGATTCCCCCTGTGCTAATCACGAGAAGTGACATTAGCAAGTATTTATTGACTTTCATATTCGTATTCCCCTTTGGTTATTGTTGCTATTAGTTATCTTATATATTCAAACCCATTATAACGAACATATCCCAGAAATGACATTAACTTGCTTGCCGCAAAAGACAAAAAAACGCCCACTTTGAGAAGTCTCAAAGTGGGCGTTAAATCGGCATTTCAATCGTATAAATCACTTAATTTTTTCTGAACGTCTGGGTGATTAATGAACTCATCGTAGGTTGTATCCGCCTTATCGATCAGACCGTTGTTGGATACTTCGATTATGTGGTTGGCGATCGTTTGAATGAACTCGTGATCATGAGATGTAAAGATGATCGACCCGGGGAAGTTCACCAAGGCTTCGTTCAAAGCCGTGATTGATTCCAAATCCAAGTGATTGGTTGGATCGTCCATCAGCAAGGTGTTGCCTTTTTGGAGCATCATTTTCGACAACACGCAGCGAACTTTTTCGCCTCCGGAAAGGACGTTGACTTCCTTGTTGACATCATCCCCAGAGAACAACATTCTCCCCAGGAATCCACGCAGGAAAGCATCATCATCGCTGCCCTTTTCAGCAAATTGCCGCAGCCAGTCAATGATCCGTTGATCGTTATCTTTGAACTCTGAAGCAAAATCCTTCATCAGAGCAGACATCTCAACCGTTTGGCCCCATTTGATCTCACCACTATCAGGCGTGAGTTCACCAGCCAAAATCTGCATCAAAGTTGTCGTTGCCAAATCATTACGGCTGACCAAAGCAGTCTTCTCACCTGGACGCAGAGTGAAGGTCACGTTATCAAGGATCTTGACACCGTCAATTGACTTGGAGAGCTTGTCGACTCTCAGCAAGTCATTCCCCAATGGCCGGTTCTCCTCGAACTTGATGAAAGGATACTTTCTCGAAGACGGCTTGATGTCTTCCAAGGAGATCTTATCCAATTGCTTCTTCCGCGAAGTCGCCTGCTTGGATTTGGAAGCATTGGCACTGAACCGGGCGACAAAGGCTTGCAGTTCCTTGATCTTGTCTTCCTTCTTGGCATTGGAATCGGCCCGCATCTTGGCAGCCAATTGACTGGATTGCAGCCAAAAGTCGTAGTTGCCGACATACATCTTGATCTCACCAAAATCAACGTCACACATCATCGTACAAGTCTGGTTCAAGAAGTGACGGTCATGAGACACGATGATTGTAATCTTGGGGTAGTCAGCCAAGAAGTTCTCCAGCCATTCGATTGAGTAGACATCCAGTCCATTGGTCGGCTCATCGAGCAACAGGATATCCGGTTCGCCAAATAAGGCTCGGGCCAGCAATACCTTAACCTTTTGGCCTTCAGTCAACTCGCTCATCAATTGTTGGTGCAGATCTTCAGGAATTTCCAGTGACTGCAGCAATTGTGAAGCATCTGATTCAGCGTTCCAGCCGTCCATTTCAGCGAATTCGGCTTCTAAATTGGCGGCCTTGATGCCATCTTCGTCGGAAAAATCAGCTTTGGCATATAAAGCATCCTTTTCCGCCATGACGTCGGCCAAATGTTGGTAGCCTTGAATCACCGTCTGCATGACGGTCTGGTCTTCAAAGCCATAATGGTCCTGACTTAAGCTGGAAATCCGCTCGTTCTTATCCATGTGGATTTCACCGCTGCTTGGGGTCAATTCCCCCCGCAACAGTTTTAGAAAAGTTGATTTGCCGGCACCGTTCGCGCCAATCACACCGTAACAGTTGCCCGGTGTGAATTTTAAGTTAACATCTTCATAAAGTTTTTTACCTGAGAATTGTAATCCCATGTTTTGAATCGTAATCATTGATTTACCTCGTTCAATAGCCTGCGCGCAGTCGTGTTCAAAAATACACCGACAGCCCACGTTTCCCATAATCAAAAACAATGGCCAGGGCTTGATTCGTCCTGACCAATACATGTCTTACAAATATATCATATTAATAGAAGAGAAACAACTAGACCTCGCCGAGATTGTTGAAGTACTCGACGTCAATGTCATCATCAGTGATGATCAACTTGGTGACACTGCCGTTCTTAGTAGCGACACCCAGATCCAGTTTTGGTGCGTAACGATCGACAATTGAGCGGATCGTCATCCCGTGGGAGACAATCAGGATATCCTCGCCGTCATGGGTGTTTTGGCGAATTTTATCAAAGCCGTGGTCGAGCCGCTCCCAAAACATGGCGTTATTTTCAGCATTGTTGTACAAGTCGGCCCGGTGGATCAAGTCCCGTGCCCGTTCCAAGCCAAAATTGGTCAACACTTCTTTTTCGGTGGTTTCTTGAACTTGGGCGCCGACGAACTGCCACATTTGATTAAGGTCGTTACCTTCGAAATAACCGTGAAATTGTTCTCGTAATTCGGGATATTGGTAACTAACAATATTCATGTTATGCGGATTAGCTTTCAAAATAATTTTTCCGGTGTCGATTGCCCGACCGGAGTCACTGGTAAAGGAAGCGGCAAAATTAATCTTTGCGAGTCGTTTCCCAGCACTTTTAGCATCTTGAATTCCCTTTTCAGTCAGCGGAGAATCAATCCAACCTTGAACCTTGTTGTACATGTTCAAGTATGTTTGTCCGTGACGGACCATGTAAGCAGTAACCTTCGTCAAAAAATCATCCCATTTCTCAAAAATTTGCTTTTACATACCCTAAGTATAGCAAACTTATCATGGTTTAGCATTAAAAGTCACTTTGAATCTGAGAAATGTGAAACTGCCGCCAGACTGGCTTTCACTGCCAGCTTCTTGTTATACTTATGGTAGGAACTGAACTTTACTTATAAAGCGAGGTCGTTATGGACACTTTAATGAATTTTGCTCCCTGGCAGCAGGCACTGTTCGCCACATTATTCACGTGGGCAGTCACGGCATTGGGGTCCGCATTGGTATTTGCTTTCAAAACCATCCGCAGTCACGCTTTGGCCTTGATGTATGGGTTCGCAGCCGGTGTGATGATTGCGGCATCTTTTTGGTCGCTGTTGGATCCAGCCATCAACTTGGCTGAGCAGCAGGACCGGATCCCCTGGCTGGTCGTTGGCATTGGTTTTGCCGCCGGCGGATTCTTTTTGTATCTGGCTGATAAAATCATTCCCGGAATTTATTTAAAACGCGCTCGAACCGAGGGTAGTTCCCGAGCGGCCGTCAAACGCGCGATTCTACTGGTCTTTTCAATAACCCTGCATAATATTCCTGAAGGTCTGGCAGTCGGGGTGGCCTTTGGGGCTATCGGCGCTGCCGGTAATGGCGAACAGGCGGCAATGCTGCTGGCAGCCACGACGGTTGCCATTGGGATTGGGCTGCAGAACTTCCCGGAAGGTGCGGCGGTTTCGATTCCCCTGCGCCAAGGCGGCATGAGTCGATTCCGAGCCTTTATGTATGGTCAGGCTAGTGGTGCGGTTGAGCCGATCGCCGGGGTGTTAGGCGCCCTGTTGGTTGCTTCGGTCAACTCGCTGCTGCCATACGCCCTGTCGTTTGCAGCTGGTGCGATGATCTACGTCGCCTGCAAGGAACTCATCCCGGAAGCCCACGCCAGGACTAAGGAAGAATCTCACTGGGCGATCTTTGGGATTATGGCTGGGTTTACGTTGATGATGGTGCTGGATGTGGCGCTTGGATGATCATTAGAATAAAAGAGTGTAAAAATAAGCAATCACTTCCAGAGTCTAAGGGGGTTAGCCGCGTATCCAGATTTTGGACGTTTGGCTAACCCCCTTATATGACCGAAAGTGCTTATCTTTCCACTATTCAAATCGGTAAAATCGAGAAATACCAAAGAATTTCGATAATCACCGACTGTGAGCTATACCCCCCATAAAATATGAGAGATTTTTTGTGATCTCAATCGCTTAATTATCCTTTCATCCCAGCAATCTGCGATTCGACCGTCAACACTTGCATGAGTCCGCTGGCACACTCGGATCCCTTGTTGCCAGCTTTGCCACCCGCCCGAGCGAGCGCCTGCTCAGTGTTGTCAGTAGTCAACACCCCAAACATGACTGGTACGGGACCGTTTAGCGTGAGCGACGACAATCCGGTTGTAGCTGCTTGACACACATAATCAAAATGAGCCGTCTCACCACGAATCACTGCGCCCAGGGCAATAATGCCGTCAACCTGATTGGAATCTCCCAACAATTTGACCTCTCGAGGAATCTCGATGGCTCCAGGAACGTGGACGATCGTGATGGCGGCATCAGGAATTCCAAGCAGCGCTAACTGCGAAAGGCAGCCTTCCAAGAGCCGACTGGTCACCAATTCGTTAAATTGGGCAACGACAATCCCAATTCGCTTGTGCTGACTGATTAACTTTCCTGTAAAATTATTCATTAGTTTCCGACCTCACTCAATAAATGATTTAGTTTTGTTTTCTTCGTCAATAAGTAGTTCTTATTTTCTGGGGTAAGGCCCACCTCCAGTGACACCCGCTCAGTGGTTTGAATACCATATTCTGCTAACTGGTGAATCTTATCCGGATTATTTGTCATCAGCCGAACCTTGGAAACACCCTTGCGCTTCAAAATGGCAGCGGCAATTTCATAATTACGATTATCAATGGGAAGCCCCAAGTGTTGATTCGCCTGAACAGTATCAAGCCCTTGCTCTTGAAGAGCGTAGGCCTTTAACTTGTTAGCCAGGCCAATTCCCCGACCCTCCTGACGCAGATATAGGACGGCACCACGGCCGTTGCGTTGAATCCTGCGTAGCGCTTCTTGGAGCTGAGGCCCACAATCACAACGCTTCGATCCAAGAATGTCGCCGGTTAAGCACTCGCTGTGCAGCCGTGTCAATAACGGCTCATCCCCCGCTAAGTGACCTTTGGAAATTAATAGTGTCGGCTCACTATCATCCCCAGTATCAAAGGCTTCCAGAGTAAAATCCCCGTAGCGGGTCGGCAAGCTAACAGTCGTGATACTTTGAATCGGTTGTGCGTCCCGATAACGGCGGTAGGCAATAATTTCGTCAATCGTCAGTAGCGTCAGGTGGTTGCCTTCCGCGATGGCTTTCAAATCCTTTCGCCGGGCCATTTTGCCGTTCTTTTTCAAAATTTCACAGATATAGGCCACCGGGGAAGCCCCGGCCAACCTGGCCAAATCCACCGCTGCTTCGGTGTGCCCCTGCCGTTCATAGATGCCGTTCTTTCGGGCTATCAACGGAAAGATGTGGCCGGGGTGATAGAAGTCATCCCAGGTGCTGGTGCCATTTGCCAACTGATGAATGGTATCTGCTCGGTCGAAGGCTGAAATGCCGGTGGAGGTTGTTTTGGCATCCAAAGTAGTCGTGAATGCCGTCCCAAAGGCATCACTGGAATCCGGAATCATCAGCCCCAGGTTTAAGCGTTTGGCAACCTCGGCCCCCATCGGCACGCAGAGCAGCCCGCGGGCTTTGGTAACCATCTGATTAACATTTTTAGCGCTCACCTTTTCTGCCAGCCCGATCACGTCGCCCTCAGCTTCCCGATCAACCGAATCGGCAACAATAATTAACTTGCCGGCTTTTAATTCAGCCAATGCCCTTTCAACTCTTTTAATTATCTGCTCATTCATAATTTGCCAATCCTTTCTGTGCCAGATTCACCACGTATTTGCCCAAAATGTCGGTTTCCACGTTCACCTGATCGCCAATGGCAACCTGCCCCAACGACGTGTGGATCATTGTATAAGGAATCAAAGCTACCTCAAAGGTTGTCAGAGTGGTGGTAACGACGGTTAAACTAATGCCGTTAAGGCAAACTGAACCCTTCTCAACGATGTAGGGCTGATACTTCTGATCAATCAAAAATGTCAATCTCTGAGAATCATCGTCCGGTTTACGGGCCAGTAGAGTGGCGGTCGTATCCACGTGCCCGAGGACAAAGTGTCCATCCAGACGATCAGAGGCTGCCAGCGCTGGTTCGAGATTTACCGAATCTCCAACCATTAAATCCTTAAAATTCGTTCGCAGCATCGTCTCCGGCATGACATCGGCAACAAAGCCATCGGGCTCAAATGCTGAAATGGTCAAGCAGACACCGTTTACGGCAACGCTGTCTCCCAAGGAAAACGCGGACTGACGTATTAATTTAGTTTGAATCGCGAGTTTAGCTTGGTGATTGGCCCTTTGGATGCGGGCAACCCGCCCCTGATCCTGAACAATTCCTGTAAACATTAGTCATCCCTCCTGGCCGTTAGTTTAATATCATCGCCAAGTCTCTGAATAGTCGGCGATGTAAAACGAAGCATATGAGCATTACCAAGGCCAGTCACTGCCGACAGCCCCGTGCCACCAATCATTAATGGTGTAATGTAGGCCACTAGCTTGTCCACTAAGCCCGCCGCAACAAAGGCCGCTTGAACATGGCTGCCACCTTCCACCAATAATGATTGGATCCCCTGGTCACTTAGCAGCTTAACAACCGCTGCCGGTGACCAATCAGGTGCCTCGAACGCCTTCACAAATTCAGGTAGTGCAAACGTTGGCTGGTGACTGGTCAAAATCCACACGGGTTCAGAACTTTGAAATAATTTAGCGTTTAAATCAAGATGTCGAGCATCCCGAATCAAGATAATTCGCAGCGGCTGGGTCTCATCTCTCGCCGATCTGATTGTCAATCGGGGATCGTCAACGCGATAGGTCCGCTCTCCCACTAGAATTGCCTGGTTCAGTTGACGCAGTCGCTGACTATCTTGCCATGCCTCGTCGCCCGACAACCGTGTCCGGTTATTGCCCGCCTGATTAATTTTGCCGTCAAGGGACATCGCGTACTTCAATGTCACCATTGGCCGTTTGCGACGGTAATAAAAGTTGTACGCTTCGTTAACCATTTCGGTGTCATCCAAGTTATCAACGACCACGCCATGCTTGGTTAGTCGGTCAATCCCCTTGCCACCAACAATTGGATTAGGATCTGCCTGCCCAATAACCACCCGGGAAAACCCCAAGGCTACCAATCGGTCGGCGCATGGCGGTGTCTTCCCATAGTGGCTGCAAGGCTCCAACGTCACGTAAATCGTGGCGCCCTTGGCATCTGTCAGGCTATTCAAATGGGATATGGCATCAATTTCGGCATGCGGTTCACCAAATCGATGATGGTATCCACGTGCCAAAATTCGGCCATCCTTCACGATGACGGCACCAACCCGGGGATTGGTCCAAGTCGCTCCCAGCCCCTTCCAGGCTTCAGTAACTGCTAGCTGCATATAATCTTGATCATTCAATCTTACTCACCCCACGAAAAAAGCCCCGCAACAATTGCGAGGCATTAATTAGATAAGCTAAATAAGATTTCATACGAGTCTTGGAGAACTGACTGATTGGTAACGAAGAAGACAACCTAAAAAGGCGACTTCCAATTGCTCACCAAACCATCTCAGTTCTCACCGATGTTTTGAAATGCTTACTTTTTCTTCTCCCATCCAGACTTTACTGTCGGTCCCAGACTCACACTGGGTCAACCGCTTAACGCGGGTCACGGACTTCGATTTAAAAATCGTCACCGTCGGTCGGGAATTGCACCCTGCCCCGAAGAAATCTATTCAGTTTTCAGAATTATCATACATCATTGGTGAACTGGTGACAATCATTAATCAGCGATCAAATTGAATCCATTTACGGAGTAATGTCGATAACCCTTGGCGGAACAAGGGTTATCGACATTGGGAAAGTCATTAAAATTTGGGAACTAAATGACATTCCACCCAGACCAATGACGGTGATGACGGTAAATGTTAAAACCAATTTTGTAAAAAAGCGACATCCTCGTCTTGTTTTAATCATCTTTACACCTACATTTGGATTGAACGGATATTTATAAACCAGTATTGCCGTACCTCTGTTGGTAATCGGCATTACTGGTTGGCTCCCGTTTTACAAGCTAAGTGCGACTCTAAACAGTGCTTAAAAGCTATCTCAATTATTGACTGAGATTCTCAAAAGAACTATACCTTTTATGAATGGGTCTAAAGTGTTCAACTTAATTAATAATCTGAGGGGAATTGATACTAATGAGATTCAAGAAACCGTTTAATAACATTTTTAAGGAGATCAGCGACTATCAGGTGACCGCGGATCGTATCAGTAGTTGGGCTTTTGACATTTTTCTTGTTCTGTTTTTTAGTATTGCTGTCAATACCACCCTTTCATTGCTTGAGTATTGGATCGGCCTTATGTTCACATTTGTATTAATATGGCTGTTTCGCCCTAAATCCCGAATTAATAAAGAGATTTTGAAGCTCTTTAATAGGCATAACAACTACCAAGCGAAGTGAACCCTGCTGTCTGGAGATCGTAATACGTACATATGTTTAATAAAAAGTTGGTGTAACTGATTACCACGCAAAGCGAGAACTGCAGACAAAGTCAACAAGAGCTTATTTATATCCTTGTAAAAATCTTTCTTCGAATTTTTTTGGCGATAGTGTTTACATAATTTTTAGCGAGCCTTTTTGGTGTATCCCCTTTGATCATTTGTTTCGATCCCACAAACCAACTGCCCCGATTGCAATCGCTAAAACCATCAGCACAACTATAATCGGAAATAAAAAATAATTTCCTGAGATCACCTGCTGAATACCGGGGATCAAATTGACAACGAATAGCACTGCCGCAAGAATTATTAACACGGAATGGCGATGTGTAAACAAGCAGACAATTCCACCAACTACGTTCATTCCACCGGCAAATATCAGCCAATAAACAGCGGCCATGCTCTTGGATATTGGTAACGGCCCCAGCGAAAAGATGCTGAGAAAGATCGCAATACCGCCAATTAGAATGAACAATAAGCCAATCAAAATCTGTGATATCTTCCTGCTACTCGTTTCCATGTTATTCTCCCCCAACAGATAAATGTGTTACCAGAACTGCATCTAACTCATAATTCAGTTATATCGCTAATCCGTCAAAAAACAAGCTCGAAGAATGGAACATCACTTTTGAACTTCAGGTCTCTTTCTACAATTCCAATCAAAAAGACTTTGTTACTGAACGCTAATCAGTTCAGTAACAAAGCCTTTTTAAATGTCATCATTAATGATGCGGATACTGATGCCCAATCTCATAAACCATCTCAGGCTCCTGGCTGATCCGGGTGTTCCGGTTCAACCCATCCACCTGTTTCATTTCAATAAGGACCATTGAATACCGTAAATGCCGCATTCTGTTTAATCCGTTTTAATGAGCTATCTTGAAGATAACTGCCCCACTTAAAAGCCTTTTCCGTTCAAGTCGATAAATATTAGATCATCTCAAAAGTATCGGTAAGTAGCTGTAGCCGTATGGAATATCAAGATAGTATGAACTTCAAATAGTACCACATGTTTCATTCCAAGCCGGTTATATGCATACTTATCTTGAATTGTATAGATATTTGCATCCATTGCCTTACTTAGTCCTGTATCATGGACTGGATTACATTTAATAGCATAACTGGGATGCCCAGATAAAAACATTGTCATCCTAACCGTATTTGCAGGAGAAATAGATAAAAGAATCATAGAAGTTAGGACAGTGAAAACGATAATTGAAGTAATCATTTTTATTCTCTTCTTCAATGTTTTAAAACTTAATCTCATCATTTAAATCCCCATTCTTATAACTCGATATTTACTAATCCTAGCACTGGCCCCTGCCTTAACTAAAGGCTTAAACAATACATTCCTATCATGAGAAGTATAATAAACCATATGCTTTGTTACTTTTGAAATTGTGACAGTGTGGAACCACGAGTTATGTTTTTCGCTAGTTCGTCCCAAAAATTGAACAACATCCCCGACTCTTACGTGAGCCATAACTCTTCTCAAGGAGTGTGTAACAAAATGTGGACGCTTCTTAACGTGAGTAAAGTAATGCCAAAATCCACCAACTGTCGTCCAACTTGTTGAATACGCCTTATGCTTTATTAGCTGTCCCCTTTTTCGATAAACTCCAGCATACCATTTTTTAGGATTCTTGCACCGATATCCGTGAACAATATGATAAGTTTCTTTGCCGCGTGATGTCTTATTATATCCACCAACATGCGCTAGCTGAGAACTCCAATTAGTACAATCTCCACCGCCTGCATAATGGAAGTCTGGATACTGAGCGCTGTAATATTTATAATAAGCTTTCATATACCCAACCTCACGACGCTGACCCTTATCAAGTCTTTGACCTTTCTTCCACGTCGTTTTATAAGGTCTTGCTTTCTTACGATTTTCAGGACTAAATTGGCCGGGCTGCGTTACCTTAGTCGATCTAACTGATTCAACCTGGCTATGTTCATCTGGCTTAACTGCTGCCCCACTCTTTTGCGATGTGGGGGTACTTGACTGAGACGACTGGCCTGCTTTGTCATTATTTGGACTTGGTTGTTCAACCGAGTTCTGACTACCTTGCTTCGTCATATTTGTGCTGGAACTGGTAGTTGCATTAGGAGCCTTAGAAGCAGGCGAGTTCGAATTATTGGGATTTATGGCAACCGTAGCTGACGCGCCACCATTTCCACTCTTGGCCCCAGCTGTGGCACCACCGGCAGATATTCCTCCATCGCCATTATTATTGACGCTACCCCCACTGGTGTTTCCACCAGGAATGTAGCCTCCGCCGCCATGATTGTTATTATTGTTGTTATCGTCATTACCGTTGTCATTGTCGTTGTTGCCATCATCATTGGTTTGATTCTGACTGTTAGTGACATTATTGAATTGACTCTGGTCATGAGCGGACGCACCAGTTGTCCCAATCAACAACACCGACATTACCGAAATACCCACTAAACTTAAAGCTCTATACAAATATTTGTACTTGATAGGCTTCATCATCATTATCCCCCTCTAGATCAACTTAAAGCAAGTTTCTGATGGTTGAGATAATCTCACAGATTGAATTAACAATTGCGGTCCCCTGCCCCACAATATTCGAAAAAGCACCCGTGATATCATAGATTGCTTGGCCTTTATTTGCAGAGATTTGCGATTGGGTCAGCTGTGGTTGCAATTGAATATTTTGATTTTGTGCATCCTGATTGGCTTGGGCCTCTGCCGGCGTGATCGTTGGCTGAGCCTGAGTGGTATTTTGTTGTGCGGTAGTATTATTGGCATTCACTGGGGAAGTGGTATCGGCTTGCGTTGAATTGGTGCTGTCATCCTGATTGCTGGTATTTGACTTGTTAGCGGACTGATTAGCTGACTTTCCCTTTTTCGTATTATTAACAACCTGTTTGCGAATCACCTGTTGTTTAACCGTCTTAGTGCCCCGTCTGGTCTTCTTAACTTTGGTATTGGTCTTAGTTTCTCTGTACTCCGTTGAACGGGAAACTGTCTTTTTGGCTTTAGGTGTTGCTGTTTGGCTAACTGCCTCCGCCTTTAGACTGGCGGTATCATTGCTCGATGACACATTGGCAGTTGAGTTAGCACTTTGAGAACCATTGGATGCCTGGGCATCATCATTGACAGCCGTCTGACTTTCGGCAGGCTTCTGAACCGAAGTTTGAGCAAGCGGTTGATTATCTGTGTTGACCGTCGCCGCATGAACCCCCAACCGATCCCCCTAATAATGTTCCAGCTACCGAAAGTGCGATTAACATGTTACGTGCAACCATATTCATGGTTAATTCCCCCAAATTATTAATTTTGTTACCAGGTAACATTTGTTGTACCCATTTCTGGTTATAGCACTTTACAAATATATTACAATGACTTTGTGTAATATATAACGACATGTTGGATTCTGTCAGATTTTTTCTTCTATATATGCGACAGGACAGCCAAACTAAATAAATATTTTAAATGTTTTTATTCACAATTTTGTCCAAAAAATAATTGACAAGTTAAATAATTAGAACTAATCTCACTTTAGGTACTAAAAAGTTACCAACAGGGGGAATTGTTATGAATCGATTTACAAAATTGCTTATATCTTTGCTTTCAGTCATGCTTATGACCATCTGCTTGGGGGAATCAACGATTGCAAGTGCCAACTCAAAAGTTCAGGATGGTGTACCTCCCGTATTGCAGGGAAAATACTGGGCCGTTACTATCAGGGGTAGTAAGAATGTTCAGCCCACCCATGAATACTTTTATACGACTAAAGACGGCTTTGTCGCAAAACATACAAAGGATGGCAACTTTACTGCTAAATGGATGATTTACCGCCAAATGGAAGATAACGATTACATATTGAACGGCTCGGATACCAAGGATCTTTCAATGGCCTATTGGATATTCATTGAGCCCAATAAAAATTGGACAAAGATTAAGATTGGTTATACCCATCTTCCGATTAATCAAAGCCTCAAACATTACCCTTCTTACTACTGTCGCAGCACAGCCACCAGAGTCTCAAAGGTCACTGCAATCTTACATTAAATTCCAAATTAAACTAAAAAGTGCCAAGCCGACGAACTCAATTAACCCGAGTTCGTCAGTTTGGCGCTTTATTCATTCTAAGATATTAATGATGCGGATACTGATGTCCAATCTCATAAACCATCTCAGGCTCCTGGCTAATCCGAGTGTTCCGGTTCAACCTATCCACCTGTTTCATTTCATCTTCGCTCAGCTCAAAATCATAGATGTCAGCGTTCTGCTTGATCCGTTCAGGATGAACTGACTTGGGAATGAATGAATCTCCTCGTTGGAAATGCCAGCGCAAAATGACCTGGGCAGCTGATTTACCGTGCTGGTTGGCAATTCTGACAATCACTGGATCATCAAAAATCCGGCCGCGACCCAACGGTGCCCATGCTTGAGTGACAATGTGATTTTCACGGTCAAAATCAATCATAGCCTGCTGTGAGAGGTATGGATGAACTTCCAATTGGTTGACGACTGGCATTTCATTAGCTTTGGTTGCCAAATACTGCAGATGCAGCATGCCATAGTTGCTAGTGCCAATCGACTTGACCAACCCCTGCTCTTTAAGGCTTTCAAATGCCCGCCAGGTTTCAAAGAAGTGGGTGTGAATCGGCCAGTGAACCAGTAGTAGGTCCACGTAATCCAACTGCAGTTTCTTCAATGATTCTTCGACTGAAGCAATGGTCTGATCATATCCTTGATTCTCTTCAGCAACCTTGGTTGTGACAAAAATGTCATCCCGGGCAACATCCAAGTCTTTGATGGCTTTGCCAACCGCAGCTTCGTTGCCGTACATTTGAGCGGTATCAAACAACCGGTAACCATCATCATATGCGGATTTAACCGACTTAATTAATTCATCTTCATCAGTCATCCGATAAACACCCAGTCCTTCTTGGGGCATCGTATGACCGTCTGCTAATTTGATTCTACTGCCAATATTCTCTTTACTCATCAAAATCCTCCAGTATTAATTAAGATGTTTTAAGATTCTGGCTGGATTGCCGCCAATCAGGACGTTGTCACCAAACGATTTTGTAACCACCGCTCCGGCTGCCACCACAACGTTATCTCCTAATGTGACTCCTGGAACGATTGTCGTGTTGCCGCCAACCCAGAGATTATCTCCTATTGTAACATTCCCAGGATATTCATAATTGGCGATCCGTTCCTTGGCTCCAAGCGGATGATTGACAGAATAAATCGAAGTGTTCGGTCCCAGCATGGCGTTCTTACCAATTGTAATCTTACCAACGTCGATAAACGTACAACCGTAATTGGCAAAAAAGTTCTCCCCGACTGAAACAGTGTAACCATAATCACATTGAAAGGGGGATTGAATATCCACCTTTTCACCAGTTTGATGAAAAATTTGCTTAATCAATTGGCTCCCTTGCTCAGGATCTTGGCGGGCAACCCGGTTAAATTTATCTACCAGCAATCGGTTACGGTGCCGGTCCGCCGCCAATTCGTCATCCGTATTCAGGTACCGTTCTCCAGCTAGCATTTTCTCTTTTTCACTGCGCATCATCAATTTCCTCCTATATATAACCGCTATGTACAAAACGAGGTCGAGGCAAACGCAAATTTGTCTCAACCTCATTTTAGTTTTATGAAGTCCCGTCCGAAGCCTCTCGGAGGCTTTGTTGGTGGACTTTATGTTGAGTAATCTCTCGGGGTTACTCGGGTGGTAGTAGTTTTAGGCTACCTAGTCGAAACGTGTTCCCTGGGGCAACAACCCACACCTAAGCCAACTTTGGGAGAAATCAAGATTTCCCCCAAAGCCGACTTAGGCACCGGTTGTTAACCGCCCCAGCTCACACTCTGCTGAAATGTGTTCCGTGAGCCAGATGCTAACTTCTAAGTGCACTTTAATTAAAGTCCCAAACCCAGGGACTTCAATCAAAGTACCCTTCGAAAACGCCTCACCCGTTGCTCTTCACACTCTATTACTTAATATCCTCAAATGGTAAACCAAACATTTGGGCAAGATCTTGAATTTGTGTTTCACTTGCTGAGAATGTCAAAACCGTGTGGTGTCCGCCACCATCATGGATCCATTGGGTAGCACCGGCCTTTAAGCCGACCTTTGGAGTCCACATTTGCTTAGCAACTGGCAGATGTGGTGTTTCCTTAGGTGCTTTGTTACCTTCAACGGCATAACCAATCATGCGGTATTCATTACCAAAGTCTGAAATCGTGATGTCCATTGCGTCACCGGCACGGCCTGAGAATACCAAACGTGCAGGATCTGCTTTACCACCAATGTCCAATGGATGAACTTCAACACGAGGCTTGTCACTGGCAATACCAGGGTCAACTTCGAGCATATGTGATCCAAGGATAGCTTCTTGACCCTTTTGTAATTCAAGAGTGTAGTCTTCCATGAATGCAGTAGCCTGATTATGAGTCATGATTTTAACTAAGCGGTCAAGGGCAGATGTCTTCCAGTCACCTTCAGCACCGAAGCCATAGCCATCAGCCATGAGCAATTGAGCTGCCAGGCCAGGTAATTGTTCCAAACCATAAAGGTCTTCGAAGTTGGTTGTGAATGCTGAATAGTTACCTTTGTCCAAGAAGTTCTTGATTCCGAAGTATTCACGGATTTGGTAACGAACTGAGTGCTCGTACTTGTCCTTGTCATTGTCGCCTTGAACAAATTCGTACTTGTCTTGTAATTCCTTGTACTTAGCATCAATATCACTTTCAGAAACAGCGTTAACTGATTCTACCAAGTCGCCAAGTGCGTAGTAATCAACGGTCCAGCCAAATTGGATTTGGGCTTCAACTTTGTCACCTTCAGTAACAGCAACATTACGCATGTTATCACCGAAGCGGGCAACTTTGATCTTGAAGCTTTCGTCATAAGCGACAGCAACATTTTCCCAGTCAGCAATTTCGTCTTGAACTTCTGGATCACCCCAGTAGCCGTAAACGATCTTGTTGTTCTTACGAAGACGAGCATTGATAAAGCCGTATTCACGGTCACCATGAGCACTTTGGTTAAGGTTCATGTAGTCAAAATCAATGGTGTCATATGGAATGTGATCCAAGTATTGAGTTGCCAAGTGGAGTAATGGCTTTTGAAGTAACTTAGTACCACGGATCCAGTTCTTAGCTGGTGAGAATGTGTGCATCCAAGTGATAATTCCGGCTACTTTATCATTGTAGTTAACATCTTTCATTAATTGAGTGATGCTGTCTGCAGTGGTTGCAACCATCTTGAACACGATTGGGTAAGGTAATTTGCCAGAAGCATTTAACTTATCAACCATGTCTCGTGCATCTTTTTCAACGGATTTCAGTTGTTCTTCTCCGTAAAGATGTTGACTACCAGTAACAAACCAAAATTCATAATCAGGTACTTGTAACATAGTTTTCTCTCCTCTTGATGATTTATTATTTTTAGACAAAATGTCTAAAATTGGTTAACTATTTTGTAACGTTTGACGCAACGTCTTCTCCGGCAGCCTTATGAAGGTCAAGTTCGATCTCTTCAAGTGACTTACCACGAGTTTCAAGGAACTTGCTGTGGCATACCCAAATGGCAATTCCACAGATAACTGCGTAGAACAGGAAGGCATTGTCCAAGCCCCATGAGCTAAGCATCATTGGGAAGGTCAATGAAACGACCATATCAGCTGCCCAGTTGGTTGCTGAACAAAGTGATGTTCCCAACCCACGAATGTTCAATGGGAAGACTTCACCAATCAGAACCCAGGTAACTGGTGCCCAAGTTGTTGCATAAAAGGCAATGTAAACGGTCAGTGCCAAGGCACTCACAATAGCGGCAACGTGTGATCCATTATCAAACTTGAGGACAGCATACATAACGACCAGTGAAAGGCCCATTCCTGCAGCACCAAACTCAAGCATCTTCTTACGATCAACTTTATCCATCAGTAACATAGCAACAACAGTTACGATAACGTTAACAACACCGATTCCGATATGGGCAAGTAATGCGGCGATAACTCCCCAGCCAACATCAGTAAAGATGGTTGGCGCATAGAAGATAACACTGTTACTACCAATAACCTGCTGGAAGATGGCAACGCCAAGTCCAGTAATCAATGCAGGACGAACACCCTTACCAAATAATTCTTTCCAGCCGCCAACTGGTGCTTTGGCAGTTTCTTCAATTTCAGTAAGAGCAACATCAACGGCTTTGGCATCATGCTTGTTGGTGTCCATCAGGACTTCGCGAGCTTCGTCAGTCTTACCAATCTTAACTAAGAATCGAGGACTTTCCGGAAGGAAAAGGGCTCCGAAGAAAAGAATGAAGGCAGGCAATGCAGCGAATCCTAACATCCAACGCCAGCCGGTATACAGATGAGCAAATGAGTAGTTCAAGATGTATGCCAACAAGATACCAATCATAATCATCAGCTGGAACATTGTAGCAACCGCACCATGCATGCTCTTTGGTGCCAATTCATGCAAGTAAGCTGGAATCAATGCTGATGTAATACCAACACCAATACCTAATACCACACGGGTAGAAACAAGTACCCAGAAGTCAGGCGCAAATCCTGATGTTAAAGCTCCAATGAAGAAGATAACTGAAGCCCAGATCAATAATTTACGACGTCCATAAGTATCCAAGAACTTACTTGTTGCCAAAGCACCGATAATCGCACCGATTAATACGGAACTAACAACCCAACCTTGTTGCCATGGTCCTAAGTGAAGTTGCTTTTCAATAAACAGAATCGCACCAGAAACTGACGCAATATCGTAACCGAAGAGCAAACCACCTAAGGCTCCAAACGTATATATAAAGCCATTATTTGTGACCTTTTTCAAAACGAGCACCCCATTCGTATTTTATTAAACCAATTATTGCAAAAACTTTGTGCGCACCTGTAAACGGTTTCTGACATCGCTTACAAAAAGAGTATAAAATATTTATACGCATAAATCAAGATATATTTTATTTGTTAGCACAAAATTTTTCTGGAAAATAAAACACGGACGGGAAATCCGCCGTGCATCACCTCCTTTCAAGCGAAGTGATCTTGGAATTTATTTTCTAAAAGCCGGATTAAATGCTTTTAGTGGAGGCTCGAACAATCAGATCCGAGTCTAAAATTTTTGAACTGCCATCCTTGCCATCCAACATATCTAATAATAGTTGGGCAGCCGTGTGGCCCATTTTTCGTTTGGGATGATCCATCGTGGTCAGCGTTGGATCAATATACTGAGAAATTTGATAATCATCAAATCCCGCTACCGAGATTTGATCTGGAACTTGAATACCCTCTTTGCTTAACATCCCAATGACTTCAATTGCCAATTGGTCGTTATAGCAGACAATCGCCGTCGGCAGGGCATTCATCTCAACCTGGACCCGGGTCTTGATCTTATCCAAGACGTCATGAATGTCATCGCTGGAACGATACATCATGATATCGCCTGAAGTTGAGACGTTGGGATGGGTCTGGTAGGACTTGATGAAGCCGTTCATTCGATGGACGCCTTGGAGATCATCAACTTGAAAGACCCCCAAAACCCGTTCATGACCATGATCCAACAAATAGTCGACCAAAGTCTTTTCGGCATCCGTATCGTTGGTTTCAACGTATGGGAAATTCAGTTGTGGATAATGAGCGTTAATGAACACCGCCGGCTTGCCGGAATCGACAATCATCTGGTAGACATCGAGGTTCGGGTTGTCCAGGGTACTTCTGGTTGGTTCAATAATGAAGCCAACCACATCATTGTCCAGCATATTCAATAAGTTATGGCGTTCTTTTTCATATTCATCATGGGTATTCCCAATGAGAATCGACAAGCCTTCATCAGAGATCACCTGGTCGATGCCGCTGATGATGCTTGGGAAAATATAATTGGCAATGTGGGTTGTGACCACGCCGACGTTTTGATTGGATCGGTCAGAAGAGACCTTATTGTTGATCCAGTCGTTCACGTACATCCCGCCGCCTTGAACCCGATAAATATATCCTTCATGTTCCAAATCACCGACAGCACGGCGGACCGTGTAGCGGCTGACCTTATACATTGCCATCAACTCGGACTCGGTAGGGATTTTATCGTTAATCTTGTATTTCCCGTTAATGATGTGTGATTTAATGTTCTTCTTGACCATGACGTACTTTGTTTCCATGATGAGATCCCCCCGCGTTCAAATTGATAAGTGTTCTACGTTAACATTAACAAGCCAAAAGTAATGAAGACACAAACGATTGCCCAGATACCAAAATGGTGATTGGGCTTCGTCTGATCTTTTCTGGCGAATTCATACATTGCCATAAAGATAAAAGCAATAATTAATAAATCGGTAATCCCCGATAAAACATACAAAATTGTCGTCATAATATAACCTCTCGAATTTAAATAAAATACTCCAGTAATAAAAGTATCATACTTTGAGTAAAATTTATATAGAATTATACGGATAAATTAAAAAATTGGTATTGCATCACCGTACAAAAACATATTATAATACAGATAAAAGCGGTTTCACGACCGTAATTTATTTTCGTAAGGAGAAAGATGCTATGAATACCAAGAAAGAATTGTTCGATAAGTTAGATGGTCAAGACATTGAAAAGTTCACCATTACCAACGATCACAACGTTTCTGTTTCAGCAATTACCTTTGGGGCAACCTTGGAAGAATTCAACGTTCCCGGACCCGACGGCAAACCAACCAATATTTTGGTCAGCGTGCCCAGCAGTGAAGAATTGATGAAGAATCAATACTTCTGCCAGGCAATCGGTCGAACTGCCGGCCGAATCACCAACGGTACTTTCAAGATCAAGGGTCAGGAATACCACGTTGATTCAAACGAAGGCACCACGACTTTGCATGGTGGCCCCCACGGGTTCAACACCCAAATCTGGGACGGATCATTTGATGGTGACACCATCGTCTTCACCAAGCATATCGACTCTTCTGAGGATTCATTCCCCGGCAACATCGACGTCAAGATTACTTTCTCACTCAATAACGATAATGAATTAACCGCTACTTACAGTGCCAAGAGTGACGCCGACACTTTGTTCAACCCAACCCAGCATATGTACTTCAACTTGAGTGAAGGTGACAGCATTAACGGCCAATCACTTCAAATCAACGCCGACAAGTACCTTGAATTGAACAAGGACAAGACACCAACCGGTAAGAAAGTCGCCGTGGATGACACCCCATACGACTTCCGCGATAACCAAAACCTCAAGGTCGGTATCGCCGACATGAAGGCCGAAGTTGGTCACAGTTATGATGAAGTCTTTGAAATCAATGACCATCAAGACGACGAACCGGTCGCAACCTTATCCGATCCCGAAAGCGGCCGCAGCGTTTCGATCAGTTCCAAGCGAAATGCATTGGTTGTCTTCACACCGGATGATCTAACCGGCACCAACTATCTCCGCGGAAAAGGCGGCCCATACATGGCAATTGCTTTGGAAGCCCAAAACTTGCCAGACACCCCTAACCACGCAGACTTCGGTGATGTCATATTGCCAGCTGGTGAGGAAAAGACCTACAGCATTAAGTACAAGGTTGAATTCTAGACCCATCATTAATCAAACATTTCTCAAACAACTCAAAGAGCTCCAGGTAAGAACGAAACTGTCCTTATCTGGAGCTCTTTATTGATGGAAAAATTCACTTGTTATCCAATTGTACTTAGCGACTGTTGCTTCTCATATTCACGATCAAATTTTACGAGATAAATCACACTAGCGACCAGAATGACGCCAAAGACGCCGATAATCACCAACCAGTTCGTTGCATCAGGTACTGCACCCGAGGCAATATCAGGTTGCCAATCAATCAAGAAGTGCAGGGCAATCGGCCAGATCAAAGTATTGGTCGTCACGCGAATCACAACCAACAAGAGGCCTAGCACGACTGTGTAAACGACTTGCTGAACCACGCCTTCGATGTTGTCCTGACTCATATTCATCATGTGCAGGCCGCCAAACACCAGTGAGGAATAGATGGCAGCTTTGGTGAATTTCAGGGAACGCCGGTGGTTCTTGGCGTTTTGTAGGAAGGCAGAAAACACCAATCCTCGGACCAGACTTTCTTCAAAGAATCCGGCTGTCAGAGCAATCAGAGTGTTAACCACAACGTGTCGGGTCGTCAAAGTGGTGACGACGGTCGCTGGCAACTCTTCCAGTAACAGCATCCCGATCACCGTGGCGGCAAAAATTGCGAACCACACCTTCAAATTAGTGGTTAATTTCAACCGGGTGGTTGTTACCTTATACGTTCCCACCTCCAGGTACACGAAGGCAAAAACAATCAAACCATATACCAGTTGGATCGTTGAAAAGACAATTGGTGCGGTATGTTGAAATGCCAGCATCTCAATGACGTAGACAATCAGGAAGAAAATCGCCATCACGATTTGTTCAATCCATGAGCGGCGGCTTTTGATAATCAATAAAATCACTACTTTCTCAAAAAATGTTGACTACCTGCCAAAATGTTTAAAGGTATCAGCAGGCAGCCCGGTGTAACAGAATCTGCCACCGTTGCGCATGCTGAGTTCCCCCTCGCCTTGCATGCCATAATTAGTAATTACGCAATTTTCTTTCGTGATTTTTATTTTTATTCAAAAACCCAAAAAATCTCCCCAAGCTAAAGGACTTCCTTTAACTTGAAGAGAATTTCATTGCAATGTTTGAAACAATCAACTGAACTATGAGCCTTAAAGCGCTGCAGCCACATCCCGGACCATTGCCAACTCTTCATTAGCTGGAATCAAGAGAATTCTGGCTGATGAATCTTTGGTGCCTAAGTCGCCGGGCTTTTGCTGCTCGTTGAGGTCGCCGTCCAATTTGATGCCAAAAATTTCCAGCTTCTTAACAACCTGTTCACGAACCCATTTGTCATGCTCACCAATCCCACCAGAGAAGACGATGGCATCGACACCACCGAGTTCAGTAATGTAGCTGGCAGCATACTTAACCGTTCGGTTGACAAACATATCCAACGCTAATTTGGCACGGTCATCATCGGAGTCTTCCAAATCACGCATGTCAGAGGAAACTCCGGAGACGCCCAGTAGGCCAGAGCGTTTGTTAAACATGTCGATGACTTCTTCAGCACTAGCCCCCATTTTCTTCATAAAGAAAGGTACCAAGGCTGGGTCGACATCCCCCGAACGAGTTCCCATCACAAGGCCATTCATCGGTGTGAACCCCATTGAAGTATCGTAACACTTGCCATCTTTTTCAGCAGCGACAGAGGCCCCTGAGCCCAAATGAAGGGTCACTAATTTAGCGTGGTCATTGCCCAACGCCTTCTCAGCTTCTTGTGTAATGAAGCCATGGTTAATCCCATGTTCACCGTAGCGACGAATGGTAAATTTCTGGGTCAGTTCATAGGGAATCCCGTAAATCGAATTGACTTCCGGAACATCTTTAAAGAAGGCACTGTCAAAAATTGCGTACTGATCAGTGTCCGGCAAAATTCTGCGGATAATTTCAATGTATTCAGCTTCGACTGGATTATGAATCGGCGCAATATCGCCCAACTCAACAATTTGTGACAAACTATCATCGTCGATTTTGACGACTTTATCAAAGATGTCACTTCCAGCCACAACTCGGTTACCGATTGCGTCAATATCCCGTAAATGATCGATGACGCCAAGATCTTTAAGATTGTTCAACATAATCCCCGCCGAACGCTCGTAATCAATCTTATCTTCTTCGGCTTTATAGACTTCACCGTCGCCATACTTGATTTTGACTTTGGAGCCGGGCATGTTCAACCGCTCAACCTCACCGTCAGCGAGCACCTTTTCTTGGGGCATTTCAAACAATTTGAATTTTAATGATGAACTTCCTGCGTTGACAATCAGAACTTTGGACATAATCAGTACCTCCGTTGTTTTTATTGGATATTTCCATTCGAAATGAAAACGTAACCACAACTAAAAGTATACTATTTGTTAGGAGTTTGTGACAATATTAGCTATTTTAATTTTCCAAAATCATTACCAAACTGGGTGAATCATCGCGCAACCAAAAAAGCGCCAATCCATTTCACCGCAACCGGCAGGAACGAATTGGCGCTTCAATTCAATTATTCATCAGTATCTGAAAATTCACGTTGATACTCGGCGATTCCTTCATATTCTTTAGAAAGATCGCGACTGAGCCGCAGATAAATCGGCATTAGAGTCCGATAACGTTTAAAGACGTCCTCGTTTGGTTCATACACGGTTTCCTTGCCCATATACTTCTTAATGTCTTCAAGGTTGTCTTCCAATCCCAAAGCCATTTTGGCGAGAAACATCGCTGCCAAACTACCACTCTCGTAAGATTCAGGAATGACAATATTGTGCTCGAAGATATCGGCCATCATCTGGGTCCAAAGAGTTGACCGCGCGAATCCGCCGGCAGCCAAAACTGCCTTGGGTTCGCCGGTAACTTCTTTCAGTGCCAAGGTAACTGAGTACAGATTGTACATAATGCCTTCCATAACGGCACGAATCATGTGGGCGCGGGTATGTTTGCGGTTAAGGCCGAAGAACGACCCGCGGGCATTGGCATCCCATAATGGGGCACGTTCACCGCCAAGGTATGGATGGAAAATTAAGCCATCAGAGCCAGCTGGCACCGTGGCAGCAATCTTTGAAAGCATGTCGTAAGAGTCGATGTGCAGCAGTTTTGCTGCTTCAACTTCACCGCCAAACAGTGAATCATGGGCCCAGTTGAGAACAATGCCGCCATTGTTGATCGGCCCGCCAACTAGATATTTACCCTTCATGACTGGATAGCAGTACAAACGGGCTTTGGGATCCACTCGCGGTTTATCGACGAAGGTCCGAACGGCAGCCGAAGTTCCGATGTTGATTGCCAGGACGCCGGTTTGAATCGCGCCGACACCAATCGTTGATAATGCGCCATCAGTAGCGCCCATGACAAAGTAGACATCCTTGTCAATGCCAATCACTTTGGCATACTCTGACTTAATTCCTTGGAATTTATCGGTCGTATCCACCAACTCAGGCAGTTGTCTTTCAGTGAGGCCGGTTTCTTTGAGTGCTTCCTCGTCCCATTGGGCAGAATTCATGTTCAATAGGCCGGTTGCGGCAGCCATTGAGACTTCTTCTTTGAGCACCCCGGTATACTTCCAGATGATATATTCTTTGATGCCCACCCAATAGGCGGCCTGGTCAAAGATTTCCGGTCGTTCATTTTTAAAATAAAGCAATTTGTAGAAGGGTCCCATCGGGTGGATTGGCAAACCGGTTCGTTTGTACATTTCCATCCCGCGGCCATTCTGCTTGTATTCCGCCGCATACTTCTGGGAACGGTTGTCAGCCCACGTCAACGACCTGGTCAGCGGCTTAAAGTCCTTATCCAAGGCAATTAGACTGTGCTGTTGGGCAGACCAGGAAATGGCAATCACTTTGCCATCCGTTATGTTGGCTTTTGCCACCACTTCCTGCATGGCAGAAACCGTCGCGTTGAAAATCTCATCCGGATCTTCTTCGGCCATATCAGGGGTGTCTTGATAAAGCGGATAGCCCTTATTGGCCTTGCCATAAATATTGCCGTCGGTATCATAAATCAGCGCTTTGGTGCTGGTCGTCCCAACGTCAATTCCAATAATATAATCCATCATCACATTCTCCGTTTCAGGTTCTCGGGTTGTCATTTATATAACCGGAACGCGTTAATCGTCCAAGTTATGAGTCAACTCACGTCCCGGACGTTTGCCGGCAACAATTGCCTTAACATCGCTGACACATTTTTCGCCCATGCCGTGAAGACATTCATAAGTATAAGCAGAAGTATGTGGCGTAACCAGGATCCGGTCGTTCTTCAAGAATGGATGGTCTGCCTTAACGGGCTCAACTTCCATTGCATCGGCAGCGTAGCCGGAGAGCTGACCCGACTTGATGGCGGCGCTGATGGCGTCTTCTTCAACCAGGGCACCACGGGCATTGTTACAGATGTAAGCACCCTTCTTGAGGCTCTTGATGGTCTTGGAGTTAATCATATGAAGGCTGGTGTCATCCAAAGAAGCATTCAATGAAATATAATCACAGCGGCTAAGCAAAGTTTCAAGGTCAACGCGTTCAACGTTGTTGTTGGTAAACCATTCCGGTTCAGTTGCCGGATGTGGATCGTTGACCAAGACTGGTCCGCCAAAAATACTGAACAATTCAGCAACTCGGCTGCCGATGTTACCACAGCCAATCACACCAAATGTCTTACCACTGAATTCGTTACCCATGAATTGGGCACGGTCTTCATAACGGCCGGCACGTTCGCGTTCTGATGAAGGAACAACTTGGCGAACCAAGGCCATCAAATTGGCAAGCTCGTTTTCAGCAACGGAGTTTCGTTCAACCTTTTGTGGGACGATGGCAACTTGGGTGCCATGTTCTTTGGCAGCGTGTAAATCCACGTTGTTAAAGCCGATTCCGTGACGGGAAATTAACAAAAGTTCATCTTTGTTATCGAAGAATTCTTTGTTAAAGAACGGGGTCACACTGGCAATAATGACGTTAAAGCCGTGAAGCTTTTCAGCTAATAATTTACCATCAATGTCGGTTGGCAGCATGAACCGCTTAACAGTCCCAATGCCTTCCAATTCTTTCCAATGCTCTGTGAAGACCTGACCGAAACTATTTGAATTAACAACTGCGATATTGTATTCCATGATGTTCTCTCCTTAATTTTAAATCATAATTGTTGGTGCACTAACATACTAGTTCTGCGATTTGGTTAATCTTGATCAAAGAAATGGAACTGATCGTGGGCATTATTATATGAAATATCTTCTACAATCTTGCCCAAGTAATCTTCATCATCAGGTGCTTGGCCACGTTCAGCCCACTCACCAATGACATTACATAAGACGCGGCGGAAGTACTCGTGACGTGGATATGACAGGAAACTCCGGGAATCGGTCAGCATGCCGACGAAGTTAGGCAGAAGACTTTCTTCAGCCATGATTGTCAACTGTTTCTTCATCCCGCTGAAGGTGTCGTTAAACCACCAGGCAGCTCCCAACTGCAGCTTTTGAACGCCGTCCTGTTGGAAATCACCCATTCCGGTTGCTAATTCCATCCAGTCATTTGGATTCAATGAGTAAATGATCATCTTAGGGATTTGGTCCTCTTCCTGCGCATCCATCAAGAGTTTCATGAATTCCTGGGCCAAATCAGGCTGGGTTCCCATGGAATCAAAGCCCCCATCAGTCCCAAAGCTCTTCAGCATTGGCTTGTTAGCGTTTCGGATGACATTCATGTGGAACTGCATCGTCCAGTTGAATTCCTTGTTCAGATGCATCAGGGCTTCAACCAACATGGTTTGATACTGGTCAATTTCAGTCTTGGTGAGTTGCTTATTATTGCGGGCTTTGTCGATGATCTCGTTCATTTCATCGTCTGAAGCCTTTACAAAGTGGAAGAAGTTGAGTCCGTGGTCTGACAATCGGCCGCCCAGGCTTTCAAAGTACTGGAACCGTTGCCGAAGGGCGCCAACCAGGCTCTTAAATGACGTAATCTTTTTGCCGGAAACTTTTGCAAGTTGATCCAGATAGTCGCCGTAACCGTCGTCAGTCAAGTTGAATGCCTTGTCCGGACGCATTGCCGGCAATACTTTGAAGCCATTTTGGTCCTCTTCTTTTTTGAGCAACTTGTGGTACTTCAAATCAGAAGCGGGGTCATCGGTGGTGCAAACAACTTGAACGTTTGAGCGTTTAATCAAATTGCGTGGTTTAAAATCATCGGTGGCTAACAGCTGGTTGGCCTTTTCCCAAATAGCAGGCGCTGTCTTGGTATTAAAGACATCATTAATCCCAAAGAAACGGCGCAGTTCGAGATGAGTCCACTCGAACAGTGGATTGCCGAGGGCTTTTTCAATCGTGCCGGCCCAGGCAAGGAACTTCTGGTAATCATCACCGTCACCGGTAATCAAATCTTCTGGCACACCATTTGCGCGCATTAACCGCCACTTATAATGGTCGCCGAAGTTGCCTTCGTTAATCCAAATTCGACTGATGTTCTTGTAATTCTTGTTTTCATAGATTTCCTTTGGATCCAAATGACAATGGAAATCGATGATCGGCATTTTTTCAGCATGATCATGGAACAGCTTTTTGGCCATTGGCGTGGTCAATAAGAAATCATCATTCAATAATGACATGGTTTGTCTCCTTAGTTAATTTGTTTAGCGTACTTTGATAACGTGTCTTCAAGCGTCTTGCGAACAGCACCAACCCCGCTGATTTGTGAAGTGAAGTAGCCTTCCACAACGTCGCCCAGGCCAATTTCGTACAAGTCATGACCGAAAATCTTCTGATTGGATAAGATATCTTTCAGGTGGGCATGAACGTCGGTCTTTTCGCCGAGCTTAATGTCTTGGACCTTTGGTTGAAGTTCTGACAAGAGTGGATCGCGGCTTGGTTCAAATGGTTTACCTTGGTCGTCAATGGCCATCAGGTAACGACACCAGGTTGCGAGAACTAACGGAATGAAGTGGAGGTCTTTGGGATCACGTTTGGGATCATCAATGTAATGCTGGATGGTGACACCATAACGGATTGACAGCTTCTGTGACGTGTCGGCGGCGATTCGCTGCGGCATATCCGGAATGTATGGGTTAGGCAGCCGCTTGTTGACCAACTGGTCGATAAAGGTCTTGGGGTTGATAACCTTAGGATCCTTAACAACCGGCAGCCCCTCAACGTAACCAATTTGTTTGATCAGGTTCAGCATGTCTGGATCGCTGACTTCTTTGGCAATTGAGTCAAAGCCAAGTAGGCTGCCGTTCACAGCCAACGCGGTGTGCAATGGATTCAAACAGGTGGTAACTTTCATTTCATCGGCATCATTGACGGTGTCACGATCAGTCAGGGTGACACCAGCGACTTTGTCCAAGGCTGGCCGGCCATTTGGAAAGTCGTCTTCAATCACCAGATAATGAACTTCTTCAGTGTTGGTGAAGGCAGCGATATTGGTGTGGCCAGGGGTATGGAAAATTTGATAGTCTTCAAAGCCGTCAGCCTTGAGCTTTTCTGAAACGGCTTCTGAAGGATTAGGCGTAATTCGGTCGATCATTGACAATGGGAAGCTAACCTTGTGATCGTCTTTTAAATAATCAACGAAGGCTTCAGGCACCAACCCGTTTTCCTCCCAGCCTTCAGCGATAGTCAAAACACTTTTTTCAAGCTTTTCACCATTTTGAGAGAAGTTATCAGTGCTCAGTAAGGCCATTGGGTATTTGCCGGCTTTAAAGCGGGCAAACATCAATGCAGTCAGGGAAGCCATGTTATTCTTGGGGGCCTCTGGACCGTTCTTGATATCATCTTCGATGGCTGGCAATAAGTTACCCTTGCTGTCCCACAAGTTGTACCCTTTTTCAGTAATTGAGAAAGTCGCCAATTGAAGAGCAGGATTTTCAAAAATCTTGAATAGTTTGTTCCAGCCATCGGGATTGCTTTGGTCAAAGAACAACGCATCGGCAACTGAAGCAAATAATTCTTTTTCAAAGTTCCCATCCTCGTGGGTGATCACCCGGAGAATTTTATCGTTAAATTTTTTATAGGCGTCTTGGACAACGTCTTTGTCATGCGTTTCAGCAACGACCACGCCGGCATCCAAATCACCGGATTCAAGCAGTCGATCGGCAATAGCAGCGTGGAAAGCTCGGAACAAGTTACCGCCACCGAAGTGAACCCATTTTGTGGCGCCCGTTTTTTGTTTAATATCATAAGTTGGAACCTTAATTCCAGCGTCAGCAAACTCTTGTTGATTGTTCAGGTAATCGTCAGTAATTTTTACCATTAATTAAACCTCCTGTATTGCGTTGCGTGAGCCAAACATGAACGTATGCCAGCTGGCTTAAAATAAACTAGTACACCAGTCCGTTGAATACGCTTTCGGTTTTATTATATTCTGATATATCAGATTGTCAATACCCCAGTTTTTTCAAGGATCTTCGTTAACTTTTTCACCAAAATATGCTAATATGATGATATCTAAAGGAGACTTATTATGTTGGATAATATGCGCAGTGACGCTTACAATGAAATTAAATATCGCATCATCCACTTCGACTACGTACCGGGACAGAAGATTTCCGAAAAGCTGATCTCCCAAGAGTTAAATCTTGGCCGAACCCCAGTCAGGGAAGCCATCATCCGTATTGAACGTGAAGGTTTGATCGAAGTGATACCTCAGAGTGGCACCTACATCACTAAAATTGATATGGCAGATGCCAAAAATGCCCGCTTTGTTCGTAGCTGCATTGAGCCCAAGATTATGGTGGACGCCGCTGTCAATATTTCTGATGAGGCCATCGCCACTATTCAGAAAAATTTAGATCAGCAACAGCAGACCGCCCTCAAGAATGAGCCGGATAACTTCTTTGATCTGGACCAGGAATTTCATCACGCGTTCTATAAAGTAGTTGATAAGGATACGGTTTGGAACTGGCTGCAGATTAATAACACCCAGCTCAACCGATTCCGCCGACTACGGTTGAAGGAAACTGAATTGGATTGGGATACGTTAACCAACCAACATACCGCAATTTTTAATGCCGTTAAGAATAAGGATATCGACGATTTGAGCTTCCTGGTTACCCAGCATTTGCATTTGATGCTGCTGGAGAAGCAAAAGGTTGTCGATGCGTATCCGGATTATTTCAAAAATTAGTGTGCGACGAGACCCGGTTAGGGACCGGAGTACAAAGAGAATCAGACCATGATGAACGTTCTTTGTTCATCGTGGTCTGATTCTTTTTGTACAGTAGGTCCCTGGGTCGTCGGAGCATAGCTCAAAAGCAGAAGGGACTTGTAATTGTCATGACACCTCCATACATATGACAGGATGTCCGTTGTGGAAAATGCGGTATAGCACGTTGGAAATCAAAGAAAGACTGTTATGAAACAAACTTATTAGTGTGCGACGAGCAACGGGTGATGCGGTTTCTAAGAGGGCTTTGATTAAAACCCCTGTTTCTGGGGATTTAATCAAAGCCCTCTTAGAAGTTAGCATCAGTTGCGTCGGAGCATAGCTCGAAAGCCGAAGGGACCTGTCAATTCCATAACCCCTCCCTACCTATGACAGGATATTCCTTGGAAAAAGATCGACATAAACATGATTGAAACCAAAGAGAATCAGACCGTGATGAACGTTTTATTCATCGTGGTCTGATTCTTTTGTACAGTAGGTCCCTAGGTCGTCGGAGAATAGCTCAAAAACAGAAAGCCCAGTAACTTCCACCCCAAAACAGCCTCCCACCAGGTGAAATTATTAAAAGTCGATGGCATTGCGCCAACTGCAAAGAACATCCGCAATGGGAAATATCCCCTCATCGCCCATTTCTACGCCATTTCACGTGACCAACCATCCAAAAATTCTCAACGGCTAATCAGCTGGTTGAGAACTGATGATGGCCAAACTTTAATCAATCGAACCGGATATGTGGGCCTCAAGTGAGTGATACGCTATAATCAATAATTGAAGGGGGATTATCATGCACAAGAAATTCACGCTGGCCATCCTGGCTGCCGGGCTGCTGACTGGGTCAATTGTTTCAATTCAGTCCGCACCGACCGCCAGTGCCAAGACCAAAATTACCACTAACAAAACATTTAAAAAGACATCATTTTTGACCAACACTCCAAAATCTGTCTATGTCTGGAATGGGAGTTACACCAAGAAGCTCGCCAATCTGAAGAACTACCCGCACACCAATCTTTATTCGACAAAGCGGGTCACAATTCGCACGAGTAGCTATTACGGTAGTTATTACTATGTCAAAAGTGCCAACCATAAGATCAAAGGTTACGTTTGGCATGGGAGCTTAGTTCCCGGCTCCTACATTAAAGGTGGCGGCTATCGCTATCCAACCAAACATGTTTTAATGTCGAGTACCCCATACAATAAGAAAGACTGGTCCACTTCCAGCGACATTGGTCAAACTGGACGGATATTTGGCGTCATGAATGCGACTTCGATGAAACCATACCTCAAGGTGCCAACCACCAGTCAACAAAAGCAGGTCATCAATTTCCTTAAAAAGAAGAATCAAAACGTTCCCAAGATGATTGAAAACCGCGTTTCCAGAGGTGTCCGCATCTCAATGATGAAACTATATATTAGCGGCCAAGCTGTTGAACTGCCGATGATTGAAACGTATCCTTATCATTATTGGATGGACGTTAATTCATTCTATCCAGTTCTCCAACTCTCCAAACTGCCAAATCGAGCAAAGCCGATCAAGACCTACAGCGATGCCAAGACGGTCACAACGGTCTTTGGTTCTCGGACCTACGACTTTGAAGATCCAACCGCCCAATCCACCTCGAATATGGAGGAAGGCCCTATCACTAAGGTATATGGCAACGGCTATGGCCCGAACCATGATCTTTCCCTGGTGGATTGTCGGGATCGCCTACGTTATGTCACAACCAAAAATATCATCAGTATTTCCAACAACCAGCCAACTTTACGCGATGGCATCTGGTACGTAGCACCATCCTACCAATTCGTCAGCATTGGCGGTCATGAGCAGAAATTACGAAATTTGATTGATACGTCAAAGTCGACTGATTATCGGTATGTGACTCCGAACGGTTTCACCCAATACAAGTACGAGAACAACAGTTGGAATCCTAAATTTGGTCTCAGCTTCGATTTTCAAAAGAACGGTGATGTGAAAGTCACCATCCATCAGCTATCTGGAACACTTAACCATCCAAAAACCGTTGGTGATCCACAAACGATAGCCACGTTAACTGGGGCGAATGCCGATGCTGAAATGATGACTTATTTGAATCATTCAGCTGGGTGGTATGACCAGTACTTACAATAGAATCCGATCCAAAAACAAGCGCTCAGAATTTAATCTGGGCGCTTGTTTGCTTTCAATTATAAAAATGAGTTACTTGGCAGCAGCTGTGTTATCTGCTTCTTTAGCAGCGGCAGCTTTGCTAGCTTCGTCACCATTAATCATGTTGTATTTCTTTTCATAATGGATCATTGTAAATCCAGCAAGACCGAAGATTGCAACGATACCAACGAATCCCCACATTGTCATCTTGATAGTACTTGGGAGGACCAACAATGGTGTGAACATTGCTAAAATTCCACAAAGGAAACGTGAAACCCCATTGATAAATCCTTGGATACTTGCACGAATTTCTTCAGGGAATGATTCCTGTGTCCAAACTTTGTAAATAGCTTCACCGGAGAGCATACTTCCAACACCCCAAACGAGCATGAAGGCAACGATCAAGGCAATCGAAGTGGCTCCAAAGATTGCCAGACCACCCATTGCGATCAGTGCAAAGATAACGCCAAGGGTGAACCAAGTATTTCGTTTTGCGGAACCAGCAATCGTTACGTAGAAGCCTAAGATAAACAGCGCAGCGATGTGCAGTCCCAAACCAATACCAGTCGATAATGTCTGTGAGGCACCGGCTTTAACGAACATGAAGGTTGTGAATTGACCGAACGTGTTGGCAACAAAGTTCCAGAAAATGTAGTAGATAGCAATTGCAGCAAATAATCGGATGTAAATCTTGCTTCGTGAACTTCTAAAGAGTACCTGAATAACTGAAGCTTTTTCGGTTGGCTTTTCGTCCAGTTGTGCTTCTTTGGCAGCTAATCGTTCTGCAGCTTCTTTGTGGAGAACACGAATTCCTTTGGTGAATGTCCGCCATACCCAAAGAATCAAAGCAGTGATGGCGAAGAAGCCAAACACAATTCGTCCACCAGTAACACTCATCGTAGAAACAACGAAGGCAGCACCAGTTGAAACAAATTGACCAACTTGCCAGAAAATTTGAGTTGAAGCAACCATTTCAGAAGCCATCTTCTGGTTAGGTGCATCCCTGGAAATCACCGTCAACGATACGGGCAGGTCAGTTCCAGAAGCAACCCCACAAATCACAACTCCCGCAAGCAGCATGAGATACCCGTTTGCGAAGACACAAATACCGGCACCAATTGCATAAAGGAAATTCACCCAATCAAAGATTGCCACAATCCCGACTTTATCGGCAAATCGACTCCCAAAAATTGATCCAAAAGCAATGGCAAAGGTTAACGCACCGGAAATAATCCCGACTTGACCATTGGTTAAATTCAGTCCCATCTGCCAGACGGTAATCGTACTTGCCAAACCAACAATAATTCCTGAACCAAGCATCGACCCCAGACCAGCCGAGACACTCAAGTTCCAATATCTTCCTAGATTTTTCATAATCCTGTTCTCCTTATCGTCCATTCCAAGGACGCATCAAAATATTTAACTTACAACAATATTAGTTGGTACGATATGAGATTTGATAATTGCCGGATCCTAAAACAATCTGACCAGCCTTCGTAAGCATCCCCTCCAAATCAGTTCCATTACGATCTTGAATCGTCATTAAATGACTACCATCAGGCAACATCACTGTTCCCTTTGCATTCATTGGAACGTGGACAGTGACAATCTGTTCATCGGTTCCCACTGTTAGAGTGGCCTTAATAATCCCTTTTGCTGATGGCGTTTCAACGCTCACACGGTGGAGGCTGCCCGGCCGAATTTTGACACTAAAGTTTTCGAATCCCGGCTTGGTTGGGTTGATTCCCATAATCCCTTGCACGATCGTCAATCCTGGGGTCGCTCCCCACGGATGAGACATCGTCATATTAGGTTTATAGTGATTGCTCCAAGCTTCAGGGGCAATCGTCGCCTTCAAAGTATTCAAGATGGCCGCAAACGTCTTTTGATCTTTACGGTCGTCTGGGTTAGTTAGGAGACGCACCGCCTCATCGGCATGACCGCTGTCGATTAAACCTTTGAGCATAAAGTAAATGAAGTAGATGCTGCCAACAAATTTGCCATCATTAGCGACAAATCGGCTCATCTTATCGGCCATCTGCTGATCGGCATAAACGCCATAGCACAGTGCATAAGCTGTTGCGTGATGAGATGTATGCTTATTAATCGAAAGGTCTTTATTCATCGAGTCGTAGAAACGACCAGTTTCGGGGTCATACATTCGATTAATTAATTCCTTTTTAATGCGAGCAGCCCGACTTCGGTAATGGTCGGCATCTGTGTGATGCCCAACAACGTCGGCAATTTTACTCATGCTCAGATAAGCGCCATAGAAAATTGCGTTGAATGGTGTATTGTACTCACCTTCGACAAAACCATCGCGTTCAGGAATCGGCCAATCAATCAACCCATCGTTGGTAACAAGGCCAACTTCTTCGTCAAAGTTGTCAACGCCTTTGGTATTTTTCAAAGATCCTTTAAAGTCTTGTGAAGCCCCGTCAAAACTTTCCTCGTTTTTGCCGCGATTAAGCTTGTAAGTCAAATCAGTATATCGATTCTTCAAGAACTCATCATTACCGGTGTAGAGATAATCTTGCCAAGCCATTTCAATACTGTAGAGCTTGTAATCTTCGGGCCACGTTGGATTATCAATTAAGTAATCCATACTATGGCGATTGAGCGAGTATTTAGATGAAACAACGAAACTGGTATTGCCGTTGACTAACAGATCACCTTCGTACGGCCGTCGCTCACGGGCTTGGGAATCAACGTAAACATCCTGGTTAGTTGCTTTGATCGTATACTTGGACATCTCATATTCGCGGTTGAGTAGGTCATTATCACTGTCAAAGGCGGATTCTTGAGATTCAAATGGTTGCTCAATCGCCCATCCATTAATATCATTTTCATTTAGGTTGCCTTGGAAGCCAACCAATTCAATATAGCGAAAGTTTTTAACCTGAAGAGTAGTGAATTGATTCTGTCCCTTCACAAACGTCCAGTTTTCGACATAATCGGGACCGGCCGCTAGATGATGACGAACATGTCCATCATCTTGAAGCTGCTCACCCATCAAAATCGTGACCCGTTGATTAAGTGGACTTTGAAGATTAACCTTAAGACTTCCAATAATTTCTTTTCCCAAGTCAACCAGGTAATCCTGATCACCTAACTTGATCACCTTTTTACTTGGCTCATGGGTTTCAAATCGCCGGGTATTTTCACTACGGTAAGGAATAAAAACTTCCTCATCGGAAACCATCGATTGTGGATTAACCCATGCTGCCGGCCAGTTGTCATCGTTATATTCGACCTCCGACCAGCCTTGTGGGTAGTAGCACAAATCAACATTTTCAGACACCATGCCGAAATACAAGCTGCGGATTTTGACACCATAATCGCCAAAGGCCGTGCTACCGTCTAAAACGTGCCAATTTTTGTCGGTCACGATTATCTTCTTCTTAGTCCCATCTGTTAGGTAGACTTCGAGTTTGCACCAGAAGGCTTTTCGATTCGACTTGGCAGTTGCCATGACAGAAATGACGTTTTCACCATTGATCAATTCTTCAGTGACATCGTATTTGTTATAGTAAATCCCAGTCTTGTCAGTTCCTTGATAATGGACTTGACGGTGAGCCGATCCAACACCAACGTTGGTACCGTTCACCAGCAAGTCAAACCCTTGGATAAACAGTGGCTCATTACCCCTGGAAAATGCGGTGATAACCGCCGTATCAACATCTACCAGGTTAAGATCAAAGCGTGGACTACGAATAAAAACAACGTTTCCTAACTTGGGCAGTTCATTATCCGACTTAGGCCCACGATCTGCCCAAATCCCATGGATCGGCTCTACTTGAGGCTTATCAGTACTGATGAATTTTTCGGGTTGGGAAAAATCACTGATATTGTTGAAATTATCCTTGATCCGAACTTGCCAATAATACAGCTCCCCAGCATCCAAGACCCGCTCAATTTGAGGAATTGCAACACCCGTATTTTCGGAGGATTGTACCCAGCCCGTATCAAAGATATATTCTTGATTGGCCAATTGATGAAGGCGTTTGGAAATCACCACCTGATAGGCCGTTTGTTGGCTATTTGAAATATTGCTGTGATCCCACCAGCTGAATCTTGGGGACTTATCGACGTTGTAGGGAAACCGTAATAAGTTCACGTTCAGGTGAGTAGGAATTAATAATTCTTGTTGATTGTTAGTCATCAATTATTTTCCTCTCTAAAACTTCATTTATCGTCGGGCCAAACCTTGTCATAAGGAACACCGGTTAGATCAGTAACAGTCTGAGCAACCTTTGGCTCAACATCTGCCTTTTTACCACCATTTCGAAGCCTGGTAATCTCTTCAAGGACAATTTGATGTGTCTGTTTGTTAAGTTTGAAGGTCAAAGCTTCCAACAATGCCAGGATAATCAGTCCGCCAGTCCCAAAGAGCAGGATCGCTGCAATGGCGTGCTGAGCTTGAGGCGACTGGCTGGCGGCATTCTTGGCAAAGCCGTTACTGTCCAAAATAAATCCAACTGCAATCGTTGCGACTGCGACAGTTGATTTACGAGTGAAGCTCATGACAGCGGCAAAGACACCGGCACGTCGACGTTTAGTGACAATTTCATCCAAGTCGGGAATGAATGGAAAGACGTTCCACGGTGTGAATTCCAAGGTTGCCCGCCCAATTTGATAGAACAGTGAAATGAAGAATAAAATCAAGATCACATGGTTGGTGACGTGCAGCTGGAATATCAGATAGTAACCCACAAGCATCAACAGCATTAACCCGTAACCGACTTCATACAAGAACTTCGGTCCGTATTTGACCATTCCAAATCCGGCAACGATTGTAACGACCAACCCAATTAATGACAGTGATAGCATGTTGGCTGCAACCGTTGCTGAGAGTCCCAAACAATAAATGCAGAAGTAAGCAAACACAGTGTTGAAGGTATCTTTTCCAGTAAACGAGAATAAATAGATCAACAGATGCTTTCTGAAGCTCTTAATTCGAAGCGTTGACCCATAGTCACACAGGAGTCCCCAGAAGCGATGAAGCAATGAGCCTTCATTGACTGAATCTTTCTCAAGCTCTGCGCGCATTTGAGGGGTAACTGGCTTTTCCCAAGTAACCGCGTAACAAACGTAAACGCCAATCGCAAAAATAATCGCAAATAACGTTCCGTTTACTAAGAACGGGATGGGGCTATGCTGACCCATGATGGCAAACAATTGTCCCGGAATAAAGGTTGCCAAGAAAGTTGCTCCAGCCGAGATGAACATTCTAGCAGATGATAATTTGGTTCGCTGATTATAATCATCCGTCATTTCATTTGGTAATGTTTCATAAGGAATCATCATCGCACTGGAAATGACTTCAAAAATCATATAAGTGGCGAAGTAATACCAATAATTCATCCCTGCGATCCACAGCGTAATATAGAGCAACATAAGTGGCGAACCGATTAGTAAGAAGAAGTGCCGGCGACCAAATCGTTGCCCCAACTTCGTCTTATAAAAATTATCGGTCAGACTCCCCATCAATAAACTACAGATTGCGTCAGCTACCCGGGCGGCACCAATAATTGAGGCCCCTTGAACGGCAGTTAAATTACAATACGATGTATAGAAAAATAGCATCCACGCGCCGATGATGGTCATCGAACCACCACCGACAAAATCAACAATCCCATAACCAATCCCACGCCAGACGGTGATCTTTCGTGGGGTATAAACTTTACTTTGTTTTGCCATTGCTTAAATCTCCTATTCTGAATTCGTTAACTAAACGAACCTCGTAACCTCCTTTGCAAAAATAGTTATCTGGTATATCAATCTGATATATCAACTGTATTAAGGTTATCTTGTGAACCCAGATCGGTCAATAAAGCGTTTACAATCTCTATAATAAAAATTTGGTATATCGGGGGTAAGCCTTGATATGTAGGGAATTATTCGGGATTTGAGAAATTATTCAGTTAGCAACAGATATGTACATTTGATACATAAACTAGGCAGAAAGCGATACGACTTCACAATCTTTTTTGACTCTTGGACAATCCGATCTATTTTCTGGGTAAATGAAAAGACGGCTGCTTAACACCGTTATTTATTTACTAAAAAACTAGTAAATATTGGTAAATCAACGGTTAAACAGACGTCTTAATTCGTAAAACTATTTAGTTTGAATTTTCTTTCCGACTGGATCCAGGTGCCATTTTGTAGTAACTGATATATTTCTTATAGAAAAAGGTCCGGTTTTTAATCCCTACCTCCTTGATAATCTTGGAAACTGGTAGAGTAGTTGACTTAATTAGGATATTAGCGTTGATCAGCCGCTGCTTTGTGAGAACATTTGAGAATGTATCACCCACCTCTTTCTTAAACAGGTTACTCAAGTAGTTTCGGTTGTAGTCGTACTTCGCAGATAATTTTTCAAGAGAGGTATCCTTATAATTACCGTTAATTTCTTTGAGCATTTGGACAGCAATCTCCTGAGATTTTGACATTGGCTTATTCATATCTACTTTGTAGTTGCGTACCAGCTGAGCAATCAGAATCGAAAGATAGGAGCTGATGATGGTATCGGCAAAGTCCCGCTGTAAATAGTATTCCTCGATGATCCGATCCAAGGTCTCTTGAACCTCGCTCTCATCTTCGTGCCCAAAGACCAAGTAATGAATCGGACTGTCATCGCCGATTCGCCGATTCAATAAAAATTCGTACAAAACGCTTTTACTACTTCGCAGGTCGCTTAACAAATCCAGGTTGATTTCCTTGTCGCGGAACAAGACATTAATTAATAGATCATTGGTTCCTAGATAACCAACTGAATGTTTGCAACCAACATCAAGGAGTAAAACATCCCCCTGCTCCAAGTGAATCTGTTGTCCCTCAACAACCTCATCACAAGAACCTCGGAGCATATAGTTAATTTCCAAAAAAGTATGGGCATGAGTTGGGTACGGCGCATACCGATTATGCTTACTCACGTAAATGCTCTTGTTTTTGAACAAAGCATCGCTGATGATCGGCGTTTTTTCCTGTTCAGATAAGGTTGTATCATAGACGTCTATTGGCAGATCATTATGAAATTCCAGGCTTTTCAGCTGTTCTTTTTCCAGCTTTGTCGGCTTCATGAGTGTATTTAGAATGGTATCAAGCATATTATTCGTTCCCCTTCAGGTGATATTGCTATCCTATGATAACGCATTCAAAAGAATTAACATATTGATATTGTCGACGAACCTCTTTCTTATGTAAGGAGAAAATCGACATTTATTATATAAGTATCATATATACAGCCCGGTCTATTAATTATCTGTTTTGAAAAGGCAATTGCAAAACGTGTCACTTTAATTATGTATCATTTGTACATCTGTATTTGAAAACAACATTTTTTAATATAATCTATTAAAAATAACAAATGTTTCTCTTGTCTACATATTGGATGTGCTATTCAAGCCAGCTTTTTCCGCTTAACCAAATAACGGGTAGTAATGTGCACAACCCGCACATTACTACCCGTTATTCCGTTCATGCTTTAATACTGAATTACCTCAGCCTTTGAGGACAGCTCCTACAGCCCTGACCCCTACCGTGTAACACAAAAAAGCCAACGATGGACAAAGAACGTCCATCATTGGCTTTTCCGCGTTACACTCCGGGGTCAACCCGGGCTTAGTCGCTCACTTATTTTTTCATATCCATCGCATGGCCACCGAATCCGTGACGCAATGCTGATACGACTTTACCTGTGAATGTATCTTGTTCCATTGAACGGTTACGGGCGAACAATGCGTCCGTGATAACTGGAACTGGGATGCCTTGTTTGAGGGCTTCTTGAACAGTCCACTTACCTTCACCTGATGAGAACATCTTGCCGCTGATTTGGTCCAAGTTAGCATCGTTAGCGAATGCTTCTTGTGCCAATTCCATGAGCCAGCCACGGATAACTGATCCGTTAACCCAAACTTTGGCAACGGCTTCGTTGTCATAGTCATATGGGCTGTGGTCCAAGACGTCGTATCCTTCACCGATGGCTTCCATCATACCGTATTCGATACCGTTATGAACCATCTTCAAGTAGTGACCTGAACCTGGCTTGCCAGTGTAAAGGTAGCCGTCTTTTTGTGAAATACCGTCAAATAATGGTTTGATGTGCTCGAAGGCTTCGGCACTGGTACCACCGATCATGAAGTTACCACCGTTGAGGGCACCGTTCTTACCGCCTGAAGTACCACAGTCGAAGAAGTTAATGTCTTTGTCTTCGGCAATCTTACCGTGACGAATTGAATCTTGATAGAATGAGTTACCACCATCGATCAGGTAGTCGCCCTTTGAAAGAAGGCCAACCAGTTCAGTAACAGTTGAGTCAGTTGGCTTGCCTGCTGGAACCATGATCCAAACAGTGCGTGGTGCGTCCAACTTGCTGACAAGGTCAGCGTTGCTTGATGCAGGAGTTGCGCCTGCTTCTTGAGCTAATTTGATGTTTGCTTCGTCCAAATCAAATGCAACAACTTCGTTACCGTTACGGATCATGTTCTTAACCAGGTTAAGACCCATTTTTCCGAGACCAATCATACCAATTTGCATAAGTATTGTACCTCTTTCGTCTTATATATTAGTTAGTTACTTGTCTACGATGCTTATTATATATTTTGAAAAGAATTTTCGCAAGCATTATTGATAATTATTTTCAAAAAGTGCGATATTCTTTGGAAATATCATGAAAGCCCTTTCTAAACGCCGACATATTGGGGTTCATCATGAAAATCATTTTTAACCCGGATGCCCGTTAAATAACTTCATTGTTGAAAATGTTTTACATATTTGATTTCAACCGCCGCCAGATGGCAGTCCCAGTCAGCCCCAGCAGTCCGACAATCGTCAGCAATGCTCCGGCTAGTAGTCCTCTGATGTGATAGTTAAAGGCAATTTGGTGCTTGCCAGGCGTCACACGGACACCCACCAAGCCGCCAGCAACCTTTTTAATCGGCCGCTGGTGCCCATCAACTTTGGCCTGCCAACCTTTATCAAATGGAATGGTTAACACCAGTGTTTGAGCTCGTTTGCCAACCGTTACATGCCCCTTAAAATGTGCTCCATGTTCGTTGAGCAGGCTTGGGTTTTGCAATTTAAATTTATGGTTGTCCTGATAGTTTTCAACCTGCCTAAGCTTGGCGAGATCGATTCCGCCAAGGTCGCCGGCAACGTGGTGCAGTTCCTTGGTTGAATGAATCGTCAGGGTTGAAATTTGCCCCTTTTGCATGTACCCCATCGGAATCATTTCCGTCCCCAAGCCACTATACAACTTGGAAAGTTTTTGGCCGTTGATATAGAACGACACGTTTATCAATCTGACCCGTGGAATGTATAAGTAGTGCGGTCCGGTTGTATTGGCCCAGAACTTGACTTTATATTCAAAATAGTCGCGATGAACGAACTTGGCGCTGCTAATGATCGTCGGCGCGTACACATACTGACGTTGGTTTCCCGCCGTTGCTTGAACAAAATCATTCAAGTTGTCAAAGGCTTGGCCCCGTTTCAACTTGAGGTCTTCTATCTGTCGGTTGGCCATAAATCCCAGCCCAGACGTGCGTTTTCTAACCGTTAAATGATTCCCATAACGCCCCAGGACATCATAATACTTCAGACCAAAGAAATAGTTGGTAATCGCCGTTCCGCCCAACATATCGATCCGGCGAATGTTGCGGGTCGAAAATCCCAAGTCGCCTAAAACATGGTGGGTGTGGGCATTCAAAGTGGAACTATACGAACTGATGCCATGATTTCGGTATAGGAATGAATCGTTATACCCGCTATAGGGCACCTTGAACAAATCTCGGAACGGTTTATCAATAATCAAGAAACGATAGAAGCCATCATCTGATTGATATCGCTTTTCAACGCTCCCGATTAATCTGGTGGATTGCGCGTAAGTCCGTTCAAAAGCCTTTTGGTTGCCAAGCGGCGCACCATCAGTGGCAATCATAAAGTTCAAGCTCAACTCAAATGCCAAGACGACACCCAAAAAGATTCGACTGGTCCCCCGTTGTCTGCCGACGCCAATCATGGCAATCGTCGTCAGAAAAATCAGTCCGACCACAAAAGCAAAGATGATATTACGGACAGACAGTTGGGGAATATCAAAACGGAATTCCATTAATTTTTGCCCTTCAATATTGGCAAAAATATACCCAATCAAAATCGCTGCTCCAAGGCCGACCGCCGAACGAATCAACAACTTCTCTTCGGCAAACATCCCCTGCAGGTAACCCTCATAAGTCACCATGATGATCGCAAAGCTGAACAGAAAGACCATTCTAAACGGAAAACCGGCCGGCTGCTGCATCATATGCCAAATGGTATTTAACGGTAAAAACCACATGCCAACAAAGATACCGCCAATCAAAATGCCGGCAGCCTGCTTATCGCGCTGACTAACCAACTTGGAGAAGAAGTAGACAATCGCTCCAATGATAAACAACGACCCGGTGAAGAAACTGGGATTATGTACCAGCCGGCCGGCAAAATCATTGCCACCGACGCCGAGATTGACCGGAAAACTAAGGCCAAACGTTCCTTTGACCAGAAAGTTCGCGGCCAGCAAGTCCTTCTTCCCAGTAGCCATCATCGCGATGGCAGTGGGGATCAGAATCACGGCAACACTCATCCCAGCTAACAATGAATACCAAATAAACCAACTAATCTTTTGCCAATTGGCCTTCAAGTTTTGGAAAAATGGCAATGAATACGGTTGGTTCTTTTTAAGTAAGTAGGCCATATACAGAACATTGAAGATGCAGATGATGTATCCCATGTAAAAGTTGGTGAAAATAATCATGATCAAACTAACAACATATAGCGCAGGCTTCCCATGGTAATAGAGCTTTTCCAATCCATAGACCATCACCGGCAGCCAGATCAAGGCATCCAGCCACATCAGATCATAAAAGTACATGGCCACAAAACCGCACAAGCCGTATGCCAGGCCGCCATAGACAGCCATCAAGTCATAGTTTTGATATTTTTTAGCCAAGAAAACACTCATGGAAATGGAACACAGAATCAATTTAACCCAAATAATCAAATCAATGGCGATCGGCAGCTGAGCTGTTCCAAACAGCATGATGATTAAATTAAGTGGGCTCAACAAATAGTAGGCATAGATTGGTACCAGGCTGTCACCAATCGACATTAAAAAGGAATACCCAGAGAAGCTGAAGTGGGCCAGCTGGTGCTTTAATTCAGCGAAGAACTGCAGGTATTGCGTCGACAGGTCACTGACCAGTAGATTGTGGCTGCCAAACGGGGCAATTCCAATCACCACAAATAAGGCACTGACCAACAAAATTGGAATCAGCACCGCCAAAATATAAAACGATCGTTTTGTCTGACGACCACGTTGTGACAGCATATCCGTCCACCTCAAATTTGATTTTCGATGCGCCGAAAATCGATTTCGAACTTGAATTCATTTCCAATTATAACTGTTTGCTTGGATAAATCTTTCATTAGAGGGATTGATTTTAGGAACTATTAAAAAACGTCAATCTTTTGTTACACTTGACCCCCTTAACCTGTAACAAAGCAGCCGATTGCACTGAATTTGTTCTGTAATGCGGGCAAATTGACAAATATATCCAATAAATTAGCCGCTTTTTTCAAATTAGATTACCGTAACCATTGCCGTCACCACGCGACTCACACAAATACGAAGAAAGTGTGAAATTTTTCTTAACATTTATGAAACAATCCTGATACTGGTTGGTAGCATTCATTTCATATAATTGTTCTTGTAAGTTTTTAGAGGAGGACTATTCATGACATTGAAATTTAAAAAAATAGCCGGCCTATTAATGGGTGCCCTGGCAGCATTTACTTTTGCGACAAACGCATCGGCTGCCAAGACAAAGATTGCTGATGTTTCTCAGTATCAAGGAAGCATCAATTGGAGCAAAGCCTCCAAGCAATTAAAATTTGCGATCATCCGGGTCCAACATGGTGACACCGGCGATGCAGATTTCAGAATCGATACTCAAAAAGATATCAACGCTAACGGCGCATATAAATATAAAGTACCATTTGGTCAATATGGTTACGCAGAGTTCAGCAGCGTGGCCGATGCCAAAAAAGAAGCCAAGGACTTTTACAAGCGATCAAGTTCCAAAGCACGTTTCTACGTTTTGGACAACGAACATCGAAAAGGTAAGGGTTCGGAACAATCCTACGTCAACGCTTGGCTGGCACAGATGAGAAAGTTAACCAATAAGCCTTTGGTTTACTACTCATATCAAAACTACGTCAACGTTCACAAAATCAACTATTCCAAGTTTGATGGATCATGGATTGCAAATTATTCCGCTAAGCCAAACGTTTCAACCGACCTTTGGCAATACACTTCAAAGGGAAGCTTAAGCGGAATCAGCGGCAATGTTGATTTGAGCAAGGTCGTCGACAGTTCAACTGTTAATTCCTGGCTCAAGACTTCATCAGCGGATGCGGCTAAGCCAACCTACTTCACATCACTGCCAAGTGATAAAGAAGTCACAGCTTCCAAAAACATCTATCAATATCACGATGTTAATTTCAAAACTCGGGTTTCAAAGATTACTGCTGGCAAGAAGCTTTCAGTTAAATCAATCACTCGTTCAAACGGCGGCGCTTATCGCTTCCAACTCACTAATGGAAATTACATCACAGCTAATAAAGCATACGTAACTGACTAATTTAACTAAACGACGAAATATAAAGGAGTACTCATCTTGTCACACAGTATTATTAAATCAGCTTTAAAACCATTATTGTTGCTCGCAGCCTTGTTCGCATTCGCTGTATCTGCTTATACTTCAGCTAATACAGCCAGTGCAAGCTCTTCAGACCAATCATATTCAAAGGTCTTGAAGGTTGCCAAGAAACATCTCGGTGCCAGCTATGTTTACGGTGCAGTTGGTCCTACTCACTTTGATTGCTCAGGTTTCACCAAGTATGTTTATAAGCACTCAATTCAGAAGTCAATTCCAAGAACTGCCCAAGCACAATACAATGGTACCAAGAAAGTTTCAAAGAGCAACATTAAAAAAGGTGATTTAGTATACTTCGGCGGCAGCAAGCACAGCATCTCACACGTTGGTATGTACATTGGTAACGGTAAGATGATCGATTCACAAAACCGCGGTGTGATTACTGAAAAAGTTTACTCACCATGGTGGCATGTGGTTGGATTTTCACGCCCAGCTACTTTGAGTTATGATGACTAGAGTGGAACACCAGGCGTTTTGATCCCAGAATTTAAGCAAAGAAGCGAGTTATTCCTGTTTTTGGAATGGCTCGCTTCTTTGCTTAAATGGCCGGGATCAGCCGATCGTTCCACGTTTTGGCTAGATAACAGTGGAACTCAATAAGGGCCGAGGCACAGCTGACAAATAGCTATGTCTTGGCCCATTTTTGTTGTGGTGTTTGGTTGTGATTGATGCTTGAAAGTAATTTACTTTTCTATAGTGAAAACGTGCTCCCAGAGCCAGCTTTCTCCGCTTAGTCCGATAACGGCAGTCAACGCAAAACCAGCGTTGACTGCCGTTATCACACTAATGCTCAAAAGCTAACCGGCTCTTGTCGCACTCTTAGAAGCTGAATTTATCAACCACTTCAAAAGTAACATTCTCATTAGCCTTAAGTAATTTAGCAACTGGGCAGGTATCCAATGCTTCGTCGACCATTTGTTGTGCCTGTTCGTTATCTAATTCATGGAACAGAATTTGACAGCGTACCACAAATTTATAACCGGTGGTATCCTTCAGGTTATCGACTGCAGTATGAATAACTGTATCCGGTTTGAGATTATGTCCCCGCTCCACTAAACCGATGGTTGCGTTAAAGCAGGTACTCAACGCAAAGCCGATAAATTGCTCAGGGTTGGTTCCTGGACTGTTAATCAATGAACTGCTTACGCCAAGAGCTAATCCTTCGTTGCCCCGGACGAAACTTTCACCAACTAATCCATGTTCATTAACAACTTCAGTATGATAAAGTGATCCGTCAACAGCCATATATAATTCCTCCTATTTAACAAATCCAATCCTTCATCCAACAACTTAATGATATGTGATTTAAATCGGTAAGTCCATCAAACAGCACTTACAATTGTTAACGCTTACTATAGTAATTATTTCCCCATTCAGGTCACTTTTTTGATACACTGGACGTTGGCGCAAAAATTCGAATGAAAGAAGGTCAACTACATGCCCGCAAAAGAAATGAATTTAAAATGGCTAATCATCGGGGCCATGTTCAGTAGTGTCGGGATGAGCTTTGTCTGGCCGTTAACCAGTGTGTACCTGCACGATCGGCTCGGGGTTTCACTTACCCTGATCGGTGTTGTCCTGTTGTTTAATTCCCTTGCCAGTGTGCTTGGCAGTTACCTTGGCGGGTACCTATATGACCGCAAGAACCCCTATCACCTACTGATTGGTGGCGTTGCCGCAACCACGCTGACTTTGATTCTGCTGGTCTTTTTCCATGGTTGGCCGGCATTTGGAATCATCCTATTTTTCAACGGGATTTCCGGTGGCTGGAACGTGGCCGTGGTCAACTCCATTGGAACCAGTATTCAATCTCAAGACAGCCGCTATGTTTTTAACATGCTATACTTCGCCCAGAATTTGGGAATCGTTATCGGGACCTCTTTGGTCGGCTTCATCTACAGCATCAGTGTAACTTTGATGTTCGTCGTCGCCACGGCCTTGTTCGTCGTCTTCCTGCTCATCGTTCTGCTCAAATTCAAACCAGCTGCCAACAAATCACGTAAAAAAGTTTCCGACACCGAAAAGACCACTTGGAGCTCCAAGAATTTGCCAAAGCCCAATGCCATTATGCTGTTTGCTTTTTTCCTGTCATTATTCATTATTTGGATCATGTACCAGCAATGGGTTTCCAACCTGTCCGTCTATATGACCGGTATCGGCATCCCACTGCGCAACTACAGCTTCCTGTGGACGATCAACGGTGGCGTGATTGTCATCAGTCAAATCATCATCAATTGGATTTCCCGCTACCATGAAAACATGATTTTTGAAGTCTTTCTCGGCGTTTTCTTGATGTCGATGTCGTTTGTCGTGCTGATTTTTGCCAAAACCTACCCCTTCTTCGTGCTGGCAATGGTCACTTTGACAATTGGCGAAGCCACTGCCCTGCCGACTATTCCAGCGTTGGTTAACACGCTGACCCCGGTTGAGGCCAAAGGACGTTACCAGGGACTGATTCAATCCTGGGCCTCCGCAGGCCGGGCATTGGGGCCGCTGTTTGGTGGTTTGATAATTGAGATGTCTTCGTACACCGCCCTGTTTATCATCGCCACCAGCGCCGTTTTATTAGTTCTGATGGGGTTAATTGTCTTGTGGAACACCCTGCACAAAAATCTGGTCATGTATCGATGAGTTTTGACCAATAATCTGGATGTATAAAAAAGAGCTTGCTGACAATATCTTGTCGCAAGCTCTTTTTGATGCAAATTTTTAATTATTTTTACCAAGTTGACTATGACGGATTCCATAACTGAAGTAAAGAACCAGTCCAAAGGCGAACCAGATGCCAGAAGCAATCCACGTCTCAGCCTGCAGTTGTGACAGCATCAGCATGCACAACAGACCGGAAACGATTGGCAATACTGGGTACCATGGCACTTGGTAGCCATGATGGTTTTGAATTTCTTTGTTGCGTCGTAATGGAATAATCCCAAATGAAACGAACAGAAAGGCAATCAACGTCCCAATGTTAACCAGGTTGGTCAGTTGCTCCAACGGCACGAAGCCGCCCATGAAAGCAATGGTGATTGTAATGGTGATCATGCTATTTCTGGGACTGCCCTTTTTATCAAGCTTGCCCAGGAATTTTGGCAGGAGACCATCTCGACCGATGGAATAAATTAACCGTGATGAACTATAGATCATCGTGACCATCATGGTGAACATTCCAGCCAGGGCACCAAGGGAAATAATCCCGGCGACCCAGTTCAAATGGACAAATTGCAATGCAAAGGCAACCGGATCAGAAACGTTTAACTTGGTGTAAGAAACCATCCCTGTCAGAACGATTGACACCCCGACATAAAGGATCGTGGCAACAATCAATGTCCCAATAATTCCAATCGGCATGTTCTTCTTAGGGTTCTTCACTTCAGCTGCGGAACTGGAAACCGCGTCAAAACCAAGGTAGGCAAAGAAGACGGCGGCTGCTCCACCAAGCACACCACCGTGGGCACTATGCCAGCCAAACGGTAAAAATGGGTGCCAATTTGATGGCTTAATGTAGAATAGGCCAACCACGATGAATAACAGGATAATGCCAATTTTAACAACCACGATGATGTTGTTGAGCCGAACCGATGAACGCATCCCTTGGTTCAACATCCACGAAATCAGCACCACAATAATGATGGCAATCAGATTCCCATATGTCCCCTGACTTGGGACGAACGGCCCCGAGATCGCTTTTGGAAAGCCGATGTGAAAGCCTGCCAAAAACGACTGGAAGTAGGCACCCCAAGCACTGGAAACCGCAGCTACGGCTAAGACATACTCCAGAATTAACGCCCAGCCGAGGATCCAGCCAATGATTTCACCAAAGACCAGGTTCCCATAAGAATAGGCACTTCCGGCAACCGGCAGGGCCGAAGCAAATTCTGCGTAACACATGGCGGCAGTTGAACAGACAATTGCAGCAACGATGAATGAAATAATAATACCAGGACCGGCTTTGGTTGCGGCAACCGTCCCGGGAAGAATAAAAATACCGGTACCAATCACGGCACCAATCCCCAGGGCAATCAGATCAAAGGCTGACATGGTCTTAATGAATTTCTTGTCAGTCTCAAGATAACGGTCCAATTGCTCTCGGCGAAAAATACGAGCTAATAATGACATAAACGTGCCTCCACAGTTAAATGAATTCTCGATTAAAATACTTATTCTATTTTAACTTTTCAACCTGCATAAAGTCAATTTCATTCCCTTGATGTAACCGGTTTATCGAAAAATAATTGCATATTTAATCGAAGTCGCCAAAGAACCATTCACTGCGAAATTATTGTATCCTTGTACTAAAGAGACTTCGAGGGGGGACGAATTTGAAAAAGAATCGGCTGGAAGCATTCACTGACGCCATTGTACCGATTATTATGACCGTTCTGGTTCTGGAATTGAATCCGCCAGAAAAGCTCAGCTGGCATGGATTCTGGGGAATTCGCGAAGAATTGATGTCCTATGCCATTTCATTCTTCTTGCTGGCAATCGTCTGGGGGAACCATCATCACATGTTCTTACTGGTCAAATCAATTGACGGATTTGTGATTTGGTCAAACACCGTTTTATTATTCTTCTTATCCTTTGTGCCGTTTACGACTGCAATCGTTGACAATGATCCCAACAGCCTGTTTGGCTCCCAACTTTACACGCTGTTATTCATCTGTATTAACCTTTCGTGGAACCTATTGCGGGTCAGTCTGGTGCGGGCCAACAAGTCAGTCAAGCCGCTGGTCGCATCGCTTAAACGAGATCCAAAAAGTATTTACACGCTGGTCGCATTCATTGCGGTCTTTCTCATCTCATTTTACTGGCACGAATTTGGGATGATCGGAACGTTCATCGTCATGTTGCTTTGGGTGATGCCTTATCGGAAGATTGAGGATGCCGCTAAGCGGATTTGAACTTGAATGTGCTCGGGTGACTATTTAAAACACAGAAAGAGCCAAGGTAACGCTGCTTGTTAGCGATACCTTGGCCCTTTTTTCCACCTCATGGCTACCTATCCGAATCGTGGAATAACAAGCAGCTTCCGGCCGTATAAGGGGCTCAGCCAAACATCCAAACCCTGGGTATTTGGCTGAGCCCCTTATACTCTGGAAGCTAAGCGCTTATTATTCCACACTCTGCTTTGTCAGATCCTTCAATTCAATATTACTATCCATAATTCCACTCTCACCACTCAAAACAACTTGGTTGTTCTTGTAGTCGAGTTTCATATCTTCATCGAGGTAAATCTTGCTGTAACCCTTGAAGTACCAGTCGCCGGAATTGGCTGACAATTTGGTGTCATAATCCGGCACCTTGGCGTCCTTGTCAACGGCAATCACGTCATAACTGGTGTCCAACGAGCAAACGCCAACTTTTGAAAATGGACCAACGCCATCGTCAAAGCTGAGCAACAGCTTGCTATTGGCAGGAAAGACTTTCTTGAGTTGTGCTAATGCTGCATCTGTAATTGTTAATTTCATTTTCTCACCTCTCCTATCATCCTAAACTCCTGAGACAAAATGTCAATTAGATTGTACACAATCCTTTTAATTTTTCATCAACTTCATTACCTGTTATGATATTGTCGAGGTGATTAAATGACAAATCAAATGAACGCCGTCGTGATTAACGATTACGGCGATCGAGATCAACTAACTGAAACTCAAATGCCAATTCCTAACATTAAAGATGATCAACTCTTAGTAAAAGTTGTTAGTATCGGGGTCAATCCGATTGACTGGAAAACTCGTAAAGGCCTGAGGAAAGCACGCTACCCATTTGATTTTCCAATTATTTTGGGACAAGAAATGGCTGGTGTCGTCTCAAAAATCGGTGCCAAGGTGACGGGTTTCAAAGTCGGTGATGCCGTGATCGGTTACGGTACGCCCAGCAACCGCGGAACCTATGCTGAATTTTATGCGATTGACGCAGATCAAGCCGCCCACAAACCAATTACGGTCTCCTTTCAAGAAGCTGCTGGGCTGGGACTTGCCGGCACAACGGCTTGGCAGGCCTTATTTGATGCCGGGCACCTCAAAGTTGGCCAAACTGTCTTAATACTGGCCGGCTCAGGCGGTGTCGGTTCCATGGCAATCCAACTCGCCAAACACATCGGCGCTCATGTCATTACAACCACAAGCGCCGCTAACGACAACTATGTCAGAGGTCTGGGTGCTGATAAAGTCATTGATTACAAAACACAGGATTTCGCCAAAGTCTCGCCAGAAGTTGATTTAGTCTTTGACACATTAGGCGGTCAAAACCAACTGGATGCTTTCAAAGTCGTCAAGCCTGGTGGGCGCATCATTTCCATTGTTGAAACCACTGATCAGGCAGAAGAACTCAGTCAAAAATATGGTGTGTCATTCGAAAAGATCAACGCCCATCCCGATAAGGACGTGATCACCACTCTAAGCAATAAGCTCGGCGCCGGTAAACTCAAAGTATCGATTGCCACCCAGCTCAAGTTCAATGCCGAAAACGTCCGCGAAATGCATAAGCTCAGTGAAACTGGGCATATAGTTGGAAAATTAATCTTGAATGTTTAGTCCCAATCAGTGCGAAGTCAAAACGATCAAGCCATCAGTATAAACAATTGATGTTTTGCCGATTTGTTCATAAAAATTAGCAAAAAAAGAAGGTCAACCGGATTTCTCCAGTTGACCTTCTTTATTACGGCACCTACCAAAGTAGATGGACTTCTTGGATTCCACAATCCGCTAAAGTCAAACACCAGCAAATCTGTGCCTTAAATTGTGTCCCGCTCGAATTCACATTAATCGCTTGCGCGACAGCATAAATGCTGTGTGATTTCTCGACTCATCGCATACAAGTATTATGCCACGTTTCCATGAAAACATCAAGGTATCTTTTATCCGCCTATTTTTCTTCAGGCTGCTTTTCAAGGTTTTCTTTGACCATATCCAAATGCTCAGCCACCCAGTTGTTCATCTGATCCAAGTAGTTGGCGACGTTGCCCACGTAGTCATCGGCACTGGCGACCTCATCAATCCGCAAACTGGATTTATTGACCCATGGTGAACTGATCACCAGGTACACATTCACCGGTAATGTCTCTTGATCCTGCATCATTTTACTGATAACTTTGGCATCTTGGAATGGTAAATTGATCAAGTTGGTTTCCAAACGAATCGCAACATCTTCATCGGACGCCTTGACCTCGCCATATGCAAGCTTGCCTAAGTTCAGTTGTCCCTCAACGTAGTCATACACCGGCTGCATCACTTTGGCCGGATCTTTCATGATGTCGTCGAGCTTCTTGGTGAAAGATTTGCCTTCAATCTTTTCATTAACCAAATCATCCACGAAACTTGCTGCATCTTTTTCCAAATTAGTCACCTATCTTCTTAATCCTTTTTGCTTGTTAATCCGCCGTTGAAATGTATCGTGTTGAAGCGCTGCTCTCAATCTGAACGCTAAAATATACCAATAGACGTTGACGACAATCCCAAATGCGGCAACCGCCGATACAAACAGCTTAACCAGAATCGTCGCGTCACTGTTCAGGAACATCGTCGAAATCATCCCCACGAAGCCGACTGAATAAATGGCGATCACCACTGCCAGCAGATAATAGCTGATTTTAACCCGCAGTGCCGCCAAAATCAACGTGGCCGCGTAAAAGGCGATCGCAATCCAAGTCACCTGCAATGCTTCTCCAGTGGTGGCCGGTGCTTTCAGTGCCATGAAAGGCAATGTCATCAACCAAGTCACTGCCAGGAAAACCACCAACGAGATGATTGCCCAGAAAATGGTCTGCTTTTCTTCTTTTTTCATTTAACGTTTTACCCTCCAGAATTCCAACAAAAAAAGATAAATTCGATGATGGAATTTATCTTTTTATTACCAGTTTTAGTGTACCTTATTAAAGCGGTTTAGAAAAGCATATCAAAGAAATCGTCACGAGAAATTCCGGTGAAGTACTGGTTCAAATCAACGTCTTTCAAGGCATCTTCGAAGTCTTTACGTTCGAAACGAACACCCTTTAATTTGTCGGCAACTTCAGTTGAATCTTGTGGGCCAAAGTAATCCCCAAAGAATTTAACGTTGGATACCTTGCCGTCATCAACTTGCAGACGGGCATCAATGGTTCCGTTAGTGAAGTGTTGACGCTTCTTAACGGTGAATTCTGGTGAATTGCCATATACCCAATCCCAGTTGTTGTAGTAATCATCAAAAATCTTATCGATGCCCTTTTGATCGTCATCGGTTAAATGATATTCCTTGTCCTTGATCTGGTCGAGGTCATCCACGTGGAACAACTCTTTCAGTAAACGATCACGGAATTCAGGAGTGGTTAAGTCTTGATACTTCGGTGACAAGTATGGTTTCAAGTTGGTAACCCGTGAGCTGACTGACTTGATTCCCTTTGACTTGATCTTGTCTTCAGGAACGTCCAAAGCCTTTGGAATGACTGACAAATCAACATCCAGCATCAATGTACCATGGGAGAACGTCTTGCCGCCCTTGGTGTACATTGCATTGCCAGAGAATTTCTTGCCGTCAACCAAAATGTCGTTACGACCACTAACTTCAACGGACTTAGCGCCCATGTCGTGAAGAGCATCAACGATTGGTTGAACGAATGACTTGAAGTCACCAAACTCTTCACTGTCACTGTCAACCACGAAGCTGAAGCAAAGGTTGCCTAAATCTTGGTAGACAGCCCCACCGCCGGAAAGACGACGGGTAACAACAATTCCGTGTTCATCAACATATTTTTTATTAATTTCTTCAAGAGTGTTTTGATTACGGCCAACGATGATACATGGTCCTTCAATGTAGAATAAAAGTAACGGTTCATCAAATTTGATCTCGTTCATCAAATACTGTTCAGTAGCCAAATTGCGCCTGATATCATTGGATTTCATGACATAATAGTACATAAAATAACAGCCTCTTTTCATTTAGTTGATCAACTTGAATATTAGCACGTTAGGAAAGCGATTACAATCACAAGCAAAAAGTTGAAAATTTTAATTGATTACAAGCATCGAAGAGAATGGTATAGTTTAGGTAAGGACAATACGAATACGGGGTGATTGACATGCAACAGCAAAAATATGAAAATGTCTTGGTACCGGTAGATGGCTCAAAAGCAACCGAAAAAGTGCTGAATCGAGCAATTGAGGTAGCTCGGGACAACGATGCCCATTTGGATATCTTAAACATTTTGGAAGTAAACCAATTTAACCAAACTTATGGAAGTGCTGTAAGTGGGGACGTTGTTTTCAAGTTAACTGAAAATACGGACGATCAGCTAAAGAAATATCAAAAGAAGGCTGAGGACGCCGGCGTCAAAAGCGTCGACATCCACATCCGATTTGGCAACCCGAAACCAATCATTGCACGTGAATTTCCTAAAGACCACAATAACGATGTTATCGTGATCGGCTCCACCGGTCTAAGCGCCGTTGAGCGGTTGATTATCGGCTCGGTTACCAGTTATGTGACCCGAACCGCTAAATGCGATGTTTTGATCGTTCGACCAAAAGACAAAGTAACACCAAACAAATAACAAGAACAGCGTGTGGGCGGCGGCAATTATGTCGACGCCTTTTTGCTATCAACGATTAAGGACAATGAAGATGAAAGATATTCAGTGGCGCTTCAACGAGACCGTACCGGAAGCCATGAACGGTCGCCCCTTAAAGGCGCTTTTAAGTAATTATTGGCAGCTGCCCAAGCATCTAGTTTACAGCATCCGTCATGCCGAACGGGTGCTGGTAGACGGCCATTATCAGCCGGTTAATTTTCCCGTTAAAGCTGGCAGTCAGGTCCAGCTGACGTTTGTGCCGGCCGATTTTGCCAGACCATTTCCAAATGTCGCGGCTGATTCAGCGGCCACGGTTGCGATTCTCTATGAGGACCAAAATTTAATCGTCATGGATAAGCGGCGTGGCGATAAGACCCATCCCAACCAACCTGGTGAAGTTGGGGCGACGATTAACCATTTAGCGGCTTATTTGGCAACCGAAAAGACCGTTCCCTACATGATTCACCGATTAGATCAGGAGACCAGTGGGGCGATTATTTTCGGCAAAAATCCGGTGGTTGTGCCAATTTTGGTGGCCAACATCGCCAACAAACAAATCAAACGGACTTATTTGGCCTGGGTTGAGGGAACCGACATACCTGACGAAGGCACAATCAATCTGCCAATCGGCCGTGACCCAGATGATAAACGTAAGCGAAAAATCAATGGGCCTCACGCGGCTCCTGCCTTAACTCGTTATCGCGTACTGCGCAAACAGTCCGGGTACGCACTCGTCCAGATTTCCCTGGAAACCGGGAGAACTCATCAGATCCGGGTTCATTTTGCCGCACTTGGTCACCCTTTAGTTGGGGATCCGCTGTATAATTCAAGTAATGGTAGCCCTTTCTTGATGCTGCATTCTTGGAAGGTTGATTTATTAATGCCATTCACTAAACAACGAAAATTAATTGAGGCACCCATTCCGAGTCATTTTATCAAGTTTGAGCAAGAATTATCCCGTCGTTAACCGTGCCTTAGAGAGGAGTCGAATATGACAGAAACACATTTATCCAGTTACTCGGCAACTGAATTATCAGAATTAATTCGCCAAGGGAAGTTGGACCGGGTGGCACTGGTCCAAGAACTAATCGATACCGTGGAGCAGAACAATCCAAAGCTCAACGCGGTCACTACCTTATGGGGCGATCGCGCTAAAAAGATGGCCAGTCAATTTAATGATACCGGTCAACCATTTGCAGGGGTGCCCATTTTATTAAAGGGCCTTGGCCAATCATTCAAGGGCGAACCTGATACCGGCAGCTCAATGCTGCTCAAGGATTACAAGGCAAACATTACCAACAACTTCGTTCAAGCTTTCTTGAAGGCCGGCCTCATCCCAGTCGGTGAAACCAATGCGCCAGAATTTGGGTTCAAGAACGTCACCGACTCAAGATTATATGGTGATGCTCACAACCCGTGGAATACCGATTATCAACCCGGCGGCTCCTCAGGTGGTTCGGCAGCTGCAGTCGGCGCTGATTGGCTGCCAATCGCTGGTGGAAATGATGGCGGCGGTTCAATTCGAATCCCATCGTCATTCTCCGGCACCATTGGCCTAAAGCCAACCCGTGGCCGGGTACCAACCGGCCCAGGCGAGTGGCGGGGTTGGCAAGGCGCATCAATCAACTTTGCGATTACCCGGGATATGAATGACACCGCCCGCTTACTGGATGCCATATCAACGGTCCAAATGGCCGCCCCATTCCAAGTTCCACTTCCAGCAGCCTCTTTCACTGAGACCTTGAACAGCCTGCCCAAAACCTTGACAATTGCTTATTCCACAGAATCGCCAGTTGGGACGCCAGTTTCCGACGAGGCCAAACAAGCAGTTATGGATGCCGTTCAGTTTTTGACAGATGAAGGATACGATTTGATTCCGGCAGACGCGCCCATCGACGGTGTCGGGTTAATGAAAAGCTACTATTTGATGAACGCTGGTGAAACAGCAACGATGTTTGCCAACATGCATCTCAAAGATGACGTCATTAAGGAAAACGTTGAACCGTTAACCTGGGCGCTCGGTTATGCCGGGCGAGCAGTGACGGCCGTTCAGTACAGTCAAGCACTGACTTTTTGGGATAATATCGTCAGTGATATGGATGCCTTCCAGCAGGAATTTGACCTTTACCTGACGCCAACGACTGCCCATCAAGCACCCCGAATCGATCAACCATTAGTCTCAGCTGAGAATTTAACTAAAATGAAGCACATTGAAGAATTAAATCCAGAAGAACAAATGCAGTTGATTTGGGACCAATGGCTACCTGCCCTGACCTTGTCGCCGTTCACTCAACTGGCGAACATCAGCGGCCAACCAGCCATCAGCCTGCCAACCTATGTCGGAGAAAATGGTCTACCACTGGGAATTCAATTCATGGCCAGAAAAGGCCGTGAAGATCTACTCCTGCAGATGGGCAAATTCTTCGAGGATAATCAACAATTTCATTTACTTAAGGACTAACCAGTTTCACAACATTTGAGGAGGAGATCGCATGATTAATATTCGCAAACTAATCGGCTTACTGACAATTACCGGGACACTCGGTGTTGTTTCAATCACATCCTCAAATCCAGTCCTCGCCAAACAAAATCCAAAAACCACCGCAGTTAAAAAAGCAACCACCCAGCCGGCCAACCAAAACGCCTTAGCCAAGGGAAATGTTCCCAAGCTTTGGTCGCAAGGTTATCAAGGCCAGGGAATGGTGGTTGCGGTCATCGATAGTGGCGTGCAGAATAATCAGGAATTTCAATTATCTAGTAACACCGCAGCCAAAATTTCCAAATCCCAGGCCCAAAAGTTTATCGCTCAAAGGGGTTACGGCAAATACATCAGCCCGAAGATCCCCTTCGCCTACGATTACGTCAACAATAATAACGATGACAGTTCCGCAGACAGTGTTTCCGGTTTCCATGGTCTAATGGTCGCCGGCGTTGCCGCAGCAAATGGTGTCGCACGAAGGAACAAAGCCAAATTTGTCCAGGGAGTGGCTCCGGAAGCCCAGATTCTCAATCTGAAAGTCTACGGTGGTTTCTCTGATGAATCACCAAACGACGTTGCCCGGGCGATTTATGACGCGGTTGATCTCGGGGCAGATGTGATTAATATGTCCCTGGGGATCGGCGTCGGTAATGAATCACTCGACGATCAGGAACAAGCGGCCGTAAAATATGCGACCGATCACGGTGTCTTTGTGGCTGTCGCCGGCAGCAACTATGGGCATGCGGGCAGTATCACCACCGATTATAATGAGCAATCCAATTCAACGATTACGACTTATGAACCGGCTAACTCTGGCACCATCAGTGATCCTGCCATTTCACCATTTGCCACCACGGTTGGCGATGAAAACACCAAGCAGGGTGACAAAAGCGAGATGGATTCTTTCTCGGCTTGGGGACCGACACCGGATTTTAAGTTAAAACCGGACGTCAGTGCACCTGGGCAGCAAATCGCCGTTTTAGATCAGAACAATCACTTTACGACCAACACCGGGACCTCATTTGCCTCGCCATACATTGCCGGTTCGGCAGCTCTACTCATGCAGAAATTTAAAAAATATCAGCCAACGTTAACCGGTGCCAAGCTGGTTAAGGCCGTCAAAGTGGCTCTGATGAATGCCGCCCAACCAATGGCCAACGACAAATTCAAAGGGGAACTGATTTCACCCCGGCTTCAAGGTGCCGGTCAGGTGAATGTCAACAACGCCGCTAATCTAAAGGCATCCGCCACCGATCCAAGTGGTAACCAAGGATCAATTTCACTGAAAACAGTTGGCCAAACGACCAAGTTCAACGTTGCCCTGACCAATCAAATTTCAGAGCCGTTGACCTACCATATCAACACGACAAATGGGCCGTTTACAGAAAGCCGAAAAACCAACAATCATAATGTTGGGCCGGTTCATGACACTGCGATCCCTGGGGCCACACTGCAATCCGCCAATGATACCGTCACCGTTGACCCCGGCAAAACGCAGCTGGTTCCTTTTACCCTCGATTTGGGCAGCCAAGCTAATTTGAACAGCGTCGCTGAAGGTTATCTAACTTTTGAAAATGCTGATTCAAATCAAAATTTGACAGTTCCCTATTTCGGCTACTATGGCGATCCAACTGATGAGCAGGTTGTCGATAAACCCGCCAATCAGGCCGACAGTATTTTCAACGGCGGCTACCTGATGGACACTCAGGATATGCCACTGGGATTGAGCGACCGGACGTCGTTGGCCAGTTGGTTGAACACCTTGAAGGATCCGGACGAACTGCGAGACGATATGCCGGAAAAAATCCAATCTGACAAAGTGGCCTTCTCGCCAAATGGTGATGGTCATTCAGATGCCATCAGTCCCTACGTGTTCACCACCCAGAACCTCCAAAACGTCACTGCTGAGATTACCGATGCCAGTGGCAAGGTCATCAGAACCGTCGACAATGAAACCAACACCCAGAAATCAATTGAAGAAGGCGGTTCCGGCTACATTGACGATTTAACCCTTTCACCTTCGATGCGCTTGAACCCCAAAGCATTGAATTGGAATGGGATGACTTATGATCAGTCAACCGGTAAGATGGCGGTGGTTCCAGATGGTCAGTACCACTACGTCTTACAAACCACCAATTTCAACAATGGCGCCAAGCAGCAGCAACAATACAGTCTTCCGGTCAAAGTCGATACGGTGGCGCCAAAGATTACCAAGGCAACTTATCGGGACGGCCGACTGGCGGTGAACTACTCCGACGTTGGGGTTGGCTTCACTTCAATATCAACACTTGCCGTCCAAATTGGTCATCAGTCCGCCGGCGTTAGCCTGAACAATTCTGGTCAATCAAATACCGGCAGCCTGGTCTACAAACTGTCGGCGTCCAAGCAACACGCCCTCAAGCAGGCCAAAGGAAAACTGAAGATGACGTTGGCCGACGTTGCCGGTAACCAAACCAAGCGTTCGATCAAAGTCAGTCCAAAGACGTATAACCACGTTCAAACGTCATCAACCCCTGGTTCCAAGCTTGTCTGGACATTGAAAACTGACGATCTGGAATCAACGATGAGTCACGATAAGTATGCGGTGACCACCCGTTTTTCACCAACTAAGGGCATTACATTTAAAGGGTTAAAGGACAATGACTTCACCTTAATCAACGCAGCCAGCAAAGTGTATGATCCGCAGACCCATCAACTAACGATTGCCGGGAAAGTGGCTAACCCGAAGTCGAGGTTAACCATTTTACGAAGCCCCAACCAAAATGCGAAAATTAACCAAGTGAAAATTTCAAAAACTGGGTCCTTCAAATTTGAGATGCCAATTAATCCAACGACCCAGCAAGGGATCGGCTACATCCTAAAAGTACCCAAGAAGCATCAGTGGACGACAGCCAAAGGGACTCTTGTGGTTATTACCGACACAACCGCCCCTACGCTGAATTTATCGATGCCTGACAATGTTTCCGAAACCTCACAGAACCACTATCAATTGACAACTTCGAATGATCAATTCACCATCAGTGGGACTGTGAATGATAACGTTGATGGTTATCGCCTCTTGATCAATGGCAACAATCTTTTCCATGAGCAAAATAACGCGGGTTGGGTGAATCACCAAGATTTAGGTGCCAATCCCAATCCCCACGGTCCTCATCAATTCACTCAGACCTTTAACCTGAATCAGGGAACAAATATCTTCCAGGTTTCTGCCGTTGATGAAACCGGTAATCAAATCACAAAAACAATTACCGTCACCCGCGAGTAATTCTCAAATATATATATGTATCAAAAAAGGAGCCCGAAATCATTTCTGATTTCGAGCTCCTTTAAGGTTTTAGTAGGCATTAAGTCGTAATGAAATTACTTCTTAAGGCCTTCCCACTTCCAGTCAACAACTTCTGGAAGATCAGTACCTTCTTGACGGATGTAAGCATTGTGCTTATCAACCATGTCGTTCATACGTTGGATGAAGTAACCACCCTTAACAGTGTAAGCTGGAATATCTTGAACAGCTTCCTTTGCAAGGTCGAAACGATCCAATTGGTTCAAGACACGCATGTCGAATGGTGTAGTGATATCACCATTTTCACGGTAGCCATGAACGTGAAGGTTATGGTTGTGACGATCGAAGAAGATATCCTTGATAAGGTCTTCGAAGCCATGGAATGCGAAGATAACTGGCTTGTCAGTAGTGAACAAGTTGTCAAATTCTTCATCACTCAAACCACGAGGGTCAACCTTAGGTGAACGAAGCTTCAAGAGATCAACAACGTTGATGAAACGAATCTTCATTTCTGGGAATTCCTTGTTCAAGATTGAGATAGCAGCCAATGCTTCCAAGTTAGGTTCTGAGCCTGCGGCAGCAAAGACAACATCTGGTTCTTGACCTTGGTCAGTTGATGCCCAATCGATGTAGCCAAGACCATTCTTAACGAGGTTTTGAGCTTCATCCATTGTGTACCATTGACGACGTGGGTGCTTTGAAGTAACGATTAAGTTAATCTTCTCGTAAGTTCTGAATGCAACATCACCAACAGCTAACAATTCGTTAGCATCAGCTGGGAGATACTCACGGATGAATTCAGGCTTCTTCTCAGCTAAGTGAGTTAACATACCTGGATCTTGGTGGGTATAACCATTGTGATCTTGCTGGAATACTGTTGAAGTATCAACAAAGTTCAATGAAGGATATTGCTTTCTCCAGTATTGTTCTGAAGCTTTACGTAACCACTTGAAGTGTTGAGTCAACATTGAGTCAACTACTCGTCCGAATGATTCGTAAGTAGCAAAGAATCCATGACGACCAGTCAATACATAACCTTCAAGCCAACCTTCTGCTTGGTGTTCTGAAAGTTGTGAATCGATAACACGGCCGTGGTTTGAAAGATCTTCATCAAATGGTTCGTGAATGTCTTCCATCCATTGACGCTTAGAGTCATCAAGCAAGCTGTAAAGACGGTTTGACTTAGTTTCGTCAGGACCGAATCCACGGAAGCTGGTAGGGTTAAGTTCTGCAACCTTTTCCAACCAGTTTGACCATTCAATCATATCTTGCTTCTGAGTTACACCACGATCGAATTTAACTTCGAAGTCGCGAACATCAGGGAGCTTCAATGGTTCTGGCTTGATACCACCGTTAGTGATTGGGTTAACTGACATCCGCTTGTCGCCCTTAGGTGCAACGGCACGGATTTCTGGTTTAACAGTACCATTTTCATCAAATAATTCTTCAGGCTTGTATGACTTCAACCAGTCAATCAGCAAGTCTTTATGTTCCATTGAACCTGCGGCAACAGGAATTGGAACTTGGTGAGCACGGAATGAACCTTCGATAGGGTTACCATCGAGATCCTTCTTAGGACCAGTCCAGCCTTTAGGTGAACGGAAGATAATCATTGGCCAGTTAGGTAACTTAACGTTATCTGGTGTTTCGTTTTCACGAGCATTCTTTTGAATTGACTTAATCTCTTCAATAACATGGTCAAGGGTCTTGGCAAATTCTTCTTCAACCTTGGCATGGTCTGTATCAGCAGTTGCTTCAACAAAGTATGGATCCCAGCCCATTCCTTTAAAGTAACTAGTTAAGTCTTCGTCACTCATACGTGAAAGGATAGTAGGGTTTGAAATCTTGAAACCGTTCATGTTAATGATAGGAAGAACAGCACCATCGGTAATTGGGTTGATGAACTTGTCAGAGAACCATGAAGCAGCCAATGGGCCGGTTTCTGATTCACCATCACCAATTTCAACAGCAGCGATTACATCTGGGTTGTCTAAGATAGCACCGGTACCATGTGAAAGTGAGTAACCAAGTTCTCCACCTTCATGGATTGAACCTGGTGTCTCTGGTGCGGCATGAGAAGCAACTCCACCTGGGAATGAGAATTGCTTGAATAATTTAGCCATACCTTTTTCATCTTGGCTGATGTTTGGATAGATATCTGAGTAGCTACCGTCAAGATATGAGTTGGAAACCATAACTTGGCCACCATGACCTGATCCTTCGATGTAGAACATGTTCAAATCGTATTTGTTGATAACACGGTTCAATTCTGCATAGATAAGGTTTTGTGATACGATAGTTCCCCAGTGACCAATAGGCTTAACTTTAACGTCTTTGGCTTCAAGAGGTCGCTTAAGTAATGGGTTGTCGCGCAAGAACAACTGACCTACTGAAAGGTAGTTAGCGGCACGCCAGTACTTGTCAACAAGTTCCAAATATTCTTTGGAATCGTAATCTACTGTCATTAATTAACACTCCTTCTTCGATTTAGCAACAAACTTCTGTATAGAATGTCCGTAAAATTCACCAACTGTTTCTTGATCAATTTACATCACTAATACTAAACGATATTTTCAAAAAGTCAACCTTTTAGAAAATTGATACGGTCCAATATTTAGTGGGCGAAAATCCTATACTTATGTGCCATTATGGACGCTAACAAATATTTAGTCCACTATTATTAATATTTTGTAACAAAATTTTCGAACATTTTACTCAGGCATTTTTCCGTTTGAAATTAACGACAATTTGGACGATAAACAATAGAACAAAAATCGCCGTTGTGATCCAAAATGTGAATCGCATTCCAAAAATGAATGCTCCTGGTTGGGCAACCGGATAATCATTGGTTGAGTGGCCGAGATTCATACTGATACCAGTAAATAGTAGAATGTTTGCGAAAATCGCTCCAACTGTCATCCCAGTATTCCGCGAGAACCCCAGCAGTCCACTGGCAACGCCCAGCTGATCTTTTGACACCGAGTTCATAACCAGCACGTTGGTTGGTGCTTGAAACAGGCCGTTGCCCAAGCCAACAAAACCAAGCCAGAGACATAAGATCAATAGAGGTGTTGTATGGTTAACGCTCGCCAACCCCGCCTGACTTATGATGAGCATCGCCAAGGAAATCGCCGCAATCCGGTGTGATCCGAATCGGTCGCTGAGCCACCCGGCAAACGGTGAGACGATAATTTGAATGATGGGAAAACTGATCAAAATCAAGCCGGCCAGGTCGGTGGTGATGAATCGATTTTGCTCCAAATAGATTGGTTCGATGATGTTGACGACAAAATTAATTCCATAAACTAAAATCGTCGCTAACAGGCTCAGCGAAAAGTCAATATTGCTGAATAAATGAAAATTCATGACCGGATCGGCTGCCCGTTTTTCCAGATTAATAAACATGATCAGTAAAATGATTGTCGCAATCATCAAGCTGAGAAAAATCAAACTCATAAACCCAGCTTGTTGACCTAAGATGAGTCCCATAAATAAACTGCCGGCCATAAAAATCAAAACCAGCATCCCCCAAGTGTCAATTCTACCGGCAGCTGTTGCTTCTGCTTTGGGCAGCACAATTTGGCCAAGGATAATTGCCACAATCCCCACCGGCACATTGACCCAAAAGATGTAGTTCCAGGGAAGACAAGTCAGAATGAGACCACCCAAACCCGGACCGGCGATACTCCCAAGGGCGACCACCGAACCAAAGCTGCCAAGTGCCAAGCCCCGCTGTTCTTTAGAAAAGGTCTCGGTGATAATCCCGGCGTTGGTGCTCAACGTCATGCTGGCACCCAAAGCTTGAATTGCCCGCATGATCAAGATCCAGACAAACCCCAGATTGATGCCGCAGAATAGGGAAGCGATAGTAAAAATCACGGTGCCAATCTTAAAAACCCGGGCTTTGCCCAACACGTCACCCAACTTGCCAAATGGCAATAAGAACATGCACGTCACAATTAGGTAACTTGAGGCCACCCACGTCACTTGGGCAGTCGGCACCGCCATTGCTCGGGACATGACCGGCAATGCAATGTTGACGATGCTGCTGGTGAGTGTCGACATGAATGACAATAAGACGACGGCGGTGAAAATCCACCATTGATTTTGCTGATTGACTTGCCTAGCCATGCTGCGTGCCTCCTCCAGAAGATTCAAAGCTTTCATCTATAGGATAGGCTTTTTCAGTGGCGTGGTTGGAAAATTTGCTCACAAAAATACTGCAGGAATCACTGTGTGACTCACTGCAGTAGAATAAAAATTTAATGAAACATATGTGACATAACTTCGGTGCCCATTGGCGTGGCAACAATCGCCGCAAAGATCAGCAGTAAGATGCCGATGACCATGAACACGCCTTTTACCGAGCCGAAATGGGCTCCGACGGGCCAGATGCTAACTTCTAAGCGAGCTTTGGTTCAAACCCAAGCCCAGGGTTTCAACCAAAGCTGGCTTAGAAACCGCATCTCCCAGCCCTTGTCGCCCTCTACTACTTGTCCTCATCCAAATTCACAAAGGTATTATAATTCAAATACTTATAATGAATGCGCATATTGGAAACTTCAAACGGCGTGCCATCATCCAAGAAGAAAATACCTTCCATCACGCCAACTGGTTCGACGGGCTTCAAGCCCAACAACTGCTGGTCTTCTTTGGTCGATGGATCCGCTGTAATAGTCATAAATGACTTGGTGACCGAGTTGCCGGTTGCGTCTTCAAAATAGTTGAAGATTGAGCCCTCCACTCGTTCGCTGTTGAGTTCCGGCGCCACTCGAATTGGGATGTAGCCGAGTTCAATCATGAAGGGTTTGTCGTCAAAGGATCGCAGCCGCTTAATTTCGTACACAAATTCACCCGGATTTAAAAACAATTCGGTTTGAAGCTCTTCGCTTGCGGGAACGACCTTAAAATCCAACAACTTAATTTTAGGCGTCTGACCGTCACTCTTAAAGCTGTCAGTAACCCCCAGGTTGGATCCCTCGTATTGAAAAATCGTCTGATTCTTCTGATATAGCGGGTTAATAAAGGTTCCAGAACCCCGCTTTTTAAAAATAATGCCTTGGTTTGCCAAAACATTCAACGCGCGTTTAATTGAACTGCGGCTAACACCATAGGATTCGCTGAGGCTTCGTTCATCCGGCAGCTTCTTTGAGGCAAATTCATTGGCCTGAATGCGCTCCTTCAAATCCTTCATGATATTGCGATATACTAAATCAGCCATTTGTGCTCCTTATTAAATCGTTAAATTGATCTATTATCAATAAAGTATAACAGATTATCATCTTTTGTTCAGACAGAATCGTTTTGCCGATTGTGCTAAAATATCCCTGAGGTGTTATCAAATGTCAAAAAAGAAGAAAAATAAAGTTCATAAAACATTAGTCGAACAAATTCTCGATAAGCACAAAATTCCCTTTGAACAGATGGAATTTCCCACCCACAAAGAAGGCGACGTCGAACAAATCAGCGTCGACCACGTGGATACTGACGAGCACCAGATTTTTAAAACCCTGGTCTTCTCCGGCAAAACCACCGGCCCAGTTGTCGGTGTGGTTCCAGTCGACGAACACTTGGACGAAAAAAAGCTCGCCAAAGTTTCCGGCAACAAGAAAGTTAATTTGGTACCTTTAAAGGACCTGCTGAAGACGACCGGCTACCAGCACGGCGCCAACACGCCAATCGGGATTTGGGAAAAGTTCCACTACCCCATTTATGTCGATCAAGAAGCCAAAGAGATGGGGGAAATCATCGTCTCATCTGGGCAAATCGGCCGGTCGGTTAAGGTTGATTCCCAGCAGATGGTCGACCTGATCGGCGGCAAATTCGCCGACATAAAGGAATGATTGAATGCTCAAAGATATTCTAACAAATATTGGTTTGGTACTCGGATTAATGATCGGAGTACCATTTCTTTTTATCTATCTATTGTCATCCATCAACCACGGCACCAAGCAACGGATTGCCAATCAATTTGGTATTGGCGGACAAATTGGCTTTGGCTTTCTGGGGATTATTATTCATGAAGCCAGCCACTTATTGGTGGCGTTAATCTTCGGCCATCATATCGACCAGTTTCGCCTGTTGCGAGTGCCGTCGGCAGACAACGACACCCTGGGATACGTCCACCACACCTGGAACAAACGCAATCTCTACCAAAATATGGGTAACCTATTCATCGGCGTCGCGCCCATCTTTGGCTGCTGTTTATCTGTCCTGCTGCTGGCAAAATACTTTGTCCCCGAAGTCTACCAATCATTGATGACAACTGCCGAACAGCCGCTGAGTCAACTAGTCGTGGTACTGCCAACTTTTAACTGGCTTTCGATGGGTCTATTTCTAATAATTGCTGCCAACATCTGTATTGGTGGTTTTGATTTAAGCCCCGCCGACTTTGAAAATTCCAAGCAGGGATTCTGGCAGGCGGTCATCTGCTTAACCTTGTTAGCCATCATCATCTCGCTCACCCCGCTACAAGCGACGCTTTTCAGCTTACTAATCCGTTTGACGGTGATTATCGTGGTGATTTCGCTATTTAATTTACTGATTTCAGTCGTGATGAACCTGATTTTTCGGTTTATTTAGTGCCATTCCATTCGTCGACAAATTCGCCCACAAAGTCTTGCATGACCTGTTGGCGGTGTTCGGCGATTTTTTTGGCGGTTGGCGTGTTCATCTGATCTTTGAGTTTGAATAATTTCTCGTAAAAATGGTTAATGACCGTCCCGCGCTTACGGTATTCAGCCTTATCCATTCCCGTCCGCGGCATAATCCGTGGATTATACATAATTTCACCGAAGTGGCCGCCAAAATAAAAGGTCCGGGCAATCCCAATCGCGCCAATTGCGTCAAGACGGTCGGCATCCTGAACGATCTGCCCTTCAATCGACAAGTGGTGGTGGGTCTTCAGATTGGCACTGTATGACATGTTATCAATGATTTCGAATACTTGCTTAACAAACGCCTCATCATAACCAACGCCAATCAATTCATCAGCAATTGCCTTGCGTTTGGCAGCCGGATTGGTGGTGACTTTATCATCGCTAACATCATGCAGGTAAGCCGCAATGATTACCAATGACTCATCAGCATCCTCACCTTTTAAAATCAACTTGGCCAAACTGACCACCCGCTCAATGTGCGTGTAATCGTGGCCAGTGGTTTCGTACCCGAGCTCCTTTTGAACAAACCCGCGGATTTGTCTTAGTCCAATAATCATTCGAAAACTCCTTTTAAATATTTATCAAGATGCTAAAAATCACTCGAAGAATCAAAATCCCCCAGAATAACTGCCAATAGCGCAGATATGTATGAGTCAATGAGGCGAACCAGGTGGCAAAAAATGTCCACCAGTGGACCCGACTGCGATTTTGGCCATAAAAGTCGCTAATTTCTGCAATCATCACGAAAAGCAACAAGTGCAGCATCATCAACAGAAGTAAGTCAATGACGTAGGCTGTCGCCAAATACCATCGAACACCGCTTGAAGCAATCTGAAATGATGAAGTAACCAGGGAACCCAGTCCGGCAACGTTTAGCGCCCCAGCCAAACTTAACCAAACAGATGAGAGAATGTAGGTCGGAATCAGTGATAGCAAAAGCAGCGGCAGGATCAGCCGGGTATCACTGACCAGCTCTTGGGCAGTTATTGAGGGAATCGCACCGATTAATGACTGAATAGATGGCATAACCTGAATTTCACTAGCACCAAATTGAAACCGCGTACCCAAAAAGAAGACGACTGCCGCAACTGCCCAGACAATCACAAAAAAATTCTTCCGGTAGGCCGTCGCGATCGAGAACAGCTGTGTTTTAAGATTGGAACGAGTATTCCCCAATTTGAAATCCCCCTACTTTATTCAAACAACTATTAGTATACCCTTGCACCGTCAAAGCTGAAATAGCCGTGCTAGAAACGGTTATTCTCTGCTCAACCACAAAAAGCCGTCAATCCGAGAACGCTCATGGATTGACGGCTTCATTAAGCATGTCACTTTATTGAATTGAATAGACTGACTGGCCCTTCAAGGCCGCCTTATAAGCTGCAACTGCCAAGTTGACCTGGCCGACGCCATACAACTGACTAGTGGCATTTTTAATCGAGCCGGTTTTGTTCACATACGTCAACATAGCATACAACGGAGTTGCCTTTTGGCCAGCGTGCATAGCTGTGCTGTTAACATATTTTTTCGTGCTTGACCCATTCGCCAAGGCAATGATCGCCTCAGCCGTTGAATTGGCATTGGGGGTGGTCTTGCCGTTAAATGTGTATCCAAAAGCACCATTACTTTGTGCCAGACTGTACAAGAACTGCTGGCCTTTCTTGATGCTTGATTCAACCGAGCCGGTTGCTGATTTGCCTCGTGATAGTCCAGTCAAAACCATGCTCGTCGTATCGGCATCCTTGGCTCCTTGCGCGTTGTTGTAAGTCCAGCCATTATTGTTCAGTTGAACCTTAACCAACCGGGAACTCAAGCTGGCCTTGCTAAATTTGGCATTGCTGGGACGTTTGAAATGATTGCTCATCGATACGGCAATCAAGGTTTCGGCCTGAGAACTGGCCGTCTGCTTGGCAACGCTGCTTCGATACAGTCGTGACACCAAGTTTATGCCCGTTTTATGGCCATACGGCTTGTAGTTCTGCGCGTTCATCCCCATGGCTTGGACGGCCATCACGGCATTGGCCAAAGTTGCGGCGGTGCTATTGCTCTTAATAACCAAATTTTTCCGCAGGAGATTCTTTTCGCCTGTGGTAAATTGATAATGATTTCCCTTTAACCCCAGTAAAAAGTCAGAATACCCAGATGAGGCTCCGGTTTCTGAGTACAGTTTCCGGCTGAAAATCGAGCTGGTCTTACCAGACAACCCCGTCTTGTTTTCTTTAAGCATCTTCTTTGCGTAAGTGTATGTCAGTGCAGTCCGGCGGTGAATCGTTGATGTGCTGGCCTTATGAATAGAGGCCGCACCGGCGTTGGCTGTCAAGGTAACGGTCATGACCACTGCACTAATCGAAGCTAAAATATTTTTCGTTAATTGATTCATTTTGAATACCTCTTTTATTTATTGTAGTTCAGAGAAATCCGGTCACCATTGGCCACCACATAGGCACCAATCGATGTATTGGGCTGGTTGCCATTAATCGAGTAAAGCCAGCCGGTCATCGTACCTGCAGGGCCGGCGTTATAGCCGTTGATCCCTTTCACATATGCCGTGATGCCGGAGCCGACCGTTGTGATCGACATGCTGTGCTGAGAAGCCAACGCATTCAAAGCATCCAGCGCAGTGGCGCCTTTGGAAAGGGTAATGCTGCCACTGGCCAGCACTGATCCGTTGGCATTGACACTTACCGTGACCGTTTCTGTGTTGGTATTGGTATCCGGATTTGAATTGTCGTTAGTGGTCCCGGAAGTGTTGGTCGACGAAGAGCTAGCATTGTTGGACCCAGTTGGCGTCGTGGTTGGCACACTTGGAGTCGGAGTAGTAGTTGTGGTGGACGACGAGCTGGATGTTGAAGTCGTCGGTGATGGCGTCGTGGCAACCGGCGTTCCAGCTGCATCGGTATTCTGGCCGCTGGTCTTGGCAATCTTGGTTGCCAGAACCAACCGTTTATTGGCTGACACGTACCGACCACTGGTGAGTTGCAATCGGGACGTGTGCCCATAGTCGACCACTTTTTCAACGTTTAACGACCGATTCTTTTTAACGTGTTTCTTTCGCCCGCTTAGTTGTCGATTACTGTATTCATTGATGCCCCTTGGATTAAGAACCTTAATCCGGGTGACTTTGGCTGAGTAGTAGGCGCCGGTCAAATATTTCGAAGCCGAAAGCATGTAGCCGATCTTGCGGCTCTTCAGATCTTTAACCCGATAAATGGCATGACCCTGTTTGTTAGTCGTCTGCTTGAGGACCAAAAACATTGGTCGATTAATGCGGGCCTGCTTCTTGTAGATTTTAGTCAGCTGACGCTTATTAAAATCGGTACTCTTGTAAAGCTTAACGGTCGTTAAAGCATAAACAACCGATCCCTTGGCACTCTTGGCCTTCTTGGTTGTGGTCGGTTTAGTGACCGGTACCGCAGATGATGAACTGGAAGCTACTGAAGAACTTGATGAACTTGGTGCGCTGTTAATAATTGTCGTGTAGTTGTTGGTAATCGTCGTGCCACTGCTGGACGAAGCTGCACTTGAATCAACGACTTTGACATTGTTAATTTCCGCAACACCAACTGCCCGATCGGCAATCGCTGCTTCATCAGTTGTATCAGCATTAATCTTGGTAATGTAGTTCTCAAGCGTTTGGTTAATCGTGCTGATCGCAGTTGCTTTGTCGGTAGCTGACGATTGTGAATCATTATTGACTGCTTGCCGTTTAGTCGTTGCAGCCGCATTAAGTTTTGCCAGTTCCCGCGCTCTAAAGGTTGGATTTTGGGCAAAATTAAAGATCCACCCCTGGCCGCCGTCTTTGGTAAATTTCGCCTGCTCCAACGTGTAAGTTGCCTGCTGGAGCAGCATGGAGTTACTGTCAGCACTAATATCTTTCTGGTCCAATAACCGTTGAACCGGTGCTTGATAATCAGATTTGCCGTTTAATGACGTGTAGACGTCAACGCCGGCAACAGCCAGAGCATTGACCATTGTGACGTTATTGTACTGATCTTCCTTATTGCTCTGATTCCCAAAGCCGCCATTTTGTTGATAATAGTCATTTTCAATCACACTAACCGCTTTTTGAATGGCGGCTGGGACACCGGGCTGATCCATATTCATGGAAAGGGACTGAATCGCCCGGGCGGTCAAATCAACGTTTCCCCATGAAGCCGTCCAGATGCCGGATGCTGAATCGCGGTCTTCCAAGATCTGTTTGGTCAAAGTTGCCCGCGCCGTTTCGCTGGCTTTACCATAACTGCCGGTACTCAATGCTTCAAGATCGTTAACCAAGGTGTACAAACTCGGTTTGGCAATTTTGGCCAATGGATCATTGATAACTTGACCCACAAGGTCCTTCTTTTCAACATTAGCTGGGTCGTTGCCCAGTGCTCTTAAGCCAATGACCCCGGCAACATCTGAGACACCGCTCGGATCTTGCACAGTTCCGCTTAAGAATCCATTAGTGGTGATGATATCCTGATAAGCATTTTGGGCCTGAGCATCAGTGATGCCATTATCACTCGTCGCCAAAATCATGGCATCCCAAGCATCCAAGGTGTCCTTTTGAGCGGTCAGCTTAACACCGGTCGTAATCGCCGAATCAACATCAGCGGCGGTATCAGCTTGGGCGAAGTTTTCGCCACCAACAAATACCAGGAACATCCCGACTACCAGTGATACCCAATAAATAAACTGTTTCTTCTTCATACCTGTGCGCTCCTCCAAATCATGAAATAGTGATGGTACCCTCAACAAAAAAATGAACACAACAAAAAAGCCCGGCTAGTTAGACTAGCCAGGGCCGTTTCTCAATCACTAATAACCTAAATTCAGATATTGAATCAGAGCACACAAAAATATCCGAGAAATACGCTATTAATTGACAAAGCCGACCCTAAGAAGCTTTGCAATCGGCATAACAAACGTATCCTGACTTGATCTCGTCCTACAACTGTCCTCTTTCCAGGGTGTCCCAGTGAGTTGTGACAGCTTCGTCAATCTTACAGTAGCGAAGGGGCTGTAAAGGATTTTCACCTTTTTCCGTTTTATTATGCTTCTTAACATGAAAATTATAGCATGGAATTTGGGTGGATTTAGGGTAATTGAGAAATTTATTGATAATGGTGCTAATTGTTTCCTGGTTTGGGAAGGTGACGCTCCTCTTTTTTTGCTGGAGAGATATTGGTTTCTGCGAGGACTGGGTTATTTTTGTGGACAGCTACGCAAACCAGCGGAATCTAAATAAGAGAAGAGCCCCAGCCACGCGAGTAATCGCGCAACTGGGGTTGTTTTCCACGGTTACCAAGTTGAGAATGCTATTTAATTGTTTGTTTATTTAAGGATTCTCCCAGTTTGAGTCTGCTTTTGAGGACAGCTGCGCAAATCAGCGATACCTAAATAAGAAAAGATTCCCAGCCACGCGAGTAATCGCGCAACTGGGAGTGTTTTCCACGACTGCAAAGTTAATGAGGCTACGTCTCTGCTTGTCAATTTAAGGATTTCTCCAGGTTCAGTCTGCTTTTGAGGACAGCTACGCAAACCAGCAGAATCTAAATAAGCGAAGAGCCCCAGCCACGCGAGTAATCGCGCAACTGGGGTTGTTTTCCACGACTGCAAAGTTAATGAGGCTACGTCTCTGCTTGTCAATTTAAGGATTTCTCCAGGTTCAGTCTGCCTTTGAGGACAGCTCCACAAACCAGCAGTATCTAAATAAGAACAATACCCCAGCCACGCGAGCAATCGCGCAACTGGGGTATTGTTCTTATTTAGATACTGCTAAACGGTTTGTTTCGCTCACTACTTCTCCACATTAGTCCCCTCATAATCATCAATCATCAACTGTTTCAAATCGGCAATCAAAGGTTCCTTAGGGTTCGCAGTCGTGCATTGGTCTTCGTATGCTAATACTGCAAGACGGTCAACTGCTGCATCGAATTTGGCCTTGTCAACGCCCCAAGCCTTCAAGCTTAAGGTAACGCCAACTTCATGAGCCAACTTGATAATTCTTTGAACTAATCCTTCGATTAACTCATCGTCGTTCTTACCTTGGATCCCAACGTATCTGGCAATTTCTGCGTAGTCCTTGTTGGCACGGAAGTACTCGTACTTAGGCCATACGGCAATCTTTTCCGGTAATTTGGCATTGTATCTGATAACGTGTGGCATCGTGATTGCAATGGCAATTCCGTGGGTTAAGCCGAATTCCCCACCCAGTTTGTGGGCGATTGAATGGTTAATTCCCAGGAACGCGTTACCAAATGCCATTCCGGCTAAGGTTGCGGCATTATGCATTTCTTCTTTGGCGTGCATGTTGCCATTGTATGAGTCTGCCAAGTTGTCAAATACCAGCTTGATGGCTTGCAGTGACAATGGACGGGTGTAATCAGAAGCCATGGTTGAAACGAATGATTCGATTCCGTGGCATAAAGTATCCAATCCGGAAGCCGCAATGTTACCCTTTGGAACAGTTTCCACAAATTGTGGGTCAACAATCGCTACATCAGGTGTCAAAGCATAGTCAGCCAATGGGTACTTAACGTGGGTCTTTGAGTCAGTGATAACAGCGAATGGGGTTACTTCTGAACCAGTACCGGAAGTCGTTGGGATAGCGATCATTTGTGCCTTCTTAGGCTTGTTGAAACGGTATGCCCGCTTTCTGATATCGATGAACTTCTGCTTGGCGCCGAAGAAACTCGTCTTAGGATCCTCGTAGAATAACCACATGTTCTTGGCAGCATCCAATGGTGAACCACCACCCAAGGCGATAATTGTGTCAGGCTTGAATGCGTTCATTTGACGAACACCCTTTTCAACTGTGTCAGTGGTTGGATCTGGCTCAACGCCTGAGAACAGTGAGTATTCGATTGGGTTTGGACGGCGTTTCAATTCATCAAGCACCTTGTCAACGTAACCGAATTCAACCATTTCTGGACTGGTAACGATGAATACCTTGTTAATGCCAGGCATGTCCATGAGGTAACGAACTGAAGTCTTTTCAAAGTAAACCCGAGGTAACTTAATCCATTGCATATTATTTCGTCTCTTTGCGATAGTTTTGATGTTCAAAAGGTCATAGTCGGTAACGTTATGAGAAATTGAGTTGGCACCCCATGAGCCAGTTCCCAATGTCAATGATGGGGTCATTTCGTTATAAAGGTTACCAATTCCACCGAAGCCGCCTGGTGTGTTAACCAGAACCCGGGCTGCTTTCATCTGCTTACCAAATTCCAAGGCCAAGTCGTCGTCCAGAGTTTGGATGCCGGCAGTATGCCCCATTCCACCGAAGTGAAGTAATTCGTCACAGAGCTTGAAACCTTCTTCATGGTTCTTAGCTTTGTAAATACTGATCACTGGGCTGAGTTTTTCAGCTGAAAGTGGGTACTTAGGACCAACGCCAGTAATTTCAGCAGCCAGAACTTTGGTGTTGTCAGGAACTTTGATTCCAGCCAGTTTAGCAATCCCTTTAGCTGATTTGCCGGCGATTGGACCCTTAACACTGCCAGTCTTAGGGTTAAACATTGCTTCGGCTAATTTGTCATGGTCCTTCTTATCAACAAAGAAGACACCGTTCTTAACTAATTCCTTCTTAACTTCAGCGTAGATATCAGAATCGATAACCGCACTGTTTTCAGTGGCACAGATCATACCATTATCAAAGGTCTTTGAGAGCACCAAGTCGTTAACGGCACGCAGGATGTTGGCAGTCTTTTCGATGTAAACCGGACCGTTACCAGGACCAACACCCAACGCCGGCTTACCAGTTGAGTAGGCAGCTTTAACCATGCCTGGGCCACCAGTTGCCAAGGTACTTGCGACACCAGGGTGGTTGATTAATTTCGTTGTGGCTTCGATACTTGGTTCTTCAATCCATTGAATGCAGCCTTCGGGTGCGCCGGCAGCAATCGCAGCGTCGCGAACAATCTTAGCGGCTGCAATTGATGACTTCAATGCTTGTGGGTGGAAACTGAAGATGATTGGGTTTCGAGTCTTCATTGAAATAATTGATTTGAATAAGGTGGTTGAAGTTGGGTTGGTAACTGGTGTAATTCCGGCCAGGACACCCAAAGGTTCAGCGACGGTGATCAATTGACGTTCTTTATCGTCTTTAATGACACCGACCGTCTTGTGGTCGCGAATGCTGTGCCAAACTTCTTCAGTGGCGTACATATTCTTGATGGCCTTGTCTTCAGCAACCCCACGGCCGGTTTCTTCATAAGCCATGAGTGCCAGGTCCATATGTTTGTCTTGGCCGGCCATTACCATTTGGTGAGTAATGTGGTCAACTTTTTCTTGGTCAAATGAATCCATAATTTCGAGTGCTTTTTGCGCTTTTGATACCAAGCCGTTGATGACAGTGTCAACATCAGTTGTGTTCGTCTTAGCTGCTTTGGTTTCTTTTACTTTATTATCAATCATTGATTTTCCTCCATGAAAAGTTTATAGGTTGTTTGTGCTTTGTTATCTTTTTCACAATATTAATAATATCACGGATTTTTGAAATGTAAACAGTTTTGTTCAAAAAATCACAATTTATTTTTTGTAAGTGCTTGCACACTGATATAACAATATCCAAAACAAAAAGGACTTGTTCAGCAAGTCCTTTTTCTATGAAAGCGGTTCCATTATTTATATGTGAATGATTTCACGACTTTGGCTATTTGGTCACTTTTGTGAGTGGCTTTTGAATAATCGCCAAAAGTTTCTCGGATTGGATTCGGTCAATAATGACATTGACGGCCACCTGCATTAATTTATCATTCAAATTCTTTTCTTCCAATGCCCGACTATTCCGGCTATCCATGTTCTTGAATGAGAACAAGAGCCGTTTGATAAAGGTGTCGTAAGCCTGCTGCGGATAAATGTTGGCCGTCACCTGATCGATCCCGTGACGAATCGTTTCCAGGGAAAAGGCTGGCTTCAATAAACTGATCAAAATCAGATCGGCAACCTGCATGGTCTGATACTTCCGCTTGACCGGTGCCATGATCGCCTTGTTCTTGACGTAATTGTTGATCATTGCCGGAGTGACTTTATCAATTCCGATTGGCCCCAGCGTCTCGTTCACCAGTGCCACGAGTTGATCCATGTACAATTCAAATTTGGGTAAATCTGCCCACAGCGGCAGTTCCACCTGCTTGAGTTTTTGTTCCCACTGCTCGTATTGTTCTTCATTGTATGCCATGTTATCACTCCTTCGAGTTTATTATACCACGTTAGCTAGTGTGGGGCACTAGATAATCTAACTTGGAGTGGAGTAAGAGGCGCTTTGATCTCAGAATTTAAGCCGGCAAATTAATTATTCCAGGGTTTGGAATAATTGGTTTGCCGGCTTAAATGGCGGGATCAGCCGATTGCTGCACGTTTCAGCTAGATAACAGTGGTGCTCTACTTACCCTCCGCTTGTTTGCGCAGTCGTCTCTTCTCCCGCTTATCCAAGACAGTGGCAATAACCCCCTGCATGAACATGTAGAGCGGATAGGCCGTTGCGATAAGTGGAATGGCATACAGCCAAATGTCTTTATTAAAGAAGGAGACCAACGAGAAAATATTATTAAAGAAGATGATGATCGTCAAAAATGCCACCAGTACCAAGATGTCCATCCCAATCTTCAGCCGGTTCAGTGGCCGTGATACCATCACTAATGCCAACCAACAGATTGCCCCGGTCAACAGGACACACAGCGTTGAGGTGAACTCGTATTGGAGTCCAAAAAGCTGGCCGATGATTTCAATTAACATCACGTAGCCGACAATACAAATTGCTGCCGGAGTAGAAATAATCAGCACCTGCTTCATGAACTGATTGGTAATCTTGTTGAAGTTAGGCTCCAAAGCCAAGAAGAATGATGGGATTCCCACCATTAATGAAGTGATTGGAGTCAGCTGAATCGGTTCAAAGGGATACCCCGTGGCAAAGAAAACAAAGATAAATGACAACGCAACGGAGTACATCGTCTTAATCAGATACATGGAAGCAACCCGCTCGATGTTATTAATAACCCGGCGGCCTTCTTTCAAGACATCAATCATGGCGTCAAAATTAGAATTAATCAGTACAAAGTCAGCAATACTCTTGGTGCTTTCACTTCCGGAAGCCATGGCGATCCCACAGTCGGCCTGTCTTAAAGCAAGTAAATCGTTAACCCCGTCGCCAGTCATGGCAACGGTATGTTTTTTGGACTGGAGACCGGCAATCAGCCGCTTCTTTTGGTCAGGGGTTACCCGGCCAAAAACGGTATTGTTGGCAGCAATTTCCCCAAAGTCGTCCTCATCCTTAACCGTTGTCATATCAACGCTGTTGGCAGCATCCTGAATGCCGGCCTGTTGAGCAATTGTGGAAACGGTGGTCGGGTCATCCCCGGAAATCACCTTAATATTGACATCTTGATTGCGGAAATATTCGAAAGTGTTGGCAGCATTGGGCCGGATGACATCAGAAATCAATACCAGGCCAATCAACTTTGGTGCGTCAAGTGGCTTTCGTGGATCCAAATCATCCACTTGGGCAACCGCCAGGACTCGGTACCCTTTCCGGGCATTTTGAGTAATCACGGCTTGAACCTGTTCATCCAAGTGTTCAAAAATAAACTGCGGTGCCCCAAACACATAGTCGTGGCCATCACTCAAACCAACGCCACTCCACTTTCGATCCGAGGAGAATGGGATGATCTTTTCGGTCTTTAGCTCAGGATCATCAACGGCATCTTTGATCGCGTTGGCCGTTTCATTCGCATCCCCGGTACCATACGTAATCCCGGCAACCACTTTTTCAACTTCCGCGGCAGAAACATTCTTCATCATGGGAATTGCTTCAACAAATTTTAAATCGCCGCTGGTAATCGTCCCGGTTTTGTCCAAACAAATCACGTCAACTCGGGCCAAGGTTTCAATGGCTGGCAGGTCCCGCACCAGCGTTTTCTTACGGGCCAAATGCATCGCCGAAACCGCCAGTGTCATTGAGGTTAACAGCACCAAGCCTTCCGGAATCATGCCAATCATCGCTGCGGCAGCACCCAGAATTGCCCGATTGATGCCGGTGCCGCCATATAATTTGGCAACAAATAAAATAATTCCCAATGGAATGATGACGTACGTCAAAACTTTGATAATCCGATTAATCGTATTTAACAGAATGCTGGAGGCGTCCTCGCCCTGCTTGGCTTCGTTGGATAAATGGTTAACAAAGGTGTCCGCGCCAACAGTTGTCACCTGCATTTTGCCGGAACCGCCGACCAAATACGTACCGGAGGTTAATGGATCCCCAATATTTTTGGAAATGGTTACCGACTCACCGGTAATCGGGGATTCATCGACTTCAATCCCCCGTGATCGGACGACGATGCCGTCAACCGGGATCTGGTCGCCTCGTCCCAACTGGATAATATCGCCCAGGACAATATCGTTGGAGTGGACCTGCAGATCCTCACCGTTTCTAATCACGTTAATTTTTCCTTCCGCCAATAAGACCATTTTGTCGACTTGGCGTTTGGAACGGATTTCTTGGATAATCCCAATCGCGGTGTTAAAGATGGCAATCCCCAGAAAAAGCAGATTTTTGTAGCTGCCGGTGTAGAAAACCAGTGCCCCCAAAATCACGTTAATCAAGTTAAAAAGCGTGAACGTATTGTCGCGCAAAATATCCGAAACACTTCGGGTAAGTGATTCCTCGCCAGTATTTTTGTGGCCGTCTTTAATGAGTTGCTCAACTTGAGCGTCACTCAATCCAACTTCGGGGTCGACCTGTTGACTATTTCCGTCTGCCATCGCTTAACACCTCGCTTTACCATAATTGTACAAAATTACGGCCGAAAATCACATTTATTTGGACGCAACAAATTAAGTTTATCGGATTTTTATGATTTTCAGGCCAAAACGTTGCCAAACATCGACTGGCGGGTATGCTAAAATGAATCTAACTAACTCGCAAGGGGGAAATGAAATGTTTCAACCAGATAAAAGTACCTATCAATTAGCCGACGGCCATCAAATGCCAAAGCTTGGTTTCGGCACTTATAAAATCGATAATCCCGAATTAATGGATCAAACGATTGCGACCGCCTATGACAGCGGCTACCGAATGTTTGATACCGCGCAACTCTACCGCAACGAAAAACAGCTCGGCGACGCCATCAAAAAAGTTGCCAGAAGAGAAGATGTTTTCATTATCGATAAGGTCATGGAAATGAACCAGGGCCATGATTTGACCATTAACAGCACCGATTTTTCACTCCAGCAGCTGGGCACCGACTACGTTGATCTCCTATTAATTCACTGGCCGGTCGCAGAACACTTCTTTGAAACTTGGCAGGCAATGGAGGAATTGAAGAAGCAGGGCAAGGCCAAATCAATCGGTGTCAGCAATTTCACACGTTCCCAATTGGAATTACTGAAGACCCAGGCCAACGAAATGCCGGTGGTCAACCAGATTGAAACCCACCCATATCTAACTCAGCAGCCTTTGATCGATTTCGACAAGAAGATGTCGATCGTGACCCAGGCGTGGAGTCCGTTGGGAAGAGGCATTGTCTTGGATAATCCGATGCTCAATAAGATGGCCAAGCATCATGGCAAAACGCCGGCCCAAATTATTTTAAGATGGGACCTCCAACGCGGAATCTCCATCATCCCCAAGTCAAAGACGCCGGCGAGAGTCAAAGAAAATACCCAATTGGACTTTGAACTCAGCCCGGACGAGATGAGCATGATTGACGTCATGAATAAGAACCAGCGAACTGGCAATGAGCCTGAATTGGTCTATGAACTGGGCCACCAATACTAATTTGGGCTCGCAAAAAGGAGGCTTTTACCATGTCCACAGAAGAACAACGGATGCTGTCCGGTAAACTCTATAACGTTTACGGTAAGGACTTGGCCAAGAAGTACGCCCAAAAAGATCATTTGCTTCATCAGATTAATTTTGCCGAAGAAGGGACCGACGTTCAAAAGCTCTTCAGACAACTGCTGGGTCGAACCGGTAACAACGTCTATTTTGAACCGCCGTTTTTCTGCGACTTTGGCGGAAACATTACCGTGGGCGATGATGTCTACTGCAATACCAACGGCGTCTTCTTGGACTCCGGCAAGATTACCATCGGCAGTCGCGTCCTGATTGGGCCACGGGTCAACTTATTTGCTGCCGGCCACCCAATTGATGCCGGTGTTCGCAATCAATGGCTCGGGTTCGCCAAGCCAATTACAATCGGCGATGATGTCTGGATCGGCGGCAACGCCACCCTGAATCCCGGTGTGACCATCGGCAGTAATGTGGTCATCGGTTCCGGATCGGTGGTCACTCACGATATCCCTGCCAATTCTGTGGCGGCGGGAAATCCCTGCCGGGTCATTCGACCAATCACTGCTGCTGATAAAGCTGAATGGGAAAATCAGGAAACTGAATACCGGGAATCTTTAAAATAATATTTCAAATCTTAATAAGGAAGTGATGGCATGGCCCTTGGACAACTGACGAATCAAATTGTGTTGATGTTTGTATTGATGTTAATCGGTGTCCTCATCAACAAAGTCGGGTTCATGCATACCCAGACTTCCAACGATCTCACTAACATTCTGCTGTATATCGTTTCGCCCTGCCTGATCATTGGGGCATTTGAACAAACCTATTCTGCAGCTCGCATGAAGCAATTGATGCTGGTATGTGTCGGCATCTGCTTCTTTTACATAATTGAAATCCTCATCGCCAAATTTTCCTTTGGCCGCATCAGCAACATCAACCTGCAGCGAATTACCAAATATGGCAGCATTTACTCCAACGCCGGGTTCATGGGCATTCCCCTGACCTCCGCATTATTTGGCAACACAGGGGTCTTCTTTGCCGTCGCGTCACTGGCTGGTTTCAACATTTTTAGCTGGACCCACGGTGTTTCACTATTTAAGACGACCAAGAAGCATCCCGACCACTGGCAGAATTTTCGTGAAATCATCATCAATCCCAACATCATTGCGATCTTTGTTGGCTTGGTTATTTTCCTACTATCATTTCAGCTGCCGACACCGGTCGACCGCGTCATTCACTACGTCAGCTCGATTAACACACCATTGTCAATGATCGTCATTGGGAACAGCTTGGGAAATATTCGCATCAGCCGTCAACTGATTGACTGGCACCTATGGCTGGCAATCTTCTTTCGCAACCTGTTATTCCCAATCGTGGCGATGTTCATTCTCCAAGCACTGACCGTTTCCGGTGTTGCCTTGGATACGACTGTATTGATGGCTGCCTGCCCAACCGCTGGCCTGGTGGTTTTGTTCACCTTACAGGCATACGGAGATGCCAGCCCGGCAGTTGCGTTGATGAGTTTATCGACCATTTTGAGTTTGGCGACCATTCCGTTAGTGTTTGCTTTAATGATGGCATTTTAAATTTGATAAGCGTGCGCAAGAAGAGGGGGAAACAAAGCATTGCGCTTGTGTTTCCTCCTCTTTTGGCATCCAATATTATTCAAAAAAGGATTGACCCTCATCCCCACTTCCGGGGAATCGGCATCAATCCTTTTAGCTTTAGTGAAATTCGCAATCGTAACTGGATTGTTAAATTCACTAAGCAACTCAATTAAAAATTAACGAACGATCTTTTGACCCATTACGTCAGCTAATTTCTTCAACGCATCGTCACGAGTCTTAATCACATCCATATTCCAAATGATTGTGTCGATTTCACCTCCGGCATAGTCAAACTTTTCATAATAGATGTAAGGATCCTTGTCGCTGTCTTTAAATACATTATCGATCTTGTCGGCAAATCCCTTTGACCAGTCATCGTCATCCATTTCTGGAATATCCTTCTTGGTCACGTAACCTTGCTCGTTAATCAGATCAACTGCTTTTTTAATTTGTTCGTCGGTGTATTTGAGGTCTTTATCATTATCTCGTTCTTCGGCATCGGCTTTCTTTTCGGCAGCACTTTCCTTTACCTTTTCAGCCATGATAACATCCCCTTTATTTTGATCTATCTTAATGCTAGCACTGATTGAAGACAATAGTTAAGAAAAACGACCATTTCCATCAATAATATTTCAAACACTTTAAAAAATACCTTGTGGGGGCGTATAATTAGATGTAATCTGTAGGTTACAGATTGATCTAATTTGAATATATCATTTTTGAAATGAGGAATTGAATTTTGGACGATAGCCAGATACTGACTAATCTAATTATTGTGATAGTAACGTTTTTGTTCGCTGCTTTCTTCGTGGCAAGTGAATTTGCCCTGGTTCAAACACGGACAAGTGCGCTGGAAGAACGCAAGAAAAATCTAGAAGAAGCCAAAGGCAATAAAGCCAAGGGGTTAAAGAAGCTCGACCGTGAGATTCACATGGTCACCAACCTGAATGAATATCTTTCGACCACCCAAGTTGGTGTCAGCTTGGCCGGAATTATCCTAGGTTATCTGGGTGAATCATTTGTGGTCACAATTTTGGTTGATGTGATGGAAATCCACAACTCGCCAATCGATCCAACCGCTGCTCACGCTGTGGGCGCTGTACTGGGGATCATCATCTTAACTTATTTGGAAGTTGTGTTAACTGAAATTGTTCCCAAAAACATTAGTATTGATATGCCAATGCAGGTGCTGTCCTTTATCAGCACGCCGCTGCATTATTTCCATGTCATCTTTTATCCGTTTGTCTGGTTGCTCAATATTTCAGCCAACGGAATCGTTAAGATGCTGGGCTTAAAAGTTGCCAACGAAAACGACGAGTCGTTCTCGCAGGCAGAAATCTTGAACCTGTCGAGAAATGCCGTTAAGAGCGGTGCCCTTGAACAGAACGATTATCTGTACATGCAGCGGGCCTTCCAGTTAAATGATAAGGTTGCCAAAGACATTATGATTGACCGGACCCAATTGGTCGTCATCGACATTACAACCACGGTTAAAGAAGCCGTTCAAGTCTATCTGCAGCAGAAGTTCAGCCGAATTCCTGTGGTTGCCAATGGCGATAAGGATAAGATTCTGGGCTATGTCTACAACTATGACCTGATTCGTCAATCTCAAGTTGACCCCACCATCAAGATCGACCGCCTGCTCAGAGATATTTCAACCACGCCGGAAATGACGCCGATCACTGATGTTCTCCACCAAATGATTCAGAAGCGGACCCCAATTGTCGTCGTTGTTGACGAATACGGTGGAACTTCCGGAATCATTACTGACAAGGACATTTACGAAGAGTTGTTTGGAACTGTTCGGGATGAAATTGATCCATCAATTACCGACTATATCTTCAAACAGCCAAACGGCACCTATCAGGTGAACGGAAAATTAACCACTCATGACTTTGAGCGATACTTTGATGCTGATTTCCCAGAGTTTACCAATTCAGACGCCGTTACCCTGGCCGGATACTTCTTGGATAACTACCCGGATATCAAGGCCGGCGATGTGATCTCATTTGAGAACTTCGATTTCAAAATTGTTGACTACGAAAACTCATTTATCAATTGGTTTGAGGTAACCAAGCACAAGGTTGTGCCAAAGCCTGACGATGATGACGATCACCATGACAACTAATGGTTAAAATTTCAATAAGACTGTGACAAGACAATTGTTTTGCGAGCAGTCTTTTTACATATTAGAGACGATTTAGACATCATAACGTTTAAGGGGGATCTAACAAGTGAAAAAGCTATGGCAAAAAACACCAACGTGGATCACATACACGGTGCTGTTTACCGCGCTGATCTGTGTTTTAGTCGGTTGCTTGTTCTTAACAGGTCGATCAATGATTTGGGAGCTGGACGGAATGGCCCAGCACTATCCCATTTTAGTGCAGCTCAGGCACATGATACTGTCATTTCTGCATAATCCAAGTGGTGGCTTTACCCATTGGGCTTGGAACATCAGCTTAGGGTCCGATCAGCTGACCAATCTTGCTTATTATGTGATTGGCGACCCGTTCAATTACCTAATCGCACTGTTTCCAAAGAGTCAGATCGAAAATGTCTTTGCCTTGCTGGTCTTTCTCCGAATGTATTTTTCCGGTCTGAGCTTTATGTTGTGGGCTTCATTGTATCAATTTAAGAAGTCCAGCCGGATCATCGGGTCGATCGCTTATGCATTTAACGGTTACGCCTTGGCAACTGCCTTGCACCACCCATTCTTTATTCTGCCTTTGATTTTCTTCCCACTGCTTTGCTACGGCATCGATCGCGTTTTACATAACAAGTCGTGGCTGCCATTGATCTTTGCCGTCTTCCTGGTCTTTTTAAGTAATTTCTACTTTGCCTGGATTCTTGGGTTTGGTTCAATTGCTTATGTCATTCTGAGAATGCTGAGCCTGAGAAAATGGCCTGATTTTACGCCCCTCAAGTCCTTTGGTAAATTGGTCCTTTCAGCAGTGATTGGCCTTGGGATGGCTGCTATCGTCTTTTTGCCAACGATTATTTTGGCGACGGGCTCCACCCGACTCAATGACAACTTTGCCAATGGCATGACTTTCTTTCCGCTCCAGTATTACTTAGATATTCCTGGGGCAATTCTACCGACTGGTCGGGCGATGAACTTTTGGCTGGTCATCGGGATTTCCGGGTTGTCATATCTCGGCCTGGTGTACATGCTGAGGCACTTTAAACGCTATTTATGGCAAAATGTCGCCCTGATTACCATGTTCATCGGGATCCTATTGCCGGCTGTCGGCGCCATTATGAACGCGATTTCGACGCCTTCCAACCGCTGGGTCTTCCTGGTAAACATCCTGTTTGGGTTTGCAACAATGGTCTTTATTGAACATATCAGCGATTTTACGAAGCAGGATATCGCCTGGTTCGGTTGGGCTTCGATTGGCCTGATTGTCTTAGTCTGGGCATTTGGCGGCTTCTTAATGAATCTCCAGCCCCACGATTTCATCGTCTATGGCTTCTTACTGCTGACGGTGATTGTGGTGATGGGCTGTGTCGTCTTTGATTGGAAACGATCGACTAAAGTCATCCTGGTCTCGACCGTCTTCATGCTGAACTTATCCGCCAACATCATCGGCATTTACAGTCCGCACTCCAGCAAATTAGCGCTGCAGCAGCTGAACCGCGGTCTCGCAACCCGGTTTAGCAACGATTACTTTAGTGGCGCACAGAAATACCTCAAAAAGATGCCCGGCTTCTTCAGAGTTTCCATGAATCCGCGGTATCACTACAATACCCACATTCAAAATTTAGCCAACTATTCGAATACCAATACCGACTTCCCGATCAATAGCGGGCTCAACGACACGTCAGTCTATCTGACCCTGCAGAATGGTTATCTGGGTAAATTCTCACAATCAGTCGGCAACAGCCAATTTTCAATGAACACCCCGATTGCTCAAGGTGATTATCGAACCGCCTTTAACAACCTGCTGGGCGTCAAGTACATGTTTGCCAAAGCCAACACCAAGAATCCACCGGTTGTCCCTTATGGCTACAAACCGGTTCGTGACAAGAATGGTCAAATCAAGGTCTTCCCTGCCAAGGCGCGGACAGATGCCGTCCAGGCAATCGAAAATATGTATGGGACGACAATTTATAAATCCAATAACGCACTGCCGCTGGTTTATACGCAGTACAACACCGTTTCTCCCAGTGCTTATGACAAAATGAGTGCTGTCGATCGGGAGCGGGTCATGACTCAAGGGGCGGTGGTGAATAAATCAAAGTATAATACCCATCCCCTTAATTACCAGTCACCCAAGAAAAACATTGATTATACCGTCAAAATGGATACCTCCAAGATTGTCTATAACGGCCGTCAACTCACCAAGTATCGACTTGGCATTATCAATAAAGCCAACTCGGACCAGCTGGTCGATCAACCCCACGAACAGGTCAGCCTGGGTGCCAACCTGCAAAAGACCAAGGACCTCTTGGCAACCAACCGCTCGATCATCGAGACTAACCACTACAAGAACATTAATGGCCTAAAAGAGATGACCTCAGACGTTGTTGGTAATCCAATCGACTATACCTTGAAGGTTAAGAACCCCAAGGCCACCAAGAACACTGAATTGTTCCTGGTTCTCTCCGGGATTAAGCAAACGGATGGTACCCCTGCCGAACACAGACAGTGGATGGCTAACCAGTTCCTGTTGGATAATAAACTCTACTCGCGGATGGGCAAGATGGACGAGTATCGTCACAGCATTTTGAAGCCAACCTTTGGCGGTTACATTTTCAATGCCTTCGCTAAAGATCATCAAAATGGGTATAACCAATATGACAACAATAATCTATCCAATTACCGTCAGATCAGTAATATCGTCCTTAATCTGGGTTACTCAACTCACCAACGCAAGAACATTGACCTCAACTTCAATCAGGTCAAAAACATCAAGTTCAAGTCGGCCAAGCTGGTTGCCATGCCGTTCAATAAGACTTATGACACTCAAATGCAGAAACTCAAGCAGACTAAGCCTGCCAATTTGAAAGTCAACGGCAATCACGTCAGCGGCACGACCAACAACCAACGCTCCGGCACGATGGTTACCTCGATTCCATACTCCACCGGCTGGAAATTAACCATTGATGGCAAACCGACGAAGACCTTCGTTGTTAATAAGGGCTTTGTCGGTGCCAACCTGCCTGCTGGCCAGCACCAGATCAAGCTTGACTATACGACGCCAGGCATTAAAGTCGGCAAGTTGGTTTCAGGTATTAGCTGGTTGGCATTTATCATCCTACTGGGATTTGCGATCATCGGTAAATTCTTACCGGAACGAACCGGTCAACAGCACAAGCCAAAACATGGCAAGAGCCAGTCAAATTGAGGTTGCCAACTGGTCGCCCAATCGTTAAAGTTAGGATAACAAACAAATTTTTCAAAAATCATTTCCATCTAATCTGAGGAGGTCCATTGTGAGCCCAATAAAAATTCTATTCATTTCAATTGAGGGAAATACGCGTTCATTCGTTAAAAACTTGACCAGTTATGCGACTGGCATGCACGACCAAGACCCTGCCAATCCATTGGTGGTCTCAAAGGAAATCAGTGAACAGACAGATTTTGCTGACGAAACGGAACCATTCTTTGCTTTTGTCCCGACGTATTTGGACGGCGGCAACGGCATTGACAACGGCGTTAAAGAACTGATGACCAATGCCTTGGGGGAATACATTGCCTACGATGACAATGCCAAATTGTGTCACGGAATTGTCGGCAGCGGGAATAAAAATTTCAACGAGCAGTATTGTCTGACCGCCAAGCGTTACGCCTCACAGTTTAATAAACCTTTTCTTGCCGACTACGAGCTCCGCGGAACCGGCCGGGATGTTGAGCGGATTTATAAACTATTGGCGCAAAGCTAAACGGGTTCCACAATTAAATTAACAGGAATCAAATGATTCTGAATTAATATAAAGCAACTGGTTACCTCACCCTGAGAATAATCAGTTGCTTTTTTATATCATCGTCAAAAAAATCCAGTTAGCAGCTAAACTAAGCCAATTGCTAACTGGATTGATTTCTACATTATTTCGTTTCAACGAGCCGTTGCCGAGTCCTTCGTCGATTCATCGCCCATAAAATGACCACAAAAATAATGATCAAGCCGGCGGCCAGCGAGAACAGCTCTTTATAGGACGCAAAGTCCAGCACAATGCCGCCAATCAACGGCCCAACTGCCCGGCCGCACGACATGAACAGGTTATACAAGCCTTGGAACTTTCCCCGTTGTTGAGGCGTCGATAAGCTGTCAATCCACGCTGGAATCCCAGGAAAGCCAATCATCTCCCCAATTGTCGTCACGATCATCACCAAAACAAAGGCAGTATAATCGCGGGCAAAGATTAACCACACAAACGATGCCGCAAAGATTGCCACTCCAACATACGTCTGAGTGCTCAGCTTGAAGTGAGTCCCGATTCGGTTCACAAATGGCTGACCGATGACAATCATCAACCCGTTTAACGTCCACAGTAAACTGTAATTTTCAAAAGGAATGTGCAGGCTGGTCATGTGCACCGGCAGGACACTTTCCCATAAGGCATACGCCAGATAGACTGACAGGACCACGCCACAAATTGCCAGAATCATCCCGCCAACTTTGGCTTCAACTGGTGCCCCAGGCTTAACTGGTTTCCCAGGTGCCCGCCGATCAACGTGAACATTGAATTCCAAAATCGTGATGAGGACCAGTGCCGCATAAAATGCTGCCGTAACGGTAAACACCAGGGTGACCCCATGCTTTAACAGGAAGCCAACCATTAAAGTCCCAATCACAATCCCGACGTTTTGGCCAATGTACAAGATGTTAAAGATATCCCGTGTCGAACGGGTTTTGATACTGGCGGCATATGAATTCAGCAGCGTCAAACAAGCACCGTCACCAAAGCCAACGAACAGCAGCATAATCCCAAACATCGGCCAGCCATGGAAGAAGACCAACGTGACAATGGCCGTCGTTGAAATCAGCGAACCGATAATCGTTGCCTTGTAGGGAGACCAGCGATCAAATAAATAGCCGCCAAGATAATTCCCCAGCATCATACAACACGACATCGCCAGCAGGACCATTCCGGCTAGCGTCAACGACTTATGTAGGTAGTTATGCAGATACACCGTCACCAGCGGCCACATGAAAGCCGCCCCGGCGTTTAAAATCAGTGAATACACAATGACCGAATTAAATCTAATTTCACTCCGTTGTTTTATCAATTGCTCAGTCCCCTCTTACACTCATTTTTAACCACAAAATCTTCTACGTCCATTTTCGCATATTAACAACAGAAACTGTATTTATTACTGAAGATTATTTAAAATAATTCCTTTTTCAGCCTAATATCGTCCTGGTCGGTAATCTTTCGGAGCACACGACAAGGATTGCCCACCGCAAGGGAATCGGCTGGGATATCTCTGGTGACCACACTACCGGCGCCAATCACTGACCCGTTGCCGATCGTCACTCCGCCGATCACGGTTACGTTACTGGCCAACCAGCAGTTATCCTCAATTGTGATTGGCTTGCTGTACTCTTTTCCGGGTAAATCATTATTGGCGGCAAAGTTTCGGTCTTGGTAGCGCAGTGGATGCATCGGTGTGACCAAGCTGATGTTCGGCCCAAATAAAACGTTGTCGCCGATGGTAATCATGCCGGTATCCAAAAAAGTAATGTTAGTGTTACCGTAGAAATGATCGCCAATCTTGATATGAGTACCATAATCCACAAAGATCGGTCCCTGCAGATAAATCCGTTCAGATGAATTGGGCAGCAGTTGCTTCAATAAATCAGCCCGCTTCTCGCGTTCATCGTCAAAGGTGTCGTTATATTGTTTGACCAGCCGATGGGCCAATCGCTGACGCGCCAATAATTCAGGGTCGCGGGGATTGCTCAATTTGCCGGCAAGCATTCGTTGATCTTCATTCATCATTAAGGCCTCCAAACCTTTGGGTTACAGTTATCATAGCATAGGCAGAGTGGACACGAGGCGTTTTGATCCCAGAATTTAAGGCACAAATCGAGTTATTCCTGTCCTTGGAATGACTCGATTTGTGCCTTAAATGGCCGGGATCAGCCGATCGTTCCACGTTTAATCAAGGATAACAGTAGAACTCAAAAGGGACTGGAACATAACTGACAAGCAGTTAAGTCCCAGCCCCGAATCAAATAGCTGGTTAAAATTATTTAACTAAAGCAAATTTGTAGTAGTGAAGCGGCGTGTTGCCATATTGAACCTTGATGGCGTGGTTGGCTTTGTTGACAATGATGAAATGCGTATTGTCAGTAAATCTCAAGTAGAACTTGTGATAAGTCTTGCTGCCGCGTTCACGGTAAGTAATTCCCCAGAAGGTCTTTGAGTAAGTCGTGACTTTGTAGTTGGCGAAGTTGATCAGCTTCTTTTGATACTTGCCATTCTTATACAGGCCTTGGTTCAAACCACCCTTTTGGCTGAAGTTGGTGACAACGCTGTAACCATTGTTGTTGCCTGATTGCCAACGACCAGTTGGTTCTGAAATGTTGATCTTACTGCTGGTTGATTTGGTGCTTGAACCAGTCGTGGTCGTTGCCGTGGCAGTCTTAGGTGTCTTAACGGTCATAATTCGATAGAAGTATGAGGTTGATGACTTCCGTGCGTATACATAAAGCTTCTGGTTGGCTTTAACACTGGTGTGCAGCTCGGCGCTGAACTTGCCAGTTGAACTGTCAGCCGTGGTGCTGGCAATGGTGGTTTTGTTGGTGTTTCGAACAATAATGGCAACACCTTTGGTGGCAGTTCCAGTCACTGCCTTTGAGGTCGTATAAATGTTATTGACTTTAAGTGACGGAGAACTTGCAGAAGCGTTGACACTGAACCCAATCAAAAATGATGCGAGGACAGCAAAGAACGCGATAAACTTAAATTTCTTCATTTGATATTGCTCCCTAATCTTTATTTTGCATGACTCATTATAAAGGATATGGGCAAAAAAAGCCGTCAAGTCGGCCTTCATTTATCCTTTTCTTAAGAAAACCGTCACTGTTTAGGCATCGCTTTTAGGCGGCTAATTATGAAAAGAACATGCCTGTAAATTTTATTCATTTACATTGGCAATTCGCTTTTGTTGGGGTCTCATGTGTTATATAATGTTGGGGAACTGGTATAGACATATACCAAATTACTTAGTTAATATTCTGATAGGAGTGAACATTTTGCCAACTGAAAGACGTTCTTTGATTATGCTCTTCGGAGCAACTGGTGACCTTGCCACTCGTAAACTTTATCCCGCAATGTTAAAGCTTTTCGAGAAGGGAAACATTCGCGATCACTTTGCTGTGATTGGAACTTCCCGTTACAAGTTCGATGATGAAAAATACCGTGAAATGGTCATCAAGTCTGTTTCTAAAGAATCTACTAATAAAAAACAAATTGCTGATTTCGCCAGCCATTTCTACTTTGTGACCCACAATGTGACTGACCTTGAACACTATTCTGTACTGAAAAACAAAGCTAACGAACTCGACAAGAAGTATGAATTGAACGGGAACCGCGTGTTCTACATTTCAATGGCACCCAACTTCTTCGGAACCGTTGCTAAAAACTTGAAGGCTCAACACCTTCTCTCCGAAGGAAACGGCTTTAACCGCTTAGTCATTGAAAAGCCATTTGGCCGTGATTTCGAATCAGCCAAACAATTAAACGACGACTTAAGCAATGCCTTTGAAGAAGACCAAATCTTCCGAATTGACCATTACTTAGGTAAGGAAATGATCCAAAACATCGAAGCTATTCGTTTCGGTAACACCATTTTCGAAGCCCTCTGGAACAACCGTTACATCGACAACATTCAAGTCACCCTTGCTGAAAAGCTGGGTGTTGAAGAGCGTGCCGGCTACTACGACAACTCCGGTGCCCTTCGTGACATGGTTCAAAACCACATTATGCAGATTGTCAGTTTGCTTGCGATGGAACAACCGGTTGCGTTCAAAGATACCGATATCCGTGCTGAAAAAGTTAAGGCTTTGCGTAGCCTGCGGGTTTACAACGTTGCCGAAGCATCAAGCAACTTTGTCCGTGGTCAATACGCTGCCGTTGGTAACGATAAAGAATACCGAGAAGAAGACGGTGTTCCAAAGGATTCCAACACTGAAACCTTTGTTGCCGGCAAGTTGTTATTCGATAACTACCGTTGGTCAGGCACACCGTTCTACATTAGAACCGGTAAGAAACTCGCTGACAAGTTCACCCGAGTTGATGTTGTCTTCAAGAAGCCATTAGTTGACATCTTCGCCTTCCCACAAAGCGGCAGTGCACCATTGAGTGCCAACGTTTTGACCATCTTCATCGAACCAAACCAAGGCTTCTCATTGATGGTTAACGCCAAGAACTCCGAACAAGGATTCCACACTGAACCCGTTCAGTTGCAATACCTTGAAGATTCAAAGCGGACCCGCGAAACCCCACAACCTTACGAACGTTTAATCCACGACGTTTTGAAGGGCGACGGTACCAACTTCGCCAGCTGGCCAGAAGTTGCCAGTGCATGGAAGTTTGTTGATCAAATCCGTCGAGTTTGGGATATTCAACAACCAATGTTCCCTAACTACATTCCAGGATCAATGGGCCCAGTTTCAGCTGATGAATTGCTTGCCCGCGATCACCGTGAATGGGTATACAAATTGAATAAGTAACATCTAACCAATTTAGCTGACCGAAAACCAATTCGTTTCCGGTCAGCTTTTTGTTTGGGTTAATATTTGAAATAAATTGAAAATTTTTACCATTTTGCTGAAAGTCCATGGATCCAGATTTACATTTTTCAAGCAACAAAATCCCTTAATGATTGAAAATCGGTCATTTTGAATTATGTAAGCGCTCCCCACGAAACGGCTTTTCATTTTCACAATCTCTCATCTAACAAATTCGGCATACTGTTCCAACGCGTTTTTGTTTCACTTTCCACTTGTGAGATGGTACACTAATTGTGTAGTAATTCTTATATAGAAAAGGATGGTTTTGAAATGGCTGATCAAAAAGCAAACATTGGTGTTGTTGGTATGGCTGTTATGGGTAAGAACTTAGCCCTTAACATCGAAAGCCGCGGTTACACTGTTGGTATTTTCAACAGAACCGGCTCCAAGACTGAAGCAGTTATGAAGGATCATGGAGACAAGAAACTAGTTCCAAGTTACAAGATTGAAGACTTTGTTAAATCACTTGAAACGCCTCGTCGAATTATTTTAATGGTTAAGGCTGGTAAACCAACCGATGCTGTTATTGATGAATTACTGCCACTCCTCGATAAAGGCGATGTCTTGATCGATGGTGGTAACACAAACTTCCACGATACGATGGCTCGAAATGCCCGTCTCGATAAATCAGGAATCAACTTTATCGGCATGGGTGTCTCAGGTGGTGAACTTGGTGCCTTACAAGGACCATCACTGATGCCAGGCGGCCAAAAAGAAGCTTATGATTTGGTAGAACCAATTCTCAAGCAAATCGCTGCCAAAGCACCTGCTGACGGCGAACCATGTGTTACTTACATTGGACCAAATGGTGCCGGACACTACGTTAAGATGGTGCACAACGGTATCGAATATGGTGATGAAGAGTTAATTGATGAAAGTTACAACATTTTAAGAAACCTTGCCGGCTACTCAGTTGATGAATTAGCTGACATCTTTAAAGATTGGAACAAAGGTGAACTCGACAGCTACTTAATCGAAATTACCGCCGACATTTTGACTCATAAGGATGATATTGGTGATGACAAGACCAAGCCAATCGTTGACATGATTCTTGACCGTGGTGCCAACAAAGGAACTGGTAAGTGGAGCTCACAAGATGCCCTTGAAGTCGGTGTTGACCAATCAGTGATCACCGAAGCCGTCTACGCTCGTTACATTTCAATGATTAAGAACGAACGTGTCGCAGCATCCAAAGTTCTTCCTAAGCCAGAAGGCAAAGTTGATTTTGATAAGAAAGAAATCGTTGAAAAAGTTCGTGAAGCCCTCTACTTCGGTAAAGTTATGAGTTACGCCCAAGGCTTTGCTCAATTAAAGGCTGCTTCAGAACAATACAAGTGGGATATCAAGTTAGGCGAAATGGCTAAGATTTGGAGAGCCGGCTGCATTATTCGGGCCCGCTTCCTTCAAAATATTACCGACGCATATGACAAGAACCCAGATCTGCAAAACCTGCTGCTGGATCCATACTTCACGGATATTGCCAAGAAGTACCAGGAATCAGCACGTGACGTCGTCGCATTGGCAACCAAGGCCGGCGTCCCAGTACCATCATTGGCAGCCGCTGTCTCATACTACGACTCATATCGTTCAGAAGTTGTCCCAGCAAACTTGCTCCAAGCACAACGTGACTACTTCGGTGCCCACACGTACGAGCGTGTCGACCGTCCAGGGAGTTTCCATTATACTTGGTATGAAGAACAGTAGTGCGCGACGAAACCCGGGTTGACCCCGGAACATAAGACAGAAAAATCATGGATGAACGCTTCTTGTTCATCCATGATTTTTTTGGCTTATGTGGTAGGGGTCAGGGTTGTCGGAGCTGTCCTCAAAGGCAGCCAAATCTGAAAAATAACCATAAATGCCAATCATCTTTTGAGCATTAGTTTAATAAGGACCGTTAACGCTGCTTTTACGTTGACGGTCCTTATTAGACTAAGCGGGAATTCCGACTTTTTACAAAAAGAGCTGGCACTAACACACCAGCTCTTGGTATTTCACTTAATTGGCAGCCACAATGTCGACCGCCAAGGCACATAAGCGTTTACGAAGTTTATCAGGAACTTGACCAATGATCGCGCCGTTACGGGCAACATAATCATAATTGGGTGTTTGCCAAGTCACAATATAGCCATTGGTACGACTACTTGGGTCAAGAATCGGTTCGAATCCCTTTTGAATTTGACCAGTGCCGTGCATGATAGGCATCACGACAACAAATCCTGTCAACCGATTATATTGGGCGTTCGATACCACCACTGCTGGTCGTCGCGGGTGGCCAGTCGTATGTCCGCCCATTTCATGCCCACTGTGGGGTTCGAAATCTAAAACGATAATATCGCCTTGTTCAGGAAAGGATGTACTCATAATTCCCGACCTTTCCTTGACTCGTTTCCAACATTGAAACCAATCTCGTCAATCTGGCTACGAAAATCAACATTGTTATATGCGCCCGATATCCACGGGTTTTTATGGCTGTGGGCGCGCCGGATAATCAAAGTATCTTCATCCACTTTTTCGATTACCACCGGCTCGTTGCTCGAAAATCCTGTGCTTTTAGGCAAGGTTACGCTGACCGAATTGCCAGTTTTATGCGTTTTTGTGTTTGCAATTTTTAAGTTATTCATGATCAATTCCTCCCTAAAATTTGAGCTAAGTATATCGTAATTACAATGTTATTACAAGTACTTACCTTGGTAAATACTCATCCTTTAAGATGAGCTGATCTTGATATTTGAGCATCAAATTTGTTCACTCAAGCACTCAGATAACATACCCACTCAACCACTGTCAAATTAACGCCAAATCCCCTCACAGGATTCAAATTCAAAATCCCATTAATAAAAATTGCTCGCAATCATATTAAAATACTATATTTATTGTTATAATAATTATAGATAGGAAAACAGTTATAGAGTGAGGGCTCTTGAATTGACTGTTTCCAAGTAGACATGATGGCCAACTTGGCTCACACCATTGACAAGGATGCCTTCAGCAAAGCACTTCAGCGTGCTCAAATCAATTTTGAAAACAGATTGTTTCAATGCTTCGACATAATATTCATGCCTATATTGTTATATATAACCAACAGGGGGGGTGATGATAACGCACTATTTTTTGACGTCGCAGATTGATGAGAACACATCTGCGATCGAAATTGCGGAGATTCAACGATTACATTTATTTTCGAAACTCAAGGTTCCTGCCACGATTGTGACCCGCAACCGCAATCGTGGTAGTAATCGGGTGTTACAGCAGCTAATCGACAATCATCAAGTCATTAACCTCTACCAATACTTTACTGAGCTTCCCAACCAAGCCGAGCCGATTCCCGAAGCTGAAGATGTGTTGCACGATTTCACTAACATTCCGATTGAAAATGATCTGGGATATAAGGATGGCAAGCTCCGGGTTCGAGTCAATGAACAGAATGGCTGGATCAATAACATCGATTATTTGGACCAGTTCGGCTTCACCGACCGTCGCGACCTGTACGATTTCAATCAGCGCGTGTCTTCAGAGTATTTTGACGATCATGCCAAATTGATCACGCGGGTATTCTATCAAAAAGATGGGCACATCGTCATGACTGAATACTATCGAGGTGGCCCTGGCAACCAACCGGTGCTGACGCTGATTCACTTACGGCATAACGGCCGGCTCTGGCAGTTCGATAATCAGGACGCATTAATGGGCTACTTTCTTGACTGCCTGGCAGCAGACGATTCGAACGCCACGTTTTATAGTGACCGCGAGGACGTTGCCATCCCCGCATTTAAATTGATGACCAAGCCCGCCAAACGCTATCTCATTTTGCATTCTATTTTTACGCAAAATGCCAAGCGCGATGGTGAGCTATTTCCATATTTCCAGCAAGCGATTGACCTGAAGGACAAGTTATCCGGCATCATCGTTTCCACTCAGCAGGAAGCCAGTGACATTCAGTCACGGTTCCCGATGGTTCAAACGACCGTTATTCCGGTCAGTTACCTTGACGACCAGCTGATTCATCAGTCGGAATCATTTAGCGACCGGATTCCCGGAAAAGTGATTGCTGTCGCGCGGATCACACCGTTAAAACAGCTGAGCCACATTATTCAAGCCATTATCTTAGTTCATCAACACCTGCCCTTCGTTACTCTGGATATTTATGGGTACGAAAATGTCAATGACTTCCAGGAAGGCAACAAACTGCGCCAACTCGTCAAAACATCTGGGGCTGAGAGCTATATCACCTTCAAAGGCTACGTTCACGATTTGGCGTCAGTCTATCAGCACGCTGACTTGTTAACCCTGACCAGTTCATACGAAGGGTTTGCAATGGCGATCTTAGAAGCCCTTGGTTACGGATGTCCGGTTCTTAGCTACGATATCAATTACGGGCCGGCAGAAATGATTCAAGACAAGCATAACGGGGAACTGATCACTGCAGGCGATGAACGTGAACTTTATCGCCGACTGCTGCACCTACTGACACACCGAGAGATCCTTCAACGGTACGGGCAAAATGCGCCGGCATCTGTTGAGAAGTATTCCGCAAGCCATGTGCAGCAGATGTGGCACAATTTTATTCAAAATCAATGAATGACAAACTAATTGAACAACTCAATTAAGTTCATTTTTACAAAATACATTATTCGAGGGGAAATAATACCATGACAAAATTAAATAGAACCAATTCAAAGGTTCATTACAAAATGTATAAGGCCGGGAAACATTGGCTGTACGCTTCACTACTCACCGTTGGCTTGATGGCCGGCGGCGCGTTTGGCGCTAGCTCAGTCGAAGCCGATGCCAACGATAATCAGGCACCGGCAACAACTACGACCGCTGCGACTACTCAACCGAGTACCGATACGCAAGCCGCTGCTCAAACCAGTTCAGCTGACAACTCGACAGCCACAACGGATAATAGCCAGACGCCAGCCCAGTCTCAGAACACCGGAGCGACAACCACTTCTGACGCTAGTCAAACAAGTGGTGCAACCACCACGACTCCTGATGCCAGTCAAACAAGTGGCACAACCACTACAACAACGACAGCCGACGATCAGGGAACTGATCAAACACCGACCGCGGATCCTACAACAACAGGGACGAACGACTCGACCCAAACGACTGGGACTGATCAAGACAATAATCAACCCGCAACGACTACGACTAATGATCCGTCTGCAACTGGCACTGACAATGATGCCACCACGACTGACCCATCGAATCAGACAAGCGACCAACCTGATCAAAATGCGGCTGACGACCAGAACAAAGCCTCTGACCCAACCACAACCGATGATCCGAACACGGCCACTACTGAAAACACTGATGCAACCGCTGATTCAGCAAAGACAGCCACTACCACGGATCCAACCGATTCATCGACAACAGCCGATCAAACCGCTTCGTTAGCTCAGACGCCTATTGATACCCAATCACTGGCGGACCCAAATTCCAGTGATTTTTGGGAACAGGTCTTTCAACTAGCAACTATTATTCCCCAAGCTATTGCCGGCGCGGCCATTTCGGCACCTGCAATTCTTGGCGGTGGGACAATATCACTGTACCCAATTAACTCATCATCAGAACCAATCGTGATTCCTGGACGAGTTCTTCAGTTTTTAACTGGTGGACTGTGGTCTTCCCCTTGGGATATTTGGAATGCCTTGAAGGATGGGTTGGGGATTAACAGCGGATCCACCGCTACCAGCGCACCTATAACTAATTCTAATCAAAGTGAAATGACAAACTTAGCGGCCGCAAGTGTTTCCGGTCAATCTATCGTGGGTGATATTGGCCAGCTCTTTCATTCCGTAGTAACCACCATTCTTGGTGAACTGCAGTACCCAATACTTTCTGACGTCCCTGGAATCATTCTGTGGGTTACTCCATCCACACCTAATCAGCCAACTGGACCTAACCAGCCAACTGAACCTAACCAACCAACTCAGCCTAACCAACCAACTCAGCCTAACCAACCAACTCAGCCTAACCAGCCAACGCAACCTAACCAACCAACGCAACCTAATCAACCAACGCAACCTAATCAACCAACGCAACCTAATCAGCCAAATAAACCAAATAAACCAAATCGGCCTAATCAGCCGAATAAGCCAAATAAACCAAATCGACCGAATCAGCCGAATAAGCCAAATAAACCGACACAATCTAATCGACCAAATACGCCGAATAAACCAAGTCGGCCAAATCAGCCTAACCAGCCAACCAAGTCGACTCACTCCAATTGGCCGACTAAGCCAAATCACTCAACGGGAACCACTACTAACCGCACATCGCGGAATTCCCGAGATATAACTGGCAAGACACCGATTGAAAAAGCATCCGTCTTACCACAAACAGGTGATAAGCAGCAAAATTGGCTCAGTATTCTGGGTGACGTTTCATTGGCCGTCATTGTCATTTCCGGCGCCATGATTTTCAAACGGCGTAAGCGTGATTAATTAATTTTGAATAAATCACGTAAGTTCAACATTTCATAAATCTTCAGATGCTTAAAATGGCCCATGGCCAAATTCCGATCATGATTGTTCTCACAAACATCATGTTACCGGGATTTGACCATGGGCCATTTTTTGTATAAATTTTTATTTCACTGGTCAACAGTTAGCTAAACGCTAGCCCTGCTCGCCAGCCTTAATCTTCTTGCCAAAGGCAGTTTCATCAAAATGATCAATCACGTTTTGAAGATCCGCCTTGGTCAAACTAGCACCAAACAGCTCGCTGCCGGGCTCCGTCATGATGCCGTCAGCAATGTTGTAATGAACCACAGTGTCAAAGCCCATGCTGTCGACAAACTCGGCCACTTGATCAACGGCGGCTTGGTTATCGCCGGTCACAAACAACGCTTTGCGATTGTCTGCTCCAGCTGGTTTGGCCTCTTCCTGCAGGTTGTGATAGCCCATGTGGTTAAATGTTTTCACCACGGTACTCTTATTGAAATACTGCTGAACCTGTTCACTGGAAGTCGACGATGGGTCCAGCACTTCTTCTCGAATCCCGTCAGTTTCCCACCAATAGTTCATGGCATCGATCACCAATTTGCCCTTTAAGAGCTTGGATTTGATGTTCTTGTAGCGGCTCAGTGGAATTGCTAAGATAATCAGGTCACTTTTGGCAACAACCCCTTGATTGGTCGCCGGAACTGCCCCCGGTACCAAAGTCTCGATGGTCATGGCAATCTTTTCGACCGACCCGGATCCGGAAATTCGCACGTGGTAGCCAGCCTTTAACGCTAGCTGAGCTAACACGATTCCCACCTTGCCGGCACCCAGGATGCCCACATTTTTAATTTCAGCCATGCTTAGCCCTCCTCAGACAAAATTTCTTTGACACGAGGAATCACCGTGGTCGCGTAAAGCTCAATCATGCGTTCACGCTGGGCAGCCGTCTGGTTGCCGGCACCGTAGACCAAGTCAAATCGACCCAGGTTCATCAGATTAATGGTGCGGGCCATTCGCTGGGCGACGTGTTCCGGATTGCCAACGTAAAATGAGCCGACCTTGGTTTCACCATCAAATTGTTCCCGACTCATCGGGGCCCAGCCACGGGTCAAACCGATGCGGTCGAAGTTGGCCTTGATATTCTTCCAAGCAACTTCAACGGCCTGATCCTCATCGTCCGCAATAAAGCCGTGAGAATGGACGGCAACGGGTTGAACCGGCATATTGTATTTTTCAGCAGCCTTCTTGTACAAATTCAAATACGGCACAAAGCGATCCGCCTGGCCGCCGATAATTGCCAAGATGACCTTGTAACCATACCGGGCGGTCCGAATAATTGATTCGGGTGAGCCGCCGATACCGATGTAAGTTTCAATGCCATTATAATCGGTCTTTGGATAGACATCCTGATCCTTCAAGGATTGGGTGAACTTGCCATCCCAAGTAATCGGCTTTTCCTTAATCAGTTGGCTGTACATCTCTAATTTTTCATTGAATAAATCATCATAGTCGGTTAAATCATAGCCAAAGAGTGGAAATGATTCCGTGAAGGATCCCCGGCCAAGCATCACTTGAGCGCGGCCTTGGGATAAGCCTTCAAGCGTAGCAAACCGTTCATAGACTCTGACCGGATCGTCGGAGCTTAACACAGTCACCGCGGTCGCCAGCTTGATGCGGTCAGTCACCGAGGCGAGTGCGCCCAGGACAATTTCAGGGCTTGAGACACTGTAATCGGGCCGGTGATGTTCGCCGATCCCAAAGACATCGACGCCCAGCTTGTCAGCCAGCTCGCCTTCCTTCACGATTTGGCGAATGGATTGGCCAGCCGTCAACAGCTCGCCGTCTTCTCCCCGAACGATATCGCCAAACGTTTCAAGGCCAAATTGTAATTTGTCTACATCAACCATGCTCATGCTTTTTCCTCCTGCTGCTTACTTTTTGTAAGTATGATAATAGATTATAGTAATTTGGGGGAAATTGCAACTAAAATAGCTGGGGAATTGGCTTCAAAAGTCTAAAGGCAGAAATTAGGACTCGCACAATAACAGGCAAGGCTGAAAGTTAGTTCAAATCATATTCAAACTGTTGGAAAAAGGATTGAAGCCGCCATTGAATAAATTAATTCATACGTAAAGTCCCCCTAAAACCCCAGAAAATGGGCACATTTACAGTTAAAGACAGTTGGGGTTCACGACTTTCAAATAACGTGTTAACAGCGATCAATTTTTTGACCCACTAAATCGAATTTATCCCATTTTAAGTAGCCAACTGCCGATCTTTAAGATAAAATAATATGAAGATCCAGAGATAACCACAATTTTAACTGAAAGAACCGAGAGGCAGAATAAGACAGAGGGACATCAAATGACTATAAAGCCTTGGAAAAGCCGATATGAGCTTGCCAAAACACTGATTGATGAACGACACCTACAAAATACTAATGTTGAAGAGATTGAATCCACATTAAAAAAGATGAATTATTTTCAACTGATCAATGGATTAGAAAATGATCTCTTATCTCAAAAGGTCCCGAAACGTTTTCGTACCGAAACTTTTGATGACTTTAAACGTTTATACAAATTCAATAAGCAACTTGAAAGTGCAATATTTAGCCTGATTGAAGATTTTGAAGATCAGTTAAAAACATCCCTTGCACATAATTTCAGCGCAAATCATTGCCGAACTCTGAATGATACAATGCAATACACCAATAAGAACAATTATTACAACATCAAGAATGACTATCAGTATCCCTTTACTCGTTATCAATACAAATATACGTATGAAAATTTCGACAAGTTTGAACTATTTAAGCCAAACTTCATTGATAAATTAATCCGAAACAATGACTTTATAGATCCCAAATTTTATCAAGATCCAAACTATGTGCAACCACCAGGAGTTACCCCCTATCATAAGAATAACCAAGTTGCCGTCCCTCTATGGGTTACAGTGCAAACACTCGATTTCGGCACATTAATAAAAATGACTCACTATTTAAAACCGGCTGATATGACCGGTATTCTAAGTGATTTTAACTTCAAACCGAGCTCGAGATTTGCGTTTCTAAGTGCACTCGACGTAATCAAGGAGCTTCGAAATAAGTGTGCACATGGCTTCCTTATTGAAAGATTTTCAACACCAGAATATATTAAGCTCAACCGTAATTTAGTGGCTAAATTATCACTCGATCCCTATCACAAAGGCGGTAATAGCGTCTTTCCGTCTAGGCTAAAATTGTTCGATTCTTTAAAAGTCCTAGGAATGTTTGTTGATTTAAGGCCTTTGGGAAAGATTTTCAAGAGTTTGATATACCAAAACAATAAAAACTTCTCGAAAAATAGTTATGATTTAAATTCCAGAATACTGCAGGATATTGGCGCCCCATCATATAAAGCGTTAAAAGCCGCCTGCGTTGACAGTGTTAGTAATAGATGGTAAATTAAATGTACAGAGAAATAAATAGGGCCTTAAGGCCACAAGGCGGCAGTTCCCTTGGTGCCTTCGATAAAACAGCTACTCATTACGAGTAGCTGTTTTTGGTTTCTTAAGCTGGAATTTTAATTCTAAATGAGGCCAATTGTAGCTGTCACTTATGATCCTGCAAGAAATACATTTCAAGTCAACAATGAATCAAAAGAGTTTTTGAGACTTCTTCTACAGTGCTGGCTGCATTAGATATCCCCATCATCAATTTACTTGTAAACCTCTGCCAACTTGGCAAAATCAGTCGTCCCCAACCCGCTTGCCTGGTTATATACCGTACCAGGTTGTCCCGTATAGAATAAGTTCGAGTTGTCAGTTGTATCATTCAATGGATGAAATGGTGAATCTGATTGCTGAGCTAAACGATAGATTTCCGCATTCCAAAATCCCATTCGTGGTCGCCCTTGCTCGCTATTAATCAGTGCGGTCATGCCGGCATACTGCGGTGCAACAATACTTGTCCCGGCGCCGCCAGTCCAAGGGCTCTCACCTTTTTCCTTTTGATACATCAAATATCCATTCAATCCACCTGCATTAGCAGAGACATCTGGATAATTTCGGCCTGTATCAGTTCCATGCATTAGCGGTGTGTCGAAAACGGGTTGCGCAAGATTGGATATATATTCTCGGGCATTGAAGGTATTAACCCCTGGCACTCCCTGCTGGTATGAAGGTGTTGCTTCCAAATGGCTAAAGCCCCCGCCACTACCCCCAAAGCCATGAATTGACTTTAGAACCGTCGTGGTGTTTCCGTCTTGACTCTTAAGTGAGTTCCAAGCCCAGTCGGATCCCCAAGCGCGTTCCTTTGGAATTGTTACTTTGCCTAAGTTAAGAGGTGTTTTGATGGTATGAGTTGAAGCAGGGATAGTTCCCCCGCACGACGTAATCCATGGACTTGAACTAATAGGGTCTGAATCAGTTGTTGCTCGATCGAGTAATCCCTGATTTCCAGATACACCACGCAATGTATTAATAAGTGCGCCGGTATCCCCTGACGCCGTGAAATTAGAAATACCTTGAAGTGCGCCTTGCGCCAATACAAGGTTAAGCACTTGAAGATATTTGGGAGTCAAGACCCGCCGTTTTACTAACATTTGTGAAATTGAATTGGGCCCGATCCCCCAACTATTAGAAACCGAGCCAACTTTGTTTTCGTTGAAGACAGTTGAATAAGCATTAATTGTATTTGTGAAGGTCGCTAATGGGCTGTTCTCCAAATAAACTTTTACATTTGCCTGAGGTGCAACAGCACCAGCATACTCCGCATCCATAGTTGTTTCTGATTCGTCTTTACTGACAAAGCCATTTTTAAAAACGCTTGTAGGAACAGACTCAACGGAGAGTCGATTTTTATTGGTGCTGGCTCCTTGAGATTTCCAGAAATGAAACACATTAGACTTAACGACATTGCCAAAGGCAATTATCCCAACGGTTTGGCCTTTACCCGTTAGTCCTTGCTGATATAGTGGCTTTGCATTATAATCTTTTGCAAACGATTGAAGATCGTACATATTATTTGGAACTCTTTTTGTTTTATCAATCATCTGGACATCTGCGTCTGGAATGACAAACTTACGATTGTGGTCGCCCATGCCTAATACCGTATAGACAGATTTTTGTAGTTGAGCCGGAAATCGTGGTGCTGACTTCCCAAACTGGAGTGGATTAGAATGATACGTTGCATGGTTCATATCAACTTTAAATAATTTATCTATGTATTTAGCTTTGCCAGATACGCTTAAAATTATCCCGTTATCATAGACAAACGTGCTTAAGTGGTGTTTGCTTAAATAAGCTTTCCAACTATTAGTCACACTTTTGGATTGCCCATATGCATTACGAATCCCACTTGGGGTTAGATAATTTCTAAACTGTGAATCACCTGGAGTATTCACGGCCATGGCTTGCTTATATAATTCTTGAGTATTCGTTGGCTTTAAAACAATATCAATTGTTGTTGATGAACTTGACTTAACAGGACTAGGTTTCAGCAGCGGAGCCGAAGTAACAGCACCATACACTTTGCTAATCACTTGCGTTCCTTTTGCATGAGCAGAACGTCCACCTATCCCAACGGCAGATACACTCATACATAAAACGGCAAATTGTACCCAACTTTTCATGATTGATCTTCCCTTCATGGAGATGATTATAAAATCAGACATATCATAATCCTAAATGTCGAAGCAGACAATATGAATATTGGTATAATTAGTTGGTTATTAACAATCTGTATGATTAGGGGGACACAAAACATGGTACCTAATATTCAATTAATTCAAGTTCCAATAACCGATACCGAAACAATCTTAGTTATGTACAAGGCTGCATTCAAGCAACTCTTTATGAAATATCATGATGTCAATACGAGCCCCTATCTAGAACAGAAAAGCAACCTCGTCAAGAAGATGAGGGATCCACGTTCAACTTATTACTATATCAAAACTAGCAAACACGTTGTTGGACTCGTCCGGGTGATTGTTTCTGATAGTGGCCAAGAAGCAAGAATTTCACCGTTATCAATTCTGCCAGAATTTCAAGGAAATGGCTTTGGCAGCAGCACATTATTACAATTAGAGGGGCTCTATTCACGCGTAAAAATTTGGTCGGTAGATACAATTGTCCAAGAGCAGCATTTACTAGCCTTCTATACGCATTGTGGATATCAGACAACCCATGAATCTGTATATCACATCCAACCAGGAATGGATTTGGTTCAACTGGTCAAAAAAGCTTAGCAATTGCTGGGCATTTTCCAGACAATTGCCAAGACAGAAAGAGGCACTTCATTATGAACAAATCAGCTTTAATCGTCATTGATCTCCAAAATGGTCTCAATAAGGTATTCAACTTCCCTGAACTGGTGGCAAAAATTAATCGGAAAATTGATGCCTATCATCAAGCAAATTTGCCGGTTGTTTTCATGCAACACGTTGATGATGAACTTGTCTATGGCACTGACAGCTGGCAGATCGTCAGTGGAACTCACCGGTTAGAAACCGATCGCGTCTTTTTAAAATATCACAGTGATTCGTTTTATGAGACTGGTTTAGAATCATACTTACGACATCAAACGGTCAATACCCTTGATGTCTGCGGACTTCAGACAGAATATTGTATCGACACTGCCATCCGTGTGGGACACGATCGTGGATTCAGGATGATCACCACCTCAGGCCTTAATTCAACATTCGATACGGACGATTTGACTGCCCAACAAATTATTAAACATCATGAAGGGATTTGGGATGGGTCGTTTGCGGAAGTACAGGCACCCATCTAATCAGCTTAATTGGTTGATCTCATATTATTTAAGGAGACATGCATGAAGAAAATTTTGCTTTCTTCAAGCGCGTTCATAAATCAAAGAATTACTGACACTTTTTTAAGCATGTTAGACAAAATGGTATTGGCAGCACCATCCTTTAAGTTTAAAATTAGCAAACAAAAAGGGCAAAATCGTGCTTTTTGGAATGGCTGGTTGGAATCCGCGGGCGACTGATTTGTTGACTGTTATGGGAAATGTTAGACCATCGCCACGGGTATTTTATGGGACTAACTTATGAGTTTTGATGAGCGCCGAAACGCCGCAAACGATTATTCAGCTATTTTCTTGATGGGAAAGTCTATTTATGCCAGCTGACCGTTCTCCGCTTATCTGAAGGTCGGCAGCCCAACAGCTTTTTGGAATCTGGTGAAAACTCTGGGAAGATATTGCCGATTCTAGGTCCGAAACGACTTGGTGTTTTCATTCTTCACATTTTCCCCTCCAAAACAAAAACCTCAGCCTGTGAAAACACAGCAACTGGGGTTTTGTTAGTCCAGAACCTATTCCTCGGGCCCTCTGAACTTGATCGATAAATGAATCGTATTAGAGATTACAGTGCGTGTCAATGATCCTGCCACGCTGAACGTACGTTGCTTCTAGAACACGATTCGTGGCCCGATATAATTTACCCAATGGCTTCCTCAACCGCATCCCGCAACTCCCGGGTAGCACTGGCCGGATCGGCAGCCTTCATAATCGCAGAAACCACAGCCACTCCATCAACGTGCGCACCATCAATTGCCTCGACATTATCAGCTTTCAAGCCGCCAATTGCATACACGGGAATATCCACCAATCGTTTGATCTTACCAAGGGTTTCTACCGTCGTATGAACGGTCTTAACGTGTGTCGTGGTTGGGAAAATGGCTCCGGTTCCCAGGTAATCAGCACCCATCTCTTCAGCTGCTTTAGCCTGCTTCAATGTCTTGGCCGTTGCACCGATAATCTTTTTGGGTCCTAAGATTCGGCGAGCAATGTCCACAGGCAAATCACTTTGGCCAAGATGAACACCGGCCGCATCAACTGCCTGGGCAATATCCAATCGGTCATCAATAATCAGGGGAATCTTGTACCGATCGGTAATGGCCTTTACCTTTAGAGCAAGTTCAAAAATTTCGCGGCTACTGCCCTCTTTTTGTCTGAGTTGGACCAAGCCAACCCCATTTTGCACACCCGCTTCAATCGCGCCAAAGAATTGTTCATCAGTCAATCCGGTGTGGTCCGTCACCAAATAGAGTGGTCGATTTGTTAGTTTCACAATCATTTCCTCCAATATTTTGTCATTTGCCATCAGTGTAAATGAACCTTGGCAAAAAGTATAGAAGTATTTCTCACTTGACTTTCAGATTGTAAGCGGTTATAAATAGATTATGAGCTTGAGCAAAGTTTCAAGCCTAATTGAATATTTCGTCTGGGGTGCCTGAAACGGCTGAGATTACACCCATCGAACCTGATGTAGTTTGTACTGCCGAAGGAAGAGCGAATTTAATGTTGAATTTATTTTGACCTTAAACCTTCTTTTTGCGGAAAAGAAGGTTTTTCTTTTCTGTGAATCGACCTTAATGTTGAAAAGACATCCACCGACCTCTTTCTTCGGAATCTGAAGAAAGGGGTCTTTTTGTATGGTGATGGTTAACGGTGAACAAGAATCCGGCATGGTTGGTCAAACAATCACCGAGTTCTTGAAACAAAGAGAAGCACCAATTGAAAACATCGTCGTCGAACAGAACGGCAAGATCGTCCACCGCTCTGAATTTGACACAACTAAAATTGCCGACAACGACAAACTGGAGTTAATCTCGTTTGTTGGTGGCGGCTAGAATGGTGGTTCCAAGTGGAAGTCTGCGGGTAACCGTAACCGCTTGGATCCGCTCACTGATTAGGACAGCTCCTCCAAGCAGAAATCTCCGTGTAAGCACCTCAGAGAAAAATTCCAAACCCGGGAATTTCTCTCTGAGGAGACTTACACTCCGATTTCTAACCGCTTGGATCCGCTCACTGATATAAAAGGAGTCGATTGACAACATGCAAGAACCAGAAATTCAAGGAATGAGTTACGATGACGTTTATCTCGGCATGAAAGAACGCAATGTCAAGGGGTCAACTGACAAATTAGCTGCCGCTCACATCACCATTGCCGGGGCCGGTGGCTTAGGTTCCAACATTGCCATTGCGCTGACCCGCATTGGTGTCGGCCACTTGACGTTGATTGACTTTGACACCGTTGAGCTCAGTAACCTCAACCGTCAGCAATTTAAACTCAGCCAGGTGGACATGCCAAAAGTTGTGGCCTTAAAGCAAAACCTGCAGGAATTTAACCCGTTTGTGGAAATTAACATTCACCAAACCAAAGTGACCCATGACAACGTCAAAGAATTATTTCAAGACGCTGACATCATCACTGAAGCGTTCGATAACCCTGCTGCCAAGGCGATGCTGCTGGATGCCGCATCCGAGTTCTATCCCGACAAGCCAATTGTGATGGGCACCGGGATGGCCGGCATTCACAGTTCTAACACGATTACCACCAAGCATCCCCGCAAGAATTTATACATCGCCGGTGACGGTGAATCCATGGGGGCTGAGGGCTTAATGGCACCGCGGGTCATGATTGCAGCCGGCCACGAAGCCAATATGATTACCCGGCTAATTTTAGGAGATACAGAAATCTGAGGAGGATTTATTCATGGCAAACGAAAAAGATGAGTTAATGATTGGCGGACACGCCTTCACATCTCGATTTATTTTAGGTTCAGGAAAATATTCATACGATTTGATTGATTCAGCCATCAATAATGCCAAGGCCCAAATCATCACCATGGCCCTGCGCCGCAACAAGACCGGCAAGGAAAACATCTTAAACTACATTCCTGAAGGGATCACCATTTTGCCTAACACGTCAGGCTCGACCAACGCTGAAGAAGCCATTCGGACAGCGCGAATTGCCCGCGAACTAAGCGGCAGCAATTTCATCAAATTGGAAGTCGTTCCCGATAAGAAATACTTGATGCCGGACAACTACGAAACCCTCAAGGCAACCGAAGTTTTGGCCAATGAAGGCTTCATCGTCATGCCTTACATGCTGCCGGACTTGAATGTCGCTCACCAATTGGTCGATGCCGGAGCTGCCACCGTCATGCCTTTGGGCGCACCAATCGGTACCAACAAAGGATTGTCCACCAAAGACTTGATCCAAATTTTGATTGACGAAATTGACCTGCCAATTATCGTTGACGCCGGCATTGGTCGACCAAGTCAAGCTGCCGAAGCCATGGAAATGGGTGCCGCAGCTGTCATGGCCAACACCTCAATGGCGACCGCCGGCAACATTCCGCTAATGGCCGAAGCCTTCAAGCTGGCCGTTGAAGCTGGCCGCAAAGCATATTTGGCAAAACCAGGCCGGGTCATCGAACACGGTGCGGTTGCCTCATCGCCACTTACTGGTGTCAGCGCGGTGAAATAGGGGCGGTCATATGACAACAACCCAATTAACCGAACTCGCACATCGATTAGCAACAATTAACCAATTTAAGACCAATGAAGCCGGTCAAAACCGGCTGGTCTATTCACCAACCTGGGTTGAGGCTCAAAGACAAGTCATTAAATGGGGGCTTGAGCTTGGCTTTCAGGTAAACGTTGATGACTTTGGGACCGCCTATCTGGACATGCCTGGAACCACCGAACCGGAAGCGGTCATTGCGACCGGCTCACACATTGATACCGTTGCGCAAGGCGGTCAATATGACGGCTTGTACGGGGTTCTTGGCGGCCTTCAGGCAATTGAAAATCTGGTAACAGAATTCGGCCGTCCGCAGAAAACGCTTCGACTGATTTCATTCAGCGAAGAAGAGGGCAGCCGCTTTCCGGATACCTTTACCGGCTCGAAGCACTATACCGGCCAACAGGTGGATTTGACGATGAAGGATCCTGCCGGCATTCAATTTGATGATGCTCGACAACAGGCGGTTACCAAATTGATGCTCGCTGGGGTTCACCACCAACTGCCGGATTTACCGGATACCTTTACCGAACTGCACATCGAACAGGGACCGCGATTAATTGACCATGGCCTACAAATTGGCTTGGTCACAGGCATTGTCGGCCAACGCCGTTACACCGTCACCGTTAAGGGAATCGCCAATCACGCCGGCACCACGCCGATGAATGACCGAGCGGATGCCCTGCAGCACGCTGTGGATCTCATCGTCACCCTGCGAGAACAGGCTCGTCGATTGAATCCGGATTTAACTTTCACGGTTGGGGAAATGCACATTTCGCCCAATACGTCTAACGTTATCCCCGGCCTGGTCACGTTTACGGTTGACTGCCGGAATAGTGATGAAGCCGTTTTGGATCAATTTGAACGACTCCTTCAGCAAACCGTTACGGCTCCTGGCAACCCGCAGATTACCAGTTCGGCCGATCGCTGGGCGAAAAGCGACGTGACCCTACTAGATCGCCAGTTGCTCGAGAATAATCAGGCAATTGCCAATCAACTGGGGTTCAAATCCATTCAGCTGGCCTCCGGTGCCGGTCATGACAGTCAAATCATGGCCAAGCACACTCGGACGACAATGATTTTTGTTCCAAGCATCAACGGCATCAGCCATGCACCAGCGGAAAACACCAGCCAAGAAGATTTACTTCGCGGCGTTGAGCTGTTAGCCGCCAGCCTCCACCAACAAGCCTATTAAGTTTGGGGGAACCATTTTGAAACACATTAGTATAACTGCACAAATTGGAATCGGCATGATTGGCGGGGCGCTTCTTGGATTGGCATTTGGTCCAAAAATCGCCGGCATCCAATTACTGGGAAATATTTTCCTTCGCCTGATTCAAATGGCGGTCGTCCTGCTCATTTTCGGGGCGGTCATCGAAGCACTGGGCAGCTTGAAATCCGATCAACTGGGAAGATTGGGTGGCAAAACTGCCATGTGGTTCTTGATCACAACCTTAATTGCAGCAGTCCTCGGCTTAGCCATTGGCTACGCAGTCAATCCGGGCAGCGGCATCAAGCTGGCTTCGGTCAGCACGTCGGCAACGGTCGCCAAGGCAGGAACTAGTTTTAGCCAAACGGTCTTGGACTTCTTTCCGACGAACATTTTTGACGCCCTCGCCAAAGGTAATGTGATTCAGGTGATTATTTTCGCGATTCTGTTTGGGATTGTTTTGAACCGTGCCAATACTGACGGCAAATTCAATCAAGTATTGAGTTTCGTCAAACAGATGAACCAGCTAACTGTCAAGCTGGTCATGCTGGTGATGAAGCTCGCTCCAATCGGAATTGCCGCCTTGATGGCCTGGGTCACCGCTACCAGCGGGATTAAAGTCATCCTGCCCCTGCTCAAGTTCCTAACCGCATTTGGGCTGGGCTCGATCGCTTTCTTGATTGTCCTGTTCAGCTTCATCAGCTGGTACGCCAAAGTACCGCTGAGAGGATTGGTCCGCGGCTTTTCAAGAATTATTTTAGTTGCGTTTACAACGACTTCTTCAGCAATTTCACTTCCAATTGAAATGGAAGATGCTGAAAACCGGTTGGGGGTCGAAAAATCGATCAGCCAACTGGTATTACCGCTGGGAATGGCGTTGAACAGCAATGGTTTGGCAATGTATTTGTCGCTGTCATGCTTGACGCTCACCCAACTCTACGGAATGTCCGTTTCACCAATGTCGATGGTTAAAATTGTCCTGCTGTCAGTGATCGCCTGCCTGGGAACGGTTGTCGTTCCCGGCGGCGGCCTGGTTGCATTGACAATCGTTGTCCCAACTTTGGGGCTGCCATTGCAAAGCATTGCCATTTTAGCCGGCATTGACTGGTTCTCAGGAATGTTTCGAACGGTCCTCAACGTGGTTGGAGATACGACAACCGCGATTGCAGTGGCCTCTGACGAAAAATTGCTCAACCGGGATCTTTACAAACTACATGTCGACAAAATGGCACCAAAAAACAACTGTGTGATCACTTCTTCGATTTAAGTACCATAGATTCATGCAGGAAAACCTGCAACACTTTTCTACCACAAAAAAAGACCAGCACCTGAGATTACTAGACGTCTCAGCGTGCTGGTCTTTTGTGAAATGCGTTACCCGACGTCCATCAGTCCCAGCCTACTCGACCAGGTAATGAACGCCCGCTGTTTTATTCGTGGTGACTAATGCCACCTAATCGTTCAATCGTTTCTTGCTTGAGGTAGTAAGGGGTAATCCCGTCATCAATGGCCTTGGTTAACAACCCCTGGGCTTCCTTTTGTGCAAGAATCGTCGGTACCTTCAAAGACATGACTGATTTGTTGATAACCATTTGATGGACATCAACGTCAGTCTTATATTGCAATTTCTTGGAACTTTGCTTTTTCTTTGATTTTTCGGTCTTTCCTTTAGCCATGAAAATCCCTCCCCACTACTCTGTATAGCTCAATAATAGCAAATTCACAATTGAATGTATATTCAAAAGCCTAGTCGCGATCAGGAACTTTTTCAAACTTTGCCTGGTACCATTGATCCCAAGAACCTGCCTTCAGGCTCCCGTTCTCATCATACTCTGGGTTGATCACTGAAATCACGTGTTTAAGGTCGTTTCCGCGTTGTTCCAATAAATCTTTTCTCATCTGTTCTGGCGTGAAGGACTTGTTTTCGAAAATGTAATGGTTAATGTCAGCCAAGTAATAGTCAATCTTGTACTCAGCCAAAATTTCCAAATCATTTTTCTTGAACCATCGAAGGTAAAAATCGATAAAGTCTTCCACTGCTTGATTGGTTGCTGTCTCATCTAACTTATCGAAAGATACTACATCTGCCACAGTGCCACCTCCTCTTGTATTTCCATTATGCCACAAATCCTGTATTGGCGTCTAATTTAGTAGTATTATTAAATTGAATCCAATATAAACAAAGGATGCGGATAAAATGTCAGAACGAAAAGTTTACACAGATTATTTTTTTGACGAACCAGCTTACAATACCCATGACGGCGGCTTTGTTCCCCTTGAGGAACCTAAGACACCGCAACAGCCGCTGAAGATTCCGGAATTGCTCAAGCCGGATAAAGAGACCGATACTGACATGTACTACACGGTCATCGCCCAAACCGGTGAAGCACAGCTGATGCCTGGTAAGAAGACCAAGACATGGGGCTATAATACTGATTTACTTGGTAAAACCATTTTGTTCAAAAAGGGCAAAATGATTCATATTACTTTAAAAAATGAATTACCTGAACTCACGACTTTCCATTGGCACGGTTTAAATGTTCCCGGTCCCATTACGGATGGTGGCTGCCACGCACCGGTTTATCCAGGTGAAAGCACCCAAATTGATTTTAAATGCGACCAAGTTGCGGCAACCTTGTGGCTTCACGCTCACCCATGCCCAGCAACGGCCGAACATGTTTGGAAGGGATTAGCTACGGCTGTCGTTGTCAAAGATGACGTTGAGGCCGCACTACCATTTCCAAGAAATTATGGGGTTGACGACATTCCCGTCATTTTGCAGGATCGCCGCTTCCACGAAGACAATCAGTGGGATTACATGGCCGACTATGACCCTGACGGCGTCCAGGGGCCGACTGCGATGATCAATGGGACCATTAATCCATACTTTGATGTAACGACCCAGCGGCTCAGATTACGCTTCCTGGATGGTGCTAACCGCCGTGAATGGCGGCTACATTTTAGTGATAATTTGAAATTTACCCAAATCGCTTCAGACGGTGGTATTCTCCCTGAACCAGTTGATTTTACCCATCTGATGCTCACTTGTGCTGAGCGGGCAGAAGTCATCGTCGACTTTGGCCAATACAAGCCCGGCGATGAGGTCACCTTGTTCTGTGACGACGTGCCAATCATGCGCTTTAGAATCCATGAATTTGCGCCGGACAACACCACCTTGCCTGATCATCTGGTGGACATTCCTGATCCCGATGTCACCCCAGGTGCACCAGTCCACAAGGTTGTTATGTCTGGAATGGATGAAGAAGTCATGATGAACGGGAAGAAATTTGATATGCAGCGGATCGACGACAAACAAAAGCTCGGCAACGTTGAATATTGGGACATCAGCAACACCAACGATATGAGTAACGGGATGGTCCACCCCTACCACATGCACGGGACACAGTTCAGGGTGGTTTCCAGAAACGGCCATGCGCCTTATCCAAATGAAAATGGATTGAAAGATACGGTCGGCGTCAACCCTGGCGAAACCGTTCGGCTGAAAGTTTGGTTCAATCATCTAGGCGTCTTCATGAACCATTGCCACATTATCGAGCATGAAGATGGTGGTATGATGGCGCAATTTGAGGTTTATGATCCGGATCATCCAAAGCAATACAAGCTCATGGATATGGATACTTTGATGAATGCCTTTGCTAAAGAGCGGGGCGTCAAGGTTGAAGATCTGAATATTCCTGGAATGGATATGTAAGCCTAATTGTTGCGCATAATTGGTTGACGTGATATTATAAATTGTGGAATGAAAAATGAATAAAGCTGTTAGGTGAGGCTCCTATGTGGAAAATGCTACTGCTCAGAAACGTCGAAAAACGCCAATGAGTCAGCTGTCCAAGTCAAAGTAAGGCTTGGACTAACGTAGCTGTTAATTTTTAACTACATCACATAGTGCTAAAGCTCAACGACTGGCGAGAAGTATTTTTGATGTGTCCAGTCGTTGAACGGCTGGACACTTTTCATTACCAAATAAAACTTTGAAGAGGTGAGAGTTATGACAGCAGAATTTATAGACCCAGGAGCGACGAAGCATCAGTCTACCAAGGGAAGCCCGGTTGTGATAACTCTCTCACGACTTAATCGTTAACGAGAAATTGTTGTAACCGATCTTCCCGAATTGAATAATTGTTTGACGACTCTAAACGTTTTGTTTCTTGCTTACTAGCTTTACAGCTAAACGCATCACAAGAAATTTCCCGACTTCGTTTGTTTAGATGAGTCAACTTTTGGGAATTCGGTTAATGCAATTTCTCGGTGGTCTCGAACACGTTGGTACTGGCGTACTTGTGTCCGGTCGACTACTCATAGTCGAAAAACGCTTCACCTTTTAGGAAACTAATTGGGGAGAAATCAATTAATCGTGTTAAATTGCCACACATAAAGCGATAATAATAGTAATTATGAGGACCATACCTCCAAGAATCCGGTGGAAACTGATTCTTGAAAGATGACTGCTATCTTATCGACCAATAACATTATAAAGCCGTCAACGTAAATTCGTTGACGGCTTTTAATTTGTCGTTACTTTACAAAAAGGCCGGAGCAAAACATTCAGTTTTGTCCCGGCCATTATCTTAGCAACCTATCCAGCTTCTTCGACAGGTTTTTTCTTTTTAAATGATGCAATATATTTCTTGGATTTCTCTTCGTCAAACTCTTTTTCAGATTTACCAATGACAACCGTAGCGAGTGAGTTCCCCACCACGTTCACGGCAGTCCGACCCATGTCGACAATTCGGTCAATTCCGGCAATAAAAGTGAGTCCGGTAACTGGTACCCCGATGGTCGAAATAGTTGCCAGCAAAACCACAAATGAGGCCCCTGGAACGCCGGCCATTCCTTTAGAAGTAATCATCAGCACCACCAGCAAAGTGATCTGTTGGCCGATCGAGAGGTTAATATGATAAGCCTGAGCGAGGAACAAGGCAGCAATCGATTGATAGATTGCCGACCCATCCAGGTTAAAAGTATAGCCTGTGGGAATGACAAACGAGACGATTCCTTGACTACTCCCAAATTTGTCCATTTTCTCAATCATCTTAGGCAAAACGGCTTCAGAACTAGCCGTTGAAAATGCCAAAACAATTTCATCCTTAATGACCAGCAAGAGATCAAAAATACTAAAGCCAAAGATCTTGGCAACAATTCCCATAATGATGAGAATGAAGGCTACCATCGTGGCGTAGGCAATCGCCACAAAGTAGCCAAGTGGGATTAATGCACCAATCCCCATTTCAGCCAAGGCAACTCCAATCAAAGCACAGACTCCAATGGGTGCGGCATGCATGACCCAGTTAGTCACTTTAAACATGACTTCGGCAACTGCATTCAAACCGTCAATTAGAATCTGTCCCTTTTCACCAATGGCGGCAATTCCTAAACCAAAGAAAACTGAGAAGAAAATGACTGGCATCATATCCCCATTTGCTAGGGACTTGAAGATGTTGGTGGGAATAATTCCCAGCAGTGTCCCCCAGATACCTGTATGCTGAGCAGTCTTGGCGGTCGCCATATATTGGCTGATATCAGATCCGTGCAGCGAGTGAATATCAATCAGTGTCCCAGGATGAAGGACGTTTGCGACAACCATTCCAAGGGCGATGGCGATGGTCGTCATCAACTCAAAATAGATAATCGTCTTGAGACCAACTCGGCCGAGCTTCTTAATATCTCCCATACTAGCAATTCCAACTGTTAAACATGAAACGACAATCGGTAAAACAATCATTTGAATCAAGTTGATAAACATGGTTCCAATATTCTGCATGGCCGTTATCGCGGTATTGTTTTTGTAGAAGATCACACCAAAAAAGACACCAAGTAATAGACCAATAAGAATCTGCCAGCCGAGGCTCAGCCGGTAAGCTCTGTATCGTTTCATAATTTCACCCATTTTCCCAAAAATATGTACTATTTCAATATAAAACAAAAGCCTTCAATAGTAAATACCATTGAAGACTTTCTAAATTGCGTGGCAACGTCCTACCCTCGCAGGGGGCGATCCCCCAACTACTCTTGGCGTGCAGAAGCTTAACTTCTGTGTTCGGCATGGGAACAGGTGTATCCTTCTGGCTATCGCCACCACACTATTTT
>Ga0214927_100024_pt1 | contig 181173 bp, 177 predicted proteins | sample Stichaenrichm16X_FD_168612 | JGI IMG/M metagenome (GOLD analysis project Ga0214927, IMG submission 168612) | Xylose enriched microbial communities from anaerobic bioreactor in Madison, Wisconsin, United States - 16X | ecosystem: Engineered > Bioreactor > Anaerobic > Unclassified | place: USA... | reverse complement strand
CTGGTGGCCGCCATGAGCATAAAGGTGACCATGATCTGGTACATAATCGCCTTCGTAGGGTCGACACCAGCAAAGATCAGACCAGACATCATACCAGGGAGGCTGACAATCCCCACAGTTTTTGCCGAATCAATCGTGGGACTCATCCCAGTCCGAATTGCTTCTCGTACGACCGTAATGGCGGTTTGGTAACGCGTCGCTCCCAAAGCCAACCTTTCCAACAACCCTTGGCGCTGATCATGGAACTGGCTGTTCAAGCTTCGGTAGGCCAAACCAATCGCAACCATCGCATTGCTGGCAATCATACCGGAAACCGGCACGATTTGACTGGGAACAAAGGCAATCGCTTTAGCCAAAACCAGCAAGCCAATTGTAACCCCCGTGGCAACAGCAATGGCAAGCAGACTGATCACAAAAGCATGGGGAATGCCTTTGGCACGGCCTCTTGCATTCCAAGCCGCGTTGAAGACAATGATCGCTACCATGAGAAGTGTCAGCCAAGCTCGGTTAACTGAGATGATATAGGTCAGGACGTAACCGACAATTGTCAGTTGAATAACGGCACGGATGACGCCGGTTACCAAGTCTTTTTCAAGACCAATTTTTTCTTTGAGGCTGATAAAAAATGCGACCGCCACTAAGGCAACTGCAAAAAATAAAGCGGTCGGGGTAACAATCAGGTGATTCATGCTGTCACCTCCATTCTGCCGTCAACAATGGTGATAAGCCGATCGGCTGCCGCCAATTCAGACTCATCGTGCGTGACCGTGATAATCGTGACGCCTTGTTTGGTGAAGTTAGCCATCACTTGATGGACAGTGTCTTTTGTTGCTGCATCCAGCCCAGTTGTAATTTCATCTAATAACAGCACTTTTGGCGTGAAGATGAGATTGCGAATCAACGCGACACGCTGCTTTTCACCACCAGAAAGTTCCGTAATGTTCTTTGTCAGCATATCGGCAGGGAGATTCACATCTGCCAAAGCTTTTATCATCCGATCGTGATTGACCGGCTTTTGGCGAATTTGGAAAGGAAAGGCCAGATTGTCTTCAACGGTCTCACCAAAAAGACTGGGTTGCTGATAACAATAAGATACCATGCGACGGTACGCCGTCGTTTCATATTCTTGTTGTGGCTGACCCGAAAATATAATTTGGCCTTCTGTGGGTGTGAGCAAGGTGGCTAATAATAACAGTAAGGTGCTCTTACCTGACCCGGAAGGACCGGTAATGGTCACAAATTCTCCCGGTGCCACCTTAAAAGAAATATTAGCCAATAGCGTTCGTTGTGAGACTGTTAAACCAACGTTTTGTATGTTAAAAATTGCCTCTACCATTTTTGATTCCCCCATTTTTTTCTATTATTGATTGTAGAGGATTGCAAATACAATGTCACTGATAATGATTATTAATTTATAATCATACTAAATTAGCTTGTGAGTCGGGCGTGACAGTCGAGTGCTCGCCGCCATGACCTAAGTTGAACGCTAAGAAAAAGTGCCCCAAATATCATCGTAAAATGGTATCTGGGGCACCTTGATTTGGACATTATTATTTATTCTTTCGCACCAGCTAATTCAAACAGCTGAGCCATTTTGGCGGACCCATCAGCGTGGAAGCTGAAGGCAACTTCACTGTAAGTTGCCCAATTGTTTAACTCGGTGTCTCGGTGTTCGGCATCGCAGGTCAGCAGTTCATGGCTGGCTGTTTGGGCAGTCTTTTTATACGATACATAACCATTGGAGTTGTACACCAGAATTGCGCCTTGGCCGGAATTGTAAGTCGTGATGCCATATGGTGTGAAATAAGTCGGCAAAACGGCCATACACTCTGCGTAGCCACTCCCCGAGGCATTATAGGACTGGCCATTTGGACGAACGTGACTTAGCTTGGTCCACAGTTCTTTGGAACGAACGATAGTTTTAGCTTTCAGTGAAGATCGATGCTTAAAAGCCTTGAGTCCTTTCGTCAATCGATAAGCATTAATTTGTTTCATGTACTGTGTGTCAACCTTGCGAGCCAATGTTGATTCCTTTATGTACTTCACGGTTAGCGAGCTTGGCATGCTGGCATAGGTGTAATTCTGCTGAATCTTGTGGGGTAAATAGCCCTTGATTGTTTTGACATAGCCGGACTTAGTGGCCGGATAACCGCTGGTCGTATACGTGTAGGTGGTACCAAACGCATTAATACCATTTGAAATGCGGGTATACGTAATGGGCGCCCGTAATGTTTGCCCCGATGTTGAAACGTAATTAACCGTCATAGTTTTGGCGGCTTTAGCGTTGCCGCCAAATACGGCAGCCGAAACCAGTCCCAACGTCAAAGCGATGATTGATAACAATTGACTGCTTGATTTCATCTATATCCCCCCAATACGGATCGAAATTATTAAGAATTTCTTAAGTGTTTGCAAATTCATTATAGCAAATTATGCCGGAGGGCGTTCAAGAAAAAATGAATTATTTCGTGATTCTTCGAGTCCGGATGAAATTAATGATTCGGGCACTCGTGGTAACCGTTGTCCGCAGCGCAATCCCGATGATCACCACAATGAGGAAGTACTGCGGTGCAAAGTAAGAAATCAGCAGGTATAGCAGACTAAATCCGAGCATGATCTGAGCCGATCTGTATTCTTCGCGGTCATGAGCCGACATTTTGATCCCATCTGCTTCACCGATTTCAATCACTTCGTGGAACATGATTGCCTGGGTCAGGTTCACCAAGATAATGATGACTGAATAAGCCATTGTTGGCAGCTGGTGGCCAAAATCGTCATTTAACCAAGAGGTCGCAAACGGCGTCAAACTGATGAAACAGAGGTAATAAATGTTGGTGATTGTAATTAAAGACGTTGTATGCTCGATGCGACTAAATAGTTCCTGGTGATAAACCCAATACTGAGAAACAATCCCAAAACTAACAAAATAAATCACCAAATGTTTGATCAGATCCAGCATTGGTCCTTGCGCTGTACTGATTGGCGTTTTGATGTCCAAGACCATAATGGTTAGAACCACAGCGAATATCCCGTCCGAAATACCAATTAAGCGTGATTTTGAATAGTGAAACACCCCGATCATCCCCCTAGATTAGTGTATGAGCTCATTTTACAGCTCTTTGGTCGGAGAGGGTAGTTCGGTTATGAAATAAATGGCCGGTTATTGTTCTTTTAATTTGCAGGCATATTCAATTATTGATCTGCAATGTCATTAACATACTGTTATCAATATCAAATCAAAATAGTTATGTTTTTGAGGATAGTGTGATAATATTATTTTGTAAATCAAACGGGAATGGAATTCATATAGGAGTGATACTTATGCGTGTTTTAGGAAAGCGTTCATTTATTACACGGTTTCAACAGGTGTGTATGGCCGTGGTAGCATTCTTCGCAGTTTTAACAGGCCTTGGATTTTCAACAACGTCCACGGCCAGTGCTGCAACACCTTCAAAGGATATTTTGCGACCGACACTTGCGATAACTGGTGATGACGTTAATGGGAAGCAGCAGACGATTGCTTCAATCCAAAGTGTTGCTGATCCAACAACTACTCATGCCTTGCTGAATGTCGATAAATATTCAAACATATATGCTCGGTATTCAGTTACAAATGACTTAGGGTATTCATTGCCAGTTTGGAATTTTGTCCATCTTCCGTGGTTGTTTGATCACACCGCAAATAACCCAAAATCCTTAGTTTTTGACCCAAGCCGAGGAAACCCGGAAATGAAGTCAATTGGGTTTGCCAGCGATCTCAAAGAACCAATGATGGAATCATGGTCATATTCTCAAGACAGCAGATATGTTTTACAATATACACCATCAGAAGACTTAACAAGTATTTTTTATGGTGGAATGACTGACACAAGTAGTGTTTGGCCAATTCAGATGGCTGCAAATGCAAGAGTTGAGATGACAGTTCCATTGAAACTGGCACCGGATTTTGACTTTAATCCATCACGTGTCGCTCGATTTAGAAGTGAAATGCAATTCTATACGGACAATACCAGCGTGGATAAGGTGGTAAAAAATGAAATTACACTCCAAATTACCCGAACCCTTGACGTTGCCGACTTCGAATCCGACACCTACGCAACGTTAACCAACGCTGATAAATTCAAAGGGATCAATCATACGTTTGATGCCGATGGGAAGGAACAGCCGGACAAGACCAAAGCCGACGCCAAGATCACCCCAACTGATCAAAAAGGCGTTTACGATGTTGCCTACACTTACGATGGGGTTACCAAGAAAGTGAAGGCCACTGTCAAAGATCAATCAACCATCGAGGCTGGCGACTTTACCATCGCTCATGGCAGCAACTGGGACACTCAGAAGTTTAATGGAATTAAGAGTTTGACTGACGCTAACGGCAATAAGGTTAAATCGCCAGGTAACGTGAAGATTACCAATATCAAAGACGCAGCCGGCAAGGATGTCGACAAGGTGGACACCAACGCCGCAGAGAAAACCTATACCATCACTTACACCAATGGTGGCGCTTCTCAAAGTGTCAAAGTAACCATTGGCAAACGGGCCAGTGTGGTGACACCACCTGCCAGAAATACAGGTTCGACAAGCAGCACAGTGAAGGTTCCGGGACGACCAGTTACGGATAACTCCAAAGCTAGCGGTGGCAATACTGCTGGCAATACCCAGACATCAACCAACCAGCAGCCTGCCAACAATTCGCAACCAGAAATTCAGTCTTCCCCAGGGGTCGCTAAGAAAGGCGCTGCCGTGTACGCCAAGAAGACAATTTATCTGTACAAGGGCGTTAATTTCAAGAAAGCGGACCGACTGGTTAAATATCACAAAGCACAACGCGTTGATCGACCGATGTTTGTGGTTACAGGATATGATCGCTCAAGCAAAGGCGCCTTAAGATATAAGGTTCGGGATGTGAACCATACCAAGAAATCTGATGGGAAGATCGGCTACATTACGGCTAACACTAAGTACGTTGTCAATGTTTACTACCAGACCATGCCAAAGAAAAATCAGCTCACAGTGATCTCCAAGAAAGGCGTTCATGCCTATAAGAACGTCAACCTGACTGGGAAGACAAAGACTTATAAGAACGGTACGCATCTTCGGGTCAAGAAGATTGTCAAATATCATTTAACGACTCGTTATCAACTTACCAATGGCGATTACATCACCGCCAACAAGAAGTTAATTATTCAAGGAAATCACTAAATTATTTTCCAGAAAAAGTCCTGGCATCCGCTGCTCAGGACTTTTTTGATGGGTAAAATTCTCATTACAACCGATTTGCACACAATTGTAAGCGCTTTGTACTTAAGTGATCGACTTCCCCTTACATAATAGTTATGTAATAACATATTAAACAAATTAGTACTAAAAGCAGGAACAAAGTGGTACTATGTGGGTGGAGTGGGGAAAGTATGAATATCAAATTATGAGGGAGTGTTTATGATGGATAGTCGAATTAGCAACTCATCAAATTTGAAGTTTCGAACAAAACACAGACGGATATGGAAGATCCTAACCGGGATGGTTACCACAATCGCAGTCGCGTGCGGATTGGGATTTATGCACGCTTCTGCCGATGATGTGACCAACGTTATCCAGCGGACCGATGAATTCAATATTAGTAAAGTGAATCCACTGCAATACACATACGTCCATGAGAGTCTCAGTCACTTGGGAGGGTGGCAGGGGGCAGCTTATGCCGCCGCAATTCCTAACGATGCCAAGGGAACTGATCCGAAGACCGGCAACTCGTACGTTAGTGAATGGATGCCGGATCCTGGACTTGAGTATTTCATTTGGCAGGCAGCCTTTGCCGACAAGTACAAAACGGCGGAAAGTTTTTTTGCCAACTTTTCAAAAAATGATTTGAAGGATCTTGAGTCACTTTATAGCGAAATGGGCCCACAAAATGCCGGGACCGACTCAAATCCAAAACCATCCCAGTATTATATGGCTTTAATGGGAATGAATTCTCTTGAGGGACTGCAATATGCAACGAAACTCAAACAGATTAATTTGGATCCCAACGTCTCTGTCAGTGCGGTAACTTATGGAACAGCGACTAAAAATGGTAATTTATGGGATATCAGCGCGCTAAAAAATTTGAATCAATTACAGTCAGTGATGATCCAAATGTTTTCGATTAATGATATTTCAGCGCTGGCCAACAAGCCTAATTTGACCAATCTTTCGTTGAATTACAATCAAATTGCCGATTTGTCACCTCTGGCAACTAACAAAGGTAACAAGGGGCTGAATTTGAAGACCGGATTCAATCACCAACACATTCTTTTGGAACCGGTCACTTTGCGGGGCAGTGCCGCTACGGCTGCTCAAACGTCGTTTACGACTCCGTCCTTTATCATCAAGGATTTGGAATCCGCCAATTTACCGGTGAAGGCGTTTGACATCAAAAGTGAAAAATCTGATTATCCCAGTTTGTACCCAAGCACCTCTGATGGCGGCAACATCAATCCCACCACTTTGACGTGGACAAACTTCTTACCAGACAAAACTAACTTGTATGGTTCGTTGTCCAGTCACTGGACCGATCCCAACTCTGATTTTGAAGGCTGGATCATGGTGCCTTATCAGTTTAACCAAACGGTCGGCAATGTCTTTGTGAACTATCAGCTGCTGCAGTCCAATGGGAATCAACTGCAGTTGGCACCGACCAGCACAATGGCGGGAAATGTTGGGGATGCCTATAATATTGGCAATAATCCAAACACGGCTTACACCCTTAATAAATTAATGGGAGAAGACAAGCGGGTGGCAATTGGCGTGTTTGATGGGACCGGCTTATATGCCGATTTCAAAGCCAATAACGGCAAAGCCAACGCGGTTGGCCAGTCCGGAACGTACACCGATCTTCCTCAGACTCGGACGATTGTGTTTGCATCGGATTCATCAACCGTCACAATCAACTACGAAGATCAAGACGGCAACAAGCTCCAAGATTCAACGGCGGTTACAGGAAAAACCAATACTGTTTTTACCTTACCGACAATTCCTTCAACAATCACCAAAGATGATCAGGTATACACTTTGAAGGGGCTCAAGGAAGGTCAAACAGTGCCAGCGAAATTTGATTTTATGGACATGTCACTGACCTACGTGTATGAAGTCAAGCCAACCGAAAGCAAACCAGTCACCGTTCGATATGTTGACAAGGACAATATGCCTCATGAGATTGGGCCGCAAAAGGTTTTGACTGGCAAACGGGATGACACCTTTAATGTGAACAGTGATGATTACAAGTTGACCATTCCGGGCTACACATTCGCAGGTATTTTAGGTGATGCGACAGGAAAATTTGGTGACAATGCGCAAACGATTTACATGCAGTACACCAAGAATCCTGCCCAGCCAAAATCAGTGACCATTCGGTACGTCGATATTGACAACATGCCTCACGAGATTGGCCCTGAAAAAGTGATTACCGGAAAAATCGGTGACAACTACAACACCACTGAAGCCCAGTACAAACTTGCAATCGATGGGTATACCTTTGTGGATATCCAAGGAAATGCGACGGGTCAAATCAGTGAACAGGGGCAGACGGTCTACTATCGTTATAAACGGGATCAAGCGAAAAATGAGGCTAAACCGATTATAATCCGTTACGTTGACGCAGATAACATGCCTCATGAAATTGCGCCAACCAGAACCGTAGCCGGCATCATTGGTGACAAATATGATGTCCGTGACAATATGTACAAACTCAGCATTAACGGATATACCTTTAAAGATATTCAAGGGGATGCTACCGGAACCTTTGACACCACTGGACACACGGTCTATTATCGTTACACCAAAGATAAAGCCACCCCAGTGACGCCGCCGGTTAACCCACCAGTAACGCCGGTAACCCCAACGCCGACACCACAGCCGACGCCACAACCAACTCCTCAGCCGAAGTCAGAACCGACTTCACAGGAGACGGTGACGGCACCAAATGAAGCCGGCAAGATTGCCAAGAAAGGTGAAGCGGTCTATTCACTGAAGAAGATTTACCTGTATCGGCACGCTGATTTCAAGAAGGGCGAACGACTTGCCAGCTATGCCAAAAAGCCGCGGGTAAATCGGCCGATGTTTGTCGTGAGTGATTATGCCAAATCAAAGAATGGCGCTCTGCGGTATGTGGTGAAAGATGTGAATCACCACGCCAAATCAGATGGAATGAAGGGGTATATCACCGCTCGGTATGCTTACGTCCGCCCAGTATATTACCACAGCAAGCACCAAGTTCTGACAATCATTAACCCAACCGGCGTCAATGAATATACCAACCGAAATTTGACTGGTAAGATTAAGAATTTCAAGCAGGGCACTCAACTCAAAGTGAAGGGATTTGTCAAACATAACCTGACTACCCGATACCTGCTGAGTAATGGACACTATATTACCGGTAACCGGAAGCTGGTATTTGCCAGCAAGTTGGTTCAACCAACCAAGATTAAGGTTAAACGGTCGATTTACTTGTACAACAACGTGAACTTGAATAAACGATTGAAGCACATCAAGGCAGGAACTGTTTTGAAAGTGAAGAAGTGGGATTACTCTCATCAGTATTCAACAACGACCTTTGGTGCTAAACGATATCTTGTCAGTGGTGGATATGTCACCGCTAATGGGCATTTTGTGAAAGTTGTGAAGTAAGGCCATATTAAAAGCTTCGGTGTCAGTAGCTGGCATCGAAGCTTTTTGATTTGGACGGAGTCGTTATTTTACAAATTCATTGATCTAATCACGATTTTAAAACTGGAACTTCCAGCGTTGAATCGTTTAAGTTCAATGTGTAAGTGATGGCTTGATTACCGTGGACAGTGTAGACCAGGTCACTGGCATAGATTACCAACCCCAATTGATGACCTTTGAGTAAGTGCCAAAAGGTTGGCTGGAAGGCAAACCGTAATTCATAGTTCGTACGCGGCTGCACATCATCGACTCGATAAGAATTTTGGCGGTTCTGCATGTTGATGTGAGCTTCGGTGATTCGTTTAAAGTCGGTTGGGTCTGTCTGAGGAAGAAATTCTTTTAAATCATCCTTTCGCCAATGGTAACCTTGCAAAATCTTTTGGGAAACCAGCGTTTGAGGGACTTCAGTTAATCGTTGCGCCTCACCGTAGTCGACAAGGGCAACGCTGATTTGGCCGACAATGGAACTGGTTTGGGCAACTAAAGAGATCCTCGGTTGGCCATCAATTGTGAGATCGTGTGTCAGTGGGTCGGACAAGAGCCGAATGCAGTGGTTGTCCATGGCGGTGCCTTGGCGTGAATATAAATCATTGCGCCAGTCATTAAGGTGCTGGGTGTAATGCTCGAAAACCTGTTTTGGCAGCTGATCTGAGAAACTGAGATTACCATTGATGTTATTCAAACTGGCGAGCGAGAAAGTGCGCTTAGTTGATTCAGATCCGCCCCAGTCAGGATAGTCATGCCACGTTTCTGCGTGGGCGTTGTCCTGAACGATTACATCTGGCATCACGTCGTCGACCCGATTTTGAATCCCAAATAGTTTGTTGGACAGCCACAGGTTTACCAAATCGGTGTAATCAAAGGAGCGAAAATTGTTGAGATACTCGTGCTGGCCTTGGTGAAGGATCAATTTTTGCGTGATATCCCGGGTCTTTAACTTATTCCGGGAATTCCAGACTTGTCCGGTCTTGACGTTCCAATCATTCAAACCGTGAACCAGTAGCATATCCGCCTTGGTATGATTATATTTGGTAATGTTTCGGGCGTCCCAAAACTGGTTGAAGCTGCCGGTATCGTGTTCTTGGTCGTGGGTCATTTGTTTTAAATGTTTCAGCCAGGCGTCCTTGATTTGAGCATAATCTCCAGCAGTTCGTTGGCGGCTGAAAGTCCATTCAGCCAACACATCGGCATCATCACCATCAGGGGCAACCACCAGGCCGTTTTCCCGATAATAAGGGTAGTAATCGGATAAGCCGGCCTCCACGATGCTGATTTTTAACCCGTCAACGCCAGTAAACGCGGCTGCGGTGGCAAGTGTTCCTAAATAAGAGCGGCCAGTCATCCCAACGTTGCCGCTAGTCCACCAAGCATCAATCGCAATTTGATCGGAGCGGTTGGTAAAGGCAGCGCGCTTGCCGTTGAGCCACTCAATGACCGCCGTTGCGCTAAGGGTCTCAGCCTTGGTGCCGGTGGTTCGGAACCCATCGGAGTCTTTGGTACCGATTCCCGATGAGTAAACAACGGCGAACCCCCGAGCCAGAAAATAATCATTGAGAGAATACGACCAAAATTTGGTAAAGGTTTCGCCGGTTTTAGTCGTTTGGCCGTTAATTTTTCGCGGCTTAGGTGGGGTAACGTTGCTGGGTTGTGCTTCAACATCTTGATAGGTTAGGTGATTTGGTTGTTTTCGCTTGAGCGGACGTTTGTTGTCGAGGGAGAATTTCTCTGACCATTTTTCATTCATGCCTTGGGCGTATGGGTCGGCAGTGAAGATAACCGGCGCTTGGTAGCCCTCGTTAGTTTCAGCAGGCCGGATGATATTGGTTTTTAACAGATCCCGTTTACCGTCGTGGTCCGAGTCAAGGGATGATTCGACGTAGATGACTTCACGGATTAATTTATCAGTATTGAAAACGGCTTGGGCTTTGCCGTTGAAGAATAGTGGTATTTTGAAATCGGAATCGTTGAGAAACTGCTGGTAATACCCTTTGCCAGCTATGTAGTCGATCAGGAGTTGACCGTATTTGTTCCGGGTATTCAACAACCGATACCAAGCGTCGATTAGCTGATCACGGTTCATCGTTGACTGGTTCAGCGGTTTCGGTAGGCCCAGTTGCGTGACGGCCTTGAATGGGTCTTTGAGGGAAAAATCCAATCCGTCTAAGAATCCAAGTAATTGGAGGCCAATATTATAGAACGCTTTAGCGGACCGGGACCAGTTGCCTTGGTGAATGTTGCTGCATCAATCGTTTCTGTTGCCATTAAGTTGTGAATCTTTTCCAGTCGAGTGGTTAGGGAAGCGTGCTGGGAGAAGTATTCCAGCAAAAAATTGCGATAGAGTTCCATCGGATCGCTTATCTTAAGATTGGTCGGATTCAAAAAATGAATTTCTGTCAGTTCATTGATTATTTGTTGATGGTTGGTGGGGACATACCCGAATTGGTTGATTTTCATTAAGTGACCTCCTGAATGTAATTAATGCCATTATACATTTGCGGCTTGGCACTGCAAAATTAATTTAAAAAGCAGCGATTCCGCTTGGTGGTTAAGGAATCGCTGCTTGGTTATTCTCAAGTTGTTGATGAAGCTAATCTGAAATCAAATCGGCTGGTTGGAAATCTTTTAACCTGGGATCCTGTGCTACTCTTCATGCTTTTCTTGGTCGGACTGGTCAGCGTCATGGTCAGTGGGTTTGGAATTTTGACCCGGCTCATATGATTGAGCTTTAGCCTGCAGCTTCTTTTGCTTGACCTCATGCTTGGCATCCCGGCGTTCTGCTCGCCGTTGGGTGCGTTTTTGATGCTCAAGAATTTTATCTTCTTCGTGGGCAGCCCGGCGCTTGGCCTTTGCCTGGCGTTCAATATCTTTGGCTGCCTGTTTGGCAGATTCTTTATCAGCTTCCTGTTGGCGTTCGGTTTCCTTGGCGGCTTGCTTTGAGGCTTTTTCACGGGCTTCACGCTGAATTTCGGCTTCTTTTGCAGCAGCTTCGGCGTCATGCTTGCGTTGATCTTGCTGCTGTTCGGCTTGTCGTGCTGCTTGTTTGACGGCTTCTCGATTGGTATTACGCTGTTCTTTACGAATTTGCTCAGCTGCGTCACGATATTTCTTGGAACCGTCACGGATTTGCTTGGCAAATTCTTCCCACTGTGCTTGGCGCTCTTTTCTGACTTCAACACTGTCAGGATTATTGCTGGGAGCGTGTGGGTTGACCGAATGGCCGGCACTGTCGGTGGCGACCGGGTGATCAAGCCAACCGCTAAACCCATGTTGGGGATGACTCGCGTTTGACGTTGTTCCGTCAGTTCCGGTTGCTGCCTGGTCCTGGACCATTTCTCTAAATTGATTAATGGCGTTCTGCGGCAACTTCAAGTATTCCTGTCGCTGCTCGGTGGTCAATTGCGAAGCATCGTACATTTGTTGACGATCGCGGCTGCTTAGGATCATATAGACGATTGGATAGGGAAGGTAGAACCACAAGACAACCTGCGGGAAAAAATAGGCCAGGACAATCAAGACGGCGTTGAAAATCAAATAGTATTGATTGTGACGCCCATAGATTTTCCGATACAGCTGGCGCATTTTTGATTTGTCAGTGTACTCAAAGTGCATGACTGATCTTGCAAGCAGGCGAAATGATGCTGAAACCAAAAATAACAGGAGACCGTATGCCATGACCGGAATCCGGGTGGTGTTGCTGGCCATCATGTTTGTGGCCAGTGGTGTCAGTGATAGTGGGATTAAGAAGATAAAATCATACAACATGATTCGATAACTCATATCGTCAATATCATTGAACAAGGTGGCATGCTGGTACCACATGTTGGCCACAAAAGCGAAGCTGATAATATAGATGCCAATTTGTTTGCTTAAAAACAAGTAATCATTCAAGTTGTCCCGCAAGACTGGTGTTAGATCCAAAACCATAATTGTCAAAATAATGGCGATCACCGCATCGCTAAAAGCGTCCAGCCGACTCTTCAACTTTTTCATTTGTTTTGCCCCCCAGAATCGATTTAGTAGTATGTATTATGCTTTAAATGTAGCACAGTGGCCGTCAATAAGGTGATAAATTGTTTAAGAAATTTTATCAGTCTCACAAAATAATTGGGTGGCGATATAATAAAACTAATTAAATGATTGTGAAAGAGGTGGCAGTATGTTTCCTTACTTGGGTCTCAAAGCCAGTACCAACCAAGCCCAAATTGATGAACGATTAAAATATCACCCTGAAGTATTTGAATTTTTCACCACCGATCAGGATGTGACGCCAAGTGGCCTGAATCACTTGAAGGCGATGATTGAACACGTGAAGGCCGCTGGGGTCGACAGAATGTCATGCACCACCCGATGAAGATTAACGGCCAACACAATGAAGTGGCAGTTGACCGATTGAGCAATCCGGATGCTTACCACTTTTTAATGCAGAGTTCTGAAAATTTGATTCAGCTGGCCATTCAGACTAACACGCAAGTTTTGATTCACGGGGCCTACAACTCACCGGTTTCAGATATTCTCAGCAACTATCCTTCGATTGATTCCGCCCGCAAGGTGGTGTTCAGCCGATTGGACCATTTTAAATCACTGGGCGGGGACCATGTGATGTTCGAAAATTCCATTTCACCGTTGTTTGATTACGGCGATCCAGAAATTGAAAACCTGATCATTGAGCATCAATACCGGCTGTGCTACGATACCAGTCATGGGTTCATTGTGCTGCACGGCGATAATTCGAAACTCAAAGCCAGTATGGCGCATTTGCGAGATCAGGTTGTCCATTATCATTTTGTGGATTCAATGGGCCAGTTCCACGACAGCTTGGAACTGGGAAAGGGCGCGATCGATTGGCAGCCTTTAAAATCGGTCGTCAATCCGGACGCCACCGATATTTTTGAAATCAATCTCAAAGACCAAATGAACAGTCAAGAAATGCGTGCCAGCTATCAGTACCTAAAAGCCTCTTGGCAAACATCCGGTTGATTTTGTTGTAAGATGGAAGTAGTTGGTTTGGGGGAGTTACATAGTGAAATTTAAAAATGTCTTTGCATTTATCATTGTTTCAGTATTCATCGTCATGGCCTTGGCCGCTGCTCAACATTCATTTGCAGTTCGGAAGGCAGCAACGCCAAGTGATAGTCAGACCACCACTCAAAGTGTGTATTGGAAAGCGCCGTCTGAAGACAAAGCTTATCCAGAATGGTCCAAAATGAGCAAGCCTTGGATTTATGTGAGTGTTAAACAACAGAAAGTCTTCATCCATGGTAATGGCAAGGTTCAATACATTATGAACTGTTCGACTGGCATCCCCAGCAGCCCAACGCCACGGGGAACGTTCCATATCCAAAAGGAACGCGGCTATTCATTTTATAACAAGCGCTCACACGAAGGCGCCCACTACTGGGTTTCCTGGTTGGATCACGGCGTCTACTTATTCCACAGTGTGCCGACCAACGCCCACGGTCAGTACGTGGTTTCAGAAGCTGAGAAGTTAGGCACTCCCGCATCCCATGGTTGCGTTCGGCTATCAATCGCTGATGCTAAATGGATGTATCAAACGGTGCCGTTTGGAACTAAAGTTGTTGTTCACTAATGAAGTCATATCGTCTTTATTCGATGAATGAGGCTGAGACAAAGAGCTAATCTGTTTGCCTCGGCCTCATTTAATTAGTTAAAAAGGCTGGGATTTCCACGCTGACGAAGAATGATCAGACGTTCTAAATAATTGACTGAAAGAAGGTTCTAACATGACATTGCATACCATTTTAACTCCAGAGTGGATTCATGAAGCCAAATTGATTGCCGCCGAGAATCCTCGGCTGGAGGGCTTTGTTCCCAGCGAGGGCGGCCTTCATCCACGAATTCTCTTGTTGGGTGAAGCCCCTGGTGACAAAGAGGTTAAGATTGGCCGCCCATTTATGGGCCCATCCGGCAAAGAACTGGATCGCTGGCTGGCATCGCTGGGGTTAACCCGTGAGGATATCTACATTACCGGAGTTGTCAATTCCCGTCCATTTTCAATTGGGAAAACGGGTCGAAAAAGTGACCGGCGCCCCAATCAGAAGGAAGTTAAGCGCTCGGCTGCGATGTTTGACTGGGAACTATCCCATTTTCCTGATGTCCTCTTGGTGCCAATGGGGAATGCCAGTCTTCAGCGGTTATTAGGTACCAAGGCCAAAATCGGTGATTTACATGGCCAGTTGTTGGAACGCCCAATTCAAAAATATAACCAGCAGACAGATTCCTTTGAACTCTCTAAGGAAAAACATCAAATCTTTCCTTTGTATCATCCATCGTATTCGAAGCGGTTCAAGAATATGAAGCCCGTGGTCGATGCGGATTCGCAAAAGCTCAAACAATTACTCGAACAGCAATCAAACCGTCATTGAACGCCGAATATGGGCTGGATGGTGTTAGTCTATAATCAAATAGTGTTTTGAGGAAGGTGAGGATGATGGCAAAACCGTTAAATGGCGTTGATCTCTATCATTCATTATTTGGCACTGAGATTCACGATCCACGCGTGTTGTTTGAAATGCTGACGGTGAACGTTTTTCAGCCAGGACTAAATTGGCGGGTGGCTGCCAGCAAGATTCCGGTGTTTGATAAAGTCTTCAAGCATTTTGACGTTCACGAAATCGCCAAGTTCGATGAAATGGATCTTGAAGCTTTGGAAGCCGATCCGGAGATGATTCGAAATCCCCGCAAGATTCGGGCGGTCGTTCAGAATGCTCAAGCAACCTTAAAGCTGCAGCCTGAATTTAAAGACTTGGCGGACTATTTGTGGTCGTTCGAGCCAAAAGATGATGTGGTTCGCGGATCATTGCAGCGGGATTCCCATGGCTTGGGAGCTGAGCTGGCCAAGGATATGAAGAAACGGGGCTTCACGTTCGTCGGTCCGACCACGATGGAGTTGCTGCTGATTGGCAGTGGCATTTTGAAACATGAACATGATTAGGAAACCTTCAAGCAGACTAAAAGAGAGCGGATCGCCAAGTAGGCTAGGCAGGCTTTCAGCCGGCCGTCGTTGCACGTTTAAACTAGATACCAGTGGAACTGAAGAAAGGTTGAAACATAACTTACGATTAGTTGTGTCTCAGCCTTTTTTTGCGATCTAATGCTCAGCATCAGGATTAATATAGTTCCACAATCCAGTTTTTGTCTTGGTCACTGTCATCCAAATACTCCGGATGATCGATCAAAGCAGTGTTAATTTTGGCCACTTTACCGGCCCTTGGTGAATGGACTTCCGTGACTGCTTTAGCCCCTTCAAAGGAGAGGATGACGTCACCTTCTGCAACTTCACTGAGGTTCTTTGGGAATGCCGCAAAGGAAATTTCACCAATTTCACCTCGCGCCAGGTCATTTAACCCAATTCGAGTATGTGAATCATCAACCGTTGCCTGCCAGAGATATTTTGAATCATCAATTTTTTGTGCCATATTAATCTTCCTTTCAATTTGTAACGTTAGAGTGACGAGCTTTATTGTTATGGTAGCCTCCGGGTTGACAGATGAAATAATATAATTCATCTATCAATCTGGAGGCTTTTGTTATGCCAAGAAGCAAGTACCGTGCAGAAGAAAAACTGGACTTTATAACTAAGTTTCAACAAGAAGATTTAAGTATCGAAAAATTTATTAGTAAATACTCTGTATCCGTTTCACGGCCCACCTTTAGTCACTGGCTGGATTGTTATACTCGTGACGGTCTTGATGGATTAAAAGAGAGTAAGAAGTGGCAACATTATTCTACCGAGTTAAAGCAACAGGTGGTAATTGATTATCTATCTGGTAAAGGATCCTTTCGTTCAATAGCCAATAAGTATGGATTACGGTCAAAACGTCAGGTGGAGGTATGGGTTTCCAAGTATAATGGGATTGAGAAATTGACAGCAACTCCGTCACGAAAGCCAGGTCCCGATAATGACACGGAAAACCACGTTTGATGAACGCGTCAAAATAACTGAATATGCCCTAGCTCATGATCGTAATTACAATGAAACTGCCGCGAAGTTTCAGGTATCGTACCAGCAAGTGCGATCCTGGGTTCTGAAAGTTGATCAAGGGGGTTTTCCTGCCCTTAAGGACCACCGTGGGCACCATAAGGCGCCGTCAGAGCTGGATGAAGTTGATAAACTAAAGCTTGAGGTCCGCCGACTTAAGGCTGAGCTCAATGATAAGAAGGCAATCGAGGCTTTCGCAAAAAAATTGCTCGCCCTGAAACGGAAACCGTAGAAGGGCGTCAGGCTAACTTCGATGCCTATCAATTAATTAAACCGATTTCAAAAAAATACGGCTGTCGCAAGGCAATTCTTTTAAAGATGATGGGTGTCTCACGACAGGCATATTGGAAATGGTTAAAGCGTTCTGCTAGTGATCGAGAGGCTTTCAATCACATGTTAGAAGAGAAAATTAAGGTTTTAGATAGCGAAAATCGGCATACATTTGGCAGCCGCCAGCTGGCATTTAATCTGAATCTCGATCCAGAAGTGACTGAACATATTGGCCGTCGTCGGGTAACTAGATTGATGCGAAAACTCGGGATTGAGTGTTGTGTCCGAAGGAAGAGACATAATCGAATGAAACAATCAGAGCAGCATATCAAGGATAATGTGCTCAACCAAGAATTCGATCAAGCTAAACAACCAGATCAAGTTTGGCTGTCTGATTTCACTCAACTGGCCTACGGTTCGCATGGTGAATACAGTGTTAAGCTATCAGGCGTTTTAGACGTCTATAGTGGGTACTTGGTTGCCCATCACATTAGTGCGACAGAAACTAAGGAAGCCGCAATCGAAACCTTTGAAAAAGCCTTTAAAGTCGCTGGTAATCCCAGTCCACTAGTGCATACTGACCGGGGATCGGCTTATGTTTCTGGCGACTTCAATGACTTTATGTTTCAGCATAATGTCCGGCGCAGTATGTCGCGCCCTGGGACACCCTATGATAATTCAATGATGGAACGATACTGGAATGAATTTAAAGTGTGCTGGATCAGGACACATCCACGACCAACGACTTACCAGGAATTAGAGAGTTTAATTGAATCAGGTATCAACTATTTCAATTCAGAACGACGTTCGGCAAAAAGAAATGGCCTTACCCCGGAAGAATACCGGAATAAAGCCATTTCTAAACAAGTAACTGCATAGTTAATTTTATATTATTTCAAATGTCAACTTGACAGGCCACAGTGCATATAGAGCTTGAGAATCTGTTCTGTTTTTGAAATGGCATTGTTAAGGTGGCCGTCCGGCCTCATTAGTGTGTCAAGGTCATCGGAACTTAAATACTTGGCAATGGTGGGATCGGCGTAAAACAAGTCCCTTAAAGTGGCGTGTTCACGATCAGCTTGGTCACGCAGTTTCACTAGTAATCGGTGGGCGTTTTCTCTGCCCATGTGCTTGGCGAGGGCCATCATCAATGATCCGGAGTACATTGTGCCATCGTCAGCGGATAAGTTCTGTCGCATGCGCTGGGCATTAAATTGGCCAAATTTAAGAATATTAATGGCGTAGTTCAACTGGCCGGAAAGGTACATTGTCATTTCAGGGAGGGCAACATATAAATCACGCCACACGGTGGTGTCCTTCTCACCATCAACTGACATTGTGTCGTACATCAGACCCATCTCGTTTCGAATGACCGTTGCCAAATTGACGACCGCTTCGACCATATATGGGTTTCGCACGGTGGGCACAACAGTTGATCCTTGGCGGCCGGGCGCATAGGTTTCCTGAAATTCACCAACAATTGTCTGACTCATATAGAGTAAATTCTTGCCTAATCGGCCCAGTGCCTGGGCAATCATCGTTTCGACATGGCAGTATTCAGTGAATCGTTCCCGCTGCGTGTGCCAATACATTTCCGGTTTTGATAATCCCAAGCGATCACAAAAATCCTGTTCGATCTGATCATAGTCATCACCCAGCATTGAAGATGTCCCGTCGGCACCCGCTAAGCTGCCAGCGAAGGTAAATGGCGCCAGTGAATCAAGCTTGCGCATGAGGTAGTCCAATTCATTCAAAACAATCCCGAGCTTGAATCCCAGCGTGGTGGGGGAGGCGTATGTTTTGTGGGCGACGGCAGCAGTGACAGTGCTCTTGTATCGTTCACACAAGTCATAAAGGACCGAACCAAGTTGATCAAGATAATCCTTCAGCACCCGGTCAGACTCCTTAAGTTGAAGAACAAACGCGGTGTCTTCGACATCCTCACTGGCAGCTCCATAGTGAATGTATTGCCCGCTGTCGTCATCAAAAAGTGACTGACAAACTGTGACAAATCCCGCCAGAAAGTGTCCAGCTCTGGCTGACTCAATTTTTAACTGCACCCTATCAATATTTTCCGGAACCAATTTGGCTTGGATTTCTTGGTAGGCTTTATCAGGGATCTTACCGTTTTTGGCCATTGCGTAAGCCACCGCCGTTTCAACTTGGCAAATGACTTTCACTCGATTTTGGTCAGACCAGATATTTCGCATTCGAGCCGTTGAATAACCATTTTGATTGTACAGCGAACCTAGCATTTCACCACTCATGTTAGTTCACCTCCTGAAAATTAGGATTAAGCATTAGGTCGGCCATTTCAGCTGCTGAAATGGGGCCAATGTTAGCTGATAAATTTGTCGTTCTGAAGGCTTCTTCCAGGTTGTCTTTCTTAAAAGGCGTTCCGATCAGCTTATCCTCGATTACTTTCAAGTGACCATTGGCCTGATTAAAGTCGCCAAAGATGCGTGCATGGGTCACGATGCCATCATCTACTGAAAAACTGATTTCGACCGTGCCGAGACCATCAAAGTGATTCCCGTGGAAGAAATCATCGTCGCGTTTGGTTCCCATAATGAAATCCGGATCGGTGAACTTGTTCTGAGCGATTTGTTCAACCTGCAGCCAATCCTCTTCAGACATTGTGTAGGTGGGAATAGTTGTCAAGTCAGTCGTTTGAAAGACTTCTTGAAGAAGCAGCCGGCGCATTTCATCAAAAGTGATTTGGCGATATTGTGGTAGGAAATACTGACGAATGTTGGTAACCCGGCTGTGAACCGACTTGATTCCTTTGGAGGCCAACTTGGTTTTGGGTGGGGTTAGCGCTTCTGCAGCCTGATCCAGATCGACGTCTATCATTAATGTTCCGCCGCACGAGAATCGGTTGCCGATTTTGAGCGATGACATCCCCGAAAACTTTTTGCCGTCGACTGTGAGGTCATTTCGACCGGTCATTTCCGCGTCCACCCCGAGCTTATGCAGTACATGAATGGCTGGTGTTGCATATTTTTTGAAGTTGAGGTAATTCGTGCCATCGTCATTATCGATAAAGGCATATGTCAAATTACCCGGATCAACGTAAACCGCACCGCCACCGGCGCCACGACGCGCCAAACGAATATCGTGGGTCTTAATATAATCTAAATTAACTTCGGAGTATGCGTCCTGGTTGACGCCCAGAACAACTGATGCGGCCGCTGGTTGTGAAAAATGAAAGATCGTGTCGGTAAATTTAGGCGAAGTGATAAAAAACGTCGAGAGACTGCCGCTGACTCCCGGGTCGCGCAAATGCCGTTGTGAATTTGGATCAGATAAGTCGACAAAAATAATGATTCTCAGTCCCTTCAAAAAAATTCCCCTGTTAACGATTACATAGAAAAGTATAGCACGTCCGGGTTAAAATAAAAAAGAGCGGAATAGCCCATCACAATGGCTATTTCCAGCTCCCTATTGAACTAAAACGATAAACCGATTATTTTTAAAAAAGTTCCACAATCCAAGTTCTATCCCGATTATCCTCGTTTAAAAGCTCGGGATGCTCAATTAAATCCGAGTTCACTTTGGCGACCTTGCCGCTCATTGGTGAATGGATTTCAGTCACGGCTTTGGCACCTTCGAATGACAGCATTGGATCGCCGACACTTAATTCAGTCATCTTTTCCGGAAATTCGGCGAAGGTAACCTGACCGATTTCACTACGGGCCAAGTCGTTTAAGCCGATTCGAGTGTGTCTTTCACTGGTTTTTTCTTCCCATAAATATTTGGAATCATCTGCTTTATCTGTCATGATAATCATCCTTTCATTATTTAAGATCGTACTTCTCTTTTAACATTAAATCTGCCATGTCAGGTGGCGTTATTTTGCCGATGTTAGCTTCAAGATTGCTGATTCTAAAGGCCTCTTCCAAGCTGTCCTTGGCAAATGGCACGTTGGTAATGTGATTTTCAATGGCTGCCAAATCACCATTGGGATTGTTGAAATCACCATAGATTTTTGCGTGAGTCACGACATCGTTTTTGACTGAGAAACTGATTTCAACAGTTCCCACGCCGTCAAAATGACGACCGCGGAAGTAATCATCATTGGGTTTGGTGCCCATGACGAAGTCGTCACCGGTATAGGCTTGATCAGCGATTTTTAAGACATCCTTCCAATCATCATCAGTCATCGTATAGGTTGGTACATCACGAATATCGGTGACTCTAAAGACGGTCAGCAGGATACGTTTTTCCAGTTCTTCAAACGTGATATTTTTGTATTTCGGATCAAAATACTGACGAATGTTGGTGACCCGACTATGGACAGATTTGATGCCTTTGGATTGCAGTTTTACTTTCGGCGGGGTGAGGGCTTTGGCCGCTTTGGCCAGGTCAACATCTGCCATCAGAGTACCGCCGCATAAAAAGCGATCCCCGATTTTTAATGCTGACATTCCTGAGACCTTTTTGCCGTCCACGGTTAAATCATTTCGGCCGGTCATTTTGGCGTCGACACCTAATTTCTTCAGGGTTGAAATCACTGGTTGGGCATAGCGTTTGAAATCGCCGTAATTTGAGCCGTCGTCGTTGTCAATAAAGACGTACGTCAAATTGCCGGGATCAACAAACACGGCACCGCCACCGGCAAACCGTCTGGAGAGTTGAATTTTTTGATCACGGATAAAGTTTAAATTAACCTCGGAATAAACATCTTGATTCAACCCAATGACCACTGATGCCTGTGGGGGCCTGGAAAAGTAGAAAATCGGTTCAGTAAATTTTGGACTGGTGATGAAGAATTTTGAGAGACTGTCGGTGATGATCGGCCGGTTCAAATAGTCTTTACCACTGGAAATATCAACATAACGGATAATAATCAGCTCCTCTGATTGAAGTAAGCGGTTACAAAAGAATTCAAAAAACAATGCAACCGGACCTTGACTCTGTCTAATTGCATTGTAACCCATTATTGGGGGAGTTGCTCGAAAGTTAACTGAAACGTGCGGGTCACCCAGCCCACGTGGCACTGTGGTTGAAATGTGCTGCGAGCAACTGACACTGCGATCTAAGTCACTTTGATTCAAATCCAAACCCGGGATTTCAATCAAAGCGATCTTAGCTCTCTGTGTCAAAACGTTGCTCTCCGCACTCTAATCAAAATGTGCTCCGCCGAGCAGCAACCTGCACCTAAGCCAACTTCGGACAAAATCAAAAGCGATTTTGTCCAAAGTCAGCTTAGGCTCCGGTTACTAACCGCTCGGCTCCGCACTCTATCTCATGTCTAATGGTTGTTTAGATGTTGGCTTTGGAAATTCAACATCCAATTGAGCCAACTCATTATCAGTTAACGTAATATCTGCGGCTTTAACATTATCGACCGCATGCTTGGGATCTCCCGATTGAGGGATGGCCAAGGTATTGCCATCACGGATTGCCCAGGCCAAAATAATTTGCCAGGCAGTTGCCGAATGGTTGTCGGCAATTTGTTTGACGACCGGGTCATTAGTCAAACGACCTCGGGCATCACCAGCTGCAACAGGTGTGTAGGCAATCAGTGGAATATGCCGTTGCCTCATCCAAGGCAGCAGGCTGTATTCAATGCCCCGGCTGCCGAGATTGTACAGATCTTCATTGGCGGCAACCTGATCGGCATTCGGCAAATCCATCAGTTCTTCCATATCAGAAATATCGAAGTTTGAGACCCCCCAATGCTTAATTTTTCCTTTTTGCTGCAATTGTTGGAGCGTCGCGATGGTTTCACTCAAAGGAACGGCACCACGCCAATGATACAGGTATAAATCAAAATAGTCGGTCCCAACTAATTTCAGGCTGGTATCCAGGCTGTGTTCCATTCTGGAAGCTGAGGCATTTGACGGCAGGACTTTGTCGATGATAAACAAATCATCACGCTGCATGTCCTTGATGGCCTCGCCAACTAAGCGTTCGCTGCGGCCGTTACCGTACATTTCAGCGGTGTCGATTACTCTGGCACCGGCAGCAATACCATCTTGAATTGCTTTAATTTCATCAGCCCGGGTGCTGGCACTGTCTCCCATGTGCCAGGTTCCCAAACCAATTGCGGGTACTGTTGAACCACCTATGTTCAATTCTCTCATAGACTGTCATACCTCCTAATTTTCATTAGTTAATAGTATAACCCTGATAATGGCATTCATCATCTAATTTTTAACCACTCAAAAATTTGTTGGCCGACTGCTTCGGGTAAATAGCGAATTTCAATCAGTTGATTGCCATTGCCATGGCGGACGTTGACTCTGATATGCGCTAATTTGGTATGGGTCATCCAGATTGATTGGACAAATAAAAATGACTGGATATTCTTGTGGGGAATCACGTATTGCGAGCGGGTGAAGAAATGGCCATCTTGGAGAATCAGCTGGTCGTTGACAATCTTCCAGCCGGTATTGGCAGCTGAATACCAGCCCATCAAAGCCGCGATGACAACCACCGGCAGGCTCAGTAATCCCCACAATTTAAAGAGATATAGACAAGGCAGGACGATCACTAGGCTGATCAAAGTGGCATTGCGGATGAAATACCAGTAAGCTCGTTTCGCTAAATGATCCAATTGGCTGAAGTGAGTGGGCGCCCAATTGACGAACGGATGCAGGGTGTCAAATACGCGATCGGTTTTCACCACGGGTAAGATCATTAAATCATTGCTTTTCTCATCATCCCCCGCCGATGACGCCGCCAGTGCTTGGACGGTTGAAATGTGACACCACTGGCGAATCACGTTTTGTTTAATTCGGAGCGCTTGAATCCGGGCAATCGGAATAGTGACTGAATTGCGTTGGAATAGACCCTGCTCAGTTTTAAGCTGGTCGTTTGTGGAATTCAGCCGAAACCGATAGTACTTTTGAACGATGGTTAAATAGGAACCGGCAATACTGATAATCACAATTAACAAGCCAATGGCGCCCAGAATGATTGCAGACTGATGAATTAATTTGGCGGTCAACGAATCAATTAACTTTTGCGGAATGGCTTCTTGAATTTTGCCGTAGACCGCAAAACCGGCCCCAATAATCGGGAAGACCCCCAGTGAAGTCAGTGCGAAGATGTTTAGTTCATGCGGGTTGATTTCGTAGTCGGCATGTTCAGGGATTGGTTTTAACTGTTCGGTTAAGTGTTCAGCTGCAGGTGCAGGTTCGGCGTTTCCGGTGCGCTGACGTTCAATTTCTGCTCTGACCCGTTCGTTAACTAATGGCAAAACCGCTTCCGGGCCGTGCTCATCGTGACCGGCGGTTTCAATTTGAAGCTTTTCCAGATGAAATGGGACCAAAAAGAACCACTGAGTGTGCTGAATTGTTTGAATCCGGGTGTATGGAATGTGCGTGTGCCGTTTGACGAAGATGCCGCTGTTAATTGTCAGCATGTCCGAGTCGATTTCAAATGTAAAGCACAGGTAACGAACGGTATGCCAAAGAATGATGAGCAGGACAAGAACACTGAATCCCAGGAGTGGCGCGATCCCAATGGCTGTTGACCAGCGGGTAATCGGCCCGGATCCAATAATCAGCAGAAGCAGCGTATCCCAAGAATGCCGGAAGATAAAGTAGATGATTGACAATGGGTTGAGATGCTGTTGATTAGACGTCATTGTTCCGCACCTCCACCGCCAACTTCATAATTTGTTTCCGGAGTTGTTCGCCAACTTCCGGTTTGACACCATCAATTTTGTGGGACGTTGAGGCCGTGGTGATGCGGACTTCTTGAAGCTTTTGCGACTGTAAAATTGGCCCGGCAGAAAGGGTCACGTCCTGGACGCGGGCGATGGGAATCGATACTAACTTGCGAAAGATAAATCCGGACCGCAGTTCGACGGCATCATCGGACAAGGTGTACAGCCAAAAAGAATACCGATACGGAACCAGGCTCATTTCGACCACAAAATCAATGATGGCAACGACAAAAAAGAATCCGGCAGCGTACAGTAGCCATTGATAGTTGAAAAAATAGTGAATGATGACCCCAGCGACCCCGACGCCGGCTGACAACAGTGTGTTGAAGATGGCCGAGATTCGCCAAACGGTTTTGATTTGGGCGGGTAAATGATTTGATTCATTCATGTGATTTGCCTCCTTAACGGGGAATACGATATGTCGTGTGTTAAGTTTACAAAAGAATGACGACAATTACCATCCGATGAGTTTTGAATAAGGGAATCAATCCGGTAGACATAACGCGGTTTATAGCGTTATACTTACTTTTATGCTTTTCACGAAAATCGAAAGGGGGCTATCAATTGTCGAAAAAAGTTAGAAACGCGATAATTGTCCTGATATTTGGAAACTTTCTGGTCTGTATTGGGATGAGTCTGATCTTCCCGGTCATGCCATTTATTAAGAACGAACTGCATTTATCCGCCACCGATATGGGGATCATGAACTCGCTGTTTGCAATCGCACAGTTGGTTGCCTCCCCAATTGTTGGTCAAATCTCGGATAAAATTGGTCGCAAACCAATTCTGGTTGCCGGCCTGCTATTATATATGGTTTCAGAAATTCTCTTTGCCATGACCAACTGGTTGTGGATGTTTGATATTTCCCGGACAATCGGGGGCCTGTCTGCCGCCATGGTGGTACCGACCACCAATGCATTGGCTGCCGACCTGACCACGCCACGGCAGCGAGCCCGAGTGATTGGTTTGTTGTCCGCGGCATTTAGTGGCGGCTTGATTTTGGGACCCGGGATTGGCGGTATTTTGGCCAAGTTTGATTATAAAACACCATTCTGGTTCGCAGCCGGATTAGGTTTCTTGAGTATGCTGTCGTTGTGGTTAATGCTGCCGAACGAAAAAGAAATTGAGAAGATTGCTGCCAACCATCAAGTTCCCGCGCAAAGCAGGCCACCCAAGCGGGCGTCTTGGACTCAGGCAAAGAAGCTGTTTGCAGGGCCGATGGGACTACTGTTTCTTCTGATTTTAATTTCTTCATTTGGATTAGTTGGCTTCGAAAGTATTTATAGTCTGTATGTCAACGAAGTTTTTGGCTTCACAATGGGCAATATCGCTTTGGTATTGACGTTAAACGGACTGACCTCGCTGACATTTCAAGCGTTGCTGTTCGACAGACTGGTCGTTTGGCTGACTGAAAAACGCTTGATTCGCTACTGCTTCTTACTCTCGTTTCTGGGTACCGGCTGGATTATTCTGGCGCACTCCAAATTAGAAGTGATTATTGCAACTTTAATCGTGTTCACAGCGTATGACTTGATTCGCCCGGCGATTACGACTCTGCTGACCAAAGCAAGTGCCACTAAACAAGGTTTAATCAATGGCGTTAACATGTCTTTGACCAGTGTCGGCAACATCGTTGGCCCAATCGTTTCCGGCGCGTTGTTGGATGCAAGTTATCACCTGCCATACTTGGTCGTGATCGTCTTCCTGTTCATTTCATGGATCATGACGTATTGGATTCGGGATCATTTCTCAGTTGATTTGACTGAGACTAACTAGGCTTTTCCTGCTGTGAGTGGGAGAAGCCTTTTTTTGCTGAACGGAATCGGTAGCCAACTTTTTTGAAATTTAGACGACATTTTCCTATCATCGCCTCTCATAATCAGTTACAATGAAAGCGCATACTGGATATGCACAAATGATTTTCACAAATGGAGGTAACAATTATGGCAAAGCAAGTTGCATTAGTTACTGGAGCAGGTCAGGGAATTGGTGAAGCCATCGCGACTCGTCTTCACGATGATGGATTCAATGTTGCCGTTGTTGATTTGAACATCGACAATGCCAACAAGGTAGCCAAGAAGCTTTCACCAGATGGTTCTGAAGCGATTGGCATCAAGGCCGATGTTTCCGACCGTGATTCAGTTATCGCTGCTGTAAACAAAGCCGTAAATGAATTCGGCGACTTCAACGTAATCGTCAATAACGCTGGTCTGGGGCCAACGACACCAATCGATACGATTACCCCCGATCAATTTAAACTCGTGTATGGTGTCAACGTAGGTGGTGTTCTGTGGGGCATCCAAGCTGCACATCAAGCATTTAAGAAATTAGGCCATGGCGGCAAGATTATCAACGCTACTTCACAAGCTGGAGTGGTTGGTAATCCAAACTTGGCATTGTACTCAGGCACCAAGTTTGCGGTTCGAGGCATCACCCAGGTGGCTGCCCGTGACTTGGCAGAAGAAGGCATCACCGCAAATGCTTATGCACCAGGAATCGTGAAAACACCAATGATGTTTGATATCGCGCATCAAGTCGGTAAGAACGCCGGCAAGGACGATGAGTGGGGCATGCAGACATTTGCAAAGGACATTGCCCTCAAACGTTTGTCGGAGCCGGAAGATGTGGCAGCAGCTGTATCATTCTTGGCAGGTAAGGATTCAAATTATGTTACCGGACAAACGCTGATCGTGGATGGCGGAATGCAATTCCAGTAAGAGCGCGACGAGCCCCGGGTTGACCCCAGAGTATAAGGAAGAACGGTCAATGATGAACGTACTTTGTTCATCGTTGACCGTTCTTTCTTATACGGCCGGGATCAGGGGCGTCGGAGCGTATTTTCAAGGCAGAAGGGAGCTGTTAGTAAAATAAGTGCCTCAAAACCTGTAGCCTTTTCGCTAAAGTAATTGTGCAGCTCAACAAACGGTCAATGATGAACGGGCTTTGTTCATCGTTGGCCGTTTTTTCTTGTACATTAGGGCCCTGGGTCGTCGGAGCATAGCTCAAAAGCAGAAGGGAGCAGAAAATAAAATAAGTGCTGCCAAACTTGTAGCCTCTTTGAAAAGGTATTAGTGGAGTCGAAAAAAGGACCAGTGATGAACGGTTTTTGTTCATCACTGGTCCTTTTGACTTGTGTAGCAGGGGTCAGGGGCGTCGCACACGGGGCTAGGCAGGCTTTCAGCCGGCCGTCGGAGCATGTGTATAAGGCAGAAGGGAGGCGTAACTCCAATAAGTTCATTCAAAGCTGTAGCCTCTCTTAAGCACCACTGCTATCGAGCCTAAACGTGCGGCAACCGGCTGATCCCGGCCATTTAAGCGACGAAAACGCCTCGTCCCAGAAACAGGAATAACTCGTTTCGTCGCTTAAATTCTGGGATGAAAACGCCTCGTCCCCTACTCAGGGCATAATCATCTTAATAAAAATCGGCGTAATATAAGTTTCCACGATCGCAGCCACAAACAGCAGCGGCATCACCAGGACCAGCGTATCCGTCAGCGTCTGCTTCAGCAGCTCAATGTATTTAATATCCTCGCGTTTACGTTTTAAGAATTTATTCATCCCATACCATGCCAACCGTGCACTGATCGCAGCGGCAATCACCTGGGCAGAAATTTCAAAAATTCCGTGTGGCAGGACACCACCGACAAACATCAGGAAAGGACTACCAACGATCGAAATCACCAAACCGACACTATAGGCATTTTGCAAAACATAATACCAATAAATCGGTAATGGAATCACACCCAAGGCGATGACAACGGCGGCACCAGCGAAGTTCCAGAAAAATAATGGCAAAAAATTAGTTTTGCTGGGTGCTGTCTTATCGATTCCATTCGTAAAGTGATGGACTAGACTGCCGGTGTCCATGAAGTTCTTGGCATAGATCAACACGATGATCCAGACGATTGCCATGACGATCAGATATTCAACGGCTTTCTTAAAATAGATGCTTTTAAAACGATCAATACTTCCTCTAATCATAACCTGTCCCCCTTGTTTTCTATAATGAAAGTATACAGTTAAATTGTCCACAAACCAATTAATGTGTCATTGCAATTTCCCTTCAACAAATCATTTTCATTGGCCGCGGGCGGTATGGTATGCTAAAGGAGTACCAACATTAAAGATTGGAGATGTTTGTTCTTGGACGGATTACAATCAACAATTAAATTAAATAATGGTGTCGAGATGCCACGCTTAGGTCTCGGCGTTTGGAAAACCAGTAACAACGATTCACGAGACGCAGTCATTACAGCTATCAAGCATGGGTATCGGGCAATTGATACCGCACGTGAATATGGGAATGAACCCGGTACCGGTGAAGGTATCCGTGAAGGTATGCAACAGGCTGGATTAAAGCGTGAGGACATGTTCGTCACCACCAAGCTGTATAACGGTGAACAGGGCGACTATGACAAGGTTTCCAAGGTGTTGGACAAACAGCTGTCCGACTTGGGACTCGATTATGTTGATTTATATCTGATTCACTGGCCGGTTGATGCCACTTATTTGGAAAGTTATCATGCACTTGAACGCCTCTATAAAGAAGGAAAAGTTCGGGCCATTGGGGTATCCAACTTCGATAATGACCGCATGAGTAAATTGCTGGAAGAATCTGAAATTGTCCCGGCAATCAACCAAATGGAATTTAACCCGACCCAACAAGAAAAAGACATTTTGAACTTTGACAGCAGCCATGGCATTCAACTTGAAGCCTGGTCACCACTTGGTGCTGGTAAAGCATTGAAGAACCCGGTTATCGACGAATTAGCCAAAAAGTACAGTCGTTCCGCTGCCCAAATTATTCTCCGGTGGGAATGGCAGCGTGACATTGTCACGGTTGTGAAGTCAGTCCATGAAAAGCGAATCGTCGAAAATAGTGATATTTTTGACTTTAAGCTGAGCGATGAAGATGTTCAACGAATTAATCAGTTGGATGAAAATAAGCGTGATCTTTGGTATGACGACTTTACCTGGCATAATCCAAACGGGCGTTATGGCAATGAAATTGAAAAGGTTCCGGATATTCAAAAGTAGCCCGAAACCAGATTTATCAGGAGTTTTCGACTCCTGATTTTTTATTGTTTAATAATGACTGCGTGGTTATTGACTCCCCAGTCATTTATGATAGACTTAAGGCGAATTTGAAATAGCAAGGCTTTGGCTGCTCGAAAGGAGTGGGCATCATGGAAAATCAATTAATCTTAGATGTACAGGGGCTTAAAAAATCATTTGGCAAGGTGCAGGCATTAACAGACGTGAATCTTCAACTTCATCGTGGTGAAGTATTGGGGTTTATTGGACCCAACGGTGCTGGTAAGTCGACAACAATTCGGGTGATTTTGGGGCTCATCAAGGAATCGGGCGGATCTGCGACGGTCTTTGGTGAAGATGCTTGGAAAGATTCGGTCAAAATTCACAAGAACCTCGCATATGTACCAGGGGATGTTTATCTGTGGCCGAATTTAACCGGCGGCCAAACGATTGATATGCTGCTGCATATGTCTGGGCAAACCCATACTGCCAAAACGGACGAATTAATCAAAGAATTCAAGCTGGATACCAGCAAGAAGAATCGAACCTACTCAAAAGGAAACCGCCAGAAGATCGCCTTAATCGCGGCGTTTTCAACCGATGTTGACCTCTATATTTTCGATGAACCGACCTCTGGGCTGGATCCGTTGAACGAGCTCATTTTCCAGCAGCGGGTAGCCGAACTCAAAGATCATGGTAAGAGTGTCTTATTGTCGAGTCATATCTTATCTGAAGTCGAAAAGATGTGCGATACGATTGCCATCATTCGAGAAGGCAAAGTGATCGAAACCGGTTCACTGGAATCGATGCAGCACTTGACCCGAAACGTGGTGGCAATCACAACTGCTTCACCAATGGACGGGCTGGACAAAGCTAAAGGCGTTCATCAATTGAACTTTAAAAATGATCAGCATACCATTGCCGAGTTTACGGTTGATTCCGATGAAATCGGCGCTGTGATGGATCTGCTGACCAAGAGCTCAATCGTTCAATTGAAGACGACGCCGCCAACTTTGGAAGATCTGTTCCTACGTTACTATCATTCAGATGCGGGTCAAAAAGTAGGTGAGTAAGATGGCACAATACACACAAACTTTAACGTTATTAAAGGCCAATTTGAAGCGGGACTGGCTTAAAATCACGATTTGGCTGGCCGCTCTGGTCGGCGTTTTCGTGGCAGTGGCTGCTAAGTTTGAAGGCATTTACGGCACCAGTAAACAAATTGCCGCCATTGGATCCACTTTGCGGTCCAAGGCGATGGTCGCTTTGATCGGCAGCGTTCCAGACGGTCAGCTGACGACAGCCTTGATTTTCGCATCGGAAATGGCGGTATTCTGGGGATTGTTTATCATTATCTTCAACTATTCATTAGCTGTCAGCGCCAGTTGCGGTCAAGAGGAATCCGGCTTGACAGAAATGGTCCTCGGGGGTCATCCGGTTGGTCGCTTGGCACCACTATTGGCGGCAGCTTTGGAATTGCTGATTGCCAATGGCTTGTTTGCCCTGATTACCGGCATCGGCACAATGATTGCCGACATGCCGGGGAGTGATACTAACGGCACTTGGCTGTCGGCAGTTGCCATTGCCGCTGTTGGTTGGGCGTTTGGCATGATTGCACTGATATTCGCTCAGCTGGTTGCTGACAGCCACAACGTTTCGATGTACAATTACGCCTTCTTGGGAATTGCTTATCTCATTAGAATGATGGCTGACGTCTCCAAACCTGATTACACCTGGATTTCACCACTAGGCTGGCTGGAAAAGACTGAAATTTACGCCAACAATAATTGGTGGCCTGTCCTGATGCTTTTGGCCTTGGGAATCCTGGCATTTGCTGCCGCAGTTGCCTTAAACAGCAACCGGGACATCGATGCCGGGGTCATCCACGTCAATCCGGGCAGTGAAAAGAGCCATTTCCTCCGTGGACCGGCAACCTTATTGGTCTGGAATCAAAAATCATTGACGATATTCTGGATTGTTGGCATGGCCATTTTGGGCGCCAGCTATGGATCGGTCTTCAATAGTATCAGTAAAATTTTCAACACCTCACCGACCATTCAAAAAGTCTTGGGTCAAAGTGGCATCCGCCATATTGAGCAGACCCAAGTATTGTCGTTTGTCGGTTTGCTGGGAATCATCTTTAGCTTGCTGGCAGTGATTGCTGGAGTGATGATTGTTAATCACCTGATAACCGAAGAACGTCGGGGTTATCTCCAGATGGTCATGACCAAGCCACAAAGCAGACCTTATCTGCTGGGAGTTTATGTGGCCTTCGGCTTGATTTTGGCAGCACTCCTGCTTTTCGTAGCGTTAATAAGTGCCATGGCCGCCGGAAATGTTGTGATGACTCATCCAATTGCTTTTAAATACTTCTGGCAAACGTTCGTCGCTAATTTGCCGTCAATCGCATTGTTTATGGCCTTGATGGTGGGCTTGATTGGTGTTTACCCACGACTGCGGACACTGGTCTGGGCTTATTTGGGCCTTTCATTTCTCATTACCTACTTTGGTAACCTGATGGATCTGCCAAAATGGACGCTCAAAATTTCACCGTTTTATTGGACGAAAAAAGTCCCGATCGACGCGATTAATACCACGCCTTTGATCTGGATGCTGGTAATCGCTGCCATTTTGATAATGGTTGGCTTTGTTGGTTACAAGAACCGCGATTTGGAAAGTTAAGGAGGACTAATATGGTGAAAAGACTGCCACGTGATCCGAAAAAAGAACATGCAATTTTGAACGCCGCTGTGGTCCAGTTTGGCAAGGACGGCTTTAATGCCAGTACCGATAAGATTGCCGAAGCGGCCGGTGTTTCCAAAGGATCGGTTTTTAGATATTTTGATAATAAAAAGAAACTCTATGTAGCTGCCGTTAAGCAGGCCATGGCAACACTGGTTGAGACGGTCGATTTGAGTGTGTGGACCGATTCGGACGATTTGGTGACCATGATTATTAATGCGACCAAATATAAAACAGAGCTCTCCCATCAATTTCCAAACGAATTTGCCTTGTTGACCCGCGTGTATGCCCAGGATAATTTGATTCCCCAAAAGGTGCGTCAGGAAGTATTTGCGATTTTCACCAAATGGCAGGCAGAAGTAGAAGATACCGTCGTGACCCGCGTAGTTGATAAGATGACAATTCGCAAAGATCTGGATAAAGGCCAAGTAAAAAAATATTTGACGCTGGTTCTAGGAACGATTTCAGCGGAGGTCCAAAAAGAACTTGAGGAGCATCCTGAAATGAAACGGATTGAGGATATGGGCGACCTGATTGCCACCGTGAAGAATTATCTGGAAATGGCGGAGTTTGGCGTCGTTGAATCTAGACGGGATTAAATCGGTTAGAGGAATATTTGAAACACGTCACACACCGTCTTTTCCGGCAAACAACGTGCGTGACGTGACTAGTTACTTTGGTGAATTTAACGTTGTCTGCCAAACACTTACCAGGACCCAGCAAGCAAATGGCATGGCACTAAGGAATAATCCAATAAAGATTAATCCAGGGGCGTCGCCGGACTTGGCCCAGATGTAGGCAAACGTCAGACTGGTGGTGGCGATGATTACCGTGATAATGCCAAGCAGCCATTGCAAGCGATGAACAGCAAGCACGACTTGTTGGGGTCGTTGAATGAGCCGCCAGAGAATGACGATGCCGAAAACCGTACAGAAAAGAACCACCCAGCCGCCACCTAGGACCAGGATTAACGCCAAGTTGATCTTGGTGGTTAAGACCAGGAGGACTGTTGCCCAGATGCCCACTGTTAAGAGTGCGAGGCACAGCAATGCCAGGCTGGCGTGCAGAAGTTGATGGCTTTGGTTAGGGTTAGATTTCATTTTGAAGACCTCCTATTATTTTGAGTTTAGACTATTCTTGTTGGGGGAGGTTGGTTGTTGGGTGATCTTTGGAAAAACGTAAATAGGTATGTGGATGAAAAAATACCAGCTGGGCCTTCTTTTTGGAGGCTTTGCTGGTATTTTTTGGTTGTTGTTTGATGATGTTTTTCTATTATCTAGTGGAAACGTGCTCCGAGGGCCTGTCCCTAACTTCTAAGTAAGCTTTGGTCAAAACCCAAGTTCAGGGTTTTAACCAAAGCTCACTTAGAAAACGGGTCACCCAGCCCTCGTCGCACTCTGATTGAAATGTGCTCCGATGACCCTGACCCCTAACATGTAAAACAAGGATTGTATCGATGAACAAAATGCGTTCATCAATACAATCCTTGCTTTACATACCGGGGTCAACCCGGGTCTCGTCGCACTCTACGGCATTACCAAATCATAATGATTTCCCACGATCGCTGTCCCACGGTCATGGACCACGCCTTCACCAAGTGGTGTTTGGACATGGGTGCCAAATGGGACGTTTGATGGGGCTGCCACGATTAAGTAGCCGTCTGCATCGTAGCCGCCATGATTAGTGGTGCCATCCGCAAATGCTGCGCCCGTGTAGTACGTCCACTTTTTACCATCTTGGTAAATCACACCTTGTGATTGGAAGGCTGCCGGTGTTGTGGTTGCACTGCTGGTTGCGTCATTGGTGGAGTTGTCCGACCCTGATTGGGAAGTGACGACAGCTGCATGGGCGGAACCCTTTTTGATTGAAGTTGATGTCTTGAAATGTTTTTTGTTAACTTTCTTAGCGGTCGTTTTCTTAGCAGATTTGCCAATTTCAAGTTTTTGACCGACCATGATCAAGTTCTTGTCAGCAATTTTGTTTTGCTTAACAAGCGTGTCAACGCTGGAGTTGTGCTTAGCAGCAATTTCAGCCAAAGTGTCGCCGGATTTAACGGTGTAAGTACTTGCGCTGGCAGCGACTCCGGTGAAACCTAAGAAACCTGCAACGACGGATAATGTTAATAGACTCTTTTTGATTGTAATAACCACCTTTTAGATTACTGTGTCTAGAATTACGTTCACGATTGAAACGAAAGCCCGACTTCCAAAATTGATAAAATGATTGCTTGAATGTTAATGTGTGTGTTCCGGAACACAACTTGGAAATGTTGAGTGAATTTTGGAAGATGATTGATTAGTAATGTGAACGTGGAACAATCAATCACGCAAGTATAATATCAGATCTGAACTAACCGTCAACCGCCATTACCAATAAGACAAAAGTGTGACAATGAACGTCCGTGGTAATTCAGTAAATGAGGCAGCATGTTACAAACACGTTAAAGTTAAAAGAGACTGTTTCCCATTAAATGAATGTAATGATTGTGTAAATGGTGAATAAATACCTGTATATGCCAATTAACTTGAGTGGAGTGGTGAATTGCGGAACTTTTATATAATCATTAGGCGAATTTGAGGTTCGCCGGTATAATGAAATTAACAAGAAAAGTGAGTGGTGAACAAAATGGTTAAACAAGGCAGATTTGCCAGATCCAGTAAAATGAAGCAAATTAAAGCGATTCGCAAACGAATGCATCAACCGGCGGGACGGACAATTCACCCGGACCAATTTCAAGATTTTGTTTTGGTCCGTTATGGGCTGACGCTGAAGAAACGATTGACGGGGATTGATAAAGAAACGGTTCAACGATTTATTCAGGAGTTGTTGGTGGTGACGCCGATTGATCAGACATGGCAATTGAACCAGATTTTGCGGGACACGCTTCGAAGTATTGGCAACAAAGTCCCATATCAATTTTATCGAATCGTGACCAACAACTGGCCGGAGATTCAGCACTTCCTCCAGCGAGAAATTCCGGCGGTTCCATTGGCTAATCGGATCTTGGTGACCAATCCGGTTTCCGATAGTCAACTGCAGGAAATTGTCTCAGCCGAACTGGCGGGAAATACCATGATTGAAATGGTTCATGAGAATCCGGCAATGGAGAAAATGATTACCGACGAGCCGTATACGACACTGCAGACAAATTTACTGAGTGATGGGAAAATTGATTGGCAAAAAGTTGCCGCTGTTTTCACGCCTGTTCATTTTAATCCCAATATTGCTGAAGACGCGGGCACGAAACAATGGCTGGAAGCCTTAATCAAGGAATAGTGAGGTCATGACGATGGATTTACAGCAAGCATTAGAATGCGTTAATTTAGTACCGATGTTTCAGTCACTTCCGGAAGATCAAAAGACCGAGGTTGCCAAATTGGTGGTCCAACATCACTATCCAAAGGGAACCATCATCTATCTGGCTGGCGACAAAGTCGGGCACTTCATGATCCTCGAAGCAGGCCAGGTTAAAATTTCTCAAGTGGCTGCCAATGGTAAGGAGCAGCTGTTGAAAGTCCTTCAACCGGGTGATTTTGATGGGGAGGCCGCTTTGTTTAACGGCGATCAGAGAAACATGGCGGCGACCGCCTTGGTGGACTCCAACGTCTGTCAAATTGAGCAGGATGCCTTTCAAAAATTACTCCAGAAGAGTCCCCAACTCTCGGTGAGTCTGCTGGCAACCATGAGTCAGCAGATTAATAGCCTCCAGGAAGAAAAGACGCTTTCGTCTACGGCGGATATGGCCGGCAAACTGGCTAAGTACCTGGTTGAAACCGGTGCGGCCCTGGATGAAAATCCATTTAAACTTCCATTAAAGAAGAAAGATATTGCGACCTATTTAGGGACGACCCCGGAAACGATCAGTCGAACCTTCAAGCAGCTCACGAGCAAAGGGTTGATTGAAGCTAAAGGATCTCAGGTTAAAATTATCGATGAAGACGGCTTGGACATGTTAGTCTAAGCTTTTTCTTTTTAGTAAATATTTATTGCATAAATTTAGAAAAGAATTGATTTATACGTACGAATATTTTACAATGAGAGAGTAAACGAAAACTAAACGTAGCTACGTTGGAGGAAAAAACGATGGACGAAAGTCGAGTACGAAATGAAATTGTAAGCGGAAACATTTCGTTGGGAATTGAACTGGGATCAACTCGAATCAAAGCTGTTCTGGTTTCTGACGATTTCCAAACAATTGCTTCAGGCGATTATCTTTGGGAGAACGAATTAGATAACGGCATCTGGACTTACCCACTTGAAAAAGTTTGGGATGGCATTCAGACCAGTTATGCAAACCTGGCATTAGAAGTGCATGACAAATTCGGGGTTGATATCAAGAAAATTGGTTCGATTGGTGTCAGTGCCATGATGCATGGTTACATGGCATTTGATAAGAATGATGAAATCCTGGTACCGTTTAGAACTTGGCGGAACAACATTACCGGCGACGCTGCCGAAGCATTGACCAAGCTGTTCAACTTCAACATTCCAGAACGGTGGAGTATCGCTCATTTATACCAAGCTATTTTAAATGACGAAAAGCACGTTAAAGATGTTGACTTCATCACCACTCTTGCAGGATACGTTACCTGGAAGTTATCTGGCGAAAAGGTCATTGGAGTTGGGGATGCTTCAGGGATATTCCCAATTGACGAATCAACCGTCAACTACAATAAGGAAATGGCTGACAAGTTTAGTTCATTACCTGACGTTAAGAAATATCCGTGGAATCTACTCGACATTTTGCCAACTGTTTTACCTGCCGGCAAGAAAGCCGGTGAGCTGACTGATGAAGGTGCCAAATTGCTTGACCAAAGCGGCACCCTTCAAGGCGGTTCACTGATTGCGCCACCAGAAGGTGATGCGGGTACTGGAATGGTTGCTACCAACAGTGTCAAGAAGCGGACTGGTAACATTTCTGCCGGTACGTCAGCCTTCTCAATGGTTGTCCTTGATTCACCAATGAAGGCCGTTCATCGTGATATCGACATGGTAACGACACCGGATGGTGCACCGGTTGCCATGGTTCATACCAACAACAGCTCTTCAGACATCAACGCCTGGGTCGGCTTGTTTGGTGAATTTGCCAAGGCATTGGGTCTTCAACTAAAGCCGGATGATCTCTATGGCACATTGTTTGCCGAATCCGTTAAGGGTGATCAAGATGCTGGTGGATTGGTTAACTTCGCCTATCTTTCAGGCGAAAACATTACCAGAATGCCTGAAGGCCGACCATTGTTTGTTCGCAAGCCTGACAGCAAGCTCAACTTGGCCAACTTTATCAAAGAGCAGATTTATTCAGCCTTTGCCCCACTTAAAATCGGGATGGATATTTTGCTTCGAGAAGAACACATTAAGACCAACGTTTTGGTTGCACAAGGTGGGATCTTCAAGACCCCGGTTGTTGCGCAACAAGTCTTGGCCGATGCCCTGAACACCCCAATTGCCGTTATGGAAAATGCCGGTGAGGGTGGCCCTTGGGGAATGGCTGTTTTGGCACTCTTCTGTGTTAACCGTAAGAATGGCGAAGCTTTGGAAGATTACCTTGCCAACCGGGTCTTCAAAGACTCGACGACGGCAACGTTGTATCCTGAAGAAGCCAGTGTTCAAGGTTATGACAAGTTTATCGACAACTACAAGGCAGCTTTGCCTGTAGAAGCCGAAGCTGTTAAATCAATGAAAATGAAAAACTAGAGGTGCGAGAGAATGTTAGAAGATCTTAAAAAAGAAGTTTATGACGCTAATATGCGTTTACCCCAACTTGGTTTGGTAACGTTCACTTGGGGAAATGTTTCCGCAATCGATCGTGACAAGGGCTTATTCGTTATCAAGCCTTCCGGTGTTGAATACGACAAAATGAAGCCATCCGACATGGTGGTTGTTGATTTGGACGGTAAAGTCGTTGAAGGGGACATGAACCCATCAAGTGACACGCCGACCCATACTTACCTGTACAATCATTTCCCCAATATTGGCGGCATTGTGCATACCCATTCACCTTGGGCTGTGTCATTCGCTGCAGCTAAAATGGATATCCCAGCTGTCAGCACGACTCATGCCGACACTTTCTATGGCGACATCCCATGTGCCCCTGCTTTAACTAAGAAGCAGATTGAAGAAGCTTACGAGTTAAACACTGGTAAAGTGATCGTTGATGAATTCGAACGTCGCGGTGTTGACCCTGACGCTGTTCCGGCTGTTTTGGTCAGCCAACACGGACCATTTGCCTGGGGCCCAACAGCTGATAAAGCTGTCTATAATGCCAAGGTATTGGAAGTCTCAGCTGAAATCAGTTATCACGCTTTACAATTAACCCGTGATGAAACCCATGTCCCACAATACTTGTTGGACAAGCATTATTACCGTAAGCATGGTAAGAACGCTTACTATGGTCAAAATAATGCTAAATCAAAGTCACATGCTGAACATGAATAATCTGCTTTAACGAATAGGGCAGTTTATTAAGAAGAGAAAAGTCGAGACAAAACCATCCGTTTTGTCTCGACTTTTTTGTAGTCTTCATATTACTTGGCGGAAAAGTGGGAAAATCAGTATGAGCAAACTATTTGCGTCGGCCTAACTTCAGCCTTATACTCACCAAAAAGCAATTTTGGAGGCGATTACATTGGCTGAGAATCCATTAATTACGATTTCCATTCCGGCGTACAACTTGGGATCATACTTGTCCAAGACTTTGGATAGTATTTTGAACCAAACTTATCAAAATTTTGAGGTCATTTTGGTAGATGATGCTTCAACTGACCACACCCCAGACACAATGGCCAAATATGCAGATAAAGACCAACGCATCCACACCCACTATTTTCAGTCCCATGAAGGGGTCTCAAAAGCCCGCAATTACGCGATTGATAACGCTAAAGGCGACATCATTGTCTTTGTTGATGGCGATGATTTATTGGAGCCGCAATATCTGGAAGTCATGGCCCGCGGGTTGGCTGATCCGTCGGTTGATTTAGTGGCCGTTGGCTACAACTGGGGCTGGCGCGGCGGCAGCGGTACCGGCAACCAGTTCCGCGAAGTTTCCAAGACCAACGCATATGCCTCAATCAATCGCCGAGGCGGCGATTTTGGCGGCTATACCTGGAATAAAGGATTCAAGATGTCAATTATTCGCGATCATCAAATTCAATTTGACGAATCGTTGGACTTGGCAGAAGATCTGCTGTTCACGGCAGATTATATTTTCGTGTCCCATCGTTTCCTATTCTACCCAGGGGCACTCTACACAAAAGTCAGTCGTTCCAATAGCATCATTCACTCTGCGACTTGGGAGATGCGAAGTAAAGAGCAGGTTGTTCGCAGACACATCGATGAAATGGCAAGAAAGATGCAGCCGTAAAATTTATGTAAAGATTGTGGATAAGCTTCCATTTAGCAGTCAGTTTGAGGTAATATAGCTTCATCTGAGGAAATCTATTTTTGGAGGTTACTCTGGTTTGCCAAGTTTTACCAAATCTCGCCAGCAAAAATTAAATAAACTCATTTTGTTCATGATGACGCTTGTTTCGATCCTGACAATGAGCGCCATTAGTGTGTCCGCAAAGTCAGCCAATCAACAAAAGTTTCAGGCCAAAGAGGCCTATGTGATGGATGCAGAAACCGGGCAGGTTCTCTACCAAAAGAATGGGAACACCAAACGGCCAATTGCCAGTCTGTCCAAACTGATGACCCTTTATCTGACCAAAAAAGCAATTGATAATCACCAAATCACTTGGAACCAAAAAGTGCCGGTGGACGACCAACTTCGTCGAATGAGTAAAAGTTATGAAGTTGGCGGCTTTCGGATCAAGCGTTCCAAGGAATATACCGTCCGCGATTTGTACAAAGCCGCATTAATTGCGTCGTCCAACCCTTCAGCGATCGCCTTGGGGAAATTAGTCGGTGGCGGCAATAACACTGAATTTATCAAAATGATGAACGAACAGGCGCACGCCTGGGGCATAGATGCCACTTTTGTCAGCAGTTCCGGCCTGGACAATACCGATTTGAGCAAGTATCATTACCAGGTTCCCCACACGACATCAAAAGCTCAGAACATGGTGAGCGCCAAGGCCATTTCGACGGTGGCTGCCAAGGTGCTGGCGATTTTTCCCACCATTACCCAATGGAGTAAGCAGCCCTCGATGAAGGTTGGTACCCAAGTGTTGGTTAATTCTAATCGCCTGCTGCCAGGCTCGGCATTTTATCACAAGAGTACTCATGTCGATGGGCTCAAGACTGGTTTTACCGTGAACGCCGGCCTCTGTATTACGGTGACGTACTGGCATGACGGTCGCCACTTGATTGCAACAATTATTGACAGTAACACGCTGTATACTTCGATGAATAAGCTGATCTCGACGGTCAACCAGCAATATCAGCCCACCAAGGTCGCCTTAAAGTCGCATGCTTTCTCAATTGACGGCCATCAGTTGACCGCCACACCTAAAGACCCTGAAGCAGTCATTTGGCAGCGCAAAGGGACCGATGGCTCGCATGTGACCAATTATTCAGCAACCAAAACGGCGTTGCCGATTACCAAAGGCCAACCGATTGGCAACGCGATCGTCAAACTGGCAGATAACTCCAGTACGGCTGTGGTGCCAATGCTGGCAGCGACTAGCATTAAGCAGCCAGCTAAAAAAGTGAAACATGCGACTCACAAACCCTCGTTGCTCAAACGCATTTTTGGTTTTGTCGGCAGTATTTTTGGCGGCATTTATCGGCTGTTTGTGGATTTCGTGAAGTTTATGACGCCATAATCATTTCGTACACGTTCCAGCTATATAAAATGAGACAAGTAATGGAGGCCGGAACATAAATCGTAAAGATGGCTGTCATTGCAACTTTGATTACCACTTGTATATTGATAAAACTTGCGACAAACGGCTGATCCCAGAATTTAACGCATAAAACCAGTCATTCCAAAATCCGGAATGACTGGTTTTATGCGTTAAATTCTGGGATCAAATCGCCTTTCGTCCCAATCTCCTTTGTTTTCCATGCCAAAGTTGACGTATGATAGGGGCAAATCCTTGGAGGCAACCATCGTGAAAAATTATCAAATCGTTCAAATATCAGACACCCATTTAACACCACAGAATGCGCAACCTGCGAACAACCAACAAATTGATCCGATGCTCAAGCTGATGCAGGTCTTTCATGACATCGAGGCAACTCAAGTTCACCCTGACATGATTGTAATCAGCGGTGACCTGATTCATGAAGGAAAAGCCGTAGATTATCGCCAATTCAAGACGCTGGTCGACCGAGAACAAGTCCGATTTGGTGTGCCGATTCAAGTCCTACTGGGTAATCATGATCGCACGTCCGCCTTTTATACCGGCTATCTGGATAAACCAGTTCAGCCCCGATATTATTACAGTTTGTCAGATAACGGCTGGGATTTTTACTTTTTGGATACCAAATGCGGAGACTTGGAACCCGGCTACCTTGACGAGCAGCAGTTGCGCTGGCTGAAGGAGAAGCTGGGTGAATCCAATCGACCAGCCTTGATCTTTATGCATCACCCACTCCTGGGAGCACCCTTGGAAAACATGAAGTACAGTATTTTGCAAAATGGCGATCAATTGCAATCTATCCTAAAGGGCAGCCAAGTCAAAGCGATTTTCACCGGTCACGTGCATTTTGCCAATATGTTCATCAAAAATGGCATCTTAAATGTGTCAGCTGATTCCACCGCTTATCATATTAATTGTTCCAATCCTAAACGCCATCTAATTTCAGAAGGCACCGGCTATAACGTGATCACTTTGTCTGACCAACAAACGAGTGTCGAACAACGACCGTTATTGCTGGGAAATACGACCATCAAGGCCTTTAACATTCCGTCAACCGACTTCGTTGACCCCCAGATTGTTGCCCAGGAAATGAAACGGGTTTTCCGGTAAACTTTCAAGTGTTTTTAATAGTCTGATGGGCCATCCTGGCGTACACTAATACAGAATTTACCTTACAAAAAGGGGTGAGCTGTATGGATAAGCAACCAGTTGAACCAATTGGCCCATATGAAAGACTGCTCAGCGGGTCACTATTGGTTATGGCCGCAGGGGTGCTGGACTCGTACACCTATCTGCAGGATGGCGGCGTCTTCGCCGGCTTGCAGACGGGAAACTTAATTTTAACAGGATTGAGGATCGGCCGCGGCGATTACGCCAGCATCGGCCAAGCCTTGGTGTCACTGGTAATGTTTGCGGTTGGCGTTGCCATCATCCGGGTGATTCAGTACCATTATCCCAGTGAGCGGGCAGTGACACGCAAGCGGGTGACGTTAGTGTTTGAAATTTTAATTTTGATCGTCGTGAGTTTGATTGCCGGCCGTGTATCCATTTTGGTCACAACTGGGCTGTTGGCGCTGGCTGCAGCCTCCCAACTGCAAGAGTTCCGCCGGATGAAGAACGCCCCGTTTACCCCACTGATGATGACCGGCAACGTCCGCACCTTATCTGAAAGTGTCTTGGACTTTGTTGCCCAAGGGGATATGAAGGCACTCAAAAAAGCCGGTGACATTGTGACAATCATCGGCTCCTTCTTCATTGGTGCGCTGTTAAATGGCTATTTAATTCAGTTTTTCCATGGGCAGACCATTTTAATCGCTGCCGTTATTTTGTTGGCAACCATCTTGTTTGCCAAGTAAGCTATTCTGATTTGAGTTTTGAATACATGGCCACGTCATGGAATTGACCATTATATAAGAGATATTCCTTTAAAATGCCATCTTCATGAAAGCCTCGTCGTGTTGCCACGGCGCGGCTTTTGTTGTTTTTAACATCGGCGATTAACTCCAGGCGATTTAACCCGAGTTCAGTGAAGGCAATTTGTTCCACATGGGCCAAGCAGAGCGTCATCACGCCCATTCCCTGGTATTGATCAGCTAGCCAGTAACCAATTTGAGCCCGCTGATTTTCATGGCTGAATTCATGGAGGTCAATCATGCCGGCCGGTTCATTGTCGACCAGAATAATGGTGAACCAAAAATCACCACGAGCCATTTTTTCGATTCCGTATTGCAGAAATTTTTGCTCGTCACTGACTGCTACCATCCCTTTGGCCCATGGCAGCCACTCCGCCAGCTGCATGCGGTTGCTGTTGATGAGATCCAAAATGCCGTTCGCATCGGTCGCTGCCGGTAATTTTAAGGAAATATGGTCGTTCACTTGATCAATAAACATAGAGTCCCTCCTCGTCAAACTGTTACAATTAAGTATAACCTTTTTGAGGGAGGAAGACTTGTTGAATGAAAGACATACGTTGGAATTGCCCGACGCGCTAAAAGCACAGTTGGGCGTTAAATCTGGTGAGCAAGTGGAGGTCCGAATCGGTGCTGATGAATTGAAAATTTCCACTCCTAGACCAGTGGAAGTCAAAAAGCGGCGCTGGGGGATGATCATTTTAACCTTCGTAATGAGCTGCGTCTTTTTGGGATACTTCATGGTCCGAAAAATCTATCAGGTTTCCTTGGTCGGTAGTGAATCAGTGGCGACAATGGTGTTACTATTGACGACACTCAGCGGCCTGATGAGCTTTATGGTCGTCTTCGTCCGGTTGAAACGGCAGTCTGGCTCGGCAGTCGAAGCCGTTTCGTGGCGAAACCTGCCAACGGTCGCGCTGGCATTTGCGCTGATCAGCTTCATGCTGATGGCGGGATTGTTTTGGATTGCCGGTCGACTGTTTAAAGGTGCCAGTTTTGATTTGGTGACGTCAACGGCATTATTTGCCTTGATGACCAGTGTTGAAATTCAAGCTATCAATAGTCTTGTTCCTCAGCTATCTTCACGCCTTTTGACCAACATCTTTATTGCCGTGATTGTCAGCGGAGTCATTTTGGCGATGATCAGTAATCAAAACTTGTATTGGTGGAAACACAATCTCAGCTTTTTGGGTACCAACAAAGCGGTTGATTCTTGGGAGTTTAACCTGGCACTATTTTTTTCGGGGTTAATTTTGTTAGCATTGGTGGATTATTTATTTGCTTCTTTGAAACGAATCTTCCCTAAAAGCCGGCAGTTGCTGGTGTTAAGAATCTTATTGACTTTGCTGGCGATTGATTTGGGGATGGTTGGAGCCTTCCCCAACAACTTGGAAATCCATTCGTTGCATACTCGGCTGGCCGGCTATTTGATTTTCCTGATATTAGGACTGATTTTTGGTATTCGCTGGCTGCTGCCTGATATTTCCACCGATTTTCAGCACATCTCCTGGATGATTGCTGCAGCATTGCTGGCTGGCGAGATATTATTTCAGGTGGTTGGCTATTTGTCGCTGACAGCGTTTGAAATCATGGCGTTTTTACTGGCCTTTAGTTGGCTGGTGATGCTGTTTGAACGTTTGAACGACTATCTGGAGCCAATTCAGAATCAACGGTATGTCATTAAATAATTGTGAGGTTATTTCGATGTTTCAAATGAAAGCAAACAAGGCAAATCAGGCACCCATGGCAAGATATATGCGGAATCAGTTTCATTTTCTTGGCCTCAAAACACCACAGCGAAAAGCGGCCTCGAAAGCCTTTATCCAGGCTTCCAAAACCGTTCCTGTTGCTAAAATGATGGAAGAAATTGCTGAACTCTATGACCGTGACGAGCGTGAGTACCAGTACGTGGCGATTGATGTTGCTGATGCCAATGTGAAACGATTATCTTTTAAAGACGTCAAGACGTTAACTAAGTATATTCAGGTGAAATCCTGGTGGGATACAGTTGACACTTGGCGAAAAGTGTTTGGGGATTTCGTGGTATTGCATCCGGACGAAAAGCGGGCGGTCTTTGATTTGTTCTATCAGCACGACAACTTTTGGATGCGGCGAGTCGCCATTCTTTTGCAGTTGCTGGAGAAGGACACGTTGGATACCGAGCTGCTGGCCAAAGCCATCGAATATGATATTGACACCGATGAGTTTTTTATTCAAAAGGCCATTGGTTGGGCATTGAGGAATTATAGTAAATTCAATCCTGCTTGGGTGCGTCGATTTGTGGCTGAGCATCATTTGTCGAAGTTGGCGGTTAGGGAAGGGACGAAGTATTTGTGAGGGGTGTGGGTGTTTTTGAGATCATTCATTATCGAGCACCACTTTTACTTGGAATAAACGTGCTGCTTACGGCTGATCCCTGCTATTTAAACAAATTGGGCAATTATTCCAAAAAGGAATAACTGCCCAATTCGCTTAAATTCTGGGATCAAAACGCCTAAAGCACCACTCTAATGCTTTGAAGCCAAATGATGATCCGTGAATCTGAAACCAGTGACGACAATAATAGCTGCGACAAGGAATGAGGACAAGCCGAGGATCATGTTAGTAAAGCCGATGCTTGCCAAGATTGATGCAAAAATTGTACCAAACACTAAAGTTAACAAACCGATCAAAGTGATTTTTAAATTCTCATCCATGAGATCGCGCCCCCATACTATTAATTGTTGTAAAAATCGCAAGCAATTCTTTGTCAAATCAGTGGTTATATTTAGTAGTCATTAGCAAATTGTTTGCGCTTTCTTTACAACTTCATTGTAACGTACTCAGGTTTAAAATACAGCTTTTTTCTCATATTTAAATCGTTTTATTTCGAGGGAATAATTAGGGGCATGAATGTTCAAAATGACCGGTGCTGGACAAGTTATGAATTGTGTGTAAAAATATTGGTAACAGAAATTCGAAATGAAAAGGAAGTGAAGCCCATTGAAGATTGCAAATCGTTAAGACAGAATTTGATAATGAATCACTGTTCAGAACAGGGGTTCTTCTGTGCGATTTTGCAATTTTAGTGGGTTTTAAGTTCGATACTTTTAGTGTCTCAGAACACCCAATTAGTTTATCAAAATCGCCTGCGTGCCGATGTGCACAGCAGGCTTTTATATTGCGCAGGAACCCATCTGAACCTTTAATGAGGTGAGATTATGGGAACCATTCAGATTAAAAATTTATCGTTTAGATATGACGGGATGCTGACCAATCTTTTTGATCAGTTGAACTTAAACATTGATGAAAGTTGGAAGCTGGGATTGATTGGCCGCAACGGCCGGGGGAAGACTACTTTTCTCAAACTACTGTTGGGAAAGTATACCTACCAGGGAGAACTAAACAGCAGCGTTGACTTTAACTATTTTCCACAAAGAATCCCGGATCCTACTCAACTGACAAAGCATGTCTTATTGAAGATTGCCGGACTTGATGACAGTGAGTTATGGCGAATTCAAGTTGAAATGGATAAACTGCAGTTGACTGACAGCGTCTTGGGGCGGCCATTTGAGACCCTGAGTCCCGGCGAACGGACCAAGGCACTACTTGCAGTCATGTTTACCGATAATCAGACTTTTCAACTCATTGATGAACCGACCAACCATCTGGATATTGAAGGTCGAGAAGTGGTCGCTGACTATTTAAAGCACAAACGCGGCTTTATCGTGGTGAGCCACGACCGGCACTTTATCGATCAGGTCATCGATCATGTGCTGTCGATTGATCGCGCAAAAATCCAATTATTTGCTGGTAATTACGAAACTTGGGCGGCCGAGTATCAAAGGGAAAATCAGTCGGAACTCGCTGAAAAACATCACCTTCAAAAGGAAATTGGCCGACTGAAGGCCACCGCCAACACAATGGAACGTTGGGCGGGTCATGCAGAAGGCCAGAAACAGAAAAGCCGACAAAGTGACCAACATGCTAATATCGATAAGGGATTCGTTAGCCATAAAGCTGCCAAGGTCATGAAACGCTCCAAAAATACGCTGCGGCGCACTGAAAAAGATATTGAGGTCAAACAGTCTTTGCTGAAAAATGTCGATGAAGTCGCGCCACTGAAGTTGAATAGTATTCAACCACCGCAAAAATATTTGCTGCAAGTGGAAGATTTGCAGGTCCAACGAGCCGGCACAATTTTGAACCAACCCCTGAGCTTCGATTTAAAGCGCGGCCAACGCTTGATCCTGTTTGGCCCTAATGGAATGGGCAAAACGACCATCGTTAAAGTGATTATGGGCGACAAAGAGTTGCTCGCTGGCGGAACAGTCAATAAGCCCGCCAGCCTCAGAATCTCATACCTGAGTCAAAACTTTGAAGATCTCAATGGATCGATTCAAAGCTACGCCGATCAGTTTGGAATTGAATTAAACGACTTACTGAATACCTTGAGAAAATTGGGCTTTGAGCGAGCGGCATTTGATGAAGACTTGAAGGATTTAAGTATGGGGCAAAAACGTAAGGTCTCGTTGGCAAGGTCGCTGTGTGAGCCAGCCAGTCTTTATATTTGGGATGAACCTCTGAACTATCTCGATGTGATCACTCGAAAGCAAATCCAAGACCTGATCTTGCGCAAGCAGCCGTCAATGCTTATCATAGACCACGATGAGGCCTTTATTGAAGCAGTTAAAACGGCGCCCTTGTTAAAAATTACGCCGATTGATTCACAATAAGGTGTACTTATTGATGACTTTGTTATAAGATGTGCTAGATATTGTTGTGAATTTTTAGAGGGGTTAAGATGCCAAAACATTCATTGAAGAAACATTCGGTCAATCGATCGTTATTATTGAGCCTCGGGGCAATTATCGTTGTGGGTTTGCTGATGGTTACCGTCGGCAAAGTGTCCCAGGGCAACAACAGCCATTCGACGGCTACCCGCAGCGCCAAGCAGATCAAAAAAGCCAAGATTGCCAAGCTGAATGCTAAGATTCATTTGACGAAGCGCGAGAAGAAGATTGCCAGTCATTACAAGCTGACCAAGCTGGAGACACGAACAGCCTCCAAGACCTATATCACCGCGATTGGTGATTCGGTGATGATTGACGTTAAACCGGATGTCAAACGAGTCTTTCACCACAGCGCTGTGAGTGGGTCTGTCGGCCGCCAGTTTTATTCGCTGCCGGGGATTGTCCGCCACTTGAAGGCGACTGGTCATTTGTCCAAATACATCGTCATTAACTTGGGGATTAACGGACCGCCAACCCAGCACGATATTAATTCAGTATTGAAGACCCTGGGTAAGAAACGACAGGTTTTCTGGATTAATACCAGGGTGCCACGTCATTGGCAGAACACGACTAATCGGATGATCGCCAAGACAGCCAAGAAGCATTCAAACGTGCATTTGGTGAACTGGTATCAAGCCAGCCGTGGTCATAAAGGTTGGTATGCCAGTGATCGGGTTCATTTGGATTTGACCGGTGAAAAATACTATACTCGGACGCTGGCCAAACGTGTTTCGGAAATTTTAAATTAGTCAGAAAAAACACTTTGAATCAAGTTAATAGCTCAAAAAAATCAGCAGTCGCATTTTTGCGATTGCTGATTTTTTAGTATGCTGTGTATTTGCATGCCAATAAGACACGTATTTATTTGATGAGTTGCTTGAGTTCCTCAAAAACGATCGGCAGCTGCTTGTCCTTACCGGTATCTGTGAAATGGTGACCGGATGGCATCAAAACAAACTTGGCGTGTAGGTGCCGGGCTAGCGTTAATGTGTACGGGTACGGTACACTATCGTCATTAATAGCTGAAATAACCGCTACCTTACGGATCTTTGGCAGAATTCCAGTATAATCCACCGGATGTTCCGTGAAGGAATCAAGTTCCGGCAGTGTCCAAATGGGTTCGTCAAAGCCTGATACTAATAAGACATTGACGTTGTGGATGTCGTGCTGGTCAAGGTAGTGGAGGACTTGAATGCAGCCGAGGCTGTGACCAACAAGGGTCATGCCGTCCTCTGGGTCAATATTTGCGTCACAGTACTGGTCCCAAGCCTGTTCCACCGGATGGTCGGAATCCGGAAAGTTCAGTTTTTTAAATGGTCGGTGGAGTTCTGTTTCCACTCGATTTTCCAACCAAGGAAACCAATGATCGTTGGCATTGGACGTATAGCCGTGGAACATGTAGATGGTCATCTATGCTACCTTCTTTCCCAGTATTAAAGCGCGGTTACCATTGCTCATGCTTGTAAGCCATTTCCCAAAAGTGCAGTTCGAAATAGCTGCTTCGCAAAAACGCCGTCTGCATCTGTTCCTGTTCTTCAGCGTCGGCAGCCTCACCAAGTTGGTCGACAATGGTTTTCATTTTGTCAGTTGCAGTGGTAAATGCGGGGCTGTCATAAGTCTCAATAAATTGCTGATAAATTTTAATTGGTGAACCTGCTTTTATCAATCGCTGACCGATCTCATTATATAACCAGTAGCAGGGCAGCAATGCCGCGGCGGCGCGAGAAGGGGTGCCTTCATTGAGTTCATGGTACATATGGGTCACATAACTGTAGGCATTGGGGGCAATTTCAGTTTGATCAATCTCTTTTTGGGTGATGTTCAACTCTTGGAAAAATTCAGTCCGGACTTCTTTTTCGCTGTCATTGAAGCCTTTGGCTCCAGCATAGAGAAATTCTTTGATATCCGGATCGTCCATTTGATCGGCAATTTTGCCATGGAGGGCGGCAAAATTCTGCAAATAATAACGGTCTTGTTTGAGGTAATAACGAAATGTTTGTTGGGGAAGTGATCCGCCTGAAAGCTGCTTGATGAAGGGATGGTTAAAACTGGCTTCCCAAAGTGGTTCTGATTGTTCACGCATTGTGTCGGTGATTTTTGCCATTACGCTTAACTCCTTAGGTTAGTTAGGGACATGTTTGAGATAATTTTACCATGATTATTAAGCGATAACGACTTGAATTGGCAACTTCTAAGGTTCTGGAACTTTCATTGTTCGATCCACTCGTGAGCGACCAGTGGCATAATCAAACTGGATGCCGGGCTGAACATTGAACAAATAGACGTTGAAGTTCAGTGTCCGATCCGTTGAAATTGCTTCAAGGTGAATGCCGCGGGCCATTAATTCATTTCCCCGAAAAATTGGCTTGGCAAAGAAGATCACTTTGTTCCCACGTCGCAGGGATTCTCTGATTTTACTTTCAAAAATCGTTTGAACCCGCTGATTGGAGAAGCTGGTCTGGGTGAATAGGTTCTTGGGATTGTTTTGGTCGCCTGACGTGTCGGTTGGATTATACTGGCCGGATGAACTGATACCACCGGAGATCGAATAGGCAATTAAATGACCGCGATTGATAATCGGCTGGCCATCGAGGAATTTTTGGTGCCAAGCGGTTGGCTCCACATACTGACGGACCCGGTTATCGTCAGAAACCACATTTCTAGGTTCCAAGTAAGCCAAATTGCCGGTGCTGGTCCGATTAAAGTTGTCCAGATCGGAATAAATCACCTTATTGGTTTTCCAAGAATTTGGATCCAGCTGTGCTTTATTGTGGTTCACAAAGATGCAGCTGGGATCTCCTGAATGATAATCCAGCTTCGCCAGTTGATCTGATTCGACACTTTTGTTCGAATGGAACAAAGAACTGGTCAGATTGTTGACCATTGAAGCGAGGTTACTAGGCTGTTGGTCGACCCCCAGCCACATGCCGACAAGGATGATTGCCAAGGCAAAGATTGTCTTTAGACCGGTGTTGCGTCTTTTTCCTCGAGATTTTCTGGGATATTTTTTATGTTGACTCATGATCATGCCTCAATTCTATATGTAAGCTCTGCCTTCAAACATACCAGAAGGGAATGGATGAAGGCAAGAGTATAAGGAGAGTATGCACACCTGTGTGCAATTTGCCGGGGAAAGCAAAGATGGCTTTGCGGCCATCACTTTATATATACGGTGAAATGGTTGGAGAATATTTTTATTTTTTGAAATTTTTTGGAAAAGGTTTTTATTTTACACTTTTATCTAACGAAAACGTGCTCAAAGACCCAGGACCCGGCCACACAAGCAATTAAAGCCAACGATGAACAAAAGGCGTTCATCATTGGCTTTAATTGCTTGTGCTCTGGGTCCTAACCAGGTCTTTTCGCACTCTGATTATTAAATAAATGCTCAAAAGCTAACCGGTTTGGTCCGCACTCTGATCTTTATGGCAAATCATTTCCCGCCGCGAAGAACAGGTCGTACCACTCCTGCTTTGTGAGTTCGACATCTGCTCCGGCTGCGCTGTCCTTAATGTGTTCCGGGTTCATTGTTCCCAGCAGTACTTGGACCTTTGCCGGATGTCTTAAGATCCACGCTGTGGCAATCGCGTTCTTTGAAACGCCATACTTTTTGCCCAGCTCTTCCAATTTATCATTTAACTTTTTGAACTTTGGATCGTTGATGTACATGCCGGCAAACAAACCATAATTGAATGGTGACCAAGCTTGGATCGTCATGTTCTTACGACGTGAGTATTCCATAATGCCGCCATCTCTCATGATGCTGGCATCGTCGATCATGTTGACGTGCATGCCTTCTTTAACCATTCCGGAATGAACCACGTTGAATTGTAGTTGGTTAATCAATAAGCGTTGGCTGATCCAGGATTGGACCATTTCAACTTGTTGGGGATTAAAATTCGATACACCGAAGTGGCGAACTTTTCCTTCCCGCTGCAGGGTGTCAAATGCATCGGCGATGTCGTCTGCTTCCATTAACGGATCTGGACGGTGCAGCAAGAATGAATCCAAATAATCGATACCCATTCGTTGTAAAATCCCGTCAACCGAGTCAATCAGGTGTTGTTTGGAGAAGTCGTAACGTTGGCCGAATACTAAGCCGTCATGACTTCTGGCCGGATCCAAAATGATGCCGCCTTTAGATTGAATAAATAATTTATCCCGAGAAATTCCAGAAGCTTTCAAGGCTTCTTTGAATTTGGTTTCCGATTGTCCGTCACCGTAGATGTCAGCTGAGTCAATAAAATTAATGCCAGCATCAACAGCGGCTTCCAATGTCTTGGCAGCGTCAGCGGTTTCCATACCAGCCATGCGCATAATTCCCAAGGCAACTGCGGAAGCTTCAAAATTTGTATTACCAATCTTTACAGTTTTCATGATCGTCCTCCTTCATTGATTACCTTAATTATACGGCATTCTGAGGGCGGTTCCAAAGGTCTTGTAAAAAAGAATATGTTATAATTCGAATACTTACAAAACGAAATGAGGAACCAATTTGAGCGAAAATACAATTACTGAATTAATTAATCAGTATGGCTACCTCGGCATTGCTTTTCTAATCGCAATCGAAAATATTTTTCCGCCAATTCCTTCTGAACTGGTGCTGGTCTTCACCGGTTATTTAACCGTTACCAGCAAGATGACCATTTGGGGGTCGATTCTGGCTGCCACGGCTGGCGCACTGATCGGGGCAATCGCTTTATATGGCGTTGGCCGTTTGTTGAGCGTCCAACAAATTGAAAAATTGGTTTCTGGGCGATTTGGCAAAATCATGCGGTTGAAACCGGCAGATATTGAAAAAGCGGCCAGGTACTTTAACAACCATGGGGGTAAGGCGATCCTGCTTGGTCGCTGCATCCCGGTTGTCCGCAGTTTGATTTCCATTCCGGCGGGGATGACCGGCTATCCGTTTAATCGATTTTGTTTACTGACGACTACCGGAACGCTGATTTGGAACACGATTTTGATTCTGATCGGCCATTTTGCCGGTCGGGCTTGGGATCAGATTCTGGGGATGATCGATCAGTGGCTGATGATCATTTTGGTAGTGATTGTTGTGATCGTGGGATGTTATTTGTATTATCGATTTTCTCGGAAGGCGGATTAAGATCGGGCAGCTGTTTGTTGAGTATTGATGTTTTTGCCTAATAGGATTACTCTTCCTTGGGTGTCATTTTACCTAGCGGAAACGTGCAAATGAAGGCTGATCCCGGCCATACAAAGGACTTACTCATTTATTCCAAGATCAGGAATAAATGAGTAAGTCCTTTATATTCTGGGATCAAAGCGCCTTCATTTGCACTCTCTTTTACTTTTCCTTAAAATTCCCCAAACTTTCCAATAAACTCCTAACAAACTTCACAAATTACTCGGCAAAATTTGTTATGATATTTATAAGTAATGCACCACGACAGCTGAACCCCCACAAGGAGGCCCACTATGAAATGGTACAGTCATGAAGCAGAAACAATATTACAAGAACTTGATACAAGTCGGATCCACGGTCTGAGTGAAGCGCAAGCTCAACAACGGCTTGCCGAATTTGGATCCAACGAGTTGGCCAAAGAAGAACGCGAACCCGCTTGGAAAATGTTGCTCAAGAGCTTTAAAGAACCCCTGATCATTATCCTGCTTATCGCGATTGGTCTGGCATTAGCAAGTGCCGCCTATGACTTTTTTGTTAGCGGTGATTCTGGGCATGCGATGGCTTCTGTGTACGAAGCGATTGCCATTGTCTTAATTGTAATTATCAACAGCGGTTTGACCTTTCATCAGACCCGGACCGCGCAAAAATCACTGGACGCGCTTTCTGATATGCGTCAGCACTACATGAAAATCCTTCGGGACAACAACTGGACGTCGGTGGCTGCCAATCATTTGGTTCCCGGCGACATCGTCAGCGTTAAGTCTGGTGATTTTATCGAAGGCGATTTGCGCTGGCTAAAGACGTCAGAACTGCAGATTAACGAATCTCATTTGACCGGGGAGTCTGATGCCATCCAAAAAAATACCGTCTCTCTCCCTGAGGATACCGAGTTGGCAGATCGTACCAACATGGGATACTCCGGTTCGATGGTGGTCAATGGAAATGGAATTGGTGTGGTTGTGGCAACTGGGATGGCAACCGAACTGGGTAAGATTTCTGGACTGATGCAGCAGGTTGACGACCAAAAGACACCGATTGAAAAATCAGTCCACGGGTTGAGTAAGAAATTGATGATCATCGCTGCAGTTATCATCGCCGTGACGATTGGCTATGACTTAGTAAAACAATTAATTCAGGTCGGCAGTATTTCAATGGACAGCTTTGGCGGGATTTCAGCCACGGCCATCGCGATTGCTGTTGCCTCAATTCCCGATGCAATGCCGGTGGTGCTGTCAACTGTGTTGACGATCGGAGCCAAGATGATGGCCAGCCAAAAGGGCTTGGTTAAGTCGTTGAGCAGTGTCGAAACGCTGGGCTCAACCACCTATATTGCCTCGGATAAGACGGGAACTTTAACTAAAAATGAAATGGCCGTGACCCGCTTTTTGGCAAATGGCCAAGTCTACAATGTTGAAGGAAATGGCTACACACCAATTGGCGATTTCATCAGGGATGATGGCACTCCAAGCGATTCTAAAGATTACCAGCGGTTCTTAGAAGTCGCTGTCTTAAATAACGAAGCTGAAATTAAACCGGATACCAAGCAAAATTGGCGGCCGTTTGGTAATCCAACCGATGTTTCCTTAGTCGTGCTGGGAGCTAAAGATAACGTCAAACGCGACGTGCTGTTGGAAGATAAGGGTGATCGGGACATCGATATTGTCCGAATTCTCCCATTTGACAGTACCCGGAAGATGATGACCGTTGTGATTAAAGAAAATGGCCGGTACTACAGTTTGACCAAGGGCGCACCGGATGTGATCAAGCCATTGACCAAATCGGCACTGATTGATGGGCAGCCGGTTCCAATTGCTTCGGTGGCCGCAAATATTGAAAAAACGATGCTGGCGTTTGCCAAGGATGCCTTACGGACGATCTCAATTACTCAACGTGAGATTTGCAAAGAAGATGCCTTGAATGCATCCAGTGCCGAATTGGAACGTGAACTGACCTTTCTTGGGCTGGTGGGGATCATTGATCCGCCGCGTGAGGAAGTCAAAGCGTCTGTTCGCAAATTAACTCAAGCATCGGTCAACGTTGTCATGATCACAGGTGACCACGCGATGACCGCCAAGGCAATTGCCAAACAGCTGGGAATTATCGACTCCGATGATGCCCGGGTGATTACCGGCCGTGACTTGGAGGAAATGGATGACCAACAGCTGGCAGACGTGGTGTTGGACACGCGGGTATACGCCAGGGTAACGCCAGAACACAAGCAGCGGATTATTAAACAGCTGCAGGCCCATGAGCAAGTTGTTGGGATGACCGGTGACGGCATTAACGACGCTCCGGCACTGAAAGCCGCTGATATTGGTATCGCGATGGGGATCAATGGGACCGAAGTGACCAAAGATGCTGCCGATTTGATCTTGCTGGACGATAAATTTACCACCATTGAGAAGTCGGTTGAGTCGGGTAGAACGATTTTTGCCAACATTTTGAATTTTATGAGGCATGAGTTGACGACCAACGTAGCTGAAGTGCTGTCATTATTGCTGGGAGTCTTCTTGATTACTTCTTCCATTGGAAATATCACCGAAGTGACACCAACTCTGACAGCGTTGATGGTTCTGTGGGTCAATATGATCAGTGATTCACTGCCATCGTTTGCACTGGGCTATGATGAAGCCGAATCAGATGTGATGCAGCAGCGTCCCCGTGATACTAAACAATCCATTTTGGCAAATGGGATGCTGCGGCGGGTTCTGTTCCGTGGTGGCGTGATGGGCGCAATGGTCTTTCTGGCTTTCATTTGGGCAGCTTCACAAGGCTATACGGTGGCTCAAAGTCAGACGATTGCCTTTCTAACGTTGGTATTCGGACAGTTATGGCACGTTTATGATGCCAGAAGTGTGAATACGTTGTTTGATCGAAATCCGTTTTCCAACTCCAGATTAACGTTGGCGGTTGGGTTTGCGGCGACATCCTCAATCCTGGTAACGTTAATGCCATTTTTCAATAATGTGATGGGAACCGCGCCATTGACGATGACGATGTACGTGTTGATTATCTTGATTTCTGCCGTACCAACTTTTGTGATTTCTGGAATTAAGAAATTCATGGGTCGAAATCGTACCGAATCAGTGGCTGTTACTCAAGCAAATTAATATAGAACAAAAAACAATCTAAGATTAAGTCTGGTAAGAAAGCTGACAGCCGTCAGTTTCTCACTGGAACTAATCTTAGATTGTTTAGATTGAGATGGAAATGATTTTAATTTTGTAAGTGACTTGCGGCGCGGAGACAGTGACAATGTCGCCGGAATGGTGGTTCAGTAGTGCCGAACCGATGGGAGAGGCGATCGAAATCTTACCGTGGTCAATATCAACTTCCGGAGTGCCGACAATTTCATACGTTTCAGTTGAGTGGTCATCCAGAAATTCAAATTTGACGGTCTTGCCGACTTCCACGGTATCGTTGTTTGAGGGGGTGTAAACCTGAGCGTACTGGAGTTGTTTTCGTAAGAATCGCAATCGGCTCTCCAGGTGGCGAAGGTCTCGCTTGGCGGCACTGTACTCGGCGTTTTCGGAAAGATCACCAAGCGCTCTTGCATCCGCCAAACTTTTGATCTTGGCGGGCCGAGAATTTTCGAGCTCACGAATTTCAGATTCAATTTGTTCGTAGCCAAACTTGGTAATTTTGTTGAAATGAGGTTCCATGAATGTATCCCTCCTGACATTTTTAAGTATACAACATGTCTAAATTATAGCCAATTAAACTAATTACTTATAAAAATCGGCGAAATTTCCAACATTTTTATTGAAAATAACGGCGATTTAGTCGCAAAATTGCCGAACTGAAACCTTGATCTATAAGCGTTTGTTGATGATATGTTATGGAAATATTACCAAATCCCTATTTGGTTTAACAAGGTTGTAATTTTCTGGACACGTCTCTGTAAATAGGTTGGAGTATATTTTTCACTGTTGATTAAACACGAAAGGAAAAATATATTTCATGAGACTTAAAAAGATCATTATCGCATTAATGACTGCATTAACTTTCTACGGCACAATGAACGTTGCCGCATCCACTGAAATCGCTGAAGCTAAGACTACTAAAGTATACAAATCAAACTTATCAAAGGCTAACCAAAAAGCCAAGAACTGGATCGCCTACCACGAATCACGCGGTTCATACCATGCCAGAAATGGTCGTTACATCGGCCGTTACCAATTAAGTGCTTCATATCTTCACGGTAACTACTCAAAGAACAACCAGGAAAAAGTGGCTGACCATTATGTCAGCCAACGCTACGGCAGCTGGGTCAATGCTAAGAAGCATTGGAAGGCTTATGGCTGGTACTAAGCTATAATACGAATATGTTAAGAGATCAAACAATGAACAACACTTGTTCATTGTTTGGTCTTTCTTTTTGCTTATTGATTGAATTTGAGCTACCTTCAAAATTGTAACCGCTGTAATGAACCATTATTCGGAATCTCCGTTGTGATTCCTCAAAATTCATGTTAATATAAAATTATTGTTTTAAACACGAATAAAAAGGAGAACATAATGGAAAATGTTTCTGTTCCAGGCAAGAAATCACCTGTTCGTAATGCAATTTTAGGTTTTCAACACTTACTCGCCATGTATTCTGGCGATATTTTGGTTCCGTTATTAATTGGTGGGGCACTGGGCTTTAATGCCGCTCAGATGACCTACTTGGTTTCCATGGATATTTTCATGTGTGGTGTGGCGACATTACTTCAGATTCGCAGAACACAGATTACCGGGATTGGGTTGCCGGTTGTTCTAGGGTGTGCAGTCGAGTACGTTGCACCGCTGCAGTCGATTGGGAAGAATTTTGGCTTGGGTTATATGTACGGCGGAATTATTGTCGCTGGGTTATTTATTATCCTCATTGCCAAGCCATTTGCGCACATGCGTAAGTACTTCCCATTGGTTGTGACCGGTTCTTTGATCACACTGATTGGTTTTACCCTGATGCCGGTGGCTTTTCAAAACATCGGTGGTGGGGATGCCACTGCCAAAGCATTTGGTAATCCGACGCACCTATTCCTTGGCTTCTTCACAGCGCTTGTCATTATTGTCTTAAACATTTGGGCTAAGGGATTTTTGAAGCAAATTTCAATTTTAATTGGTATCTTGGTGGGTTCAATTGTTGCCATTTTGATGGGGACGGTTGATTTCGCAGCCGTTGGCCAAGCTCACTGGGCACAGTTGCCACAGTTCTTCTACTTTGGTGTGCCGAAGTTTGAATGGTCGTCGATTGCCACCCTGATTTTGGCCGCCTTCACCTGTATGATCGAATCAACCGGCGTTTACTTTGCTTTAAGTGACATTACCGGCCGGAAGTTGGAAGACCGCGATCTTGAACACGGTTACCGTTCAGAAGGAATTGCTGCCATTTTGGGTGGGGTCTTCAATACCTTCCCATACTCCACCTTCTCTCAGAACGTCGGAATTGTTCAACTTTCAGGAATCAAAAAGTTAACGCCAATTTATTACTCAGCATTCATGCTGATGATTTTGGGACTGATCCCCAAGTTTGGTGCCATTGCCACTCTCATCCCAGCATCTGTATTGGGCGGCGCAATGCTCGTCATGTTTGGAATGGTGGGTGCTCAAGGGATCAAGATGCTCTCACAAGTTAAGCTCAACAACAAGAATCTGCTGATCATTGCCGTTTCGATTGGGCTTGGCTTGGGAGTTACCACGCAACCCAATTTGTTCCAGTACTTACCTGCAACCGTCCAAGTGATCATGAGTAACGGAATGGTGGTCGGAAGCTTTACCGCTGTGATTTTAAACATCTTATTGAATCACACAGCTTTGAGCAAAAAAGTTGAAGAATAATTTAATCAAATCAATAATAAAAGGCCAGCGAGTTAATCGCTGGTCTTTTCTGGGTTAACGACTGTCTCAGAAATTATCGTTTTGGAACGTATTCTTCGACATATTCAGAAATGATATTAAGCAAATCAGTCACTGGTTCTGACGTCTGCTTGTTCTTGATGAATGAAATACCAAAGTTGGCTGTCAGGACATCCGTTGGAATCTCGATGACGTTGATGTGCTTCTTCTGTTCATCAGTCAAACGACGTGGGTTGGCAAATGGTTCCGGCGTGATGATTGCCCCGACATGTTCCAATGCGAGATCGGAAGCCAAGTGCAGATCGGGAACTTCGACGCTGATTTCAGCTGAAACGCCAATGTCGTTCAGGAAGCTGGTGACCAATCGTTGGTAGTTATCTTCCTGCGGTGTACCGATAAATTCTTCACCTGACAGCTTGGTAAGGTCAAGATCCTCATAATTCAAGAAGACTTTATCAGGATCATACAGCTTGGAAGTTTCAGGAATAATTAAAACCAATGGTAACTGAGCGATTGGTTTGTATTCGACCTTGTGGCTTTGAAGTGCATGGCCAATGAAAAAGTCGAGGGTTCCTGACAAGAGCCGTTTTTCGGCGTCTCGACTGGTCATTCTGGTGATTTGCGCATGAATATTAGGGTACTTGTTATAGAACCGGACCAGAACCGGTTTGTATAAGTCGTTGGTCACAACTTCATTGGAAGCAATGGTTAAGTGGCCGTATTTGAACTGTGACAGGTGCGTCATTTCGCGATCCAAGTTGGCTCGCAGTCGGTTTTCTTCCTGTAAAAAAGCCAGAAGTCGTTCGCCGGCGTACGTCAGCTGGATTGGATGAGATGATCGATCAATCAATTTAACGCCAAAGTTCACTTCGGCATTTTTGATAACCCGACTGATATAAGGCTGGGTAACAAATAATGCTTGGGCAGCTTTGGACATATTTCCTTGTGCCTTGATTTCTTCAAGAAACGAAAGTAATTTGCTGTTCATAATGTAATTCTCCTTTGAAGACCTCTCGCCTTTAGTTTATCTTCTAACCAGATTATATGATATTCTAGTAATATATGCATGAATAGTGACTTCTAATGTTGGTATTCCACAAAAAAGCTACAACCAAGTATAGCAATTCCCCGTGCGCCAGTAAAGGACATGAACCTTTTAGCCCGGGTATTATAGTAATCTTAAGATTTCATCATTTATATTACCATTAGGTACTAGTACCCAATCGTTATCAGTGAAGAAACAAATCATGCTTTTTTCTCGTTGAATGGTAAAATAGTGTCATAACTTTTATCCCTTAAATGGATACATAGCCTACTAGAAGGGAGTTATCACATTGAGAATTGAACAATCACCTGAATTTCAAATTCATTTACAAACCTTAAGAAGCAAGGAAGAATTATTTCTCGAAACTATTTATAATGTCGGCAACGGTCACTTTGGCGTCCGCGACTCCAATCCGCTCCAGGGAAACAACCATGATTATATTGGCTCCCCGGGCTTATTTATTAATGGCTTCTTTGATTACGAAGAAGTCGCCTATGGTGAGAAGTATCGTGGGTACCCGGACAATAACCAGGTAATTAACCGGTTATTTGATCCACGCTTTATTCGTATCAAGGTCGGTAACGAAGATTCGTTGACCGATCATTTCAAAGTTGAAAATATTGATAAGAACCTGGACATGCAGACTGGACTGCTGCACGAGCTTTTCAGCGTCACGACTCCTGGCAACCGGAATTTTAATCTGGTGGTTGAAAGCTTTGCCAGTCTGAGCAAGCTGAATGTATACGGAGTCCGATATTCTGTGATTCCAACCAACTTTTCCGATGAAATCGAAGTGATCAAAGTTCATGATTACGTCAACCAAACTGTTCACCAGCAGGATGAAGATGTCCGGGTCAGCACTGATCTGGGGCAAATGCAGCTGGACTTTATTCCAGATAATGGCCAACCCAGTTACTTGGTAACCACTTTTCGAAGCCAACAGGGGGCGATTATCACCTATCAAGCCAGTGAGAATTTTGCCCCGAATCCGCCGATTGAATACTTCAGAGACGACAATCACCACTATGGCTACCGGAGTAAATATTACGCCAAACCAGGCAGTGCCAAGGACTTTGAATTTTTATTTGCGATCGGCGATATCCATCCACTCGTCAATGCCAATATGTATTCCGATCAGTACCTGTCATCGCTGAATAATTACATTAATGACACCACGTTTAAATCAGAATTGATGGCTTCGGCACAAGTTTGGCAGACTTTTTGGCTCCACAGCGATGTTGAAATCGATGGCGATCCTGCTTTGCAGCTGTGCGTGCGCTTCAATTTGTTTGAGCTTAACCAGTCAGCTGGGCGAGATGCTTTAACCAGTATTCCAGCCAAAGGGTTGACTGGTAATGGCTATGGCGGTCATTTCTTCTGGGACACCGAGATCTTTATGCTGCCGTTTTTCACCTACACCCAACCCGAAGTTGCCAAGGATCTATTGATGTTTCGCTATCACACGCTTCAAATTGCCAAGGAGCAGGCCAGTGACTTTGGCCTTGGCAAAGGCGCCATGTATCCCTGGCGGACAATCAACGGTTATGAATCCAGTGCATACTGGCTGGCAGGCCAGGCGCAGTTCCACATTAACGCTGATATCGCCTTTGCCGTCGAACAATATTATGAGATTACGAGTGACGATGACTTTATCCGTGATTATGGATTTGAAATTATTTTGGAAACTGCCCGATTCTGGATGGAGTACGGCAACTATGCCGAACTTGACGGCAAGCGCCAATTCGTCCTTAACCGGGTAACCGGTCCGGATGAATATAGCGCCCTAGTTGACAATAACTACTACACCAACGTATTGGCCCAGAGTAACCTCCGTTTGGCAGTCAAATATGTTCGCAAGTTCAAGGGCGACGACGGCATTTTGAGTCGACTTCACGTTACTGACGACGAGATCGACGCTATGGAAAAGGCCGCCAATGCCATGTATCTGCCTTATGACAAGGAGAAGAACGTTAAGCTGCAGTTCCAAAACTTTGAACAGCTGCCGAAAATGGATATTTCTGCCATTGATCAAAGCATGTTCCCATTGCTCTTACACTATCACCCATTAATGTTGTACCGTCACCAAGTTAATAAGCAGGCTGATACGATCATGGTTGATTTTATGTTCCCTGAAGGCAACACCTTGGATCAGCTAAAAGCCGACTATGAATTCTATGAACCAATCACTACCCACGATTCCAGCCTCTCTAAGGCGATCTACGCGATTATCGCGGCTCGGATCGGTAAGGATCAGCAAGCCTACAACTTCTTCTCTCAGGCCGTTCAGACGGATCTGATGGATGTTCATCATAATACTAAAAATGGCATTCACGCTGGGAGTTTGGGCGCTGCATGGGAAGGGATCATGTACGGCTTCGCAGGAATCGTCAATAATGCGACGAGTTTTAGCCTCGAGCCCCATTTACCATCCACTTGGAACTGCCTGAAGTTCAAGGTTCATCTCTATGGGAATGAATTTAAATTTACGATTTATCAAGACTCGGTTGAAGTCGAGCTGCTGAGCGGTGAGGGGACGGACATCACCGTTTATAGCCATCGCAAACACCTCACCCCGGACAATAACCGGGAAACTTGGCAATACTAAATTTTTTTGAAGAAAGTCTGAAATATTAACGTCTTTTTTGGAAAACAGGCGAACTTTGGTTTATGATTTGTTATGATAGTGTTATGCAAATTCATCGTTGATTGCTGAATATTTAAACAAGCCCTTGATCGTTTTGGGCGAGTCAATTTATCTGATGTGAAAGGGATGCACTTTATAATGAAGAAGGAAGCTCGTCAATCCAAAATTGAGCAGATTATTAATCAATATACCATTACAACACAGGACGAACTGATGGAGAAACTGAAGGTGGCTGGTATTAGCGTCACTCAGGCCACTTTGTCCAGGGATATCCGCGAGATGCAGATTGTTAAACAGCCGGATAGTTCAGGCAACTCACGCTACATGATTTTTAAGTCGGGTAACCAAAATGAAATCGAGCGGATGTATCGGATGATTAACGGCACGGTAACCGACATTCGCCAGATTCAGTTTGTGAACGTGATTCACACTCAACCCAGTTATGCCAATCCATTGGCTGCGGTGATCGATGATCTCCACATGGAAAATGTTTCCGGAACGTTGGCCGGCTACGATACCATTGTGACTTTCAGCCCGTCTGTAGACTCTGCCCGTGAGATTAATGATTTGTTTACTAAGCACGCCAATCCAGACTTGCTGGTTTCTTCCATTCAGGATGGGGAATAGGCATTCATAATATAAAAAATAAGGCTTTCTCAGCTTTGAGGAAGTCTTATTTTTTGTGCTGGTAATTATTTTGCGAATTGTCGATAAATGCGTCGACCAATCGCCCCAATCAGAAATGCTAGCCACCAAATGATGCCGACTGCGGTGACCAGTTTGCCAAGCGCGAGTCCCGGCGTTTGATATTTCAGTGAAACAAAGTGGCGGCCAACTGGGATTCTGGCACCCACAAAGCCGTGATTGACCTTGAAGATGTCTCCGGCCTGGCCATCGATCTTTAGATGCCAACCGGTGGAGTAGGGAATTGAGGTGGTCAACACGCGGGTGCGCTCCGTTGCATCCGTATAGCCACTCACCGAATTATTGGTGACTTTTTGGCTGGTCAAACCAGCTTTTTGAAGTTGTTGGATGCGGGTGTTGTACTGCCGGTTAAATGGTACGGCCATCAACTTGACACTCTTGAACTTCAGTTGCTTAACGCCATTAAAGTGAATCGTCATTGATTTTTGCAGCTTGTTGGCGTAACCCAGATTCAAAACAATGTGCTGTCTGTCCTCGTAATCGGAGAGGTTGTTCTCCGGTAATTGACGGACGTAAGTGAAATTGTTGGGGGCTTGAACCGACAATGTGTAAGCACCGAGATCGGGATGCTGCAGAGCAGTTCTAATGCGATCAATTTTTTGCAGTTTGGAAACCGGGGTGCCATCAATAATCGAATCGGCAGTCAGGCTGTTCAGTCTGTCTGCAGTGGAATGAGTGGTGTGGGAGATACCGTCGATCACCAGATACAACTCTGAATGACGATATTTTTCTGGCTGATTAATGTTTAATTGATAGGAAAGATGGCGTCCCTGCGCATCGTTATCCATCAAATGAAGGCCGTTGGCATTTGCGGCCTGATTTTCGGCAACGATCCGGTGATTCTTAGCCAGCACACTTTGAAGCGGCTTGGCATTGGGATTAATGCCAGTGGCCTTTTCCCAGATCCTGACTTTGTTAGCCGGTAAAGTGGTCTTATATTTCTTCGCGGTATCCCGGTAGCGGGCGTTTGGTGAAATCCGCAGCCGATCCAAGACAGCCTTGACGGGGTTATTGGCGATATGTTCGTCAAATAATCGAGTCGTGTACGGCACGTTTTGAATGTTGTTCTGCGGTTCGGTCATCGAAACGCCATCAACCGGCTTTTCAACCACAGCCCCTGATAACATAGCCTGTTCACGTTGAAGCGGTGACATGTTGCGGTAGTTGGCAGCTGAAATGACATATTTTTGTGTATAGACTAACGGCAAAGCCAAATTGGATTTTAACAAAATCGTCCCGGAATGGTTGCTTAACCCGCTCACCGGTTGTTCCGGGAAGTCGACAATTTTGCCGTTTTTCCCGCGAACATAATGGAAACCATATGGAATGGCTTGGGGCTTTTTGACAATATCCGTTTTGGCAAACATGTATTTAACACCCAGTAGGTTCAGCAGGGTGGTTCTACCATCTGCTTCACCAAGCACGGAGTTGACCACCGCCTGTGAATTATCCAGTGATCTGCTGAATTGAAACAGGCTGCCGTTTTGGATGGAGTAATAAGCCCCTAAGTCATGGGTTCCCAGCACCATCGGGATGTTGTTGCCGGCGGTTCGGTGAGGATAGTAGTTGTGGATGGTGGTTGTTCGATAGAAGCCGCCGTTTTTTGCCAACCCATTTTGAGCACCGTCATAATACTTGTGGAGCCACTGTTCGGCTGACCCGGATGCCAGGTTGGAATTGATATTCTTACTATTATTGGGACTGAACCAGCCTTGTCCGGCACTAATGACGTTAATGAAGACGAGTCCGACCAAAATGGTGCCAACGTGCTTGGGAGATATTTTAAGCGACGTTTGACAGGCAAACAATAGTAGAAAACTCAGCAATAATCCGTAAGATACCAAATCGTTTTGCGGTAGTTTGAGGGTAAAGCCTTTGGTGATCCACACGAGCACAATCAAGCCGGCACTGGCACCAATCAACCAGCGCAAATCGTTTTGAGTCAGGTTCTTGAGTTGATCAACCAGAATCATCGTTGCCAAGCTCATTGGCAACACGATCAGGAACAACCAGCGATTGGACGGTGTTGACATTGCGTTGGCCACCGCACTAAACTGCGGCAGCATCAACGCAATGATCGTCAACGTGATAATGGTTGCCAGTGATCGGTAGCGTTTGAAATGTCTGAGGACATACACTGCTCCGAGAAATGTCAATCCGCAGAAATTCAGTACCAGCCAATAATCCTTGGTGGTGGTACTGGTAATCAGTTGATTGGGCATCGCCAGATAGTATTTGAGTGGATAAAGAATCAGCCCGTTGGCAAACTTGGCATGGTAGGCAATTCGAGTTGATTGGAAAACGGCCAATAAAGTTGGAATCAAGATGACGCCGGCTGTCAACAGGCCAGTCACGACACCTTGCACCAAACCATAGATAATTCTGCCGTTTTTCAACTGTTCGGGGTGGTTGTGACGGATGTTGAAGTATCTGGTTAATAGGTAGACAAACGTCCCGATTGCCAGCATATAAGCGAAGTAAAAGTTACTGATGAGGGCCAAGGCAACGGCAACCGCCAACGGCAGCCAGTTCTGCTTGTGGAGAACCTTTTCAATCCCCATTGCCAACAGTGGAAACAGAATCATTGGAATTAAGAAAAATGGGTGATGCATCGAGACATAGAAGTTGTAGCCGGAAAATGTATAAATCAACGTCCCAATCAATTTACTGTGAGTGCTGAAATCCCGCTCATTGGCCCAAGCCAGAAATGACAGCCCGACACAGTAAAGACGAAGCAAGATTAAGACTTGAAAGCCGAGCTCCAGCTTGGCAGCCGGAAAAAGAGCAATCAGGTAGCTGAATGGATCACCAATTATGTAAAAGGCAAAGGTGGTGAGTTGATCGGCACCAGCCCCAAGGTTCCACGACCAGCCACTCATTGCCTGATGGGCGGTTCCTTGAAGCATTCGCTGAAATTGCGCCATAATTGGAAAATGTTGGGCAATGCCATCGACGTTCCAGATCAAAGTTTTGCCGGCCAGCCAGGGAATCGTGTAGGTGGCGAGGCAGACAAGTAGAAAAGCGATGGAATAGATCAAATAAGTTCGAAACTGAAAAGACTTTCTGCGAGTATCAATTCTCGGTTCCATGAAATTACCTCCAATACATATCCCATTTTGCCTGCATTGAGGCCGATAGACAAGGCTATTGACAGATTTTTAATGTTTGTAACATTGATGCCCTCAAGTTGAAACAATGTGCATGAACATTCATCGATGAATTTTAGTAAGCTGAGTAAAACGCTTACATAATCAATGGTTTGTCTAAATCCAGTCTCAGCAAAAGTGAATTTTCTTTTACCAAACTGTGAATATTTTATGAAGTCGAAACATATTTATACCAAACAGATGAGAACAAAGTATGAATGTTGTGAAGAAAGTGTTATAGTTAGAGCATTCTTAAATCTAATCAAATTCTTATGTTCTAATTTAAACATTTTATTTTGCATAATTAACCGCTAAAAGCCTTTTGTGAAAGGAATAATTAGCAGGATAATTTATAAAATGAAACCGCAATCATTTTCGACCTTAATTGTGTGAGTTTTTTCACGTTCACAATGTCCAAAAATGTACGGTAACCTTTTTCAAAGGGGTTATGATGTACTTGTATTAATGGAAGAGGAGGTAACAAAATGACAAGTCCAATTCATGTAACATCGGAAATCGGTAAGTTGAAAACAGTTTTACTGAAACGTCCGGGTAGAGAAATTGAAAACTTTACACCTGACATGATGCCCCGGTTATTATTCGATGACATTCCATATTTACCAATTGCCCAAAAGGAACATGACTACTTTGCCGATACTTTACGCGACAACGGTGTCGAAGTATTGTACCTCGAAAAATTAGCTGCTGAAGCTTTAGACGCAGCTGGTGACAAAGTTCGTAATGACTTCTTAGAGCAAATGCTGACTGAATCCGGATATGCAACAGGTACCATTCATGATGCATTGAAAGAATATCTCGGCAGCATGAACAACCAAGACATGGTCAACAAGATCATGGAAGGTATCCGTAAGAATGAAGTAGATTTCGTGCCAACAGACTTAGTAAGTGCTGCTGAAACCGAGAACTACGAATTCTACATGGATCCAATGCCTAACTTATACTTCACCCGTGACCCTTCGGCATGTATCGGTGAAGGTTTGAGTATCAACCACATGACATTCCCTGCAAGACAACGTGAGTCACTCTTTAACGAGATTGTCATCAAGTATCATCCACGTTTTGCTGACAAAGGGGTTCATGTATGGCGTGACCGTAACCACGATACCCGTATCGAAGGTGGAGACGAATTAGTCTTGAACGATCACGTAATGGCAATCGGTGTTTCTCAACGAACTTCCGCTGACGCCATTCAAGATATTGCTAAGAGCTTATTTAAAGAAGGTCACTTTGACACAGTTATTGCGATTAAGATTCCGCATAACCATGCAATGATGCATTTGGATACTGTGTTTACAATGATTAACTACGATCAATTTACGGTTCATCCAGGAATCCTTGGTGAGGGCGGCCATATCGACACTTGGACAATTACTCCAGGTAAGAACGGCGACTTGAACTTGGACCACAGAACTGACCTCAAGCAAGTCTTGAAGGATGCGCTTAAGCTGGATGATTTGGACTTGATCCCAACCGGTAATGGCGACCCAATTATCGCCGGCCGTGAACAATGGAACGATGGTTCAAACACTTTGGCAATTGCTCCAGGCGTTGTGGTAACTTATAACCGGAACTACGTTTCAAATGACTTACTCAGAAAGCACGGCTTAAAAGTGCTGGAGGTTATCTCAAGTGAGTTGTCAAGAGGACGTGGGGGTCCACGTTGCATGAGCTGCCCAATTGTTAGAGAGGATATCTGAATCAGAGCGTGACGAGGGCTGGGTGACGCGGTTTCTAAGGGTACTTTGACTAAAATCCCCGGTTTTGGGATTTTAGTCAAAGTGCACTTAGAAGTTAGCGTCAGGCCCGTCGGAGCGTGTTTACGAAGCTGCCTCGTTCAGAAGGCTGCCAAAAAATATCCAACCAACTCTACAATCCAGTGTACCGTACCCAAAAACAATCATCATCAAGGAGAATTCGATTATGACAAAAGATTTCAAGCAAAACGTATTTCAAGGACGCAGCGTATTAGCCGAAAAAGACTTCACAGCAGCCGAACTCGAATATTTGATCGACTTTGGTCTCCATTTGAAGGCACTTAAAAAGGCTGGCGTTCCACACCACTATTTGGAAGGTAAAAACATTGCCTTACTCTTCGAAAAGTCATCAACTCGTACTCGTTCAGCATTTACCACTGCTGCGATTGACCTTGGTGCCCACCCGGAATACTTGGGTTCAGGCGACATTCAATTAGGTAAGAAGGAATCAACTTCAGACACTGCCAAAGTTCTTGGCAGCATGTTCGATGGAATTGAATTCCGTGGCTTCAAACAAAGTGATGCTGAAATTCTTGCCAGAGACAGTGGCGTTCCAGTATGGAATGGTTTGACCGATGAATGGCACCCAACTCAAATGTTGGCTGACTTCATGACTGTTAAGGAAAACTTTGGCAAACTTCAAGGTTTAACTTTGACATTTATGGGTGACGGCCGTAACAACGTTGCCAACTCATTACTGGTAACCGGTGCCATCTTGGGGGTTAACATCCACATCGTTTCACCTAAAGAATTGTTCCCAACTGACGAAATTCAAAGCATCGCTAAGGGCTTTGCTGAAAAATCTGGTGCCAAACTGTTGATTACCGACGACCTTGATGAAGGTATGAAGGGCTCAAACATTGTTTATACCGACGTTTGGGTATCAATGGGCGAAAGCAACTGGGAAGAACGCGTTAAGTTGTTAACACCATATCAAGTTAACATGGAAGCCTTGAAGAAGACCGGCACACCTGACGATCAATTAATCTTCATGCACTGCCTGCCAGCATTCCACAATACTGAAACCGAATACGGCAAGGATATTGAAAAGAAATATGGCATTACTGAAATGGAAGTTACTGATGAAGTGTTCACCAGCAAGTATGCTCGTCAATTTGAAGAAGCAGAAAACAGAATGCACTCAATCAAGGCTATGATGGCCGCAACACTTGGGAATTTGTTTATTCCACGTGTATAGGACAAAGTAAAATTTCAGCCTAGTACCCACCTTGAAAAATAGCTCAACAATACAAGGGACTGGCAACAAAACATTTGTTTTGTCCCAGTCCCTTATTATTTTCTAAGACGGAGGAGAATTATTATGGGACGTAAAATTGTGGTTGCCCTCGGAGGTAACGCCATCCTATCAAAAGATGCTTCAGCTGCCGCGCAACAACAAGCGTTGCGCGATACCGCCGAGCACCTGGTTAAATTCATTGAAAATGGTGACCAACTGATCATTTCTCACGGAAATGGTCCTCAAGTTGGTAACCTGTTATTACAACAAGCTGGTGGCAGCACCAGTGATAACCCGGAAATGCCGCTCGATTCCTGTGTTGCTATGACCCAAGGCAGCATTGGCTATTGGATGCAAAACGCCATGGACCAAGTGATTAAAGAAAAAGGCTTGGACAAGACTGTTGCGACAGTTGTTACCCAAGTTGAGGTCAGTGCTGACGATCCGGCATTTGCCAACCCAACCAAGCCAATTGGGCCATTCATGAGCGAAGAAGATGCCGATCTCGCTAAGAAACAGAATCCGGACTTCAGCTTCGTGGAAGACGCCGGCCGTGGCTATCGGCGGGTCGTTCCTTCACCAAAGCCGATTGGGGTCGTTGAGACAAAAGCGGTCAACGCCTTGGTTGACGCCGGCATCGTGCCGATTTCAGTTGGTGGCGGCGGTGTTCCAGTAGTCAGTGATGGTAGTCGACTGGCTGGTAAGGAAGCAGTTATCGATAAGGATTTCGCCAGTGAAAAACTTGCTGAGTTGGTTGGTGCTGACGCATTGATTATCTTGACCGCGGTTCCAAATATCTTTGTCAACTTCAACAAGCCTGATCAAAAGAAATTGGAGCATGTGTCAGTTGCTGATTTGCATCAATACATCGGTGAAAAGCAATTTGCTCCGGGAAGTATGCTGCCTAAGGTGCAAGCAGCAATTGACTTTGTTGAAGCAACCGGCAACGAGGCCGTTGTTACCGCTCTGGATAACATCGAAGGATTTATTAATGATGGGTCGGGGACAATTATTTCGGCAAAATAACACATAATCCCGATTTTGTCCTTAAAATCATCTTAGACTTTGTTTAATGTACAATCTGGTTATTTGAGGTACACTTCTAATGAGAACACAATTATGTAACCGTTTTTGGGAGTGTATTTATGATTTTAAAGAATAAGAGTGATTATGAGTATTATGCTAAAAAACTGCGCCGCCATCCTGAATTTAGTCCGCTGAGTGATAAGTATATCAATCAGCTGATTGATGAGATGACTGTTAAAACCTATCATCGCGGTCAAATCTTGTTTGACCAGGGAGACACCCGCGATCGGTTCTATTATTTGATCGATGGTGTTTGTAAATCCTTTCACTGGGACAAAGACGGCGGCGAACAGCTGTATCTGTATATTCGACCCGAAAAGGCATTCCCATATATTGGTTTGTTTGAAGACGATCGCTATGCATACACGGTCCAGACAATGTCCGAGGTCAAATTAGCCGAGTTCCCGATGCCGATTTATGAGGAAATTTTGCGTGAGAACCCTGAGTTGATGGTCAATGCTGTCAAAGAAATGAGTCAAATTATCAACACCTCTGAGACTCAGCTTCAACGCATGGTGACCACCAGTGCAAAATGCCGGGTTTGGAACGCAATTCTCTTCATTGGTCAACAAATTGGTGATTATCAAGAAGATGAGACAATCCTTGTTCCGTATCCAATTACATTGGTTGAACTGTCCAAGGTGAGTGGGACAACGAGGGAAACGACCAGCCAGATGGTTCAGCAGTTGGTTGCCGAGAACAAGGTTCAATATAATCGCAAATATTTCAAAATTTTAGAGATTGACGATGATTCATATTAATTGAATATTATTCAAGGGAGTGAGCTAAATGAAAGAGCATGATGGTAAATTAGGGCTGCTCGAACTGATCGGATTGGTTGTTGGATCAATCATCGGTGGTGGTGTGTTCAACCTGATGCACGACATGGCCGTAGGAGCCGGTGCCGGTGCGATCATCATTGGTTGGGTTATTACCGCCATTGGAATGGTGATGTTAGCCTTGACGTTCCAGAATTTGACCATGAAGCGTCCAGATCTGGATGCCGGCGTCTATAGCTACGCCGAAGCCGGTTTTGGGAAGTACATGGGATTTAATTCTGCATGGGGCTACTGGTTGTCCGCCTGGCTTGGAAACGTTGGTTATGCGACACTGTTAATGAGTGCCGTGGCCTACTTTCTGCCGGTATTTGGGGATGGCCAAAACATCTGGTCAATCATTGCAGCATCATTTATTTTATGGGCCTGCCATTTTATGATTTTACGCGGGGTCGAATCTGCATCGTTTGTTAACACAATTATTACCATTGCCAAATTGATTCCAATCTTCCTATTCATCATTATCGTATTGTTTGCGTTTAAGATGAATATGTTTACCAGTGATTTCTGGTTTACACCAAGTGGGAAATTTGAATTTGGCAGTGTTATGGCACAAGCCAAGAGTACGATGTTAGTAACTGTTTGGGTCTTCATCGGAATCGAAGGGGCGGTCGTCTTCTCTGGCCGTGCCCGGAAACGTTCTGACGTTGGTAAGGCAACAGTTCTTGGAATTATCACCGTTATTTTGATTTATATGTTAATCACATTGCTATCATTTGGTGTTATGAGCCGCGCCGGGTTGGCACACTTAACTCAACCTGCGATGGCCGAATTGCTTCAAAGCCTGGTTGGCAAATGGGGCGCGATGGTTGTTAACGGCGGGTTAATCATTTCCGTTGTGGGTGCCTGGCTGTCATGGACCATGTTCGCCGGTCAATTGCCATACGAAGCTGCCAAAGAAGGATCGTTCCCGAAGATGTTTGCCAAGGAAAATAAGAATGGGGCACCAATTACCTCATTGACCGTTACCAACATCTGTGTGGAAATCTTCATGTTCTCGTACCTGATTACGGCTTCTGCTTATAACTTCTTCTATTCAATTGCCAGTGCTGCAATTTTAATTCCTTACGCATTTTCAGCATTCTATCAATTGAAATATTCATTCCTGGAAGATCATGGCAAAGGACGAACCGGCAACATCATTGTTGGAATTATTTCCAGTCTGTATGCCTGCTGGCTGTTGTTTGCTGCCGGAGCCAACTTCCTTCTCTTGATGTCGCTGCTCTTTGCTGCCGGAATTCCAGTGTTCTGGATCTTGCAGAAGAAGGACAACCACGCCGAGAAGGTCTTTGGACCGATTGAAATGTTGCTGGCAATCTTCATTGTGCTGGCTGCAATTTATGCGATTTATGGATTGATTGTTGGACAAATTACTTTCTAATTGTAATTCGTGACGGAGAATGAATTTGAACAGCCGTATATTTGTAACTAAGGGAGCAGCTCAAATGAGCCGCTCCCTTAGTTATTGATTCTTTTAAAAATAAGCAGTCACAAACAAATACCCAGCCAAACCAAATGCAGCTAATGAAATCAAAATCCGCAGCAAATGGATGTTTGAATGACGGACGATGATCGGTCCGGTGTAGCCGCCAATTAGTAGGCCAAATCCAAGCGGGATCACCAATAGCCAATCAATCCGGGACTTGAAAATAAAAATGACCGTCGCAATCAAGTTACCGCCAAAGGCAATGACGTTCTTCATGGCGTTGACCACGGTAAAACGATCATCAGTGATGATTGATAAAATTGCGAGGAAGATAACACCACCGGCAGCACCAAAGTACCCCGTGTAAGCTCCGACTAGGACAATTCCGGTCAGGCTGATCAGTGATACCCAGAAGTGCTTGGTTGGCGTTTGGTGTGCCTGCTTCAATTTGGCAGTGGAAACGTCCTTTTTTCGACCGGACATGAATAACAGAATGCCCGCGAAGAGGATGAAGAAGGGGACCACTTTTTCAAACGACGAAGCCGGTGCAATCAGCAACAGCACACTACCACCGATGCTTCCGATTAGCGAAAGGATGACGTAGAGAGTCAATTTTTTCCAATGCCCTCTGAGTTCCTTTAGCGAAGAAGCCGTTGCACCGATTCCTGAGAAGATCAGGGCAGTGGTATTGGTAACATTGGCAATAACTGGCGGAAGCCCCACCGCCAACAAGGCTGGATAGGAGACAAGTGAAGCCAGCCCGGCAACTGAGGCGAGCAATCCCGCCGCAAAGCCGGCAATGATTAGGAAAATAAATGTAAGCACCATGAGTTGGGCTGACCTCTTTTCAATTTTTTGATACTTCTAATATACTACATTTTACAAAGTAGTCGAATTCATCTTGTGAGGGGCTTGATTTCTGATGCCCAACCCTTGATAATATTTAACTATCAACTCAAGATGAAAGCAGGTTACCCATGACACAATTATTTTTTGACTTTGACGGGACGATCGCCGACTCGGAAGCCGGCATTCTCAAATCGCTGAAGTACGCAGTCGACAAAATGAAATTGCCGGAACTAACACATGATCAATACTTGAAATTTATTGGCCCGGCACTCAAGACCAGCCTCCAAAAATTTTATCCTGAACTGTCTGAAGCTGATCAGATGCAGGCTTTAAAATACTACGCCGATTATTATCGCAGTGAGGGGATGTTCCAACTCGATCTCTACCCCGGTATTGTCCAAGAGTTGCAGGTCTTGAACGAACAGGGCTACGGCGTCAATATCGCCTCTGCCAAGCCGGAAGATTTGATTCATGAATTGACGGATCAACTAGATTTGACGCAATACTTTACCGGTCGATTTGGTGCGGGGACTGACGAGAAAACCCGGATGACCAAGACAGCGGTTCTCAAATATGCTTTGGAACAAACTCATGCCAACGCCAACGACAGCATCATGATCGGCGACCGTGACACCGATATGCTTGGCGGGTATCACAATCAGGTCAAGACACTGGGAGTTACTTATGGATTTGGCGACGTTGCCGAACTGTTGGGCGCCCATGCGAATACGTTGGTGGATAAGCCCGAGCAGATTCAAGGTGGAGTAGAGAAATTAATCAGCTAAATATACTAAAACGGATCGAGGAAATCTTCCTCGATCCGCTTTTTGTTAGTTACTGGATGTTCAATTGGAAAAGCGTGCTCCCAGATAACGACGATGATCGTTGGGTTCACTTTAAGGCTTGATATAGGCAAAACCCTGTTCCTGCAGTGAAACCAAATCAGCGACACCGGCAGCGACAATTTCAACGTTTGCCGGTAACTGGTTTTCCTTAATCGAATGGCTATTCATCGAATTATTGCAGGCGTGGAATCTAACCCCTTCTCGGCTGAATTGCTCGACGGCATTTCGCAGATGTTCGTCCAAATAGCCCTTGATGGCATCGCCGTTGACTAAGACGACAATATGGTATTCTTCCTTATTCACGCGTCCATAATCCAGCAGGTTACTAATATTGCTCAGTGTGTGATCCCACTTATCCAATTCATCAATGTGAAAGACAACTTTATGCATCATTATTCCCTCGTTTCATCCGCGTCCAACGAATCCAAAAATTCCTGGTAATCCTCGTGGACCTGTTTTGAATATTCGTTTGCCCAATTAATTAAAGCGGAGACTAATTTCTTCTTGGTGCCGACATACCCGTGAACGATTGCGGCGGTCGGGCTTTGGGCGTGGCCCCGTGCCAGCAGGAGCCCACAGATTTTAGCGTAGGTAGCAAAATCATCGGCATCTAATTTGTCCAAGTTAATCGATTCTTTCATATCCCAGAACTGACGGACATAGAAGCTGCGGCCGGTATCATCGTTGTGATAGAAGCCTAGCAGTGGATCGGATGCCCGCTGCAAAATCTGCTGGCAGGTGACGATTCGCTCACCATTATCCGGCTTGCTCTGGCTAAATGGGGTCGTCACATCAAAGCCTCTAAAACGCCGAGTCTGCAAGGCCTCCTTGATTTGGAGAACCAGGTGGCTGCCGTCAATCGCGGTTAACAAGACCAGGTAGCACCGGGTGCCAAAACTACCAACGCCGACGCTATGGCGGACAATATCACTGATATGAAATTGTGAGAGGAGGACAGTGACGTCCGGGCTGACCGAGCGGGTGTAACTCCGCAAGTGCTCGCGAATTTCGTTGAAGCGGCGATCACTGACATGGACGGTCCGTGGAGCGTTTTCTTTAAAGACAAGATGTCCCCGGGAATCCAATGTCGTGAATTTTTTGACCACTTTACCCGAGTTCCGTTGTTCGGCACTATCCCGAATTTTGCGCCAAACCTTTGGTAGTTTGTGATCGGAATCCTCCGACTGCAGGAAGGATTCAACTTCTGTGGAGAAGTAGTAGCGTTCCATTGCTGAGTGATCATCAAAACATTGGCTGAGAATCTGCTGGTAGGTTTCAACTGCTCCCTGCATAATCTCGTTAATTTGGTCGCTGTCTAGTCCCAGCTGCTCTCCTTGGAGGACAATGCTGACAAGCAGGCGCCGGAGGTCCCAGTCCCATGAGCCGATGGTGGATTCGTCGAAGTCGTTGAGGTCGAACAGAAGTTTTCGCTCAGGAGACGCATAAAAACCAAAGTTCCCCAAATGAGCGTCACCGGAAATGACCACCGGAATATTGGTGGAAGTTTGTTTCGACAGGTCGAAAGCCATCAATTCGTCCGTGCCGCGGAAAAATGCGAAGGCCGAGGCAGCCAGACGCTTGTGGCGCAGCGGCATTAAATCTCCGATCATCTTTTCTTCAACGTGAGAAATTCCTTCAACCACGTTACGCTTAACCGGGACAAATTTTCCCAGCTGGTCAAATGAGATCCGGTCACGAATCTTTTTTCCGTCATCAATCAGTTCGTGAATCGATTTATTAATATTAATTTTACTTAAGTCGTAGTGCAAGCCCGTGGTCGTTCGGGTAAAAGTCTTGCTGGTGTCTGCCATTTAAGTCGGCTCCTTTATTTTGACAATCTATAATATCATTGTGGCAATTCCCGGTCCGTGAGTCAAGCGAAGCCAACTCATCCGCCGGCTTGATATGTTACAATAATGGAAATAGACGATTTGTAGGTAATGGAGAATTAGATTTATGAAAAAATTGTATTGGGAAAGCATCGAAGTGAATAATCAAAAATTCTTCTTCACAGTCACTGAAAAAGGGTTGAACTTTGTCTCCAGCCCCGGGAAGTACTTGTCTGAGCTTTTTGATTTTTACCCTGATCGTTATGATGACCAATTTATGTACGACGACTCGGTGACCGCCGATTATTTAACTGAATTCACCGATTACTTTGATCAAAAACGTCAAGACTTTGATTTGCCACTGGATTTAGAGAATATCGGCACCGACTTGCAGCATCAGGTCTGGGCAGAAATTCAAAAGATTCCATATGGGCAGACAGTCACATATAAGCAGTTGGCCGAAAATATCGGTAAACCCAAGGCAATTCGCCCAGTGGCCCATGCCGTGGCCATGAATCCGGACCTAATCGTGATTCCGTGTCATCGGGTGGTCCGCAGCAGCGGCGACATCGGCGAGTACCGTGGCGGTAAAGAAACTAAAAAAGCCCTTCTCGAGTTGGAGAAGAAGCCGATTGAAAAGCATGCTTTGATTAGCAAGTTACCGTTGCCTAAGCTTAGTCAACTAGGTAAATCTGATCTTTAATTAAATCAAATGGTTGGTGATGTCGGTTCAGCTGTTTGGCAGTCTCGGGCTTGATAAAATGGGCTTGTTGCCAGAAAGCTTTGGAGTCGGTAGCGCCATTTTTTTCGCCGATAACGATTAATTCCAAATCGTTGTCGGCTTTTCTAATGGCATTGAGGACGTCGACATCAATCGTTTGTTTGTCCGGTGACCAGCTCATGATAACGTATTTCACCTGGCTCTGATATTTGGCGATTGCAGCCAGCGCATCCAGCTTTTCGACGCGAATCAGCTGATGCTTGCCGGTTTGATTTTCGTCAACCCACTCAAGACTGTCGGTTGGGAAGACTTTTACGCCAAGATCATTCAGTCCTTTGGAAATATATCCGTTGCCGGCCATCACTTCCAACACCGGTGAGTCACCGATGTAGTCGGCGAGATCCTTGATAAACGGGGCAGAGATATAGGCCCACATCCCGTATTGACTCTCTAAGTAATCCCGGAATGAGCGCAATTGTTTATCAAGTTTGGGCAGCGCATCCGACAGTTCGTTCCAAAGCTGGTCGCCTTTTGGATCACCGGGCTTGAATCGACCGTTGATATCTTTGAAAATTTGATCTTGGATATCATCGGGGAGCATTAATTCCGGCAAGTCCTGCGGTAGGAGTCCTTGTTTGATTAAATGGTCACTTTCAATGACATTATTGATGAGAAATTTAACCTGTGGATAGGCAGCAAATTGATCACGGAATTTTAGCATCTGGGCGATATAGTTAGATTCAGCCGGTTGGGTAGTGGGGTGCTTTTTCTTGAGCAACTTTTTCTTTTGTTTATTGGTTAGCATACTGGACTCCTTTTGAGTTTCTTTTTTGGTTAGCACTAAATGTGACGGTACGTAAATACGCTCACCAAGCCAACTTCGACCGCATTATCCAATAACAAGGCTCGATGCTCGAAAACACATCAAACCTCGTTATTGAATAAATCCTCAGAAGTTAAACCGCTTGCTTGATACATTAAAGATCTAATTCTCCTTGTTCCGTCCGTGGCCCTTGATCATGCGGGGCATTGCTTCTTCCGTGGACGTAACCTGAGATTAACTGATAGATTTCATATCGGTCCTTGGAACTCAAATCTTGACCATTAAATTGCAAGGTTTTATCTGAAATAAATAGTCGCGCCAAGTCATAGGTATTATTTTCAGATAACCCCGTCAAATAATCCATGGTCGCGTCGAAGAACTTGGCAAGGCGCTGGATTTCGATGTAGTTGGGCGTTCTGATGCCACGTTCCCAGTTACCGATTTGAGATCCGGTACTTTCATGCTCCTTATCAGTCGGGGAATCTTTGTTGATCGCGCGGGCTAGTTCTTCCAAAGTTAATTGTTGACCTTTTCTTAATGCTCGTAATCTTTCTGGAAACATGTGATCACCGTCCTGTTCGTTACTTATATTATACGACTTTTTTGCTAATCACCAAATTTCGGCGTTAAAATTCAGAATGTGGTATATTTATCACGAGAAAAATTGAATTGGTGGGATGGATGAATGAAACGAAAAACAAAAGTCTTTATTGGGTTGGCTTCTGCAGTGGTGATTATCTGCGGCGGTCTATTTGGTGCCGGGATGTATTTTTACAATGTTGCCGTGGTACCGGCTCCCAAATCATTTTTAAGCAAGACTGAGCCAATCAAGCCCGGCAACTCGCGCTATCCGGCCTACAAATGGTATCAGGGGGCTGACAAGCAGCATTGGTTTGAAATGTCTGCTACTCGGCACCTTAAATTAGATGCCAATTACATATCAGCTGACAAGACCACCAAGAAGACCATCATTATTGCTCATGGCTTCATGTCCAACAAGAACCGCATGTTCGACTATGCCTACCTGTTCCACAACCTGGGCTACAACGTCTTATTGCCGGATGCCCGCGGCCACGGCGACAGTCAGGGAAACTATATCGGCTATGGCTGGCCGGATCGCTTGGACTACGTTAAATGGGTCAAAAAGGTCATCCACCACACCGGTCAGAAGTCTGAAATTGCGATTTTTGGAACCAGTATGGGTGGTGCGACGACGATGATGGTCAGCGGAGTCAAAGGTCTGCCCACCCAAGTGAAGGCGTTTATTGAAGACTGTGGCTACACGGATGTTTATTCCGAGATTGCCTACCAGGCCAAGGAAATGTATCATTTGCCTAAATTCCCGTTGGTCGACATTGTGAGTGGGATTAATCATGTGAAAAATGGTTATTCGTTCAAAAAAGCCAGCGCTTTGAATCAAGTTGCGAAGAACAAACGGCCAATGCTGTTTATTCATGGTGCCAAAGACCAATTTGTCCCGACCAAAATGGTTTACCCACTGTATCGGGCTGATAAGGGGCCAAAGCAGCTGCTGATTGTTCCAGGAGCCGCTCATTCACGTTCATTTAGTACCCACCCGAAACTCTATACGGATACCGTCAAAAAGTTTTTAAATCGCTATTTGAACTAACTATAAACTTTGGCGACTTCAATCAGTGAGTATGTTAAACTACTATTAGGACTGTTTTTAGAAAGGAGGTCCGCACTTGTTACTAATCATAATTCTAGGAATTTTGGCCGCCATCGTGGGTGTTGCTTGCGGCGTGCAGCTGCAAAAGCGTCACTTCCAGCAGGAGATTCAAAATGCGAAAGCCACTGCTGAAAAGCTGTTGAACAACGCCAATGAAGACGCCAAGAAACAATCTGCCAAGATTATTGCCGATGGCAAGCAACAAACGATTGACTACCAGGATTCAATTGAAGAAGAACTTGACAGCTACCAAGCCGATAACGTTACCCGACAGACCCGAATCCAACAGCGGGAAACCGGTTTGAAGCAAACCGAATCTCGTCTGGATCAGCTGCATTCAAAGCTGGCTGAAGAAAGTCATGAAATTAATCAGCAAAAAGCTGAAATTGAACAGCTTCACCACACCGCAAATGATTTGTCCCAGGAACGATTAAAGACGTTGCAGGAACGCGGCTCAATCAGTTTAGCCGAGGCTAAACAACAAATTCTCGATGAATTGAAGACGGCGTTAAAGCGTGAAAAAGATATTGAATTGAAATATCAAGATGACGAAGCACAGGTCAACGCGCCAAAGATGGCCAAAATTTTGGCTGACGACGCCATCCAACGCGGACCCGTCGACATGCCGCGTGAACACATTGAGCATTCAGTGCAAATTAACGACAACAATACCAAACAGAAGTTAATTGGTCGCGAGGCCTCTAATATTCGCTACATCGAAAGTTTGACGGGTACCGATTTGGTGTTCGATCCAGATGATCCGCATCTATTACACGTGGTCACCCAAGATCCGCTGAGAAGAGAAGTTGCCAAGACGGTGATTACCAACTTGGCAGTCACCAAGCAGATTAATCCGCAATCAATTGAGCACCAGGTTGAGACCGCTCAGTTGGATTTGATGAACGAGCTTCGGCGCACCGGTGAAAAAGTGGTCGGTTCGCTTCACATCGGCTGGATGCATCCGGATCTGTTGAAGATTGTTGGTCGACTGAAGTATCGGACCAGTTATGGCCAAAACGTTTTGAATCACTCGATTGAAGTCGCCGATATTTCAGGGATGCTGGCTGCCGAATTGGGCTTGAACGTCAAGATTGCCAAGCGGGCCGGCTTACTCCATGATATTGGTAAGGCAATTGATAGAGAAGTAGATGGTACCCACGTCGAGTTGGGTGTCAAGATTGCCGAAACCTATGGCGAGGACCCACAAGTCATCAATTCCATCGCCTCTCACCATGGGGATGTTGAAGTGACAACCCCAATCGCTCATCTGGTTGCGGCTGGAGATTCAATTTCCGGTGGGCGCCCAGGTGCTCGAAGCGAGTCTGTTGAAGAGTATGTCAACCGACTCAAAAATCTGGAACGCATTGCCAGCTCCAAGCAGGGTGTCAAAGAAAGTTATGCCATCCAAGCGGGCCGGGAAATCCGGATTGTGGTTGATCCAAAGAAACTGGACGATCAACAGAACCAACAGTTAGCTAATGAAGTTAAGGATGAGATTGAAAATGAGTTAACTTATCCAGGTAAGATCAAAGTTACTTCAATCCGTGACTTTAAAGCGGTGGCTTATGTTGGCGCTGAGAAGAAAAAAGTGCATAAACGATTGAAGAAAGCATAATTAAAAAAAGACGGGGACAAGGGACCTTTTGATTCCTACCATTTAACACAAAAGTGCAATCATTCTAAAACCAAGAATGATTGCACTTTTATGTTAAATGGCAGGAATTGGCCTATTGTTCCAGTTTCTTTTAGGGTGCGATGGAACAGTTTCTAATTTCATTTAATAAAGTTTGTCGCTAAGGCATAAACCAAGAAAAGCAGAACACCGACAATACTGATATTCCTGACCAAACGCGGGATTTTGTATGCCGGAACATTCCTGTACGGTGGCATTATTTCGCTTGCCCATAGATAAAAGCCAATGATAGCAAGAAAGCAAAATGAGAGTTGATATGAAAAACTTAGGCCAATCCGGACGAGCGGCATGAGGACGAATATCAAACCGCAAAACACCAGATATAATCTAATTTGGATTTTAAATGATCGATTGATAATTACAGACCCTTTCTTCATTTAGTTGGGGTTATAAGAGCATTTTAAAAATAACAGGAGCCTTTTGATCTTGCCGAATAAATTAATTGCGCTTCTCAGAATCAGAAATAATTTCAAAATTATGATTGACGGTGGCTTCAATCACCGGATGCTTCTGTAAGTATTCCATAATCACGTGGCTGATTGTCATATCACTTGATTTGACGATCTTATCGCTGGTATACATGGGATAGTGGCCGCCGCCGCTTGCTCGATAACGGTTAAGGGCGATGGTCAGGACTTGATCGTCTTGGACATCCTTGCCATGATACTTCAATCGGGTGACTCGATGACCAACCGGTTTGGAAATATTCAGGGTATAATCAATCCCTTCATACATATCGTAGTTATAAAAACGTTCCTTTGGAAAAACAAATTTCTCGTTCACCACGACGTCACCGTGCCGGACCGTGAAGTATTGAGCGGTCACTTCCAAAGCGCCGCGCAAATCGGCGCCGGTAATCTTTGAGGCGACCAACGTGTTTGGATACACGTAGTTAGTAATGATGTTGCGCATGGTAATGGGATCTTCAAATCCGTGGGCCTCATTGTTGTAAAGGGCGGTTGCCGAAAGGTCAGTTCCCATCTTATCCATTTGAATTTTTTGGATTAATTCGATAAATGCTGATTCGTGAATTCGGGCCTTGAATGGGTCATCGAAAGTTAAGCTGCCCTTGATTCGTGAAAGCGGCTTGTCCAGCCACGCTTCCAAATGTTTGGATAAATCCGTGACTGTTGATTTGATTGTCTGGTCGGGTTCACTGTCTTTGACGTTCAGCAGTTCCGCGTCACTTCTGGTGACCGTGTGGTTCTTGGTCTCAATCGAAATCTTGGCCACATATTGCCCGCGAGAACCTGGCTGAACAATTGGCACGTTAAATAATTGGCTGGCAATTTTGCGGTGTTGGTGCCCAGAGATGAGCGCATCGATCCCAGAAATATTCTTTAAGATATCGTAGCCGCGGTTTTCGCCTGGGTTGATATCGTTCCAGTTACCGGTATGATCACGTTCAAAGCCGCCGTGATACACGACGACGACCACATCTGCCTTCTTGCGCATTTCCGGGACGTAACGTCTGCACGCGTCCAACTCTGAAATGAGATTAAAATCGTTGAGATCATTGACGTTCTTCCATTTTTTAGTGGAAGTGGTTGTCAGGCCCAAGAAACCGATTTTGACACCGGCGACATCCATAATCGTGTATGGGTCGGCCAACAGCGGTTCGTTATTGTTATCAACGATATTGGCGCACACAAAATGGCGGTCTGAATTCTTCATCATGTAGTTGAGATAATCCAGTCCGTAATCAAATTCATGGTTGCCGATGGTGCCGAGTTGGTAGCCGACTTGGTTATAAGCAGTAAAAAACGCTTCCTGGTCCTGCTTATCTGCTCGCTTAGCCACGTAATAAGCCATCGGTGATCCCTCAAGAAAGTCGCCGTTATCTAACACGATGATCTTTTCATCGGGATGGGTCTTTTGATAATTTTTAATCGTCGAACACGCCTTCTCAATACCGAAGGGTTTATCAAGACCTGAATCAACGTAGTTGGTAGGTTCAATAAACCCGTGCGTGTCGCTGGTCGCTAGTAGCGTAATTTTCATATTTTCACCCACACAAAATCAAGTATATCGTCAAGTATAGTCAATTATGCCATGATTGTAAATTAGGGTTGGCCAAAGTAGTTAAGCCAACAGGAAATCGGTTCCGGATCCCTGCTCCATGTAAGCCATCTGATCAGTGGAAATACTTTGGCTGAGCTGGTCTGACAGGCTTCTGGAAATCTTACCGGCTTTGAAGGCATCTGCCACGTAGGCGTATTCATATTGGAATGATTTAATCAACAGGCTATTTCTGTCACTGGTTTGGGTGTCACCTGCAGAACGGCTCTGGCGGAAGCTGTACGAGCTGCGGACGAAGTTGACTGCATTGCTGTTTTGATCGTCTTCAATTTGGTCTAAATAGCTGTTGGCACTGGTAAACATGGCGTCTTTGATCAATAGATTAGTCTGTTGGCGCTGGTCATGAATCTGCTGGCGGTTTTGCTTAGGAATGGCTGCTTGGATTCGTTGTTTGATTTGTTTGGTTTTCTTCCGCGACTTAAATCGGCGCAGTTGGTATTTAAAAATATACTTAACCCTTGTCCAAAAGCCCAAGTGGTTGCTGGGTGCAGTGATCATCCGTCGTGAAAACAAATTGGCAATCTTTTGGTCGATTTTGCCCTCGGCGGCTAAATCAACCACTGCCTGGACGCTGACTTGCTGGGCACCGGCCATAATTTCCTGGACCTGTTTGCGGTCGACTTCCGGATTATTTTTCTGGCTGTTCAACATGTCAATGACATAGTTGCGGTCCAAAAGTGCGATCGTCGAGTCTTGCTTGACCTGGGAAATGGCGTAGTTGACCATTTCACCACGGTATTGATTGAACTGACCCTGATCCTCAACTTGCTTTTTCGGACATAACAGGGGCAGGGTGATTGTTGGGACAATCAGGCTTAATAAGATGACAATTGTGGCAATGTAGATCAACTGGTCGCGGAATGGAAACGGCTGGCCAAGGGACGTCAGCGGAATTGACAGTGCCATGGCCAAGGTAATCGTTCCATGAACCCCACCGATAGCACTGACCAGGGCTTCGCGTGTCGTTGGGACTTTATCTTGGACGCCAAACAGATTGGTCCGCATCCAAATATACCGAATGAGTAACATAACCAGATAAATTGCCAGTGCATCAAAGACCAATTTGATAATTAAGGTATTTGAATAGGGAATCATTCGTTTGATGACTTTCGGCAGGGTAACGCCTAAGAGGACGAACACCACCCCATTTAAGAGGCTGGTGATCACACCCCAGGTCGCATTGGTGACCAGCCGCACACTGGTCGAAGTGAGCTTTAAACGGCTTTGATTGATGCCGTAGATGATGCCGGCGGCCACGACTGCCAAAATTCCGGAACATCCCAGTTCCTCGGAAAATAAATAGATGGCAATCGGGGTCATGATACTAAATGGCACGATCACGCTGGCAGTATCCATTGATTTATTGACCAATAGCGTTTGAATTTTTACGAAGATCAAACCTGCGACTGCGCCAACCACCAGGCCGCCGAAGAAGCTGATCAAAAACCGCGTCAGCCCCTGAGCAAATGAGAAGTCCCCAGAGATAAAGGATGCCAGGGCTAAATTGAAGATAACGATTCCGGAAGCATCGTTGAATAAGGATTCATTTTCCAGTGCACCGGAAACGTTTGTCGGCAGTTCGATATCTTTAGTAATTGATTTGAAGGCCACAGAGTCCGTTGGGGTCACGATTGCGGCCACCGCAAAGCAAAGTGCCAGAGGAATTAGTGGCAGCAGCAAGTGGGCGACTAGGCCAATGATGACGGCGGTCACCACCGCCAGGATGACTGCCAGATTCAGAATTTGTCTGATTGAATGGCGAAAATAGCTTGCGCTCGTGTTTTGGCCGTCATTGAACATCAACGGCGCAATCACCATCAGCATGAAAATTTCCGGCTCCAAAGAATAATTCTGGAAGAATGGCAGTAATGATAATAAGAAGCCGCAACCAATTTGATAGAAGGTCAATGGGAGGCTGGGAAAGATTGTGTACAAGATGTTCGCAATGATCGCAGCCACGATTAACAGGGTGAGTGAATAGAAGACTAGCATTTTTTTCTCCTTTAAATGATTTTAATACCAATATTATAGTTGATTGAGTAGATAAACGGTGTATAATTAATTTCACAAGTAAGTTACTATAAGTAAGTAACCGTATTGACAAATATTGTCAGTATGATAATATAGTAATCGAAGGATGTTGTTTCTCGTTTGTATTTTTTGTTACTGAGCAGGGGGGAATTGTAATGCTGAATTTATATGTAGCACAAAGCAGCGCTTCAAGTCGGAAGGCACGTGCATGGTTGAAGAGCCATCACATTGATTTTAAGGAAAGAAATATCAATTCCAACCCTCTTAACGCTGATGAGGTAAAACAAATTTTACGTTTAACCGAAAACGGCAGTGAAGACATTATTTCTACACGGTCTAACATCTACAAGAAGTTGAATTTGGACCTGGACAACTTAACTGTTTCACAGTTGGTTGATCTTGTCGTTAAGTACCCCGATTTGATTAAACGTCCGATTATATTTGACGATCATCGTCTTGAGGTTGGATTTAACGAAGAAGAAATCAGAAGATTCTTGCCACGAAGTGTTCGTGAAGCAGAACTTCGTGAACTGGAATCACAAATTAGTTAATTCATAAAAATAACTAATCAGTTATACGGATCAATTGAGGAACTTGGGTAATATCTTACTCAAGTTCCTTTTTTAGTTTGTGAAATCGGCCCAAATCATTACTCTCCCACGCGGATAAAATTATCGATAACTTTGGGGCAAATTTAATTTGTACGGAACAACATTAAAAGCAATTAAGGAACTGTTTATTATTCTCACATAATGTAAGGACGACGGAAAATTCCTAGTGTTGTGTTTCACGTGATTGTTGCTTAAAATCAAATCAGATAAACAAAGGAGACGGACAAGTTGATTAAAATGGTCGCACTTGATTTAGATGGTACCTTGTTAACCAGTGACAAAACAATTTCCAAAGGCAATGAGCAGGCTTTAAAAGCCATTCATGACGCCGGCGTGAAGGTGGTGCTCTGCACCGGCCGGCCGATTAATGCCATTTGGCGGTTCATTGAACAGTTAGGATTAACTGAAGACACCGATTATACAATAACTTTCAACGGTGCACTAGTGGTTCATAACAATGATAAGGCCGAGTTGGCAAAAAGTGGGATTGAGAAGGCCGATTTGGTGCCGCTGCACAATTTTGTCAAAGCCGAGAATGCACCATTAGACATCTTGGACTTCCAGCAGGTCTATCCAATGACCGACTTGAAGCCATCGATGTATCAGCAGCAGTTCAAGGGAAATATTGACTTTGTTCCCCGGGCCTTTTCTGATTTGAGCACGACTGATGAATACTCCAAAGCCATCGTCAGTGACAAGCCTGAATTATTGGATCAGTATCAGAGCGCCATTGATGACACCTTACGCAGCCACTACCACATTGTCCGGTCACAACCGCAGATCATGGAATTTTTGGCGGCCGGTATGGATAAAGTTGTCGGCTTGAAGGCATTGTTGGCTCACTTTGACATGGACTTCAGCAATTTAATGGCCTTTGGCGATGCTGAAAATGATCTGGGAATGATCAAAAATGCCGAGATCGGCGTGGTCATGGAAAATGGCCAAGACCCAGTCAAACAAGCGGGGGATGTCATTACCGGCAACAACGACGCTGACGGGGTGGCTCAGTACGTTAATCACTATTTTCACTAACCTGAACCAGCTCCCGGTAAAATGTTTAAGATTGATCTGACAGTCTTTTTTCGATTTTTCATTTGTATTATGATAAATGTAATTCAAATCAACAATCATGAATGGGGGAATCGTTATGAAACAAAGACAAGGCATCATGACATTAATTTTTGCTGCGGTCCTTTCAATCGGGCTGCTCGGCGGCTTTACTTCGACAGCTGACGTGAGTGCCAAGCAGACCGTCAAAGTGGTCAAAGTTCAGAAGGTTGCGACCAAAGCTTATCGGGCAACCAAGGGTTACATGTATAATTCACCCAAGCTCACCAAGAAAATTCATAACTTAAAAAATTATCCGAAGACGACTTTTTATTCTAAAAAGCGGGTCACCATTAAGACCACCAATAACAAGACCGCATACTACACTTACGTTGCCAATAAGAGCGGCAAAATCAAAGGTTATGTCTACTCGAAATACTTAAAACTGTATCAGCCAACCAAGACGACATCGACCAGTTCATCCAATTCTCAATCCGATAACTCGATTTCCACTCCCCAAGTCATTTCCAAATCGTCATTGTCGTCCTTAATTGCGGCTTCTCCGGACTTGGATCCGACGGGAGAGTTACTGAGTCTGACCTCAGCTGATTACAAGACCTATCAATCGGTTTTCAATAAGAATTTCAATGTTGGGAACTATGCCGATGAGGGTGTCTTTACAGATGATCAGGCCTCAATTTATGTCAAATCACCAACCCTGCAGCCTTACGTGCAAAAGGCAATCTACAAATGGAACACTGCTTTGGGCACCACTGTCTTTACACTTGGGACGGCACAAAACCACAGCTTGACGTTGGGATTTGGTAACGGCCAATCAGAAGGCTGGGATGGTGTCTTTGACGGCGACAGTGTCCAGGTCGATTATTACGACTTCCACGATCGGACTTATCCATATGGTCCGATGCCATTGTCCTCATCGCAAACCATCCAGATTAAATTGTCGACTGATGATACCGATGTTGACGGGGCCGCTGAAGGGATGGCAGCAACCCGTGTCAAACAGTCAGCTGCCACTCATCGTGATACTAGCGCCCATTATCTGACCACCACAGTCAGCGGTACGCCAACCGAACTGTTGGAAAATTACTGGGTCGGCGTGATTACCCATGAGTTGGGCCACGCTCTCGGTCTGGATCATACCCCATATTTCCAAGATATTATGGCAGCTCCGGCCAGCACCGAAGATGGCCAGAGCCAGGAAAATGCCAAATATGACTGGACGACTTACAAAGATTCCGACAACGTCCAAGGTGGCGCTTTAACCGCGACACTGAGTCAGCGAGACATTGATCGTGCCAAGCTGACCAAGCTACTAGGGTATTGGTGAGATGAAGTTAAATGCATCATCAATTAGATCATTCGGTTCATAGACACAAACAAACCGCTTATTCCTGTTTGGGGAATAGGCGGTTTGTTTGTGTTAATTATCAAGGCGCTTCATTTTTGCATTAATGTTTACTGAACAATCCAGTCAAGTGCGTCATGAATGCATCCAGGTAGGCTGGAACATCAGCATTGACAGCCACTTTGACGTTGGTGTTTGGATCATCCAGTCTTGCCGGGTCTCCGGTCGTTCGGCCGTAATACTTTTCGTCGGTGGTGACATACATGTTCAAATCGATGGTTTGGACGAAGCTGGGGTTAATTGCCACGCCAACCGCAAACGGATCGTGAAGGGCACAGCCGTGAAGATCGGGGCTGGTGACTTCATAAGCCTTGATGTAGTAATCGACGATGTCGGCGAAGGCTTCACCAGATTTGGTGTGAAGATCACGCCATTTCTGGGTTTCTTTGTAAGTTAATAGGGTTCTGAGGGTCACGTCCAAGCCAACTTGAGTCAGTGGGGCCTTTCTAAAAACGTGATCAGCGGCAGTTGCATCCTGTTGAATGTTAGCCTCGGCGACGTTGGTCACATTTCCAGGAACCGTAACAGCGCCACCCATGATGGTGATATTGCCGATTTCCTTGGTAATTTCCGGAGCCTTCTTAATGGCAGCGTCCAAGTTGGTCAATGGACCAGTTGGAACCAAGATGAGATCCTTGCCGTATTGCTTAACGGCATCAATAAAGAAATCAATGGCATCGCCTTTTTCAGGTTGACGTTTGGGATCGGGTAATTGGACATCGCCGATGCCGTTTTCACCATGAATCTGAGCACTAACCGGCATTCTGTCGAAGTGATCGGATTCGGATGAGTGTGACAGTCCTTGATAAACCGGAACGTCCGTTGCGCCCAAGAGTTCCAAAATCTTCAGTGAATTTTGAACCCCGTCTTCAACGTACACATTACCGTAGGAACCGATAATACCAATTAAATCAACATCGGGATCGGCGACCGCATAAGCAATTGCCATTGCGTCATCAATACCGGTGTCCAGGTCGAGAATCATTTTTTTCTGAGCCATTAAGAACTACCTCCGTTTGTGTATTATCAAGGATGAAAACCCTTTACCTAATCATAACCGAATTTTATTGGAAACTCAATTCCGCTTCGAACTTGAAACCGATTAATTTGTAAGTTACGCTTAATGGTATCAACCTTAGGAGTAAATTATGAAAAAAAGTGTTAAAACAATTGGTAGTCATTTTTTCTCTTTGGTGTGGACCGGTGTTCGTCGAAATTATGATAATTTGGATGATAACATCGCCAAACATCTGGGAGAGTCCGAGCCCAACAGTCCGGTTGAGATTCATTTATCACGGATGTTTTCGGAAGTCTTTAAACGGCATTCCAGAGACGAAGCCGACCGTTTATTCATCGTCGGCACTAAAACAACGACTCCCAGCCTGCGGAAAGTATCCAGCCGGCCGGTCACGCCGTGGTTTTTTACCCGCGTCTTTTTAGTTCTGGCAGTCAGCTTTGTCATGTTAATGGCCTTACTGTTTGTCTTCAAAAGTAACAAGGTCATTCCCGGAATTATTTTTATCGGGTCCTTGGCAGTGCCATTCTCACTTTTGATGATGTTCTTTGAGATTAACGTCTATCAAAATATTTCTGTCCGGCAGACCATGGTGATCTTTTTAGTCGGCGGGATTCTGTCATTGATTGTAACGATGACCTTTTATCTCATCCTGCCGATTCGAACCGAGGTTAGTATTGAATCTGCTTTGATTGTTGGGATTGTTGAAGAACTGGCTAAATGTGTCGTCATTATTTTGTTCATTAATACCTATAAAGCCAACTACATTTTCAATGGCGTCTTAATCGGCGCGGCCATTGGTGCCGGGTTCTCAGTTTTCGAAAGTTCCGGTTATGTCAGTGAATACGGTCTGGCCACAATTTTTACCCGTAGTTTTCAAGCCATCGGCACCCATGCGATTTGGGCGGCGATTATTGGTGGGGCCGTGATTCTCGGCAAGACGCGGAAAAAGCAATTTACCGTGCGGGACTTCTTTACGAAACCCAAATTTTTCATATTCTTTCTCGTGGTCATCTGCCTGCACACATTTTGGGATTGGGATATCCCCAACACCGGAATTGGCGTATCATTACTGCAGGAATTAATTGATATTGCGATCGGGTGGTTCCTGATTTTTGTGATGATCGATGCCGGGTTAAGAGAAGTCAAGACATTGCAGGGACAACAGATTATCATTCATCGAAGTAAACAGAAGAAGTTCGTTAATAAACGCTAGGAGGATCCTGATGACAGAAGTTGATTCATTTTATGACATTACGATTATCGGCGGCGGTCCGGCGGGGATGTTTGCCGGTTTTTACGCCGGTTTGCGGAATGCCAAGACCCAAATTATCGAAAGCTTGGCAGAAATGGGTGGTCAGGTGACGGCATTGTACCCTGAAAAGACGATATTAGACGTTGGCGGCTATCCAAACATCAAAGCCAGAACATTAGTCGACGAACTGGAAAAACAGCTCAGCGGCTCTGATACGGCCGTTAAATTAAATCAGACGGTGATCGATGTTCAACAGATTGACGGCGGCTATCAGGTCACCACCAATCAAGAAGTTACCAAGACGAAATCAATTATTATTGCCACCGGGGTCGGCGCCTTTAATCCCCGTAAGGTGGCGGTTGATAACAGTGAAGATTTTGAGGGCAAGAGCCTATTTTATAGTGTCAAACATCTGGATCAGTTCCGCGACCAAACCGTCTTAGTTGCCGGCGGTGGTGACTCTGCCATTGATGAGGCCCTGCTTCTGCACGGTGTCGCCAAAAAAGTGTACCTGCTGCATCGCCGCGATAAGTTCCGTGCCCTTGAGCACAACGTTGAACGATTGATCCAGTCGACCATTGAACCGGTGACCCCTTATCTGATTAAAGGCTTAACCCAATTGGATAATGGTCAAGTGGAAGTTGAAGCAAAGAAAATGAAGACTGAAGAGATCAAGAAGCTGACCGTTGACAAGATTGTCGTCAATTACGGCTTTATTGCTCAAGATGATGCCTTGAACAAATGGCAGGCTCATCCGGAAATCAACCGGGGCACCATTGAAGTTCAACCAAGCAGCAAAACCAATTTACAGAACGTCTTTGCGATTGGGGATGTTTCCAAGTACGAAGGCAAACAGCCACTGATCGCCACAGCCTTTGGCGAGGCGCCCATTGCCGTTAATTCGATTATGAAAAGCTTGTATCCGGATCGCAGAGGTCCGATTCACAGTACATCGATTAGAAAATAAGACACATAAAGACGGTTATCCTCAATTTTGTGGATAGCCGTCTTTATGTGTCTTATTTTCTATCTAAATTATATTGTTTCAAAGCCTGACCAGTCCGAGATTGTGATTCTTGTTGGGAATCTTTTGGCAATCCGGAGAACAAAATCCGACCACCGTAAATCCCGGCATCCGGACCAACGTCGATCAGCCAATCAGCCTTACTAATGACTTCCAGGTTGTGTTCGACGATGATCAGGGTGTTGCCGGCTGCCACCAGCTCATCAAACAGTTTGATGAGCTTGGCGACATCTTTCATGTGCAGGCCGGCAGTTGGTTCATCCAGTAAGTAAATGGTTCCGGTTTGGTTCAATTGAACTGCCAGCTTTAATCGCTGCAGCTCACCACCGGACAATGTTGTGAGCGGCTGGCCGAGGGTGAGGTAGTCCAAGCCGACTTTTTGCATGTTGATTAGTTTGTCATAAATTTTGGTCGTATCTTTGAAGAAATCAATCGCCGATTCAATTGGCATATTGAGGACTTCACTGATGTTCTTGCCTTGATACAGGTAGCTGAGAGCCTCGTTATTGTAACGTTTGCCGTCACACATTTCACATTTTTGGACGACTGGGTCCATGAATGCCATGTTGGTGATCGTAACGCCTTTTCCTTTACAGCGGGGACAGGCGCCTTTGCCGTTATAACTGAACAGACTGGTGGAGGCCCCGGAAACTTTGGCAAAAATTTTTCGAATATCATCCAAAATATCGAGGTAGGTGACAGGCGTCGAGCGGATATTCGTTCCAATTGCTCCCTGCGCCAAGTCGATATACGGTTCGTGGAGCTTTGGCCGTAAGGCATCCACTAACGAACTTTTTCCTGAACCGGCAACTCCTGAAATGACCGTTTCAACACCCAGCGGGATGTCGACGCTGACGTCTTTTAGGTTATGAGTTGTAACATTTTGCAGTGGAATAGTTGATTTAAATGGTCTTGGCTTCCGATATGTCAGTGGTTGTTTCAGGTATTCACCGGTCATCGTGTGCCCATTGAGCAGTTGGTCATAAGTACCGGTAAAGGTCACCTGACCGCCCCCACGGCCAGCTTTGGGACCAATTTCGACCACATAATCCGCAATTGGCATCAACTCGGGGTTATGCTCAACGACCATGATCGTGTTGCCTTTATTCTTCAAATTGATCAGGGCATTTTTAATCAGCTGAATGTCATGGGGATGCAGGCCGACGCTGGGTTCGTCCAAGATGTAGACCATATCTACCAGTGAACTGGTCAAAAATTTGGCGATTTTAATCCGTTGCGTCTCGCCACCAGAAAGGGTTTCGGTGCTGCGGTCCAAAGTCAGGTAGCCCAAGCCAATGTCGATCAACGACTGAATCTTGGTTGCAACTTCACGAATGACGTCCGTAACCAACGGAACCTTGATTTCGTGGAGAAACTTTAGTGCATGAACCAGGTCCATTGCCAAAACATCGGCAATATTTTTGCCGTTGATTTTGCAAGTGAGCACCTCAGGACGAAGGCGGGTCCCATGACATTCAGGACAAGGCCTTCTGGTGACAATTTTAGCCAGGGCTTCTTTGTGGTGCTGAGCTTCCTTTTTGCCGATAATTGATCGACGAATTCTGGGAATCAAGCCTTCGTAAAGAGCGGTTCGGTGCCAGGCGGCTGGTGCGTCCTTCAACGTTTGTTGAGGTGCATACAACAAGGTATCCATTTCTTTTTTAGTGTAGTCTTTCAAAGGCTTATCATTGTCAAATAGGCCGCTGTCCGTGTACCGCCGCCAGCGCCAAGTGTTGGGACCAAAGCTGACAAAAGTGATTGCCCCTTGGTTCAGTGACTTTTCCGGGTCAATTAACGCATTGGCATCAATATCATCAACGTAGCCCAATCCCTGACATTTTTGGCACATTCCTTGGGGCAGGTTAAATGAAAAAGTGTCTGAATAGCCGACAAAGGGTTGACCAGCCCTTGAAAACAGTAATCTCAACAACGAGTAAATCCCCGTGTAGGTTGAAAGAGTCGAGCGGGCATTTTTACCAATGCGCTTTTGTTCAATCACAATGGCAACCGGCAGGTGCTCGATACTTTTAACGTGCGGCTGCCCATATTTTGGCAGATACTGTTGGGTAAAACTGGGAAAAGTTTCGTTCAATTCCCGCCTTGAGGCTGCAGCAATCGTATCAAATACCAACGAGGATTTCCCTGATCCGGACAGACCAGCGAAGACTGTAATGGCGTACTTGGGAATCTTTAGGTCAACGTGCTTTAAGTTGTTTTGATAAGCATCGTGAACTTCAATTGCACCATGTTCGAACATATAAATTTATGACCTCCTATTTTTTTGATGATTTTTAGCAGTTGGGAGCTTTTTGGGACCGGCTTCTTTCTTAAGTTCTTTTTGCAGCTGATTGACCTGTCTGGACAGCCGGGTGACTTGTTTGGTTAAATCTTTCAGCGCATCGGTTTCGTCATTGTGTTTATCCTGAGAAGTGAAAAAGTCGGTGATGGTGGAAGTTAACAAACCAATAAAACCGATTCCACCCAGCATCAGGACGGCCGAAATGATTTTGCCGCCATCGGTCTTGGGGGTAATGTCACCATAGCCAACGGTGGTCGCCGTCGAAATGGCCCACCAGAGTGAATTCTGCAGTGAATCATGCTCAAAAGACGCAAAGATTAGCGAGCTGAAGATGAGGATTACCAGACTGATTGATAACAGGTAGATAAAGCCGGTATCATAGAGAAACTTGTGAAGGGCGTTGGTTAATTTGCCAGAGAGACCAAATCGCCACAGCAGGTTGTAATACCGGACAATCGAATAAATCCTGGCAATCCGGAAGAAGATAAAAATTGGATGCGAGGGAATCAGCGCAATCAAGTCAAATAGATTGGAGATTAGGAAATCTTTTTTTGACTTGGCCCGTTTGAAACGAATTAAATAATCGATCAGGAAAAAGAGCCATATGAGTCCAAAGATCACTCGGTATGGCCCTTCATTGAGGGTGATTTTAGTCACGAGGGCAAGAACTGCCAAGACAAAGGAAACCAGTGCCAATGAAACGACAAGGATATTGTAAAGCAAAATTGGCATGTTCTTGGTGGCTTGTTTCATCTCAGATTTCCCCCTTAGCGACTGCTGTCGTTGTTATTCGCATCTGGATTGGTAATCTTGATTCGGTTGCTGTCGGTTGTCTTGTGGTGAATTTCCGGCGCATCGGTGAAGTATTCTTTCCAAGTCGACTTGTCACCGTTCTTGGAATAGATACTAGTGGACTTCTTACCCAAACGTTTTTCAATCCGCTTTTCTTTTTGATAAAGGTCGGCGTAATTGTAATTCCGTGGATCAATTGCCTTAAAGCCCTTTGGATGGTAGAAGCGCAACAGATTCTTTTCGTTCAACGAATCTGATAATGAAAGCTCCGTTTGAACCCGCTCCTTATCCTTCTTGACTTGAGCCTGTTGGCGTTTGGTTAATTTCAACAGTTGGCCGGTCTTATTGGAGTAAATGCCGCCACTCAGGGAGGTAAACGCCGGGCTGACCCAGTCCTGATTTCTGAAGGCAACGACTTGATCGTGCTGCTTGGATAAAATGTCGGTCCCAAATTGGACGTAGCGCTTGCTGCTGATACCTAGGAGATGCATCAAAGTCGGCAGGACGTCAATTTCTCCGGCATATTTTTTCGAAACGAAGCCGTTCTTTTGGCCGGGCACATCAATAATTAACGGTACCCGCTGCAGCTGGGCGTTATCAAAATCGTCCCAGTCGTCAGGATTCTTGCCTAATGCCTTGGCCAAATTGGTGTTTTCCGAATTGGAAATGCCATAGTGGTCACCATAAAGCAGAATCAAGGAATGTTTGAGCAGGCCGGTTTTGCGGAGGTAGTTGTAGAACTCATGGACGGCCTGGTCCAGATAGTGGGCGGTTAAGAAGTAGTTGTCCACCACGTCATCACCGGTATTGGTGGTCTTGAAATTAGTATCTTCTTTATCCAAATCGTATGGGAAATGGTTGGTGACCGTAATGTATTTAACGTAGAACGGCTGTTGGAGATTCTGGAGGTATTTGACCGAATCCCTGAATAACAATTTATCCTTTAAACCATAGCCCAAGGAGCGGTCACCGGTGGTGTTGTAGTAACTGGCATCAAAGAAGTATTGATAACCCATGTTCTTGTAAACGTTATTGCGGTTCCAGAAACTGGCAATATTTCCATGGAAGACCGCAGAAGTATAGCCACGACGCTGATTTAAGATAGCTGGAGCGGCTTGGAAGGTATTGTCACTGCCAAGTTGGGCGAACAAGGATCCCTGCGGCAAACCGTAAGTGCTGGTCTCCAGCATGTTTTCGGCGTCAGAAGTTTTTCCTTGGCCAACCTGGTGGAAGAAATTCTTGAAAGCATAAGAGGATTTACTCTTATAGAGTTTGTTTAAAAATGGGGTCACTTCTTGGCCGTTGATTTTCTTGCCAATCAGGAATTGTTGGAAACTTTCCAAGTGAATGACGATGACGTTTTTACCCTTGGCAATCCCATAGAACTTTTTATTCGGTTTGGCATAATGCTTGCGGGTGAACTTCAAGACGTCGTTTAATTCCGATTTGGTAGCGGTGGCCCGTAAATCATTGTTGTGCTGGGATTTGAGGCCATCGTAGACTGTAAAGGCATCCAGGCCGAGGTACTTCACTATGTAAGCCCGATCAAATGTCCGCGTCAGCAGCTGCGGCCGATCCATTTCGGCCAGTGACAGGTTAACAACGAAAAAAAGGACCGAAAACGAGGTCACTGCCAGGCCAATTCGGCGATTCAGCGGCCGGGGGTCGATTTTGATTTTGCGAAGGACCAACAGCAAAATGATGACCACCAGATCAATCCAGTAAAAGATATCGTGGAAATTGGTCAGGGCAAGTGAGCTGCCGCTGAGCCCTTGGTTGACCTTGGAGTAGCCGGTCATTGTGCTGACGGTCATAAAATCGGTGAACTCACGGAAGTAAATCACGTTAAGGTACAGCAAAACGGTGTTTAAAATTGAAATTAAGATCGCCAGCGGATAAAAGAACCGACTTTTTTTGAAATAAAGGGCGATACTGAGTAACAAAGTCGTCGTTGCCAACGGGTTAATTAAGACAATCAGGAACTGAAAGGGATTGGTAATTCCCAGCCCGAGGTCGACAAAATAGGCCAACATGGTTTTGGCCCAAAAGCAAACAATTAATAAAATGATGAAGCCCTTGCGAGTGCTGCATTTTTCCAGGACCCAATTAATATATTTCAAAACAGTGTGCTCCTTACAATAATTACTTGCTTTATCTTATCAAAAAAACGCGCAGAAATAACCATTGTCAAGAGATTTTGCAGAAATCTTAAGTTGATTGGTGTGCGCGGATTCTCAAAAAATTGTTATACTTTAGATATTAAGGGTAAAGGATGTGTCATCATGAGTAAATTTAATTTGTACATGGTTCGTCACGGTCAAACCTACTTTAACATTTATAACAAACTTCAGGGGTGGAGCAATTCGCCACTGACGGAAAAGGGCATTCAAAACGCGGTCGATACCGGTGAGAAATTGAAGGACACCAAGTTTGCGGCTGCATATTGCAGTGATACCACCAGGGCGGAGCAAACTGCTCAAACCATTTTAGATGAAAATGACGCCTCGGATATTGATGCGCCGATTACGTCAATGTTTTTCCGTGAGGAGTTTTATGGCTACTTTGAAGGAAATGATATGAGCCAAGCTTGGTATTTGGCAGGCGCCCCACACGGCTTGCCGACCTTCCGGGATATCGTTGAAAAATATTCCATTGGCAAAGCGAAAGATTACCTAAAAGAAGCCGATCCGTTCCATCAAGCTGAAAACAATCAGGAATACTGGAAACGTTTGGATCAGGGGTTTGACCTGATTAAACAGAACCCAGAAATCAAAGACGGCGACAACGTCTTATTAATCAGTCATGGTAACACATTGCTGAGCGTTGTGGAACGCTATGGCAATGGTCAATTTGATGTGACTGAGCGGCCAGCCAACGGCAGTTTGACCAAATTGACCGTTGACGGTGATGACATCCATGTGGTGGCCTTTAACCAACAATAATAACAAGTTAGGCGGGTATGAATTTGGAGATTAAATTAACTGATCAATTGGATCAAATTTATCAAGACGCAAGAACCATTCGCCATCATGTCTTCGTTGAGGAGCAGGGAATTGCTGAAACCGACGAATTTGACGGTACTGATTCCGACGCCATTCATTTTGTTGGCTATGTGAATGGGGAACCGGTGGTAACTGCTAGAACGACCGTTACCAAAAAGGGCGTTCATATTCAACGAGTGGCAACTGAAAAAGCCGCCCGGCATCAAGCTTATGCCAAGCAGCTCCTGGAATACCTGCTGGACCAACCAATGTTTGAAGACGCCCCAATGTTTTATTTGGGGGCCCAGAAAACGGCGATTGGCTTTTATCAAACGCTGGGATTTGAGAAGTATGGGGAGCCATTTGAAGAAGTCGGCATCCCGCACGTCAATATGCGGCGAACGCACTCAGCCGCCGATCACCACGATCGATAAAATGATAGTTGGTTGTATGTAAATATTAACAGAGAGATCCAAGCGGAATTCAGGTACCGCTTGGGTCTCTTTTTGCTTTGCGGTCCGTGGTCACACAAGGCCATGACATTAAAGTGACATTTTACTTGACAAAATTGGCAGATAAAACAGAATAAGAGTGATTAAATGAACGATTCCAGGGGGGATTGGCATGGATCAATTAATGGCCCGTTCAATGAAAGCCTATCAGAGCAAGTTTGCCCGTGTGATTCAGGATACTTTGGCGCTGCTGTTTCCAATTATGTTACTGGGAAGTTTTGCTGAGGTCCTGAAATATTCTTTCTTGACGCCCAGTGGGTTTGTTGCCACCGTATTCGGGGTGACTAAGTGGCTGCCCGCTGCGAGGCAGATTTCACAGTTATTGGGGCTGATTGTCCACTGTACGGTTGACATGATTGCCTTATACGGCGCTTACGGGATCACCTACTGTACGGTAAAAGCCTATGGTCGCCAAACATCGGCGATGTCAGGTGCTATCGGCCTGCTGGCATTCTTGATGGCTGCCTATCAGCCCCATAGCCACGGGCGATTGCTGTTTAACAGCACTTTGATGGGTCAGGGACTGTTAATTGCCCTGATAATTGGCTATATCGTTGGACGGATCATTGTTGCCTTCGAGAAACGCCGGGCGTTACGATCCTACCAAATCATTTGGCCCTTGCTGCTGGTGGTTGTGTTTTCAATTGTGGTCAATGTTGTTGTCAGCCTTACCAGAAGTCCGGAGGTTCAATCGTTCATCTCGTCAACTGCCTTGCATGCGGTTCAGGCCAGCGCGCTTTCCTATGTTATCGGCATGGGATTGTTGACGGATCTGCTGTCTTGGATGGCGGTTGGCGGACCGTTTTCTGCGAGTCCGACCTTTACCGATCCAGCCGCGTTGACCAATTTGAATCACGCTCTCAAAACAGGGTCAGCCTTCAATGCGCCATTCAAATATACCGATGTGACCCTCTTTCACAGTTTTGCCAATTTTGGCGGCAATGGTGCGGTACTGGCGATGATTATTGCGATTTTAGTCTTCTCTAAACGACAGCGCTTTTTGACCGTCTCGAAGTGGTCAATTTTCCCAGCGCTGTTTAATAATAATTACGCGATGATGTTGGGGATCCCAATCGTTTATAACCCGATTTTTCTGATTCCCTTTCTGCTGGCACCACTGGTGAACATGCTGGTTGCTGCTTCTTTTCTGGCGCTCAAATGGATTCCGGCAGCCGTTTATCCGGTACCTTCAGGGACGCCGGGGCCTTTGATTGGTTTCTTGGGCACCAATGGCAATTGGTTGGCGCTCATTCTCGGAGCGGTTCTGATTTTCGTGGATGTGCTGATCTATATGCCATTTGTCAAACTGTATGATCGGCTTGATCGAAACCGGGGTGAGCAATGATGAAACGGACAGTTAAAATCTGGTTATGGAGTCTTCTTGCGGTGTTGCTGTCAGTTGGCTTGATTATCGCGTCACTCCAGTGGTCACACCAAAATGTCAGTGAGTTAACCCGGCACCACAACTCTCAGTTATCGCCAGTCATCATGATTCCGGGGAGTTCGGCCACCGAAAACCGCTTTGATGGTTTAGTCAGTGAGATCAACCACAACCGCACGAATCCGCATAGTTTATTGAAGGTTAAAATTACCAACGATGACAAACTCCACTTCACCGGCCGTCTGAGACCGGGGGACAACGAGCCGTTCATTGTGGTTGGCTTTCAAAATAACAAGGACGGTTATAGTAATATCAAGCAACAGGCCCGCCAATTTAACGTCATTTTCCATACCTTGGTCAGTCGATTGAATTTTAATAATTTTAAGGCGATTGGACATTCTAATGGCGGCTTAATTTACACTGTATTTTTGGAAAATTATTTTGACCAATATTCTAATGATGTTCGGATGACTAAGTTGATGACAATTGGGTCGCCGTTTAACTTCAATGAACGGTCGATTGATAATAAGACGCAAATGTTATCGGATTTCATCAAAAATCGCAACAAGTTGCCCAATAATTTGAGTGTCTACTCAGTTGCCGGCACCAAGAATTACACGTCCGATGGATTGGTCCCGCTGGTAAGTGTTGCTGCTGGCCGGTATGTTTTTCAAGGCGCCGTTCGTCACTTTACAACGATCACAGTGTCTGGTTCCAACGCCCAGCACTCTGATTTACCGGAAAACAAGCAGATTGTTGATTTGATTAACCGATACATTCTCCACTCGACTCGGGTTCCAAGAGCAAGACAAAACGAACCACGGTTACATTAACCGTCGTCGAAAATGTCTGTTAAGCCACGACCAGCTTTGGTGAATCGTAATCGCTGAGGCAAATGACAGTAGCCAAGTTCCAATGTAGACGGAGAAAATGCCTAAAACTGGTTGGCGACTCATCAACCCTTGGCCAAATGTTCGCCAAAGCAGTTGATTCCAAAAGACGTTGGACAAAAAGGCTGGATAGGCAAAGTTGGCCAAGCGGTGAATCAGATGAGTGACCGGGAGTTTCCGCGTAAGTTGGGAGTCGCCTAAAGCAGCAATCAAACTAATGATGCTGAGGTCATAAATGGTCATCGATGGTTTGTAGTATGGGGCGTTAGTCAGTTGAACGGGGAACTTGAAGGCAAATAATTCATAGTTAATCCAAACGAACGATCCCAGAGCAAAAACGGTTATCAGCCCGTGTTTTTGGAGCCAGCGATGGGCCACTTGGCGATACTGCCAAGCCAGAGTCCCGACAACTGCATATAATAAGAAACTGACAAATAGTCTGTCCAGCAGGTACCAGTCCTTGGCATGTGGGCCGTGAAAGACTTGGGTGTCATAGAAAATTAACCAGACCAACTGGACCACCGAAGTCAGCAGCAGAACCAACCGGCCACGCTGTTGATTATGGCCACACCAATTGGCCAGCCACCAGAAAAGCGGCATCAGAATGATGAATTGCAACATCATCGAATTGTACCAAAGGTGGGGTGCAGCATTCCCGTTGATGAATTGCCAGGCAAAGTCGCCAATCGTGTGGTAATGCTCGACTTGCTGGACATTTGGCATGATTAATAAGTAGACCAGGGTCCAAGCAATGGTGGGGATGAATGACGCGTGCCACATTTGCTGGAGATAGCCCCGGTAGCTTAAATTGGTGTCGTGAGTGACTCGCATGGTCGTATACAGGATCCCGGTAATGAACGCGGGTGCCGTGAATTTGATGAAGTTGTAACAAATGCCAATGCCGATCTGGATATTGACGGTCGGATGAGTTTGCAGGGCTTGACCAAGAATGATTTGCAGCATGACGGCCGCGCAGGCAAATACCTTGAGGTAATCGCCCATGTCTGGGGTACTGGGAGATTTGATTTTGCGATCCATATCTGTAGCTCCTTTGAAGAATTATCTACTACCAATATACCAAGTGAAGCCGAAATTACAAAAAGAGGCTGGAAACAAATGAATGTTTCCAGCCTCTTCAGGTGATAGTTGATTGAATTGTTGTTATGTTGCTATGTGTTAAAAAGATTAATCGTCGGTAGCGTCATCTGAGTCAAAGTTAACGATATGAGCGGAACCAACGTAATTCCACCATGGGGCTTTGACAGTTTCGGTGATGACACCGCGGTTTTGAGCATCGATCATCTTACCGTTGCCGATGTATAAACCAACGTGAGAAATTGATGCTGCGCTCCAACCGAAGAATACCAAATCACCTTTTTGCAGGTTCTTGTATGACACCTTCTGGCCGGCGTTGTATTGTGCTTGGGCAGTACGAGGAAGGGTGACACTCGCAGCCTTTTTGTAAACGTAACTGGTAAAGCCTGAGCAATCAAATGCTGAAGGACCAGTGGCACCATAAACATATGGCTTGCCGAGGTTTTGCTTGGCAACTTTATAAACGGCTGAATATGAAACATCAGTGTCGGCAGCTTTGGATGCTTGAGCATCTTGGAAACCGGCAAATGATAATGTGAAGAATGCTACTAGCGTAAGTAATATTTTTGTATGTAATTTCATTTTTTATCAACAACTCCCTATCAAATCTACAGTGATAACAATACCAATGAATTGTTGCAAAAGTGTAACAAACAATTTGCAATGCAGTTAAATGTCATATGGCAGTTGAAACATTGGTAACCTGGCTTGTGAATAACCGTTTCCACAAGCTGATTTGAGGGTGTTTATAACTGAGCAATTAAAAAAGCCACCCAATGTGAATTGAGTGACCTTTTTGAAAAATATCCCCATGATTTGGATTAAATTTGTCTGAAGATGACGTGGCAAAAATAGAAATCTTAATAAATTATTTATTTATTCTTCAAAAGATTGTCTTTATTGGGCAAGGTTACGGCCAATTTACCCATCGAAGTGACGATCATCGGCAAGATCAGGTAGTAGACGCAGACCGTGTAAATGACGATCAATGCCGTTTCAATCATTGCAAACGATGCACCAAATGTGAGGCCAATTGCCAAGGCAATGACGACTAGCAGAATGTAGCGGACAATCTTGCCGTAACTGGCCATGGTTGGCCGAATCCATTCCAGCAGTGACAATTCCGTGTATCTGAATGACAAGCCCAACGCAATGATCTGCCAGGCGGCAATCGCGGTCAGGATGCTGATTGCAAGAATTGGCACCTGCCAGTCAAATTGATTGGTGCCCGTGACATAATGCATGGTCAGATAGGTTAATTGAAAGCCGGTGATCGCAGACATGATAAACGCAACGGTCCAATACAGCGGTTGGAGAATCGAACGACTGACAACGAAGACAGTCACCAAAATCCCGATAATCACTATTGCCAATAAAGTAATGAAATGATGGTTAAGTTTGGACTGGTTAATGGATTGTGTAATCGGTTCGCCGGTGAAGGCAACCTGGTCTGACGACAGCGGAGTTCCCCGCAGCTGCAAGCCAACTTGAGCTTCGAGCATCTTAACCTGCTTGAGGTTGGTTTTGCTGGATGGGGCGTTGTTCATGACAACTTGAATGGTGGTAATCTTCTTGTCCTGGCTGGTGTAGTTAAGCATCGTCTGTAGGAAGTCGGTGTCCACCAGCTGCGCTTTGGTAATGTAATAGACGTTGGCCGCACCGGACTTTTGGAGACCATTCAAATAATCATAGATGTTGTTTAACTGATCGGTCGAGGAATTAACCTGGGAACTGACCTGTTTTAATTGCTTTTGGACTTGGCTAATTTGTTGACTGTAACTCTCAAGATTATTGGCGCTGTTTTGACCATAATTTTGAATGACCGATCCTTCGGCGTTCAGTTGGCTGATGCCTGACGAAACACTTTGTAAGGACTGATTCAATTCGTTAATCTTCTGTTGATACATGCGGACTCTGCGTGAAGCACCCTGCTGAACGGCGACACTGGAGTTGGCAGCAACACTGTTAACTTGTGAGGCTAAGCTGGAGCTGTCTTCCACAATTTGATTACTCTTTTTAACCAGGCTCTGCATGTCTTTGACCTGTTGCTTGAGGCCGGACAAATTCAGGTTGCTGCCGCTGGTTTCGATCCCATTGGAGGCCTGTGAAAGTTGCCCGGTTGCCTGCTTGGCGTTTAGTCCGATCGATTCAAGTTGATTGGAAACGTAATACTTTTCGATCGGCATCCCACTTGGCTGCGTTAATGAATAAGCGGCGCTAACCCCTTTGGTATGCTGAAGTTTAGTGGTTAACTGGTCCAAATGCTGCAGGTATTTTTCATTATCCAAGGGCTGATCGTTTTTAAGGTAAATCGTGATCGGCGTTGCTTTACCCTGTGAAAAATGTGCCTGGAGAACATGGGCTCCTTTAACGGCTTGATTAGTCTGCGTTAGGTTGGTCATTGGAGAAAAATTCAGGCTGGTATGGTAGAAGTAAATGAACGGTAGGGTCAGATATAAAACGACCAGAAAGGCGGCAATTGGCTGCCAGAGTGAAAAGTCGGTTGCCCGGTTCCAGAAGTGGGATTTCATCGCACTCAATGGGGCGCTAGACGGCCAGAAAATACTTTCCCCTAGAGCAGCCAGGAAAACAGCGTTCAGGGTCAAGACGGCCAGCATTAAGACAACGTAGGTGATGCCAAGAACCCACAGTGATTGTAATTGGTCATAGTTAATGAAGCCGCAGCAGGCGAAGATGATAGCTAAAGCACTGCCGACAATGGTGATTGGAAAGCGTAGGTCGGCAATTGTCTGCTGGGTGGCATAACGCGCTTCTCGTTGGAGGGCCAGCACGCTTCTGAGCTTGCGGTAGATGTAGATGTTCCAAATGGTGCCGATCACCACGGTGGCAATTCCGATTTCAAGTGGCGTGTATTGAGTGAAGGCAAAGTTAAAATGTTTGGCCAATGCCGTTGAGATACTAAATGAAGTCGTAAATGCCGCAAATAATGTAATGAAAGAAATGACCGGTGCAAATAACGACCGGAAGTAAATTCCCACAATCAGCATTGAAACCACAAATAATGTGATCAAAATGATGTTGGTAACTTGCGCGGTTTTTTCATTGTTGACGTCGCGGACAATTTCCGGACTGGTGACGTAGGACTTTAATCCAGGCACCTGGACTTCACCAACCAATTCATTGGTCAAAACGCGCAGGGTACTGCTTTTGGCGTCGATATCCAAGCTGGCAATTTGAGTAGAACCATCTTTGGACAACAGCTGCTGTTTGCCGGCCACGTTGGTGTTGATGGTGACGATCTTCTTGATACTATAAAATGATTGATGGGCTTTGAGTTTATTCAAGGCATTGTCAATCTTCGTCTGCTGCTTAGCGGTGATCTTGCCGTTTGGGTTCGTGTAGACCACGTTAATGGTAGACGCTTTTCCCAGATTGTATCCCCAATCATTTCGCAGCTGCTGAGCCTGCGCCGGTTGTGAGTCTTTGGAAAAGGTGGGCTGGCTGTATGACTGCAGTGTATCGGTCACGTTTGGAGCGGTTATAATTGCAATAAATGTAATAATCAGCCATACTAACAGCGTGAATAAGCGATTTTTGTGTAATTTTGCGATAGTTTCCTTCATTGATTCGTCCCCTAAATATGTATGTATGAAAAAGGCTCATATATTAAGAGTTTACCATTTTATAAAGGCTAGTGCGATACGTTTTGGGCGTTTTGTGGTATATTGGGAAAATTGTTGTGAAATTTAGTCGACCATTTTTGATGGGAGGTTCTTAACGTGTGTACAAGTATTTTTCAAATTGGCCAAGAAGACGGCGCCCATGTGTTGTCACGGACGATGGACTGGCCGCAGCTGGGAGCTCATCCCGTCTTTGTGCCCCGCAACTACGGTTGGCACTCGGTATATGACGACAAACGTTACGTCACTAAATATGCGACGCTTGGGTCCGGCCACCAGCACGCTAAACGAATTGATATGTCTGACGGGGTTAATGAATTTGGTCTGGCGGTTCAAAAATTGACCTTTACCAACGGCAGCCAGCTGGTCGAAACGCCGGGTGAGAACAAAATCCATCTGGCACCGTTTGAGCTGTCGTTCTTTTTGCTGTCCAATTATCGATCAGTTAAAGACATCGAGGACCATATTGAAGAAATTGAATTGATGGCTGACAAGTACAGCTTAATGAAGTATGGACACAGCGAATTGCACTTTGCTGCCTGTGATCCGACTGGTCGAATCGTCGTCATCGAACCGGTCACCACCCCAATTGAAATCATTGAAAATCCATTGGGAATCTTGACCAACAGCAATCATTTTGATCGGCAAATCGATAAGTTAAATAAGTATTTGGATTTTACCCCGGATTTTGTCAACGGAACGGTTCCCCTCAATACACCGCGGGTGACTACCGGCAATGTGTCCGGCAAGTCAATTCCGCCCGGCTCATATTCACCAGGATCGCGATTTATTCGGGCAGCATACCTGAAGGAAAGAATTGACATCCCCCAAAATGAAAATGAGGCGGTGGATAATTGCTGGCACCTGTTGGACTCAGTGAATGTTCCCAAGAGTAAGGAGCACCAGCCGACTTATTCCGTCTACCGGGCAGCCGTCTGCTGTGAGAGCCGGAATTACTACTATCAGCCATATCACGCTAAATCAGTTGCCAAAATTCAATTGACGGATGACCTGATCAAATCGAATGAAGTAAAGTTTTTCAAAGTAGCTGATCAAATCACCTTCAATGAGTTAAACTAATGTATTGAGGATATGAGCGGGGAGAAATCAAGTTGCGAAAACAAAGTTGGCGGGTTATTGTCATATTATTAGTGACGTTTGCGGTGTTGATCGTGGGCGTTTCCCTGCGTGGGCAGTTAAGTCACCATGCACAGCGAAATTCCGTGCCAACTTTGGTTCAAAAAAGGCCTGATCATTTCTCGACTCGCCAAAAACGAAGCTTTATCAACCGCGTTGGCACGCCGGCTGTCAAGCTGTACTTGAAGAATCGGCAAGTGTTACCGAGCGTCGTGATCGCTCAAGCCATTTTGGAATCTCAGTTTGGCACTTCTGAACTGACAACCACCGCCAATAATTTATTTGGCATCAAGGGGACTTACCACGGTCAGTCGGTCCAGTTCTATACCCGAGAGGTCGAGAACGGTAAATCAATCAAAGTCCTGGCTCAGTTCAGAAAGTATCCGAATTTGGCGTCCTCAATTGCTGATCACAATCAACTGGTCAGCGAGAAGTTTATCAAAGCTAAAAATATTTTGAGTTATCGAAAGTCGACGCGCTTGCTGCAGGCCAATGGGTACGCAACCGATCCCCATTATGCCGCCAAATTAAACCGCCTAATTGTCAAATATCAGCTGAGCCGTTATGATTTAAAAGCAATTAATGAACGTGTGTGACCAGCGATTACATTGTTGACGCACGTTTAAATGAAAATTTGTTGAGGTGAATGCCACATTGTTGAATTGGGTTTCTAATTTATATGGTCCATTTTTTGATCCTCATAATTGGGAAACGGTGATTACCAGCGGTAGTGACTGGCTGATTATTCTGTCACTAGTCACGATTGAGTGTTTGCTGTCGGTCGATAACGCGGTGGTTCTCGCTGCCCAGACACAGGCGCTGCCGACTAAAGTTCAGCGGGAAAAGTCCCTGTTCTATGGCTTATGGGGCGCCTACCTGTTCCGTTTCCTGATCATTGGGGTGGGGACTTACCTGATTCATTTTTGGGAAATTAAAGTTATTGGCTCGCTGTACTTGTTCTATCTGGTTTACCAATTTTTCCGAAAAACCAAGATTGTTCGAACTAAGAAATTGGCCGGCAGCAAACGCCACGGCATTTCACTGTTCTGGTCGGTGGTCGCCCAGATTGAGTTCATGGATGTGGTCTTTTCAATCGACTCGGTTCTGGCTTCACTGGCGATTTCGTCCAACCCGGTGATTGTCCTGCTTGGTGGGATGATCGGAATTCTGGCCATGCGGGGCGTCGCTGAAGTCATCATGAAGTTGATGGGGATTATCCCTGAGCTTCAGCCGATGGCCTACGTGTTAATTGCCATTATTGCCTTGAAATTATTCCTGTCGATTCCGGCAATTGACATTGAAATTCCAGCGACGGCTTTTGGCGGGATCGTGATAGCAGCGGTTATCATTACTTTGATTATTCACTATGTAAGAAAAAAGCGGAGGATTAACGATGAGCACGGAAATAACGCCGAATAATTTAGCGGCCGAAACCAACAATCCACTCACCGTGATCGATTTCTGGGCGCCTTGGTGCGGTCCCTGCAAGATTTTGGACCCCATATTGGCCGACTTGGAAGCAGATTACGGTGATCAAATTCACTTTGGCAGGATGAATGTCGACGGCAACCAGGAAATTGCTGAGAAGTACCATGTCTTAAGCGTTCCCAGCTTGGTCATTTTCAAAAATGGCAAAGCTGCTGAAAAGGTGAGTGGCATTTACCCCAAAGATAAACTAAGAAAATATTTCGATCAAAAAATATCAGAAGTTCAATCAATTTGACGGGCAGTCTACCGAAATGGTTTGATGCCCTTTTGTTTTGCCATTGGTGTCAATTTGGCATTTAGGATGTCCAAGCCTTGAAGCGGAAAGTTAAATATCGGCGCGATAATGGCTCGTTTGGCAGGATCGGGAACCACTTGGCTTTCTTTGAGATTGGGCAGCATTTTCGCCAAGTCGGTTTGGGTGAGATGAAGTGCCTTGCTGTAATGCATGACTCGCTGAAAAACCAGATTTTTGAACCACAGGTAGTAGATGATTCCAGCGGCGGCAATATACCAAAAGATTGTCCAAGTGATGCCAATTTTGGCTGGGGACAGGATATTGGTGAAGAAAGCCAAGATAATAAAGGCACAATATGTTAAAATGCTAATTATGGTTAGTTTAGATTTTGTTGACATGATTGACCAACTTTCATAACGAAATTTGTGATACCATTTAGATATAATTATAGACAAGTTGGAAAAATATAGATAGTGAGATGAAATTGTGAAATTTTCAGTAGAGACAATTGATCGCAAAGATTATGCGGCTGTACGAGGTATTATCGCAGATAGTTATCAAAATGACGGACCCAACACAGATGGTGACGAGGTTGATATGGTTGATCGTCTGCGCGGCAGTGAATCCTATCATGATCAATTTGAAGTGGTGGCCAAAGATCACGATCATCGAGTGGTTGGCCATGCATTGATGGTCCCCGCCGAGGTCCGTTCCGCGACAGGCAAATTTCCAATTGTTTCCATTGTTGAGATTGGCGTTTTGCATGGTTATCGAAACGACGGGATTGGTCAGGAAATGGTCATCGAATTAGAAACTCGGGCCCGCTTAGCCGGCTATCACGCTGTCAGCGCAATTGATCATTCTGATTTCTTCTTTAAAAACAACTATGTGCCTGCTGACAATTTCAATATCTTGCCAACGGTGGCGGTTGATTTCAATGATAATTTGATCAAGCCACTGTTCGATGGGGCCCTGTATCAAAAGGGCGGCAAGATTTACTATCCCGAAGAATTCTTTGGGATTCGCAGCACCAACTATTAATTTAATCATTCAACGCCACATGAAGTAGTTCATTCATCTGAGGGTCAGAAAGCCGGTGGGAGATGCGAATCGGTCAGGATGGATTGACGAAATACCGTGGCGGAATTTAACGGATAATAACTAGAGCCGATATCATCTAGTGAGTGAGCTGTACATGTGCAGTTAATCTGGGTGGTACCGCGCTGAAGCGTCCCTTAGTCTATTTTTGGACTGAGGGACGCTTTTTTATATGGAGGAGTATATGTAATGGAAAATGATGTTAAAGAACCAACGATTAGTTTAACCGAGGGCATTGTTGTTCTACTGATGATGCTATTGATTATGGGCTTCAGTGTGATCAAGCTGCAGATTTCACCGCAAATTCCAATTCTGTTTGTGATTCTGCTGTTGATTGCCTGGGCTAAAGTTCGCCGCTTTTCTTGGGACTCTGTTAATCAGGGCATCATCAACGGGATTTCAACCGGGATTATTCCGATGTTTATTTTTATTCTGATCGGGGCACTGATTAGCTCGTGGATCGCTGCCGGGGTGATTCCATCACTGATGGTCTATGGTTTTCATTTGATTAGTGCCGAGTGGTTCCTGCCATCGGTCTTTCTGGTTTGTACGATTGTTGGTACCGCCATTGGGAGTGCCTTTACGGTTGTCTCGACCATCGGGATCGCCTTTCTTGGGATGGGGCTCACCATGGGGATTAATCCGGCCATGATTGCCGGGGCGGTCATTTCCGGCGCCATCTTTGGCGATAAGACCTCGCCGTTGTCGGATTCAACTAACTTGGCCGCTGCGGTAGTGGGCGCTGATTTATTCAGTCACATTCGCAATCTGATGTGGTCAACGATTCCGGCTTTCTTCACATCATTGATTGTCTTCTTTTTGATTGGCCGTACCAATGCGCAACTCAATACCGCTTCAATTGACCGAACAATCAACGTTTTGACCCAGCATTTCAGCATTTCCTTGTGGGCATTTGTTCCTATTGTCTTGATGTTCTTATGTGCCTGGCGAAAAATTCCGGCCATTCCAACACTGTTTATCAATATTTTGGTAGCGGTCGGGATGCTGTACGTGGAGCAGCCCAAGACCAAGATTCAAGCAGTTGTCAACACGTTGACCAATGGCTATGTGTCCCATACTGGCAATAAAAATGTCGATCAATTATTGACTCGTGGCGGAATTGCCAGCATGATGGCGACCATTGCCTTGATCATTTCAGCCTTGGCCCTGGGTGGTTTGCTCATGAAATTCGGCGTGATTGATGCTGTGATGGGGCCACTGTCACGGAAGCTGCAGTCAAATGGCCCGCTCATTTTGGCCGTTATCCTCAGTGGCATTGGTGTCAATGTCTTTGTTGGTGAACAGTATTTATCGGTCATTTTACCTGGGAATGCCTTTAAATCAACTTTTGATAAGGCAAAATTAGCGCCGGTTGCCCTGAGTCGGGCTCTTGAGGATGGCGGCACGGTGATTAATTACTTGATTCCGTGGGGCGTGGCAGGTGTTTTTGCCGCCAATACGCTTCAAGTTTCCACGATTTCTTACCTGCCATTTGCGATATTTAGTCTTTCTTCACCAATTTTTTCGATCATCAGCGGCTTCACCGGCATCGGTTTGAAACATTTGAAAATGCATGAAAACGGTTAGCATTGCTACTTTAACAACGTTTTACCTAAATACTGGTCATTCTTAATTTAACAAACATTACTCACTCGTTACATTAGTTACGCGGAGACGGTTTTTCTTAATACGCGTGATATTGGATGGTAACTTCGTAACTATACACTATGTATTGTTGATCGACGAGGTCAACAAAAATTCTAGACACAGAACACAGATATAGGAGTGTGTAATTTTGAAAAAAGTATTATCTATGATCTTCGCTACTTCAGCCGCAGCTATTGGTTTATTCTTCGCAGGATCCGCATATGCTTCAGCAAGCACAGTAGTTACAGTTAAGTCAGGCGACACCGTTTGGGGAATCTCACAACAATATAATTCCTCAGTAAAGGCTATCGAGAGCGCAAACAACCTTCAGGATGCAAACGTCATTCAAGTTGGTCAGCAATTAACAATTCCTTCAGCTGACACCGCATCAAATACTCAAGGTAGTGCACATGCAGCAACCGCAACGACTCAACAGACTCAGAGTTACAGCCAACCAGCTCAAACTCAAACCAACCAAGCACAGACTAGCCAAGCATCAACTTCAACTAGCACTGCTACCAGCGGTTCAGTTGCTGAACAAGCAGCTCAATTGATGGAACAAAAGACTGGTGTTTCAGCATCAACTTGGATGGCTATCAGTTACCGTGAATCAAGAAACAACCCAACAGCACAAAACCCAAGCTCAACTGCTCACGGTTTGTACCAATCACTTTACACAACAAGTAATGACTGGCGCGAACAAGTAAACGACGCAGCACGGATTTACCATTCACAAGGAATGGGTGCTTGGGCATTAAATTAAGAGCGTGAAGAGCCCCGGGTTGATCCCGGAGCACAAGGGAAGGCGGCCAATGATGAACTTGTTCATCGTTGGTCGTCTTTTCTTGTGCAGTAGGGATCAGGGGCGTCAGAACGCATTTCCACTAGATAGCAGTGGTAAGGACCTCAATGGCGAACTTGTTCGTCGTTGGGGCTTTTTCTTTATACGTTAGGGGTTGGGCTGTCGGAGTGTATTTGAACAAGGTGGCACCAGTACAAAGTCAAAGATGCCAATCACCCAATAAAAAAGATATCCGCAGTGAGGCGGATATCTTTCCTACATAAAAATTCAATTATCCCCGTACCAACAACTCGATTTGACCTTTTTGAGGCGCGAAATTAATTCCGACAAGTGGTTCGCGCAAAATCTTTCCATACTCATCCAAAACATCGGATGGCAGTGGGGTGTGGGCCTTGAGGGACGCAACCACGTCACCGGCATCGTGAGCTTCAGATAAGTCGATGAATAAATTGACTTTGTTAACCACGTCGCGGAACAGGTCGGTTAAAATCCCGTTAGGTTTCCCCTCAACATCGGTGATAACGACCTGCGAAGAATCGAACGCTAAATGGTTAAAGCGCACCATTTGTAAAACGTCAAACAGGTTATCCATTGACAACAAGTCCCTTCATGATGATTCATTTAATATTAAGTGTAGCCGTTTGCATATTCAAAAGGCAAGTATTATATCGTTCTGTTGATAAATTTGATCTAAAAAAGGTGCCGTGACGCAGCCATTCAGCTGTATCACGGCACCTTATTACCATCTAAACGGTGTTAGTCACCATTCATGATTGAATTTTTAACGATCACGTAATCAACTTTGGTAATATCATTCAACTTGCGGCCACCGGCATATGAAATCGACGACTGCAGGTCCTGTTGCATTTCGTTCAAAGTATCTGAGATGTGACCACGGTAAGGAACCAACATTTGTCGGCCTTCAACGTTACGGTAGGCACCTTTTTGACGCTCAGATGCTGAACCCCAGTATTGCTTGTATTTCTTGCCATCAATACTGATCAGGTTACCAGGCGTTTCTTCATGACCGGCAAACAATGAACCGATCATCACCATTGAAGCACCAAACCGAACAGACTTGGCGATATCGCCATTGTAACGAATACCACCGTCGGCGATCATTGGTTTTCGAGCTGCTTTGGAGCACAACCGCAGTGCAGCTAACTGCCAGCCCCCGGTACCAAACCCGGTCTTGAGCTTGGTGATACATGCTTTACCAGGTCCCACACCAATTTTGGTAGCGTCAGCGCCGGCATTTTCAATTTCGCGGACAGCTTCAGGTGTTCCCAGGTTTCCGGCAATCAAGAAACTATCTGGTAATTGTTCCTTGATGTAGTGAATCATCTGGATAACGTAGTCTGAATGACCGTGAGCAACGTCAATCGTGATATATTCAGGCTTCTCGTTGTCGGCAACCAACTTGTCGATGAATTCATATTCTTCTGGCTTGATTCCAACACTGATAGAAGCATAAAGATCCTTTGAATGCATCATTTTGATGAAACCTTCACGCTTTTCAGGTTGAAATCTATGCATGATGTAGAAGTAACCGTTTTGTGCCAGCCAAACGGCCAGGTCATCATCGATAACGGTTTCCATATTGGCGGGAACAACGGGGATCTTAAATGTCTTAGGTCCGAATTTTACTGAAGTGTCAGCTTCACTCCGACTCTTAATGATGTTCTTGTTAGGGATGAGTTGAATATCTTCGTAATCAAATACTTCCATGATTTACCTCCGAGGTTTTAGGACAGCTCCGTCAGGTAGCAATTGTTGCTACAGTTTATAAGCGCCTGACTCTTCTTGCGACTTTAGGACAGCTGCGCAAAGCAGAAGTCTGCGCCTAAGCACCTCTAACAAAATTCTAAAAGCGGGAATTCTGTTAGAGGAGACTTAGGCACTGACTTCTAGCCGCTTGGACCCGCTCACTGTTTTTTACCAAACTTTTTCCACGACGTTCGTCTGTTCTCTGTCAGGACCGACTGAGAAGGTTGCGTAAGGGACTCCGACTGCTTTTTGAACATGGTTCAAATAATTTTGAGCGTTGGTTGGTAGTTCATCAAATGTCTTGCACTTCGTGATGTCTTCGTCCCATCCCGGCAATTCGTCGTAAACAGGCTTGCAGGCATCGAGTTCTTTTAAGGTTGCGGGATAATGGTCAATCTTCTTGCCGTTTAATTCATAAGCAACGCAGATTTTCAAAGTTTTAATACCGGTTAGGATATCCAAACAGTTCAGTGCCAAATGGGTGTAGCCGCTGACACGCGCTGAGTGGCGTAAAACCACACTGTCGAACCAGCCGATTCGGCGTGGGCGCTTGGTTACAACACCATATTCATGGCCAACTTCCCGGATATGATCACCAATCTCATCGTGGAGTTCGGTTGGGAAGGGTCCTTCACCGACACGTGAAGTATAGGCCTTGCAGACACCGATCACGTGGTCGATCCGATTAGGGCCAACCCCGGTTCCAACGGCGGCACCACCAGCACTTGGGTTCGATGAAGTGACAAACGGATAAGTTCCGTGGTCAACATCAAGCATGACCCCTTGAGCGCCTTCAAATAAAACATTTTTGTGATTGTCCAGCGCGTTGTTAATAATATAGGAAGCATCAACAACGTATGGGCGGATGCGGTCGGCGTATTCGTTATATTCATTGAAGATCGGTTCAAATTCTAATGGTTCATGGTCATAGATTTTAGTGAGTAATTCGTTCTTAACTTGTAGATTGCTTCGAAGTTTTTCTTCAAAGATATCCTTATCAAGCAAATCGGCAATTCGGATGCCAATTCTCTCGTATTTGTCCATGTAAGCAGGGCCGATCCCTTTGTTGGTTGTCCCAATCTTAGAATCCTTCTTTTGCTCCTGGAGACCATCGAAGAGAATGTGGTATGGCATGATAACTTGAGCACGGTTGGAAATTCTCAAATTATCGGTACTGATTCCATCCTTTTTCAAATTGTCCATTTCGTTGATCAGGGATTTGGGGTTAACGACAACACCGTTACCAATTACACTGTACTTTTCCTGATCAAAAATACCTGATGGAATCAGTTGTAAATGATAGCTGTTGCCGTTAAATACAATGGTGTGGCCGGCATTGTCGCCGCCTTGATAGCGGGCAATAATATCAGCACTTTGACCGAAGAAATCGGTAATCTTACCTTTCCCTTCGTCGCCCCATTGACTTCCAACAATCACAATAGATGACATATGAACACCTCTAAATTTTATTGCCAGGAATCTACCCAGCATTTTTAATAATACCAACTTGTATTCCATTAATCAACCAAAAGGCTAATAATTTTTACAAGTAAAACGTTTAATATTCGACTTTGAAACCGAATACGAACGAAAGGTAATTATTATTCTCATAATATAGTCAAAAAGTGAACAATATGGTATTATTATCCTGTCATTATTTAGTAGAAAGGACTCGTTATGATAGATAGATATTCTTTACCTGAAATGAGCAACATCTGGTCACTGCAAAACCAATACGCTTCATGGCTCAAAGTTGAAATTGCCATTGATGAAGCCTGGTCCAAGCTGGGGAAGATCCCCGCTGAGGACGTTGAGAAGATTAAGAAGAACGCCAAGTTTGACGTTGATGGCATCGCCGAAATCGAAGCGGTGACCCATCACGATATCGTGGCATTTACCCGCGACGTCTCCAAATCACTTGGCCCAGAGAAAAAATGGATCCACTATGGGGTTACCAGTACCGATGTCGTTGATACTGCCTGGGGTGTCCGAATCAAGCAGGCCAACGAAATTATTCGAAAAGATATTGATGCATTTATTGATGTGATTGCCAAACAAGCTAAAAAATACAAGGATACTGTCATGATTGGCCGGACCCACGGTGTTCAAGCCGAACCAACCACCTTTGGGTTAAAGCTGGCGCGTTGGTATTCTGAAATGAACCGTAACAAGCGTCGGTTTGCGACTGCTTCTAAGGAACTGGAAGCCGGCCAAATTTCCGGTGCTGTGGGAACCTTTGCCAATGTGCCGCCGTTTGTTGAACAGTACGTGTGTGACTCACTTGGTTTACGCGCCCAGGAAATTACCAGTCAAATTCTCCCGCGTGATCTGCACGCCGATTATATTTCAACCTTGGCACTGATTGCCACCAGCTTGGAAGAATTTGCCACTGAAATTCGTGGATTGCAGCGTTCCGAGATTCACGAAGTTGAAGAACATTTCGATGCCGGCCAAAAGGGCTCTTCTGCGATGCCGCATAAGAAGAATCCAATTGGATCCGAAAACATTTGCGGATTGGCACGAGTTGTTCGCGGCCACATGGTGACTGCTTACGAAGACGTTGCTTTATGGCATGAACGAGATATCTCACATTCATCAGCTGAACGGATCATTATTCCTGACACCTTGACACTGTTGGATTACATGCTGCACCGCTTCACCAGGATCCTGGATCGACTAACCGTTTTCCCAGAACGGATGAAGAGCAACATGGGCCTGACCTACGGCTTGATTTACAGCCAGCGGGTGATGTTGAAGTTAATCGATGCCGGAATGACCCGTGAACAGGCATACGACTTGGTTCAACCATTGACTAAACAATCATGGGATAAGGGCATTCAGTTCCGTGACTTGGTTGAAGGCGATAAGAAGATCACTGATGCTTTGAGTGAAGATCAAATCAACGATGCTTTTGATTACCATTACCACATTCGCCATGTTGGTGAAATCTTTGCCCGAGTTGGCTTGGAATAACCAACGGACGGTGATTTTAAATTGAATTAACCTGAAATCGATTAGTGCTAAATGACAAGGGCTTGGACAAGACGATCTGTTTTGTCCAAGCCCTCGTTTAGTTTTTTCACTTTTACCTAGCGGAATTGTGAAAAAATAAGCGCTTATTTTTTCACACTGATATTTATGGCAGAAATACCAATCGATTATCGCCATAATCATTCCATTTTTCAGCAATCTGACTGAGTGGGAAAGCGGTCAACGGCACCGCGATTTTGCCATCAGTAATCATCTTCAATAAGGCCGGCATATCGTCCGCCAAGTTGGCTGCGGTGAACGAGCCGAAGCCACTGCCGATTAAATGGAAGTCAATACTTCGAAATAAGCTGCCTTTCAGCGGGGAGCTCTGGCCGGCCATGGAGCCGATTTGAACCCAGGTTAAAGTGTGCTGCGGATCTTGGCGCTGGGCAATCATATCGGTAATCATAGTGGCCGCAATGTCGCCCCATAAATAGTCCAAAACCACGTCGACGTCGCCAATCTTGGCCAAGTCAGCTTTTAGTTGATCATCGTTATCAGTTAATTTGATGGTTGAGGTGACACCAAATTGGCTCAATTTTGCTAGTTTTTCTGGATTGCGGCCGACACCGATTACTTCGGTCGCACCAAAACTAATGCTGATGGGGATAGCAAGTTGGCCTGAAGCGCCGGTTGCGCCCAGCACTAAGACTCGCTTGCCGCGGATCTTGTCTTCGCCCAAGCGTTCCTTGATCGCCATAAACGACGACATTGCCGGGTTAGCTGTAGCGGCGACAACCGCCGGATCAGCGGTATTATCGATTGGGAACAGTGCTCGTCGGTTGACGACTGCTTTTTCGGCCAAAGTCCCATAAACGTTATTGCTGCTGTTGAAGTAGACGTGTTCACCGTCGGCCGTTTCACCAACGGCATCTACGCCGGGGACGATCGGTAGGGTGCTGGCTGCGGAATAGTGAGTGCCGTTTGCCCTGGCGCGGGCGAGTTGGCTGACTGCGGCCGCCAAGACGTGGACCTCAACTTCACCATCTTCGACTTTGGGATCAGGGAAATCGCCGTACTCCGGGCCACGAGTAAAATCATTAATAATTGCTGCTTTCATGTGAATGCTCCTTAATTGTCATTTAAATGGAATCATTGAATGTGTGCTTTCAATATGGCCTTTATGATGATTGATGACGGTTGGTTTTGCAACGATATTGACTTTCGAATTGGCGGGGGTCGATTTGGCGCACGTTCCAGCTAATCAAAACGCCTCTCATTCCACTCTCAACTATATTTCACCATGGCGGCCAGTATCCAAAAAGCGCACTGTCTTGCCGACAATCTCATAAATTAATAACCAACTGCCCTTGATGAACAGAGCCCGTTGAGGCTTTCTGCTCTTAATGACGTGATCATCATACTTTTCGGCAACTGGCTGACCACTTAAAATCTGCTCCTCTACTGTTTTGAAATCAGCCTCAGTGTATCGGTTGGCGCGAATCATATTTTGATAATGTTTCTTGAATCTGGACTGGTACTTGGGTTGATATTTGCGCATTAATTGACTCCCTCTCGAATGATGATAGCTTTTATTATAGCTTTTTTGACTGGATCTGGGGACAGAAAAAAGGCCCGGCGGGGGAGCCGGACCTTTCAGTTCAATATTCTGAGGGGAATATGAATATGATAATCTGGACAACAAATCAATGGGGGGATTGATTTGCTGCTCAATGTTATTGGGGGGTGAGTAGAAATAAATCTCGTTTATCTCTTGCTCATGGTTATAATATACATGATAAATATAAAAAAAGTTGGACGAAAGTGTGAACTTTTTGTGAATTTTAGCAAACTTATTTTGGCGGATAAAAAAGGCTGCGGCGAAAGTTTGTGACCTTCGCGACAGTCCATTTTATACCTAATCTTTTTTTGAGGGGGAGATAAGGTTTAAATCAAATTGATTTTATCATTTCTGACAAATATGAGGTGAAGAGAAGCCTTAACTTCTATTCGAAATAAGCATACAGGAAAAGTTAGGCTAAAGTATGAATTAATTGTGAAGATTTTGTGAACTTTTTCAATCGGTTGGCTTTTGGGTACAAAAAAAGATAAGACACGGGGATGCCTTACCTCAAGTTACCTATATTCTAGGGGAAGAATATGAATACAAAAGTAATAAATTAAAGGGGGATTTAATTTATTGCCACATAAAATGACGTATCACTTTATGTTTATATCTACACTATATAGAATGAATATGACCAAAGTTTGAAAAAAGTGTGAAGATTTTGTGAACTTTTGCGAATTTCACCACAATTTGTCCGATAAATTTCCAAAAGATTAAAATTGACCGTAAGAAACCGCGAGATGAGGAGGATTTTAAATGAGCTTTATGGCTAAACGGTTTATCAAGAAATTTAGGGCTGAAAACTACAAGAAAAGCGTCGCCCACAGCTTCTTGAAGCCTAATCAGAAGATCAATATTTTTCGTCAAAGTGCTGATCAGTACAAAATTCGTCCGGTCAAAAATGGCCAGTTGGTCACAATTCAACCAATTCAAAACCCCACCAGCCAGATTCTCTATTTCCATGGTGGGGCATTTACAGTGCCGATGAATGAAGACCAGCTGGAAATGATTACCAAGATTGCCACAGAATCAAATAGTCTGATCCAAGTGGCTGATTTTCCACTGTTGCCTAAACACAGTGCAGACGAAATCCTACAATTTGCCCAGGCGGCATTTGACTTGGTGATTGAATCGGAACTGCCGACATTCATTGTTGCCGATTCGGCTGGAGCGAAGATCGCTTTGCAGCTGCTGGTGGATAATCCAGGAAAAGCAGCTGGCAGCAGTTTCATCTCGCCGTGGTTGGACACCAAGTTGACCAGCCCAGCGATTGCCGAGCGGGCTGATGAGGACATCTTATTGGATCTACCAACATTGCAGGAGATTGGCCGTTGGTTTGACCAAGGGGCCACGCCTGAAAAATGGGTCGATTATACTGATGCTGCTCAATTAAAAGGAGTCGGCCCAGTTCAAATCTTCTATGGTGAAAATGAAATGCTGGTCCCCTGCGATCTTCAGTTCATTGAGGCATTACAGAATGCCGAAGGTGCCAATCCAGAAGTCATTGCCTTTAAGGATGGGTACCATGATTACACCCTTTGGTTCAAATTGTCCGAAACAAAAAAGACCTTTAAACGAATTGCTGAATTCATTAAAGATCAACGTGGTGCTTAAGCTTGGGGAAGGCATGGGTGTCGGACCATTTCATCATTGTGCCTTGGAACAGTAAGGCAAAGATGGTTCCAAAACCAATTGCATAAAGTTTCCCGGTAAATAAATAGGATGCCGAGATGATGACGACCGGTGGAATGTAGCTCAACCACTGGGATAACACGGCACTGCCGTGAATGTATTTGAAACGGATGATGTAGGCCAAGTCATCGTTGGGGTGCATAATCAAGTTGGCCCGAGCGTACATCGAAACTGCCATGGCCACGCAGTACAGGCCGATGATATCCAAAATGAGGCGGACGTAGAAGTCCATTGCCGGGACTCCTAGTGAATTAAAGATGAATGTGAACAGCGCTACCAGGTAACTGAACGGCACGGTGTAAAGCAGGTTGGAGAAAAACCGGCGGCGGTCAAAGGACCCCAGTAGTAACTGATTGCTCAAAGTAACAATGATGCCGTAGATAAACAGCGTCGTTCCCAGGGGGATGTTGACCCATTTGGAAAGGTTAACAGCGGATCCGGTCCATACCGCGCTTCCCAGGTTTGAGGAAATTGCCAGGGCGTTTCCTGCAGAGTTAATAATAATTGACAGCCCCAGGTAATAAAGGCGCTGCTTGAAGTCTTTCATTTTAGCCATTATGTATTCAAATTCTCCTTCAATTGATCATGAATTCCATTGTATAATATTTAATTTGGTTTGAACATCTTTACTGAAAGCCCCCTCGGTCAAATTGATACTGTTCTTTCACAAATCGTGTTAATATTCACGGTAGAGGAGGCGGTCTTGTGGAACGAGAATATTCGGAAGTAGAAGCTGAGAAGCATTTCGAAAATAATCGTCTGTGGTTTCGGCGATTCCAAACAACCCGCTCATTTCGAAAGTTAACCAAACCCGAAAGAGCAGCAGCTGGATACATTACTCAGGCATTTGTTGGCTTAGCATATAAATATCAATTACGAAGTCCGCGCCAATATTCTGCAAAGTCGGTCAAAGAAGTTGTCATGGATTTATTTCCGGAAAAAATTGCAGCAACCAACGTCTTTTTCACATCCGTTATCCCAGTGATGCACCGCTACTTTGTGTTCCTGGGCGTGCAGCACAAAATTAGCAACGCAAAAACGCTGATCAAAGCGTTGGAAAGCATCAAGGTGCGTCAGCTGTTGGATGGCCATCGGGATGCCAGTAACTGGGATGCCCACAAGAAACTGGGCATGCAGGTGCTGATGGGCTATAAGCAGGATGTGGATCCCAAGAAGGTCTCGGCGTACGAAGAAGATTATAATATGGGCGTTCCACTGAGGTTCTGTTTCGACTTCAGCGTCAACCGGCCGCCAAAGAATATTATTTTGCTGACGGAGAAGTTAAGAAAGAAATTCGAAAATGTGATGTATGAGAACAACAAATAAGAGCGCGACGAGCCCCGGGTGACCCCGGAGCACAAGTCAAAAGGACCAGTGATGAACGGTTTTCGTTCATCACTGGTCCTTTTGACTTGTGTAGCAGGGGTCAGGGGCGTCGGAGCGTATTTTGAAAGCAGAAGGGAGCAGTAGATAAACTAAGTGCTGTTACTCTGTCGCATTTACCATATAGAAAAAGTGCTCTAGGAACGAATTTTGTTCATCATTGGTCCTTTTGACTTGTGTAGCAGGGGTCAGGGGCGTCGCCCACAGGACTAGGCAGGCTTTCAGCCGGCCGTCGGAGCGTATTTTCAATGCTGGTAGGCGCAGATGATAAACGAGTGGATTCAGTTCGTGAATTTCGGCTTAACCAAACAAACTCAGCTTGCCGATAAACCCACATCGTTTTATCCTGAAATTAATATCAGTTTTAGGAGATGAACAGAATCAAAAAAATATTAATCATAACCACATCACTCGTCCTACTGGTAGGCTCGTACTTCTTATGGACAATGGTCACTTTCGATGAGCATGCTGAAAGCTACATCCAAAGAGATCTCAACAAGAATATCCGCGACCATCAATACCACAAGCTAAGGAAAATGAGTAACTCGGCCGCCTATGAATGGCTGAGAAAAGCAAATCATGTGAAATTAACTTTTGCTACGGATAATCAAGGAAGTGGAAATTTATATTATTATGCTGCAAGGATCAATCACCAATACAATTTTTTCGTCACCTTCAAAGTGAAATCATTTATTCCAAGTCGATTCACGTTGACTCGGATCACCTATTATCCTAACTATCATCCGCGCTGATTCAATTCATCAAACAAAAAAAGCCCTCCGCAGCCAACCAGCCGCAAAGCGCCCACAAAAAATATTCTTCAAACAACAACTAATTTAAAACCTGAACGTGATCAATGCTCCCCAACTTGACCACCGTGACGCCTTTAGCAGGACGTTCGATGAAAGCCTGATCGTCATTAACTGCAGCGACACTTCCTGTCAGCGTGCCGTCGCCGGTTTGAATGCGCACTAATTTTTTATTCTTATAAGCATTCATCAATTCATTTGAAATTTCTTTTGTCGCAATAGTCAACATTGTCACCTCTTATGATAAAATTAATTATAGTTCACAATTCTGCTGGATGTAAACAATTTTTCTCACAAGCATAAGCTTAAGAATAATTTATTAACATTTTTTTGCATTTAGCGCTAAAGTGGATATATAGGTAAGTGAAAGGGGTATTGAAATGACTGAACGCCAAATGATTCAAGAAATTTTAAATACCGTTGATGTTATTTATAGTTTTGTCAACACCGACGATGACAAGAAGGAATACGAAATTGTGATCAACCGCCAAGACGGAGATAATCGTCCGCTTGAGAACGTCAACAAGGAAATCAAACATTACTTCACTGATGCCAACTTTAGTTATGATGAAGAGCTCAATGACAATGGCGACGACATTCACGTGCAGGTAAAACGTTAATTGGTCTAGTTGAGTATTACTTCACAAAAAGTGATTGAACCAGCAATTTGAATTGTAATGCACGTTATGGTATAGTTCATAATGTGCTTTTTTAATATAATCAAAAGGCTATAAATTGATTTGAAAATTCGAGTTACCGAAAAAATTTTAATGGAATATGTAATCGCTTTCTAGTGTTTGGAGGGAATCTAATGTTAACAGACAGACCAAAATATGTTTTATCAATTGATCAAGGTACGACTTCGACTCGAGCAATGATTTTCGATCACAGCGGTCGGAAAGTTATTGAAGCTTCAAAGCCCGTTAAGCAGGCAATCCCACATAATGGCTGGGTTGAAACAGACCCCAATGAGATTTGGACATCCGTTTTGAATGTGATTTCTTCGGCGTTCATTGATGCCGGCATTCATCCAGAAGATATTGAGGGAATCGGCATCGTTAACCAACGTGAAACCACCCTTATTTGGGACAAGGAGACCGGTGAACCAATTTATAATGCAATTGGCTGGCAGTCTAAGCAAACCGCCGCTTTGGCCCGAAAATTAAAGAATGACGGCTATTCTGGTATGATTCACAAGAAGACCGGCTTGATTATTGACTCATACTTCTCAGCAACCAAGGTTCGCTGGATTTTGGATCACATTGATGGTGCTCAAGAGCGTGCCGAAAAAGGTGAGTTGATGTTTGGAACGGTTGATACGTGGCTGGTTTGGAAACTTTCCGGTGGCGAGTATCACGTTACAGACTACTCAAACGCCAGTCGTACCATGCTGTTTAACATCCACACCCTTCAATGGGATGATGATATTTTAAAATTGCTCAACATTCCAAAGGCGATGCTGCCGGAAGTAAAGACTTCCAGTGAACTATATGGGACGACGAAGAATTATCAGTTCTATGGCATTGAAGTGCCAATTGCCGGGATCGCCGGTGACCAGTCGGCCGCTTTGATTGGGCAGCTGGCGTTTGAACCGGGCATGATTAAAAATACTTATGGTGATGGTGCCTTCATTATGATGAATACCGGCTCCAAACCAGAGATTTCAGATGATAACCTGCTGACGACGATTGCCTATAATTTCAATGGCAAAGTCACTTACGCCCTTGAAGGGTCAATCTTTGCTGCCGGAACAGCTTTGTCCTGGCTGGCAGATAGCCTGCAGTTAATTGACAACGTTCCCGAATCCCGTCAGGCGGCCATGAATTCCGAAGACGATGATGAAGTCTATGTTGTCCCGGCATTCAACGGGTTAGGAGCCCCCTACTGGGAACAAGATGTTCGTGGGGCGGTCTTTGGCTTGACTCGCGGAACGACCAAGGACGACTTTGTGAAGGCAACCTTGCAGTCGATCGCATACGGTACCAAGGACATCATTCAGACCATGGAAAAAGATACCAGCATGCACATCCCTGAACTGATGGCTGACGGTGGCGCTTCACGGAACAGTTACCTGATGCAGTTCCAAGCTGATATTTTAAATATCCCAATCCAGCGGGCCGCTGACGAAAACACCACTGCATTTGGTGCCGCCATCTTGGCTGGACTGGCAGTCGGTTTCTGGAAGGATATTGATGAAATCAAGAGCCTCCAAGAACCTGGCCGAACTTTCACGCCGAACATGGAAGATTCACGCCGACAAAAGCTGTATCGCGGCTGGCAGGCTGCTGTGCAGGCTACTCGGGGGTATCGAGTTAAAATTTAGACTTACAGTTTAATAGCGTACAAAAATAGACCACTCAGCCAAAAAATCACTTTTTGTCTGAGCGGTCTATTTATATTATTCATTTTTATCCTTTGGTTCTTTCCAATAATTAGCGTTACTGAGCAGTTCCTTGGACCGTTCATCCGCGGGAACAAAGCCAATGTTGAACAGGTGCTTGAAGTACATCATGTTATAGATCAGCATCCAAACGATGCCGAGACCATATGAGCCAAGGGTGTAGGCAACTTGGAACGGTTGGCCCATTCCAAGTGACAGCGCCATTCCGGCAATAATTTCCACTCCAGCCATACACAACAGGTTATACCAGTCTGATCGGAAAATTGGCACCCAGAGGTTGAATAGAAGGGCGGTGAATGACGGACCAACTTTGGCGATCCGAATCTGACCGTTTTCTTTGTTCACGACAGTAGCAAAGTTCGGTGGAATCGGGAGTCCAGTTGGATTGTTAGGATCATTTTGGTTATTGTCATCATTATTGCCATTACCAAATGGGTTTTGCATGGGGAGCCTCCTTTCGAACTAATGGTTACTTCTTCTTGAATTTAACAACACATTCACAACGGGAGGTTTGCGGCATCAAATCCACTGATTGAATATATTCAACGTTATACTTCTCAGTTAATTTTACTAAATCCTGCGCCAAAGTCGATGGGTTACAGGAAATATAGACGAATTTCTTCGGCACGATATCTAAAATCGTGTCGATCAGCGAATCCGCTAAACCAGTCCGTGGGGGATCGACGATTAATGCGGTTGGTGTCCAGCCGTCGTCAACCCACTCGGGAAGCAGTTCCTCAGCTTCACCGACTTCATATAAACAGTTAAAGATGCCGTTACGCACTGAATTGGCGTTGGCGTCTTGAACCGCTTCGGCAATCGTATCCATCCCGCGGACTTCGCGGACCTGCTTTGCCACCGAAAGGCCGATGGTGCCGACACCTGAGTAGGCATCAACCAATTTTTCGTTGCCCTTGAGATCCAGTGCTTTGAAGGCCTCATCATAAAGAACCGAGGTCATTTCAGGATTGGCCTGGAGAAATGCCCGGGCAGACAAATCAAACTTCAGGCCGTTAAGCACTTCTGTGATGGTTTCCCGGCCAGCCAGGTGAATCATTTCATCGCCCCAAATCAGTGAGGTTCTGCCAGGATTAACATTTTGCATGACTGAAACGACTTCCGGTAATTCCGCCTTGATGCGTTCCAATAGCTGGTGCTTCTTGAGCAGTTTCTTGCTTTGAGTGATAAAGGTGACCTGGACTTGATCGGTTGCGATGGCGGCTCGGACAACGACCGTTTTGATGATCCCGGCGTTTTTCTCCTCATCATATGCGGGGATGCCCAGTTCATCAATCATCGTCACAATTGCCCGCATGACTTTCATCGTCAATGGGTACTGTAATGCTGAGGTCTTGAGGTCAACAACGTCATGGCTGCGGGCTTTGTACAAGCCGGCAATCGTGTTGCCGTTCTCGTCGTGGCGGATTTGGAATGTCGCCTTGTTCCGGTAATGGGTCGGATCATCCATACCGATGGTTGGCAGCAGCTTAAAGCGGCGATAACCGGTGGGCTGGTATTTTTCCAGCGACTGGCGGACAACGTCTCGTTTGAACTCCAATTGCTTTGGGTAGGCCAAATTTTCTAACTCAAAACCGCCAACGTCATTTGCGTAGTCGTCCACTGGTTGAATCCGGTCCTTACTCTTGGTCAAAATTTCGACGAGCTTGGCGCGGATAAAGTTATTTAAATCATTGGTCACTTCAACGATGACTTTTTCGGTTGGGAGCGCACCGGGAACGAAAACCAGTTTGCGTTCGTAGTAACCGATGCCTTCGCCGTTGATTCCCATTCGTTTAATTTCAATTGTTAATTGTTCACCTTCGTTAACGTGAACCGTATTATTATCGTTATACATTGAACCGTCCTTAATATTCTTAGTTACTAGTATGATAGCACATCACGAGGGCTATTCGCATGTGAAGCAGGCGGACGCGAGGTGTTTCGTCAAAGAATTTAAGGCAATCAATCGATTATCCTTAATTGTGGACAAAAGATTGATTGCCTTAAATGGCTGGCGGCCACAGTTACCGCCGATTGGGGGTAACAAAAGTGGCGCACCAAATGAATTGATCTTTTTCTAAAATAAATTCTGAATTGAATCAATCGACTTACCAGGTTGCAGTATCAGGATCGGTTGCCAAACCTGCTTGACCATGGAAGCCGTCAATGGTCTTCATATCGGTATTTGACAAGTTAAAGTCGAAGATATCGGCATTTTCTTTAATGTACTTCTCGTGGATTGATTTTGGCAGCGGCAGGAATCCATGCTGCAGTGACCAGCGGAGAACCACCTGAGCCGGCGTCTTGTCATACTTTCGACCAATTGTGGCCAATTCTGGAATCTTGAAAATTTCACCGGTTCCAAGAGGACTGTAAGCTTCGGTTAAAATATCGTGGTCATCATTATATTCCACGACCGCCGGCTGCATGTCCGAAGGGTTGATGAACATTTGGTTCACCATTGGCTTGACTTTAGCCGTTTCCAATAACGCATCCAGATGCTTGGGCCGGAAGTTGGAAACGCCGATTGCCTTGGCAGTCCCGGCTGCATAAAATTCTTCCATGGCCCGCCAGGATTCGGCGTTGGCTTCCTGCCAGTTGTCTCGAAAGGCAACCGGGTTTGGCCAATGAATTAAGTAGAGATTGACATAGTCCAATCCCAATTTCTCCAAGGATCGGCCAAAGGCTTCCTTGGTCTTCTCATAACCGTGATCAGCATTCCAGAGCTTGGTCGTCACAAATAAATCTTCCCGGGGAACGCCGCTATCTTTGATGGCTTGACCGACACTTTCCTCGTTGCCGTAAGCTGCAGCTGTGTCAATGTGACGATAGCCGGCGTTAAGGGCTGCTAAAACGGCATGGTAAGCTTCATCGCCATTGGCGGATTGCCAAGTACCAAAGCCGACTTGGGGAATCTTGACTCCGTTATATAAGGTGTACGTATCTGTTAATGACATATTCTGGCCTCCTATTGTGTCTCTAACACTATTTTATAGAAATTAAATATGAAGTACAAAGAATTTATCCATTGAGGAGTGCTCACCGTTATTCAGGGGATGCCCCAAATCGGTAAAGCCGTATTCAGTGTACAGGTGAATTGCTTCTTTCAAAGCGTGGTGGGTTTCCAGGTAGACCGTCTGATAGCCGGCCCCCTTGGCAAACCCGACCGCTGTGTCCAACAATCTGTAGCTGAGATGGTGGCCGCGGGCCGAGTCAGTTAAATACAGTTTCTGAAGTTCCGCCACATGATTGGCATGATCGAACTCAGCGATGCCGTTGCCACCCAGGACGTTGCCGGCGTCATCGACAGCAACGAAGTATTCCCGGTCATCCTTTTGGTCATAGAAGCTGCTCAAATGGTCAAGTTCTTTGTCGAAATATGCGGTCCCCGGAATGTCCAGTCCGTATGATTTTAAAATTGTCCGAATAATTTTTGCCAGCTCGAAGTCATCTTGTTGTTTAATCGGCCGTATTTTTACCATTCTATCAGCTCCTGTCCTTAACGTTTGATTAGCATATTACCACTTTTGGAATTGCAGAGTAAAGCCCATGTGAACGCTTTATCGTGATATACTGGAACTAATTTGGAACAAGTTCGGGAGGGATCACTATGGATCAAAGAGTTGCGATTGTGACGGGCGCTTCATCAGGAATCGGCATGCAGATTGCCAAGAACCTCTATCGAAACGGTATGGAAGTCTATGCACTGGCTCGCAGAGTGTATGCAATGAACGAGCTGGATGATTTGGGTATCCACACCATGCATTTGGATGTTACCGACCACGATGAAATCGATCGGGTCGTCAGTGAGATTGTGGCCAAAACCGGCCGGATTGATGTCTTAGTCAATAACGCCGGCATCGGGTCGTTTGGCTCGGTTGAAGAAGTCACCTTGACGGAAGGCGAGTACGAATTCAAAGTCAACGTCTTTGGTTTAGTCAAAATGATTCAAGCGGTTCTGCCGATTATGCGAAAGCAGCACAGCGGCCGGATTATCAACATGTCCTCAATGGCCGGCAAGATTGGCAACATGCTATTAGGCAGCTGGTACATCGGCTCCAAATTTGCGGTTGAGGGGATCAGTGATTCACTGCGACAGGAATTGAAACCATTTGGCATTGATGTAGCAATCATCGAGCCTGGTGCGATTCAGTCCGAGTGGAAGGATGGTGCCATGGATCGGATGATGGATGCGTCCGGCAGCGGCCCTTATGCCAAATTGGCCCGGCGATCGGCAGCTTTCTTTGCGATTTCCTACAAGTTTGCCGCTGCACCAAGAGTGGTAGCCAGAGCTGTCGACCGGGCAGTCTTTTCCAGACGACCGAAGACCAGGTATGCGATTGGAACGGGCGCTAAACCGGCAATGTTAATGAAGCGCTTCATGCCGGACAAGTGCCTGGACGCCTTCTTTGAGGCCTTGAATAAGTACGCTCAGCAAGTTGTCAACCGAGAAACGGGTCAAAACAGATAGCAATTGACCACTGAAATTAAATAAAGTACCATTAACTTAGAAACACTGGGGGAACTGCTATGTAGCAGCTGAGACCGACCTGAACCAGGCCGAAACCCTTTGAACCTGTCAGCTAGGACTGGGGTAGGGAAGCAGAGTGCGATCAGGGGCGGTTAGTGACCGGAGTCTAAGGGACTTTGGACGGAAATCGAGTTAGATTTTCGGCCGAAGTTCCTTAGATGCAGGCCACTGCCCCTTGGAGCACGTTTCCGCTAGATAACAGCAGAAACCACCAACCAAAACCAATCACCCAGGAGCTGCAGACACCAAGTGTCTCAGCTCCTATTTTTGTCAACAAGCAAAACAACAAAGGAGAACAATCAAATGAAAATCGATTTATTAGGCACATTACGAAAGAAGAATCCCATCGCTTTTAACATCTCCAACTTTGTGACCGTCCAAGATGTTGCCAATGGCATTAATGCGTTGGGTGCATCACCAATTATGTCTGAAGAAAAGAATGAAGCTGAGCCAATGGTCCAAATGGCTGATTCTGTGACGGTCAACCTGGGTGCGTTTACCGAGGGTCAGTTGGAACAGATCAGTGCGGTAACGACTTTCGCTAATCAGTACAAGAAACCCATCATCATCGACCCAGTGGCCGTGGGTGCCGTTGACTACCGCAAGGAACGCTGCAATGAATTGTTGGATCAGATTGATGTCGCGGTCATTCGTGGTAACGCGGGTGAGATTGCTGCATTGGCAGACGTTGAGTGGAATGCCAAGGGGATTGATGCCGGTGAAGGCAGCGGTGATCTGGAAGAAATCGCTAAGAAATTAGCCAAGAAGCGCAATTGTGTCGTGGTTGAAAGCGGCAAGACCGATATCATTACCGATGGCGAGGCAGTGGTCCGAATCTACAACGAAACGGATTTGTTCAAACTCCATGTTGGTTCCGGGGATATGCTGTCCAGTACCATCGGCTGTTTCTGTGGCGTTGAGCACGACTATTTCGAAGCAGCTCAGACTGCCACGGCGGTCTTTGATGTGGCCGGAGAAGTCGTTGCCAAATCAATGCCCAAACCACTGGCCGGATCATTTGGTGTTCAGTTGATCGATGAGCTTCATTTGATTGATACCAAGACCGTTGAGAAGTATGCGAATTTTGAATGATACAGAGTGCGACGAGGCCCGGTTTGACCCCGGAGTGTAAGGTGGAAATTTAAAGGATGAACGGGCTTTGTTCATCGTTTGAATTTTTGCCTTACACAGTAGGGGTCAGGGCCGTCGGAGCACGTTTCCACAAAGTATAATGCATGTGAAAAAATCCAAGTAATCACAAGCTCAACAAAGAAAGGTAGGACTCAAAATAATGGTTAACGAAACAGTTCAAACTTTAACAATCGCTGGAACTGACAGTGGTGGTGGTGCCGGTGTCATGGCCGACATTAAAACCATGCAGATGCGCCACGTTTTCTCGGCGGCAGTGATTGTGGCCGTTACGGCGCAAAACACGATTGGCGTCCAGGACTTTATGCCGATTCCCAAGAAATTGATTGATGAACAGTTTGCCTCAGTCGCCGATGATTTGAAAATTCGCGCTTGTAAGACGGGAATGTTGGCGGATGTCGCCACGGTTGAAGCAGTGGTTGAGAATTTGAAAAAATATGATTTGGGGACTCTCACGGTTGATCCGGTGATGGTTGCCAAAGGTGGTGCCCGCTTGCTTTCAGAAGATGCGATTAAGACGGTTCGTGAGCAGTTGTTGCCGCTGGCCGATATTTTGACACCCAATTTGCCCGAAGCGGAAGAATTAACCGGCATGAAGATTGAAGATAAGGATCAGATGATCGATGCCGCCAAGAAGCTGCAGGATCTGGGGGTTAAAAACGTTTTGATCAAGGGCGGCCACCAAACTGAATCAAAAGAGTCCTCAGACTTCATTCTCCTTGAGAGCGGCAAATCATTCTGGGTCAGCTCACCGCGGATCGACACGGTTCGAACTCACGGAACCGGCGATACGCTTTCTTCCTGCATTACTGCAGAGATTGCCAAAGGCGCCGATGTTGAAACGGCCATCCGGATTGGTAAGAAGTACGTTCAAGCAACCATTGCCAATGGGATTCAAGTCGGTCATGGGCATGGGCCACTAAACCACTGGGCCACATTTGAAGGGGACGGTGACTAAGATGGGCATGCAATTTGAACCGGGGATGCTGCGAGCTTACTTTATTGCCGGCACCCAAGATGTGAAGGATAAATCTAAGACGCTGCAAGAAATTGCCAAACAAGCCATGGAGGCCGGCATCACCGCCTTTCAATATCGTGAGAAGGGGCCCGGCTCCTTATCTGGTGCCAAGCGGGACGAAATGGCAGCTGACTTGCGGGAAATGTGCAGTGATTATGAGATCCCATTTATCGTCGATGATGACGTTGACTTGGCAATCAAGACCCATGCGGACGGCATTCATGTCGGCCAAAAGGATGAGCGGGTCACTAAGGTCATCGAAGCAGTTGGTCAGTCGATGTTTGTCGGCTTGTCCTGTGATACTCAAGAGCAGGTTAACATCGCCAATCACATTGACGGTATCAGCTATCTTGGCAGCGGCCCAGTCTTTCCAACCGGGTCTAAAGCCGACGCTGATCCGGTGATTGGCGTCGATGGATTGGCAAAATTGGTTCAAGCCAGCCAGCTGCCGGTGGTCGCAATTGGCGGCATTACTGAGCAAAACATCGTCGAGCTTCCCCAAACCGGAGTAGCCGGCGTTTCGGTGATTTCCATGATTGCCCAAAGTGATGATATCTTTAGAACAGTTAAAGTAATGAACGAAACCTTTGAAAAGTAAGGGCTTCGCAATCAGTTGAAATAGACAATTAAGCGGGTAGCGCACTCCTGGGATTTTCCAGGATTGTGCTATCCGCTTACGTGCTGCTATTGAGTGATGCTGGACAATTATTCCATGTTAAAGCCCTCAACGGTTGCGTGGGGCAGGTGGTTAACTTCGCCGGTCATGGTCTTCATGACGTCGGTATTGTTGCGGGTGTAATACGAGACTTGATAAGGGCCGGGACCACTTACCTTACCCTTGTAGGTTTCCAGAACCGGTTGAACAAAACCGGCCACATCTTTGCTGGTGACCCGTGCCAAATTAACGTCGCTGGTGTTGGGCGTTCCAAACGCCTTCCAGTCAGTCGTCGACGTCGGGCCAAAGACAAAGTAGCTGCCGGACCGATCATAAGAAGTCTGGTCAGAATGAATTTTGACACTGTGCTTACCAAAATAAATGTTAGATTGGTTGCCATACCAGGCACCGCGAAATGGTTGGGCCACTTCGCTTGGATTTGAAGCCGAGGCATCTTCTCGATGGTGGGAGACGACACCTGAAAGCCCGATGGTGCCTACAAAAATCAGCGTTAAGATAATCGTGATTGTCGATTTTTTCATGATAAACGCTCCCCAAATATGCTTATCTATTACCATCTAAAGGGTACTCCGGCAATGTAAATTAAGTGTAAACATTGGGTATCAAATATGTACAAAATTGATATTACTCGAAGATTACCTCCAAGTTACAATTATTAGGTTTGGATAAAATCCATGCATAAAACTTGTGATTTTGGCGGAAAGCCGTTTTAATAGAACATGAACACGTTTTTATTTTCAAAATATTTAATTGGGGTGAGATTGAATGAAAGGACATTTTAAGTTAGCCCTTGCGGCTGCGTTCCTGTTCGTGTCCGCCGGCATTTTTGGTGTCGCTGCACCAACTGCCAGCGCCGACGTGATCGCCAATCCTGGGACTGCGGGTTCGATTCCGCAGGTCAATGCAGGGAACGTATTGAAAGACTACGATGAGAATTCACTCAACGTGGTTAACAACTCAACACCGCAGGGTAACACAAGCAAGAAGTATACCAAGTATTCATTGGATCCAACTGGTTACAACTACGGCAACTCGTACAATACAATTGCCGGCAGTTCACAAAGCAATACATTTAAGACGAAGTTCTTCTTACCAGATGGCTTCAATGTTTCCAACTATCAACATGGTAACTTCCAAAGTGTCACACTTGATGGCGATGGCAACATTTACTTCATCGAATCAAATGGTACCAACACCAACCAGGGGGCAATTGTTAAGTTCAACATGGCTAAGCTTCAACAGTTAGGCGTTGGATCGGATGTTTTACTGTTGTGGCGGGCATTTGATTACTTCAACCCGTACACGACAGACGGTCAAGCTCATAATGATGAGTACAACCAAGTCAACGCACAATTACAAGGTGCATTTGACAAGGTTCAGACTTTGACGACGACTTTGAACCAGAATAAGTCCTGGCAGAACAACCAGAACAACTGGAAGAAGAACGCTCAAAAGTGGTATTACTACTGGAAGAACAAGAAAGCCAAGTATACCAAGATTTCCAAGTCATATAAGTATTCTTACAATACCCGGGCCAAGGCCAAGAAGACTGTGAAGACAGCTACTTCAAAGATGGCCACTTGGATGAAATCTTATCAGTCACACAAGGCTAAGATTGCCAAGTACAATACCAAGATCAATAGTATTCAATCTCAAATCGATACTTATCAAGGACAAATTGACGACGCCAAGGCGCAGAACCCTGACATGTTCAAATACGTTGATATTGCCCAAACAGCGCAGTTGTCTCCAGAAGTTGATATTGGCCATGGTCAAACATTGTCATACAACCCACAAAACAAGCACATTTATTTAGCTGAAGATAACACGTTGACTGATTTGGCATCACGGGATGATAACAACACGGTTCTTGAAATGGATCCGGATACCTTGAAACCAATCCGTGAGTACAACTTTAAGATGTATCATGGTGACTCCGCTAACCTGCAGCTCCACACATTGGCATTTGACAGTAAAGGAAATGCTTATTGGGGCCGTAAGTTGAACGGTGGTTACATGTTCTTCTACGGACGTCTTGATGAAAATGGTGTCAGCTTCCAGGCTTCATCATCAATGGTCGGCAAGCGTGGCGGTTCCACGAACCAAGGAGTTGCCGTTAACCCTGCCAATAACCGCTTGTACTTCGTTTCTGATGATATCTTGACTTCAGTGCCAACATCAGGCGTTCAAAGCGGAAACTTCTCGGCAGACGATATCCACTATCAAGCCTTCGATTCCGGTCGTGAGTTTGAAAGCCTAGCGTTTGACCAAGACGGTTACGGATACTTGCTGGCATTGTGGCCACCTGAGTTGATGCAATCGACTAATCCATTGAATTAATTTAAATAGATGAGAGCAGGAATTTCCTGTTTGATGCTTTTGAGTAGCAGTCGCGAGTTTGCGGCTGCTATTTTTTGTTGGGACAAAATCGTCATCTCAAAGGTTACATTACCACTCAGTAGGTCTAATTTGTCAAAACAATTAAATAGGCCGCCAATCAAAAAAAGTCACGAGCCGAAAAGTTCGTGACTTTTTATTACTCTGCGTATGCCTGAGCCAAACCGGCAATGTCTGCCGAAGTGATGTCGTTGTCGGCAACCGTGGGATACATGATGCTGTCCATATCCTCAGAATGCTGCAATCCCAATGCATGCCCGAGTTCGTGCTCGCCGACGTGGACTCTTTCTGTCGTCGTGTATGTGAATAGACTGCAGTTATTGGCGTAAATCGTTGAGGTGGACGGCGCCAATAAGAACAAATTGTTCTTCTGTTTCTGATAATACTTGACGGTCGTCATCCCAGCGTAGTCCAAATTATCCGTATTATCAACGGCTAGCATGATGTCAGGATCCTGGCTTGCTGCAATTAAATGAACAATGTTGGTATCGTTCCACTTGTTAATAGCCTGTTGCCAAACGTTTTGATAATACGCTGACCCAGTATCAATCTTATATGTAATGGTCGTGTCCGCCCACCGATATTTGGCAGGTGTGGTGTTGGAATCGTTGGTAGCCATGACGGAACCTTGGGCCGATGATTCTGTCTGCTGGGTTGTCGTTTTAACACGTTTGACGTATTCAATGGCCGTGTTGATCTGCGGGGTGTCATCGGTGGTTTCGGCCACAACTGGATGGGAAAGACCAAAGGTTAAAGTGACGGTGAACATAGTGAGCAGTAGGATGATCGTTCTTTTCATGAGCATTTCTCCGGATTAAAATTTGTAACCTGATATATCAAAACAGTTACTTTAATATAGCATTATAGCATCATATTATTAAAACACAATACTGCTATAACGATAAAGTGATAATCAAACAGGTCATTTATCAATCACCTTCTCAATCAATGATGCCTCAAAGTGCCAGCATACACCACGACTAATGCGGCATCCAAAAAAGGGCTGCGGCACAATTTTCATTCTGTCGCAGCCTGATGACTCGCTATTCAATTTGGTAATCAGAAGAAATACCAGTCAGCCAGATAAAGGCCCAAGACACTGGTCAACGCGAACACAACCACCAGCGTCCAGACGATATTACTTGCCAGGTTATGATGACTCTTGCGGGCAAAGCCGATTTCCAATAATGCGATGACGGCCAGGCCCAAGATGACCTTCAGACTGCCCAGCACCGGATCTCGTGGTACCCGATAAAGGGCCAGCATGAAGCCGGAAACCAGGATCGGAATGTACAGCACGCGGGTAATCATCATGAAAATCATTGAAAGCTTATCTTTCAGAACAAATGCCAAAATTGCGGTAATCATTAATAGGATCCATGAAATGAGATGGATATTCATATAAAGCAAAATGTAACCTCCTCAGTTGTGTTTCTATTTTAGTATAGTATTTTGCCGACAAAAAGAAAAAGTAATTTCTTGATTAGGTTCTGCAAATAGGCTATTTTTTAGGTAGTTGAAACAATCGAAACGAGGGGGTTGTCATCATGGACGGGCTGAATTATACCCAGGAATTTGTGCTGTGCGTGCTGAATCAAAAGCCAAAATTGAGTGCATTCAAGGACCGTAAAGTCGCTGCGTGTTTGTTATTATCAGAAATTGTCGAACTGTTGCGTGCTGGGGCGATGGAATTGACGCCTGTCAATCGAATGGTGGTTGCCCAAGTGACTAAGGCACCGGCGGATTATTTAGTGCCGCTCACTGAAGACATCAAGAAACGGCAGCCGGAGTCAGTCAACAATTATGTTCGCGACGCGGTTCTGTCGGTCCGGAAACGCCGGGTCACCAAGATTGCCGAAGCGATTTGTGACTCATTGGTTAAAGCAGGCTATCTGGAAGTTGACCACAAGACCTATTACGATAATCAAACACTGACGGATCGCATCTTAACGCAACTGTATCAAGATGCGATCGCTAAAAAAGAACCGTCGGAGAAGAATTCCATGTTGGCAATTTTGCTCGTCAATTCGGGTTTGGTGCACCAAATTTTTCCCAAGCAGGAAGCCGAAACCATCGAACTGCGGCTTAAAGAAGTCATGAAGTCCGATCAGTATCATTTGATTTCAGATGTGACCAAACGGATCAATAAAGATCTGGCTGGGATTATTGACGCGGTCTCATTTGCCAGGTGAGATCAATCAAAAACACTGCATCATATAACCTAAAAAGTCGAGATAAAGTTTTCTTTATCCCGGCTTTTTCGTGTTTATTATTTATGTGAATATTGCGCCTGCAGTGCATTAAGCGCTGTGACGTAGTTCATCGTTGGCAAGTTGCCGGCCTTGAAATCTGCTAGTTTGTCGTCATCAATTGCCATCACTTTGAAAGCATCCGCCTCAGAAACCCCGGCACTTTCCCTTACTTCATTGATTCGCTTCAGTAACTCAGCCGGTGTGAGGCTCAACAGGTAAAGACGTTTGATCTGCGTCAAAGTCTGCTGGTAAGCACTTTCCGGTGCGGTTCCAGCGTAGTAGGCCTTGATTTCGTCCGGGTCGAATTCGACGATATTGAAAAGATAATCGTCTGCCAAGTGTAGTTTTGCTTGATATGATTTGATTTCAGCCAACATTTCGTTAATTGTCATGATTCAACTCCATTGCGTTATTTTCAATCTTTCCTATCTATGATATGACAAATCAACGCAGAATTCTAATCGAATTAATATTTGGCAGCCAAGTTAGCGTATTCCTGTGGGGTTAAGGCCATGATCGAACCGTGACGCTTCTTGAGTTGGCCGAAGTCATAGTCTGGCGCGACCTCCCAGTCGGTGGGATTGCTGCTGGTCAGATCAGACGTCAAAATCGGCAGGTAGCCGCGGCCATTGTGAAATTGGTCGACGTAGATGCACCATTTCTGCTGATCAGCCAGCCAAACAATTTCCGGGCCTTCTACCGTATCGCCTTGAATGCCCAAGTCCAAATCTTGGAGAGCAGTGACATGCTGCCAATTGCCATTGAGTGAAGGTGACTGTTCAATTGGAATTGTTCCGTCACGGGATGCACGGACGAATTGGCCGCCAGCTTTGACCATGGTCATGTCGATCAAATCATTTTTTGGATTCTTGGCAACGGCGTAAGTTGCGGTTGATTCGAAGTGCTGGAAGTCTTTAGTGTATGCCCGCCAGATTTCCATTTTGTGGGTTTGCTGGTTGGGGGATGACCAAAAGACAAAGTAGGCTTCATGAGCCGGATCATAAATTGCTTCCGGTGCCCAAACACAGCCGGTATTCTCGCCGACCATTTGAATGGCGCGGGGAGCTGACCAGTTTACTAAATCAGCCGAATCCCAGAAAATCAAATCCTTGGACCCGGTGGTAGTGGCTTTGGCCTGACCCCAGCCGCCGCGATGATAAATGGACAGGTCGGTGGCCATGATGGTAAAGTGGCCGTCTTGCCGGCGCATGATGAAGGGATCCCTGACGCCGCGCTCACCAATCGTCGATGTTAGAACCGGCTGGCCGTGATTGATGTCAGTCCAGTGAAGACCGTCTGGACTTAAGGCAAAGTAAAGTTGTTCAGCGGATGGGCTGTCTTCTGTTCCAGTAAAAAATACGAAGAGGTAGCCGCCGTTGGTGGATTGATTGTTCAATGTCAAATGCTCCTTTTTAGCTTGTTTTAGTAAAAACTCGTTGTGAATAATATAGCGCTTACAGGTGGGGATGTAAATGCTGTTTTGTTGTGTGAGGTTGATGCCTATGGTAAAATTATTGTTACCATAGAGTAACGGATGGAATTTTGAAAATGCAATTTAACAGAGAATATGCAAAATTGGCAATCAATCAGATTGAAAGTGCATATCGTAAAGGTGATATTTTAAGGCGCCCTGGACGACATGGATACGGACCTCATTCTGAGAAGACAGAAGCTTACTTGCGAGACCACGGAATTACCTTTCAAAAGGCACTAAAAGATGCTGTTCAGGCTCTGAGTACCTCGAAGTTAACAAGATTTCGTGGCCCATCTCCCAGTTATTTTCCGGGACAATCAGGTGGGGTTGTGTATGACTTTTTGGGGCCGCTTTATGATTCTAATATGTACATCAAGTTTTCACTCGTCGTCCGCAATGATCAACAATTCATAATTTTCGAATCATTTCATGAGTCTGATAGAAACGACTTTGGAAATTTTATTGAGTTGAATGTATGACAGGGGAGGCAACTAATATGAATCCTGTAAAAGTAAATTCAGTCATTACTGAATATGATCCGATTTCTGACCAAAAGATCAAATATCAGAAAATTCAAATTTCTGAATCCGTGACTGTGAGAAATATATCTTTCAATAGTCCACACTACTACCTTGTCGAAGAAGGGATGGACATTCATGATCCTCAGAACTTTGAAGTCCCATTTGACAATCCTGATGTGAATTTGCGGGCTGATTATCAGGTCTATCGTGAAAAAGCTGGTTTCCTGCAACCAAAAGAGATTAAAAAAATCAGAGAACATCTGAGATTGAGTTTACGTGAAGTGTCAGCCATTTTAGGAATAAGTTATAGTACATTATCTGAAATTGAGAATGGATTAGTATTACATTCTCAAATTCAAGATACACTGTTACGAATGCTTGAACACACCTACACTTTGTCGACGATTGTCGAACAGCATAAAGGCTTGATTATTAACAGTCATGGGCTGAAAGCGTACCAGCGAATTATTGACAAGTTAAATGCTGAGAAAAATTGGGATTCATGAAGATTCGATGTGGCTTTATTTTTGCTTAACTGATGTAAATCATTTCCCGGATATGATACGATGAAAGCGTAGTACATTCGAATAAATATAAGGTGGTAAATAAATTGGCAGAAAATGATAATTGGCAGTTAATGGGTGTTCGTTTGGATGGTTTGAGCTTTGACAGGAGTAATTTTAATCCGCAAAAGGGCCCGCAGATCAATGCTGAAACCCGTTTGGCATTGCCTAACGACCCGGCAGACAAATCAACAATGAGTGTCGTTCAAGTTGTCTCGACTTTCAAATTGTATGACGATGAACTGGCAAAAAGCTATTTCACGGCAACCATTGCCGGTGTGTACCAGGTGCCGGGCAGCTTGACGGATAACGATGCTATTCAAAAGACAATTGACGATGACAAAAACTTGCGAGACAGCTTCGCTCAACCGGTTGTCGATTACTTAATCGCAACCCTGGCAGACTTGAGCTTAAAGGCATTTGGCACGCCAACCATTTTAAAGCGCGAGCAATTGATTGATACTTTGTTTGGTGCAAAGCAGCAGTAGTAGGCGACTATCTCAATATTAAAAGACAAATCAACAGTCGGAGCAAAGGTGAATACTTTGCGCCGATTTTTTGCACTCATAATTACCACTATGAGGAATCACACTGTATTCAAAGCTAGTAAATTGCGTTAGAATGTACAAATATGTTAAATGAACGTCACGAATTGGAGGACCACATGAGCTACTTAGAGCTGCATAACATTAAAAAATCCTATTACCTCGCCAACCAGGAATTCCCGGTTCTGACTGGGATCGACCTTTCCTTTAACCAAGGGGAATTCGTCTCGATCGTCGGAGAATCCGGTGGTGGGAAAACGACGTTGATGAACATCATCGGCGGCTTGGACAGTAATTATGCCGGCGACGTCGTTTTGAACGGCAAATCGCTGCGCCACGATACTGCCAAGCAATTGGATGCCTACCGGAGACAAACGATTGGCTTTATTTTTCAAAACTTTGATCTGATCAGTCACTTGACTGTTTTTAACAACGTCATGGTGTCACTGCAGATGACCAAACTCAGCCATAAGCAGCAGGAGGCCCGCGCCCGTCAGCTGTTGGAACAAGTTGGCTTGAAAGACCACATGAAAAAATATCCCAATCAGCTTTCCGGCGGCCAAAAGCAGCGGGTTGCGATTGCCCGCGCGTTGGCATCGGATCCGGAAATTATCATCGCTGACGAGCCAACCGGTGCGTTGGACAGTCAAAACACCCAAGAGATTCTGGCCTTGCTGGACCAAATTGCCAAAGACGGCAAGCTGGTGATCACCGTCACCCACTCGGAGACGGTTGCCAACCACGGGACGCGGATTGTCCGCCTAGCTGATGGGAAGATCAGCGAAGACACCACCTTAAAGCCAGGTTATGAGAAGTCTCAAGCCAATGAGCTGGCAACTCACACCTTGAGATTTGGGGCAACCTTGAAGATGGCCTTGGAAAACATGCGCTATAACCTCAAGCGAAACCTGCTGATTGTCTTTGGCGCCGCCATTGGAATCTTTAGTGTGATTGTCATGCTGGGACTGGGAAATGGCGTCCAGGGATACATCAACCATGAAATATACTCGCAGGTGAACCCCAACGCCGTTCAGGTCACTAAAAACGTGTCGGCTGATGCCAGTACCGATCCAAGCAAGATTAACGTGACCACCAAGGACAAGAATCGATTCAAGGACATTAAGAATGTGAAGAGCATCGACGATGGTTACTTTGTCCAGGGTGGCACTCAGCTGCGCCGTGGGCATAAAACGGCTTCAATCTCATTTATGCAGACCCATAATAAAACGATGCTGACTAAGAGTATTGCCAAGGGGCATGCGCCAAAGAACGGCGAGATTATGCTGACCAAGGAATACGCCGAAAAGCTTAATAAAAAGCATCCGTATTCGCTGATCGGTAAGCGGGTCACATTTTATCAGAACACGCTTAATAAGAAGAAGCGTCCGGTTATGCTGACGAAATCACTGAAGGTCAGCGGAATTGCCAAAGCAAATACCGGGTCGACCTCGGTCACATACAGCACGATGAAGTCACTTTACAGCTCAAAGGGTATCAAGATTCAGCCTAATTTTGTGACCATCGAAATCGCCGGCAACGTTAAGAACGTCAAACCGGTCGAGAACAAGATCAAGGCCTACAAGAACGACAAGAAAAAGGCCGCTTATCAAATCACCGGTGTCGGCGGCTTCGTTGATACGCTGAACACCTATATCACCCTCGCAGTTAATGTCTTGGCAACGATTGCCGGAATCTCGCTGTTGGTATCCGCCATCATGATCATTGTGGTGCTCTACATCAGCGTCTCCGAGCGAACCAAAGAAATTGGGATTCTCCGAGCTCTGGGATCCTCAAAGGGAAGTATCCGGAACCTGTTCTTCTCAGAAGCCTTCTTCATTGGCTTGTTCTCATCGGCTTTGGCGATTGCGTTGGCGGAACTGCTGCAGGTAGTGGCCAATAACATCGCTCAGCGGGGAATCAATTATTCAATCATGCAAATCACCCCGGGAAATGTCATCTTCGGTTTTGTCGTTGCCATTGTCATTTCCTTGCTGGCAGCACTAGCCCCAGCGGCCTCGGCTGCTCGATTGGATCCAATTGAGAGTTTGAGTTACGAATAATAGTTTGAATGACAATTTTTAAGTCCTCCTGCGAACAAACGGGAGGGCTTTTTTCGTATATCATGAATGTGCTGATCGAACCATCCTCATGTTATAATTATGTTATAACATCAGTTGGGAGGAGATCGAATGGCTAAAGTTAAGGTTCGAAAAATTGGCAACTCACTCGGGGTTCTTCTACCTAAGGAAAGCGGTGTCCACGAGGGCGATGAGTTGGAGTATGCTCAAGAGGGGGACAAGATCATTTTAGACACACAAGAAGCGCAAAACGCGAGAGTTAGAGAGATTGTTGAAAATAGCTTCAAAGATTTTGAAACAGGAAATGTTTTGACTGAAGATGATATGGTCCGGATCTTTGGCAAGTACGGTTGGCATAAATAATGGATCCATATGAATTGTCGTTCTCAAACGATTTTCAAATAAGCCTAAAACAGACAATTGCCACTTGGGAGAGCATTGGAATTGATGCCAGCAAGATTCAGACCTTTGTATCAGACATTAATACCGCGGTGGCTTCACTCAAGGTATTTCCAAATCGTTTTGCCAACGTTGATGAAAAATATCGCATTCCAGTACCGACTAGGCAAATTATTATCGGCGACCATTACGCGATCTTGTACCGAGTAAAGGAAGCGACACACACAGTTGAGATTGGGCCAATTTATAATTTGAAACAAATGGGTATTACTTTTTAGATTCTCCTGAGAGATCAGCACTTTAAGAGGCGTGGAAATAACTGATTGTCAGTCATTTCTGCGCCTTTTTGAGTTCCACTGCCTTCTAGCCTAAACGTGCAGCAATCGGCTGATCCCGGTCATGTAAACGCCTTGTGCTGCACTCTGGTATTGACAACCCACGCATGTAGTATACAATACTACATGAATAGTATTGAAAACTACGTAAATATCAAAGGAGATTCAAAATGTCCGAAAAGATTGCCATTCTCGCTGATTCCGGTTCCGATGTGCCGGCAGAATTGCTGAAACAATATGATAATATTGAAGTTGCCCCAATGCTGGTGACCATGGCCGGCGAGGAATACCGCGACAATGTCGATATTACCCCCGAAGAATTTTATGCCCGCCTCGGCCAAGCCGATCAGTTTCCCAAGACCGCTGCACCAACTCAAGGGAGTGTGGAAGCGCACGTTGCCAGCTTGAAGGAACGCGGTTTCAATCGAATTATCGGCATCACCGTTTCGGCACATCTCTCAACGACATTTGGCATTTTCACCAATGTGGCTAGGGAAAACACCGATATCAAGATGGACGTGATCAATACCAGAAATATTGGGATTGGCAGTGGCTTGTTCGCGGTCTACGCTGAAGAAATGATTGACAGCGGTCAGACGTTTGACGAAACCATCAAGTTTCTCAAGCAGTCGGTTGAGGACAGCCGGACATTTTTCTATATTCCCAGCTTGAAATATTTGCGGGCAGGTGGGCGTATCGGTCGAGTTGCCGGGTTGATCGGTTCGGTGCTCAACATTAAGCCGGTGATCGCGACCGACTCTGAAGGGATCTATTTCCCGGTTGCCAAAGCCCGTTCCGAGCAGAAAGCCATCTCGAAAATGGTCCAGTTGGTCTCTGATATAATTGCCAGCCACAAGAGTGTCCGGGTCGGCGTCGCTAATGGTGCCGATGTACCCTTGCAGGAAAAAGTCTATGACCGCTTGCACTCGGCCTTCCCACAACTTAGAATATATCGAGGAAGCGTTTCGCCTGCGTTAGGGGTTCACACCGGTCCTGGATTGGTTGGGGTTGGCGTGCAGGTAGGCGAAGGCGAATAACGAAGGAGGGGTTCGATGCCAAAAACGACCACCGAGCTTCAGATTAGACTGCCAATGTGGGAAGAATTGCCGGCATTTTCGCTGCACTTGGACCAGCTGCTGGATTTAACTAACGAGTATCTGGAACCAATCATCGGCGATAAAATTACCAAGACGATGCTCCACAACTATTTCAAAGCTAAAATTCTCGTGCCGCCGGTCAAAAAGAAGTATCAGCGTACCCAGCTGGCTGGTGCAATTGTGGTGGGGCTGCTGAAGAATATTTTTACGTTAAATGAGGTGAAGGCCGGCTTGATCACACTCTTGGGAAATGGCACGCCCAAGACCGGCTACAATAATTTTGTAGTTATGTTTAACGACCAGGCTGCCAAGGCCGGCAAGGAATTGTCGGATCCCACCAGCTTGGAATTGGCTTCAGCCGGCCAGCCAACTTTGATGCAGTATGATGCCGTCCAGTCGATTTTGTTTTGGCTGTCGGCGAAGAATCGATTACATGAAATGATGGATCAGCAAGACCGTGATGGCGCTTAGGCGTTTGTCACGGTTTTTTATTATAGCGACATCTACTCATAATGAGTTAGTCAATAACTTTATTACAAATGTGTGGAAATCGAGTTTGCCGTGAACTAAGATAGTCGTGTATGAATTGAATTCGTTTTCAATTATTATTGAATGTTTTTGGAGGGGTAAATTTGAATAGTAATCATAAAATGTTATTGAGGGAATTCTCTATTGGGGCAGCAGTTCTGGCAGCAGTTGCATTAAGTACACCCACCTTGACGACCAAGGCAAGTATTCCAAATAATCAAAACATGTCAACGTTAAACTCAAGTACCTCAGCTCAATCTGGTCATTACACCGAAGATAATTCCGAGGACAATTATCAATTTGACTGGTCTCTCAGTGATGATGGAACATTGACGTTATCTAATGCAAGTTTTGTATTTGGCGGTAACAATTCGCCGATTAATTCCCACATCTCTAATCAATTACCTGCCGATGTGGTGAGTGCCGTCAAGAAGATTGTTCTGACTGGTAGCCCCGTTGCAAGTGGGAATATCCAATACTTGTTTTGTAACTTTGCCAATGTTGACAATATTGATGTTCACAATTTGAATGTTTCTGGTGTAACCAGCATGCAGGCCTTGTTCTGTGAAAATCAAAAGCTCGATTCGGTGAACATCTCATCATGGGATACCAGCAATGTTTCAAACATGGCTACGATGTTCTGGGAAGACCCTATCACGACCATTACTGGTTTGAATGATTTGAAAACTGGTCAGGTTACCGATATGCATGAACTTTTTGCGACAAGTAACTCTGCAGACAACTCGAAGGTGACTCAGCTGGCCCAAAGTTTTATTAACACTGCAGATGTACACAATGTAAAAAACTTTGAAGGATTATTCGATAACAGCAACATGACCAACCTGGACATCAGTTCGTGGCACATGGACGCTGCCACTGACACCTCAAACATGTTTGGAGATTACCAAATTGCCGTTCCAAGCCCATTGGCAAGTTACACCGGCTCTAAAATGACCACTTTAACTTTGGGACCCGATGACAAGTTTGTACCGGTTTCTGAGCCAACTGCTGTTGTAGCACCGACCTTTAACCCCTTTGGATCCACACAAACATACGTTCCAATTAACTTGCCTTCAGGAACAACCATCAACATGCCTGTCGATAAATCAGGTAACTGGCAGGCCGTCGGTAGCGGAACAGTAACGAATCCACAAGGTGCCACTTGGACAAGTGCTGATTTTGACACCAAATACGCTCCAACCGCCACACCGCGCCCCGCCAAGGAAACCTATGTCTGGAAGCACACGGCACCAAAGCTCAACATCAATTTGAAATCGCCAGTTACTTTGAAACAGGGCGCCAAATTTGATGCTGACAGCTACTTTGTTTCCCTGACTGATGCTGGTGAAAATGCCATTAGTGCCCCGATTACCAGTCTTAAAGACGCTGAAGCATTGGGGATGACCATTTCTGGCGCTGACAAAGTCAACACTAAGGTTCCGGGAACTTACAACGTCACTTTCAAGTTAGGCAGTCAATCCGCAACTTTAAAGGTTACAATTCCCGGTTCTTCAAGCAACGGTGGCAATTCCAGCAACAGTAGCTCATCAACTACCCCAACCAACACCACCCCAAGCACCAACAACTCATGGAACCCAACGACACCATCCCAAGCCACCGGCAACACGGGCTTACCGAACTACGCGGCCGTAAAAGGTGACGCCGTTTACGCCACCAAAGCCATCTACATGTACAGCTCACCGACCTTCACCAAGCACAACCGAATTGCCAAATACACCAAGAAGGCCCGGGCCAACCGGCCGATGTTTGTTGTGACCGGCTATGACAAGTCCAACAACGGTGCTTTGCGCTACAAGGTTCGCGATGTTAATAAGGGATCGAAGACTTATGGTAAGACCGGCTACGTTACTGCCAATAACAACTATGTCGGCGGCGCTTATTATCAGACTATGCCCAAGAACAAGAAGCTTACCGTGATTGCTAAGCACGGGATCAATTCCTATCGCTCAGCCAGCTTGACCGGCAAATCCAAACACTACAAGAAGGGTGCTCGACTGCACGTTAAGAAGCTTGTGAAGCATAATTTGACCACCCGTTATCAGTTAACCAATGGTCATTATGTCACAGGCAATAAAAAGTTTGTCATTCAAGGAAATTACTAATATCTGAACGCAAAAGGACTTGAAGCCAAATTGGCTTCAAGTCCTTTTTGTATCTGATTTATTTAATTCGCAGCAACACCAAACCATGCCCGGCAATCGTCCAGAGCGCCGGCATGTGCTGAACGGCCCTGGGAAATTGATCCCAGTGGCCTGCTGGACTCTTCAATTTGTCAGTTAGTGCCTGATCAGCTGGTGTTAACCGCAGGTGCCTTTTGTCCACATTGTCGATTGTGTAGAGCATGTACAAGTCAAATTCGTTTTTGGGGATGTTGGTCTCGCCGGTCATCGGATCATACTGGTAGGTTCCCGGTTCCACTTCTACGTCAAATTGCGGGGTGGCGCCCTCATACAAGCGGGGTTCTTCGGGCGCGTGGGGCTTCATGGGGTCCTGGTCGCCGCTAATCAGGCTGAAACAAATTAACGCCAGTCCAAAACAGCCAATTGCGATGACAAATAATAGTCCATATGTTTGCATGCCCATTCCCCCAAGTGTTCATTAGTCCTTAATTATAGAACAATTCGTTGGTAAATAGCTAACTGACTTTGACAAACTGGTTTGGCAAGGTCAAGTCCGCCATTTGAATGTGCATAAAATAATACCGATCCGAGCCCATTCCCCTAGGGTAATAAAACCGAGGTGAATCATGCCTAAACCCAACAGCCAGTTGAATTAGAGACCATTATCCATCGCTTTTGCCTGTAGGACTGATATAATATAATCGGCATTAAAGAAATAACATATTCGTTGGGCTATGGAGGGGATTCATATGAATAACTTAAAAATTATGGGCGCACTTGCAGGAGCATTTGCCATTGGTACAATGATCCTTACAACTCAAGCCGACGCAGCTAAGAAGGTTAAAGTGACGTCAAACGTGCCTATTACGGCAACCAAAGTCACCAATAGGAACGTTGCAATTACCGGCAAGAACAAGATCTATAACAAAGCCGGCGTCTTGAAACACGCCAAGGCGGTAACATCCACCAAACAGATTAAGCAACTCGGCAATTCTCAGCGGTCAAAAGACTTCTTCAATGTCTACCGCATGGCAACGACCAACAAAGGCCAAGTTTACTACAAAGTCGTCTCCTTTGAAGGCAAATGGCGGGGCTGGATCTACGGGGGAAAGACCAAGGCCGACTATCAAGGTGGGATCCGCAGCGTTCAGACCACCAAAGACGTCCAGTTACCAGATGATGTTAAAAACGCTAAATTTACCCTGGAAAATCCAGGCGTTTCGGGGACAAACAACTCCTGGACGGCGATTCCGTGGTCTCAGTACGGTGCTCGCTTAAAGACGACAGACTCCAGCCCATACGCTAATGATGAATTGCGGGTGACGGCCGCCAAACAGCTCACCAGACAATACTACGGCACTTTCTACTATGTGGTTGATGACACTCATCCTGAGTTCAGTGGTTGGCTGAACAGCAGCAGCCTGAAAGCCGTCGCAACCCCACCAACCAATACCACCACCGTCACCAATTATGTGCAATCGCCGCCTGAAGTCGTGACCAACACGGTGACAAATACGGTCACGAAAACCGTCGAAGTCCCAGCCAAAAATCCATTGACAATTAATTACAATGTTTATGAGTTGGGAACCTCCCAGAATCAAGCCGTTTCAAATCAAATTTTGAAGATGTATCAAGACCAGTACGCCAGCCCCTTGAGTGAATTGACCAAGAATCCCGATACCGCGGCCTCTAAGCTCAAGGATCTTGGTGACGGGCAGACGTTGAAATCTAATGACCCAACTCCGATGAACTATGCCTCAATTGCAGTTAGTTTTGATAAAGACAAGAATGTGATCACGATCACTTTGAATTGGGTTCAACCAATAATAGTTGCCAGTGATGCTCTGTTTCATGCTGGGGACGATTATGATCCAGAAAGTTACCTCTGGTCTGTGACTGATGGAACCGGTGTGAGCTATCCGAGAGGGGATTGGTTGGATCGAGTTCAAATATCTACTGACGTAAATAATAATCTTCATGGAACGTTCCACACCACATATACTTTCAAACTGATGGACGGCATGACCGCCACGACAACGGCGACTGTCACTGTTATGAAGTGACCTGTCATCTTCCTGACCAGGGGTATTAAATTCCCGGTTGTATTCCACCCTGAACCCGTTATAATCAAAACTGTAACACAATATAATACGTGGTCTGGGGTGCCCCAACGGCTGAGATGATACCCATGGAACCTGATACAGTTAGGACTGTCGCAGGAAGACCGATCCAAAATGTTTTTAATAACGCAAATGAGGATCATCAAACACGCAAAGACCAGGGGCAATTTAGCTGCCGCTGGTCTTTTTTTGCCGGTCCCCGCCACGACAGGAGGAAATACCATGTCATTATCCCAAGATATCTTGTTTGAAGCTCAACCCTATTTGATTGCCAACGAGAAACACCCATTTGTTCAAGGAATCATCAAAGGGGAGTTGTCACCGGAACAGCTCCGTTACTACGACAAGCAGGACATCGCCTTTGAGTATAACGAAGTTGCGGTCATCAATGCGCTGATAAACAACAGTACGACCACCGACCAGGCACTGCTGTTTCACAAACGGCAGGACATGCAGCTGCATATGCTGGACGATTGGCTCAAACGGGAACCGGAGTCGATGCCCCACGACTGGGAATCACTGAAGCAAACGACCATTCAGCCGATTAACCAACTCTATCGCCAGCACATGGCAAGCACCATTCAGACCCACAGCGTCCTACAGATTTTGCCGTCGTTTGCGGCCGGGGAGTGGATGTACGTTGAATTGGGGAAATTTGTTGCGACTCAGACCAGAGTTAAAGAAGAACCCTTCCAAAGTTTTCTTTCAATGAGTGGGGATGATTTTCTGGGGCCTAAAGGCTATATCCAGCAATTCTTTGATATCATCGATCACGAAGCCGAGTCAGCGACCCCACGTGAGCAGGAGCAAGCTAAGCAGACATTTTTGAAGAGCTGCCTGTTGGAGTGGTATTTCTGGGATGCGGCTTATAAGCTGATTACTTGGGATGACTGGAAGAAAAATGCATTAGGTGGTAAAGGCGGAGTGACGTTGTAATGAAGCAGATAAATTGCTTGACGATATGTGTGAATCGAATATAATTATTGTAAGACGCAGGTATTACACAATCAAAAGAGGTGATTTCATTGGCAGTGGATATGAAGAATAAGACAATTTCTACCCGAGTCAACGAAAAAATAGCAGAAAAGGCAAAACAAAATTTAGCCAATGTCGGAATTACAGTCTCGGAATATCTTCGATTGGCATTGATCTCAGCCGCAGAAGATGGTGTGAGCGATCTATTGAACTCCCCAGAAGCAATGCAAGCGAAGTTTGAAGCTGAACACGGTCAGACCCTCAACATTGGAAGTGTTGAAGATTACAAACGGTGGTCGGAAAAATTGTGACTCAACTTCAAATTAAGGCAACTGGACAATATGTACGAAGTTTAAAACGATTGAAAAAGAAGCATTATCCTGTTGAGTTGATTGAGGACTGTCTCCGTGCAATTCTTAATAAAGATCACGATACTTTGATCAAAATTCACGATCATCCATTGGTTGGGCAATGGCGTGGGTATCGTGAGTTTCATCCTGCACGCATTGGAAAGGCGAGTAGTCAACTTGATAAGTGGGTCGTGGTTTATCAAATCGATAGCGATGAATTAGTGCTTATCTTGATTGAAACGGGCAATCATAATGTGCTGAAATGATTCTTCGCAAAACCTTTAAAACATAAAAATGAGCTGTATCTCCTAATGGTAATTGGAGGTACAGCTCATTTTTAGCTGGTCTTGGTGCTATTAAGTTAGCTCGGAATGCATAAGGCCGAAAAGGTATTTGACTAATGCTCAAAGTCTAACCAATTTACTACGCACGCTATCCGTTCACATGCCCAGCGAAACTCGGCATAAACGCACTACTGATCGTCTCAACATCGACATTCTGTCCTGGTTGCGGTGCGGCGACGAATTGGTTATTGCCGATATAGATGGCAACATGATGCGTGGCACCTTCATCACCCCAGAATAACAGGTCGCCCGGTTGTGCTTCAGAGACAGCTTCCTTGGTAACGTGGCTTTCCTGAGTCACCGTGTAGTGGCCGAGGCTGATGCCGGCTGCTTTTTGGTAGACATAGTCGGTCAAACCGGAGCAGTCCATGCCTTGGAGCGATTCGCCGCCCCAGACATAGGGGATGTTTTGGGTTGCCAGCTGCTTGGCCAGGCTAACCACGGCGTCGGCTCTTGAATCGTTGCTGTTGACCGTTGCCTTGGGTGTGCCGGCATTTGGATTGTAATAGTTGGTGCTGGCTTGTTGGTTGTAAGTTGCATTGGTGTTGTTGTAAGTATCCGCGCTGGCGGTTGTCGCAACGCCGCCCATGATGGCACCGGCTACCGCAAAGCTCAGAATGAATTTCGTGAATTTCAATGAAGACACCTCGTTATTAGATTTGGTAGGGTCATCATAAGCCCGCAACTTTTCAGGAAGGTTACAGGAATTTTGTGATCTATTGACGAAAGATGTCAGGCTGAAATAGTGTTAAAGATTTGGTAGCGAAAGGTTAAAGAATTTTCTGGGAGCGTTGACTTTGTTGGTTGAGATCCGCTGGGAATCATTAAAATAACCAGGTTGGGTTATAAAATATACTCAAATCTTTATACTTTTTACTAAAATTGGTGAATACCACCCCAAAAGTATTGATTATCAGTAAGAAAACGCTTACACTATAAAATAAATTTAACTGGTTACTATACTTTTAACAAAGAGGGAAATGTCATGGAAAAAAGTAGGTTCAAAGTACTCGCAGAAACGGGCATCATGTCACGGCCGGCAACCCGGTTGGTCATGGCTGCCCAGGAATATACATCAGACGTCACGTTAACGTACAACGACCGCACGGTGAATCTCAAGTCAATCATGGGTGTCATGTCACTGGGAATTCCCCAGGACAGCTACATTGAAATTGAAATTAATGGCGATGATGAAAAAGAAGCGATGGCAGGCATCGAGGACTACCTCCAAAAAGAAGGGATCGTCGAAAAGGTCACGATGGACGCGGACGCATAACGTCGATTAGAATCCAGCACTTCCAATCCAGTGGTCGGACAATCCAGTTTGTCGACCACTTTTTATGTGGCTTCAAAGACTAAATTCCAGTAATCACCGCACTGGATTGGTATAATAAATGCATACTATATTAAAAGAAAAGAGTGATTCATTTGAGGGGAAAGCAAATTGTGATCACAGCGTTAAGCAGCCTGCTGGTACTGGGTACCGGGTTGGCAATCAGCGCCGATCAAGCCAAAGCTGCCGAGAAGAAATCGGTTGTCAACGTGACCTTTAAGCCCAGCGATGAGAACGAGCTGACCGACTACGTCTACAACACGGTTGATCCAACCAGCAGCCAGTATCACCAATATTTGACACCGAGTGCCTTCGCAGACAAATTCGGCCAGTCAGACAGTTACATACAAGCATTTCAAGATTATTTAGCCAAATATCACGTCCAGGCCCAGGCGTTTCCTGGCAACCTGTCGATGAAATTGACCGGGACTTCGACCAACCTGCAGAAGGCTTTCAAGGCCAAGTACGTCCCAGCCAAGAAGAAGGGGTATCATCCAACCACGTCGTACAAATTACCCGGACAGTTGTCTGATAAAGTCGTGGCTGTGATTGGCCTGTATTCGACGAACCCAAATAAGAAGACTAAGAAGACGACCAAGACCGCAACCAAGGCCAAGAAGACCACTAAGAAGTCTGCCACCCACAGTGACACGACCACTTTATCGACGACCGACGCTAAGCCGAACATCAAGTACACCGGCAATGCCTTCTCGAAGAAGTACGGTGCTGCCAAATTTGCCAAGGCTTACCAAGTCGATGATTTGTACGATCAAGGTCTTGAAGGGTCCGGTCAGCGCATCGGAATTATCAATGATAGTGATGTGCGGGATGCTGACATGCTGACCTACTGGAAGCAAGCCGGCGTTAACGACGACATCAGCCGGGTTCACCACATTTACACCGTGGCGACCCAGGCTCAGGCCCAAGCTGATTTGAATAAGTCCATCAGTGCCGCTCAGATGGAAGCCACTTTGGATGCTCAATCTGCTTCAGCCATTGCCCCAGAGGCCCAGATCGACCTTTACACGGCTGTTCAGTACGGCACCAAGACGACTTTGACATCAGCCTTTTACAACAACTTCATGACCGCGGTTTCAGACAATAACGACAAGCAGATTACCACCAGTATGGCGCCGGCCTTTGAAACCAAATCCAACTGGCCTGACCCAAGTGCTTCGCTGAGTCAATATAGTCACGCATTTAATCTCCTGCTGGAACAGGCGGCCGTTCAAGGGATTACCGTGTTTAAAGCCAGCGGTGACCGTGGCCCATATGCCCTTTCAGGTGCCAAAGAGAACCACATCATGTCCACTTCACCATACGAGGTTGAAGTCGGCGGAACCACTTTGCCATATCAAAAGATTATCGATGGCAATCTGATCTCCGTGAACAAGGAACGGGCTTGGGGCGACACTTACTCCAGACCTGCTTATGATACCAAATACAGCAGCTTTGCCGGTGGTGGCGGTGGCTTCTCAGACATCAACCCAACTCCGAGATATCAAATCGGTGTTCCAGGTGTCAACACCTTTAGAGCCATGAACTATCTGACATTCAAGAATGGTAAATACTCGATCACCAAGAATCCTCACGTCATCACAGGTACCAAGACCGGCCGGAACTTACCTGACGTTGCCGGTAACGCTGATCCATTGACTGGTTATGCCTCAATTGTTTCCGGACCAAAGTACACTTTCAACCCTGAGACTAAGAAGGCTACTAAGGCCAACGGTATTCTGTGGCGGATCGATGGTGGAACCAGCTTCACCGCACCACAAATGGCCGCTGCGAATGCGGTTATGAATAGTGGCCGCCAGACGCCAATCGGTTTCTGGAACCCACAGATTTACAAGTACGCCCAAGAGTCCGACAGTCCATTTAACGTCCTTGACGACGCGGACTTCAACGACAACTTGTACTACACCGGCCAACCAGGCAAGCTGTATAACCAGGCAACCGGGCTTGGGACAATCAACTTCGACAAGCTGTACAACAAGTTCAACAATACCAACAATTAGGCGGTGGCTTGTCGCAATCACTTGATTGACCTATGATGAAGGTGATTGATTCAATATTTTATGAATGCGGGATGTGAGATACATGCAAAATGAAGATCACAGTAAAATTGATCGCAAACAATTAGCAGAAATCGTGCCGGATCTAACCAACGTTATCAGTGACCCTGACGGCACCTTCTCAGTCTTTGACTGGGGCCACGGGGAAATCATTGGGGTTATCCAGCACCACCAGGATTATCCTGACACGGCACTTGAAGAAGTCTTAACCGGCGCTGTGCCATCTGGTCTTGGTTATTCCTACGACCCGGTAGACGAGACCCACTTCCAAGTTGACGGCAAGGACCGCCGATTGGAGAAGGGCATCATTGCCTCGAGAAACGCCGCTGTCCTGGTGGCGCCGGATGTGCCGGAAGGAATTCTCGATTACTTGGGCATTGACATGATTAATACTCTCCAGATACCAGGCGTTCATTATGAGTATCCAGATATCTTGGATTAAGCGAAATTAAAAAGTCTAGCGTCACCTTCGATTGAATTCGAATGGTGGCGCTAGATTTTTTTGATTGATGACTCAGAAATCAGTGGGAGATGTTATTCAATCATCGTCGGCACCTTCCCCATGGCGGCCAACACCTTCACCAAATCAGCATAGGACATCAAAATCGTCGCGGTATTGACATTCGGATGAGCAGAGATTTCCGGCATCGTCTGCAGTGACTTGTTAATCAGCACCTTCACCTGGTCGTCCGTATCGTGCACCAACGCCAGTGGGGTGACCATCCCGGAAACGACGCCGAGCAGGGATTCCAATTCTTTCTCGCTGGCGAATTTCAGTCGGCTGTGGCCCAACCCCAGTTGCTCAGCCAACGACTTAAAGTCGACCCGGTGATTATCGACCAGATACAAATAGAACTGATCGCTCTTTCGATCCTTCAGCAGCAGATTCTTCACCTCAGGCAGGCCTTTGGGCGCATTGGGATCATCCATCGTCCAAATGGCAGGGTGGTCCACCCGCCGATAGTGCACGCCAACCCGTGCCAGCAAATCCAACGCTTCTTGTTCCGTCGCCATTTTCATCCAATCACCTCGTTGAATACATATTATACGCAAAAGTTGCTATAAGTTTGCCTTTTAGCAAAAAGTCACCAGCGCCAAACATAGCCAAATTCCACAAACCCAGGATTACCAGGCGCTAAGATGCCAAAATCTCCCGCGTTGTTCCGTCACCACCTTCCATCTATACTCATTGCTTGTGACATTGGCCAATGGATCACCAATCTAATCAAAGGTGGATTCATAATGAAACGTAACAACAAGCAAATCGAACTGTACCAAGATGCATTTGACTTCCTATTAGACGGCGACCATGAGCTGGTGGTCTATGGGGTGCTGAAGAAGCTGCATATTCGCCGGGATAATCCATATTATGAGGATCTGGTTCAAGAGGGGATGATGGCCTTCGTCGAGAAATACATTCAGGCAATCAACCTCAAAAAAGAACCGGGTTCCTACCTGCTATTCATCTATCAAGGAGTCTATTGGTACATTCTCGACTGTCTCCGCAAAGAAATGCGTCACCGAGCCGGCATCGAAGAACCAACCGATGAAAAAGATCTCATGCTTGAACTGGAAGATAAGAAGAAATCCGTCGGCTTCTACGATGCGCACATCATTTCTGATGAATTAAGAAACCAGTTATCCCAGGAAGAGGCCCGCTATCTAACCTTGGCCTACGACTACGGGATGAATATCAGCGAAATCGCCAGGGAATGCCACGCTTCACGGACGACCGTCTACAAGTGGCGCCGCGGGGTTATCAACCAATTCCAAAAATAATCTGAACACTTTGGCCCCTTCGTTTCGTTACTATTACATGTAAGGGTTGGCGCCAACGACTTACAAATTAAGCAGAATAGAGGAGAAAGACAATGCAAAAAGATTGGATGAAATCAAATGTTACCTATACGTTGGTTAATGAGGATCACAAGAAGGGCGTTAAGCACTCTTTTGCGTATGTTACTCAAAATGTAACCGCAGAAAAAGTGGCCGCTTTCGGCAAGATCCTTGAAAGCCTGATCGACGGTAACATCACTGACGCAGCCGTATCTTCAACCGACCACGTTGAATTAAGCGACGCACCAAAAGCCCCGGCCGCACCTCAAGCACCACAAGCGTAATTATCACGGACTAATAGGAGGAAACACAGATGCGTAAATTAGAATTGGTATTCAAGACTTCAGACGAGAAGCTTAAGACCCTGTCCATCAACTATGCCAACGGGGAATTAAACGGCGACACTGTTAACAAAGCGATGACTGAAATCGCCAAACTCAAGATGTTTGACCGCGACGGCATCGATCCATACGCCACACCAATTGCCGCTCAGTATCGTAAGACTGAGATCGACAAGTTGTTCGACACACGCGGAGAATAATTGCATAAGGGTAATTAGCTACAGTTACCGACCAGGCCGACAATGGGAAACTTTCCCGTTGTCGGCCTTTTTGTGCATCGTTTACTAAATGTAGAAGTCAAGGAACTCACTTACAAAAAGTTACTGACAAACGCCTGCATGATGCTTAACGGCGGTACTTGTGTTACAGAATTGTTGCAACTATTTCAATTAAAAGTTATCAGTACAATTATGTTGCGATATCAGTTATAAGAAGCTATCATTAGGACTGTAGAAAGTTTAGGTTAGCTCTGCTTGAAGCACCTCTTGTTATGGGGTAAACTAAGGGTACGGGTTACATAAACCTAGTGAACTACAAAATATTTTATTCATATTGGAGGAGACGCAATAATGAAATCTAGTTTGAAGAAATCATTATTTGTAGGCTTAGCTGCTTTAGGCTTCGTCGCAGTTGCAGGTTCAGCAAACGCTAACACTGCATCAGCAAAGAGTTATGCTAAGGTTACATCGAACAAAACATTAACTACTGACGCTACTACTCGTAACGTTAATGTTAATGGAACTAACGCACTTTATACTAAGGCTGGTACCTTGAAAGGTGCCAAAACCGTTGCTACCAAGAGTACTTTAGCTGCTCTTAAAGACTCTAAGCAAGGCCAAAAGAACTGGCGTGCTTATCGTGTTGCTACTACTAACCGTGGTTCTGTTTACTACAAGGTTGTTTCATTTGATGGTGCTTACCGTGGCTGGATCTACGGTGGCAAATCAACTGGTGCATTTGGCGGTGGTGTTGCGCAATACAACACAACCACTGATCCACAAGCATCAACTGATACCAGTTCATCAGTGAACTCAAGTGCCTCAATTAACACTCAAGGCCAAACAACTGGTTTGAGTGCTACTCAAAAGGCTGCAACCTATAAGATTGCCAACCCTGGTACTTCAAACGATGGTACTGAAGTAACTTATACTTACCCAGCATGGACTCAATACAAGAAGGGCCGGGTAATTACCGACTCAACACCTTATAAGGACGCTACTTTCAAGGTGACCGATCAAACAACTCGGACCCGTGAAGGCGACCTTTGGGTTAAGATCGAAGCAACTGACGCTGCCAACAGCAAAGCTAATGGTTGGATTCTTTACAGTGGCTTGAAGCAAGCTACTCCTGCTACACCAGCTGAGAACTTTAATGCTGATACTAGTGTTAAGATTGCTTACCGTGATGCTACTACTGGTAAGACATTGGATAAGACTAATACTTGGACCACTGCTTCTACTGGTACCAAGCAAGGCAATGCCGTTAACGCTTTAGTTAACAGTGCTGGTTACAATCTTACTCAATATCTTGTAAATACTGGTGCACCATCGGGTTATACCTTTAAGAACCTGTTTAGAGTCTCTTGAGGAGTAATGCCAGAAAAGCCAGCACCACCATTTGTAGACTGGTATTAAGGTGACGTTCGCAGTTCTTCCAGAGGCGCCGACATTTATCCAGCCAGCTGAAGGAGCGTTCAATAATCCAGCGTTGCGGCATCACGGTAAAGTTATGTAATTCATTGCGTTTAGCAACCTGAACGGTTGCTTTTAAATTCGTTTTAACATCAATGGCGAAGTTGGTGCCGGTATAACCACCATCAACCAGGACACTACGAACATTTTTTAAATGATCGGCATGAAGAGCCAACATTGCGCTGGCACCGTCCCGGTCAGAAACATTGGCTCGAGTAATATGGATGGCTTGTGGAAGCCCGTTAATATCAACGGCTAAATGGCGCTTAATCCCAGAGATTTTCTTACCGCCATCATAGCCTTTATTTTGAGCAGTATCGGTATTTTTAACACTCTGAGCATCGACAATAATAAATGAGGTTAGCGCCGAGCGATCCTGTTGGGATCGTAGGGTAAAGACAATTTTTTTAAAACCTGTTCCAACAAAGATTCTTGAAAGCCAGGCCCTTTAGCTGACCAAATTCGGTAGTAATAATAAACCGTCGACCATTTTGGAAAATCGTGAGGTAATTGACGCCATTGACACCCAGTTTTTAGTAGATACAACAGTGCATTAAATACTTGATAAAGGTCTTGGGTTCGAGGTGCGGTGCGTTTCCGGGCTGTTTCCAATTCAGGCCGAATCATTTCAAACTGGGAACGAGAGATTTGGTTAAGATAATTAGTCATCAAAGCGGGTCTCATTTCTTTTTTATCAAGATTGTAGCAAATTATTCGGGCCTTTGTAAGACTCTAAACAGGTTCTAAGACTACTGATGGCAAAGATGTAGCTAAGGATGCTTCTAACTTAACAATTAGTCCTGTTATCACTGGTGCCAAGTTTGGTGATACTTTGACTGTTGATGTTACACCAACGGCTGCTCAAACTAAAGTTGCTCTCTACTACGAAACAACTTCAGGATCTGCTATTTCACCTTTGACTGCAAATGACTTTGCATATGGTTATCCAGCAATGACTGCCGATCAGCAAGCAAAGGCACTTCCAGACACTAAGACTAACCCAGCTACATTCAATGTTTCAAACTACTTCGATGATTATGATTTAGGTGGTAACAATAACGCCCAATTTATCAATCAATTCAGATCTGCAACAAATGCTTATACCGCAGCTCCTGGCCAATTGACTGATCCAACCACCGGTAGAACAACTGGTTTATCAAAGACTGGATTCTTTGGCCAACCATTGAATAATGGTACTCAACGTTACTTCTATGTATTTGATGGTGCTGCTACCAAAGCTAACAACGCTGATCAACAAACTAAGGGAGCAACCGTTAAAGTCGTTATGCAACGATTTGTAACCACTCTTCAATTACCAGCTCAACAAAGTAATGCCAACGCTAACACCGACTACATTGCTAAGTAATCAGTATTAGTAGTTTCACTTGATTCATAGTTTTACCCATTCCAGCTCTACAAACTTAATATGTAATGTCGACCAAAGTGATTTGGCCGTCCGCTTTATGGAATCACCGTTCCGTCAATATGATTTGTAGTTGCACACAGGTAACGAATAAATTGCTGGGCGGAAGAGATACTTCAAGCATATTTCTTCCAGGCAATTTGAAAATAAACCAGCGATCCGATTTACTTCGGGTCGCTGGTTTTTTGTCTGAATACAGTTAAGGGTTCATTTGATTGATTCTGTGTTCGATTTGGAATTTTCCAATAAATTGGTGGAGTTCTTTTAATTCGTTACTTTTCTCCAAGGGTTAGTCGGTATGGAAAAACGGATTGGGATTGGCCGTTGGACCCAAAAACTCGTAATCTGTATATAGATAAGGAACGTTATTATTCATATTGTGCTCGATGCCGGCGTTGTAGACTTTCCAGCGCAGTTCGTCGATTTCCTTCATTATTTTGTCGTAATCTCTCAATGACAAAAGAACCCCGAGCATTTGGTCGTGTTTGATAACAAACACACCGGTTTGATTCCACTTTGCCCGTTGGAAAGCTTTAGTTGGTGACTTTTTCAATTCGGAAACAGATATGAGTGGCGTATTTAAAACTGTCATTGTATCCCTCCTCGTATTTGTTCTTATGATATCAATTTTCCCCAAGAGATACTAGTTTGGTGGCTCTCGATCAATGGACAAGAAGATGCTTTCATGGGCTGAATACAAAAAATGCCTGAAACATAAATTAACAGTCATGTTTCGGGCATTTTTCGTAGTTTTAGTAATCAGCAGCCGTTTTAGTAGAAGTCGTTTTCTTCGTAGCGGTTGTCTTACTGGTGGTCGTTGTCTTCTTAGTAGAAGTGGTCTTCTTAATCTGATCCTTTGGGAAATTATCAATCATAAAGTTGGCGATGTCTCTGGCCATCAGTTGATAAGTCTTGGCAGCCGGATGCAAGCGGCCGTCGTTAAAGCGGTCGATGTGGTTGGCGTCGGTGATCAAATTAGGATCGACGTCCTGCCAGTTGAGGTATGGCACGTCATTTTGCTGATAGACTTCAGCTTCGGCACTCCTCAACTCGTTCATGGTGTAGCCGCCTTGGCCGACAACGTCATCAGAGTTCTGGTTGTTGTCGTAACGGGTGATTGGCAAAATGCCATAGATGATCAGGCTCTTATTTTCCGCTTTCATCTTTTTAATATTGGTATCCAAAGTGTTCTTGATTTGGTCAATGGTCGAATCGGTATGACCGTAATCATTGGTCCCATAAGCGATGGTGGCCACGTTGTATTTGGCAAAATTGGTATCTTCAACCGTGGTGGTTAAGTCCCCCGGTGTCGACATGTCGCCAGCGTCACACAAGAAGGCACCGTTATAGGCGGCGTTATCAACTTTCACATTCAGGTAACGGGCCAGCCAGGTCGGGTAGCCGGCATCCAAGGTCTCGTAGCCGTCATAACCGGCGGTAATGGAGTCGCCCATGGTGATGAGCTTGTCTGATTTGAAGTAGTCACTATTTTTCATTGCGATGTCAAACGTTCCTTCCGAAATATCTTGTAAGTTGCCGCGCCAGACCCAGCCGTTTTGTTTGCCGGAACCACTCTTCACGTAATACCAAACGGAGTTGCCCTTGCCTTGGGCGGATCGGTCGATGACAGCTTTTTTATAAGTGTACCAGGTTACCTTGGCAAAGTCTTTAGCAGATCCCAAAGTCTTGTTCAAACCGGAAGTCGTGTAGACGTAGCCGCCCTTTAAATGGTAGGGAAGTGGTTGGTCGTAGTCTTCGGTAGAAACAATGGAAGCAGCTGGAATCGTTTTTTTAGTGGTGTCATTAGTTGATTTGGATTTGGTGCTTGATGAACTCGTGGAAGTCGGCGTCGTTGGTGTCGTTGTGGCAGCACTGGCAGGTGCCATGATCGCCGCGATCCCCAAAGCGGCTGTGATGGCAGTCGTTATGTAAAAACGTTTATTCATATCAATTATCTCCTCATAATTTCGAACTATGTATTACTTTAGCATGATATTGTTACGAAACCCTTACATGCCGCTTACACTCAAATGAAGAGTTCGTGCACAACTTGCTTATTTTTAGTAAATCAATTATGATTACTTTTAGCAAGATACTAATAGAACGATTTGACTAGAATGCAAGCGGGGGAGTCAATAAATGAATATCAAAGTAAAATGCAGGTTAACACTGTTATTTTCATTGATGGTTTTTGGCGGTTTGGGGATGAATACTCAAGTCAATGCCGCCACTGATGATTCAACCACGGCTGCGCCTCAGATTCAATCAGTCAGCAAAGCCGATTCATCGGTCACGGTGAATCCGGCTGAGGGGACCTCATCCAACGTTTCGGTGGATGAGTCAAGCGACAGCGCAGCGGCAAAGATTGACGATTCAAAAGTGAACAAGGATTCTGGCAGTAGCGTCACAACTACATATGGGGATGCCAAGGATAACCAGGTTAAGGCTAACAGCGATAGTGATAAGGATGCGGCTAAGGGTGACTCTTCAACGGCTGCAAGTGACACCTCCACTGATGTGTCTCAGGATTCATCTGCTCAAAAGGATAGTTCATCTGACCAGAATGCCACCAGTGATTCGTCCAGCCCAACCGATGATGCCATTGACACCGATACTGACATGGCGGACGTGACTGAGGATACTGACTCGAGCAAGGTTGTGAAGCCAGCCTCTGCCAAGGCGGACGCTGATGCGGATAAATCCAGCACAGATGCTCAACCAACAACGGCTGCCAGTGACGCTGATGCCCCGGATGATAGTCCAGCGGTCTTGGAATCACTGACCCAGGATGCATCCAAAGCCGACCAGGCGCCAGAGACACTGGTTGTGCCGGATCAACCGATTATTGAAAGCCAAAATGTTCACAACGATATCGTTGGGGATACATTTGCCGACAAAGTGACGAAGAGTGATCCCAAGGCAGTTAAGGAAGCAACCGCGATTGCCAATAACAAGACCAAGCTGTTGACCTTCAATGCCTTCTCGGACAAAATTTACCGTCACGTATTGAAGACAGCTCAGAAGCCGGGGACGGTCACGACGACCTCTGGCCATAAAGTCACCTTGACCACGCCTGTTAAGCACGTGAAATACACCGAGCATGATTCAACAGGGGTTTCAGAGACCCTGCCAGTCATGGCCACCTTGGCGATTATCGGGGTAGCCGGTATTACGTTTATAGCGTTTGACCCGCTTAGATTTCTCTTTAAATAAATGATTAGACGAAGCACGGTCGGGTTTGTCGGCCGTGCTTTTTGCTGTCTAAAGGCGCGTCAATTTAACGTTTAGAAATAAGTTCAAAAAAGAGTATTTAATACTTGCAAACGCTTACAGATATGATATTATATAGTCAAGGAAGGGAAAAGAAGTTCGAAGCATAGGGGGTTTCAGCCTACTTTGAATGTTCTTCGATCCAAGATTAATATGTTGTTATGTCACAGGATTATTTTCAAATGTTTCACGTGTAGAACGCATAGTTGTTTATTTTAAGTTTTAAGAGTTTGAGGTTCACGATTCACAGAAGCATGGATGTTTGAATAAATGATGTTTTATTTAGCCGATTGTTTCAGAGATTCATAGAGTTTCAAATTGTTACAGTTTAAAATAACAGAAGGTTAATTCAGGTGATTAAGTGTTTGAATATAATGTTATGAGTCACACATGTTCAAATATGAATTCGATGATTCGCTATTGAAAACCTGGTGGAGTAATTGAAAAGGGTTATGTACAGAGGTCACTTGTAGTGAATCTGAGAGATTCATTCGAATATCAAATTGATGTGATATCAAGTTGATGAAAGATCCAATGAAATAGGTTAAGGTTCACAGGTTTTAAGTACCATGCACCTTAGGTTTATGTATCACGTATCAAGCAGTTGCACCAAGTATGATAGTTTCACGTAGAACCAAAATGTTGACCACACGGCAAATTTATCAATAAAGTAAAAACGTGAAAATGATTAAAGTTTGCGGCAGTTGGATCAACAAATAGTTAGATTGAGGCGATAAGACATTAAAGTTTTAATGAAGTGGGTATTAACCCCAAAGTTCCCTTCCGTATAGGATTTAAGCTTGCAGTACTTAGATGCGAGTTTGAATCCTATTTTTTTGTAGAGTGCGACGAGCAACGGGTGATGCGGTGTGTAAGAGTGCGGACTGGGGCGGTTAGTAACCGGAGTCTAAGGTGCTTCGAACGGAAATCGAGTTTGATTTTCGTTTGAAGTTCCTTAGATGCAGGTTGCTGCCCCAGGGAGCAGATTTCCACTAGAGAAAAGGGAACCACAAAATAACCAATACATAAAAGAAAGACCACCAAGAAGGACAGCCAACAAGCACCACCACCAGCCACCCCGGCACCAACCCAAAACCAAACAAATTTCATAAATCCCCCACGGTCGAAAATTCCCTATTTACGCCAGCAAAACACTTTGATATAATGAAAGCGCAATCAAGAAAGTAAAAGGTATTACTTAACGCCATTTCTTGATTTCTATTTACAGGACTTTCTGCAATGAGGTATTCTATTCACATAGAATATTTTTTTCTGAGCAAAGTTTTGATCTGGAAAGGAAGTTTCTCATGAACTTTCGTCGTGTCATTGTACTTGATCTGGCATCTTTGGGTGTCGGCGAGGCCAGCGACGCTAATCGATTTGAATCGGTTGGCGCCGATACTTTAGGTCACATCGCAACTCTTGAAGGAACTGACTTTCAACTGCCGACATTAAGTCGACTGGGGTTGGGCAACATCCGCTACAGCGACCCGGTTGTCGGTCTGCCGCCAGTGGAGGAACCGATCGGCTTTTTTGGCAAGATTAGAAGCCAGAGCCGGGAGAATTCGCAATTAAGTGGTTTGCGGGAGATGTTTGACTTTCAGACACCCACCCGAACGACCAGCGTGATTGACGGCATCGTCGGCCTTTTAGGGGTTCACTCGATTTTGATCAGCAATTACCAGAGCTACCTTTCCAATCAGAACCAAGCGGAAGTCATTCCGGTCAATACGGATGAGGGTGGCTTGGAGCAGCTTCACCAGCAGGTGATTGCGCCGAATAACGGCCTGCTTTATTTTCGGGCATTAGGGTTGTCCGAACACGCACAAACGGGGAACCGCAAAGGCTGCATCGATTCACTTAAATTGGTGGATCAGCATTTGGCACGGTTGATGCGGGAACTATACAGCACCGACCTTTTAATTATCACGTCTTCGTATGCCAATGATCCGGCCATGGACGTTACGCCAACGCGCGAATACCTGCCGTTGATTGCCTACACGTCCTCACTTCCTGAGGGCAAGGCCTTGGGAATTCGGCGGACCCTTGCAGACATTGGGGCCTCAATCGGGGAGATATTTGGCCTTGAAGTGTCCAATGAATCCATTGGCAGCAGTTTTCTCGGCGAATTGAAGTAAGTCGCCGCATTATTTAGGGTTTAATTCATAAAACCAATTCCATTACAGAGGGGGATAGCTAGCCATCTTCATCGTTGTTTAGCAATTATTGTCGTTAAAATTCAGAAAAGAGGATTTCAGAATATGCAATTATCATATTTACTGGTCAATATTCTGGGTGTCGCCGTATACCTTGGAATTGCTTTCTTGTTTTCAAATAACAAAAAAGGTATCAACTGGCGTTCAGTTGGTGTTGTTTTAGTAATTAACCTTGTTCTGGCATGGATATTGACTAGCTTCTCCTGGGGCCGTGATGCGGTTAAAGCCGCTGCCGACGGATTTAACTGGTTGGTCCAAGTCGCTTACCAAGGGATCAACTTCGCCCTGCCTAACTGGGTTACCCCACAATTTGGCGGAACTGCCAAATCAATGAACTTTGTCACGAGTGCGTTATTGCCAATCCTGATGATTGTTCCATTGTTTGATACGCTTACATATATTGGCGTATTGCCATGGATCATCAAGTGGGTCGGCCGTGGACTTTCATTTGTTACCGGCGCTCCAAAGTTCGAATCATTCTTCGCCGTTGAAATGATGTTCTTAGGTAACACTGAAGCACTTGCCGTTTCATCACTCCAATTAAAACAAATGTCAGCAAAACGTAACCTGACTCTGGCTTTGATGTCAATGTCATGTGTCACCGCGTCAATCATCGGGGCTTATACCCAAATGGTTCCTGGCCAATTTGTTTTGACTGCCGTTCCACTGAACGTGTTAAACGCCTTGATTATTACCAGCTTATTGAACCCTGTTAAAGTCACTCCTGAAGAAGATACGGTTGCTAAAATGGGTGGCTCAGGTTCCAGTGAAGCCGCTGTTGAAGCTGGCGACGTTCAAGCTAATGGTAAACGTGAACCATACTTCTCATTCTTAGGCGACTCAATCTTGGGTGCCGGTCGTTTGATCTTAATCATCGCTGCCAACGTTATCGCCTTTGTTGCCTTGGCTGCTTTGATTGACAAGATTTTGGCTTTGTTCAACCCATGGTTGTCTTTGGAACATATCTTAGGAATCATCATGTTCCCATTTGCATGGTTAATGGGTCTGGATGTCAGTCAGGCATTCCAATTCGCCCAATTCATGGGGATGAAGTTGGTTACCAACGAATTCGTTGTTATGGGTAAGATTGCCGGCACCATTCACAACCTCAGCATCTTCCCAGCTCACTACCAAGCACAATTAACAGTTTTCATCACTTCATTCGCCAACTTCTCAACCACCGGTATGATTATCGGTGCCTTCAAGGGCTTGGTTGATAAGGAAAAGAACGATTTGATCAGTAAAAACGTTGGTACCATGCTGCTTTCAGGTATTCTGGTATCCTTAATGTCTGCTGGAATTGTTGGTCTGTTTGTTTGGTAAAATCAGTTCTAGAAAGTTAGGTTTTATGTTTGGATAAGTTACAAAGAGAAGAAGAGGCGGCTAACCGGCTGCCTCTTCGTGAGGCTATACGGGATAAAGCCACCGTCAAACGGGAAATCATTGCTGGGATCACCGGCTTTTTCGCGATTTCATATATCATCATTGTTAATCCAATGATCTTAAAAGATGCCGGGATTCCCACTGATTTGAGCGTCTTTGCGACGATCATTTCTTCGTTGATCGGCTGCTTGATTATGGGCTTTTGGGCCAATGCACCAGTAATTTTGACGCCGGGAATGGGCGTGAATGCCTTCTTCACTTATACCGTGGTTGTTGCCATGGGTCTGTCCTGGCAAGAAGCGCTGGCAATCTCGATTGTCTCCAGTATCATTTATGTGATTATCGCATTCACGAAGTTGAGTGAGATTTTGGCCAAGGGAATTCCAGAGACTTTGAAAGCGGGGATTACCGCCGGCATTGGGCTGTTTTTAGTCGAAATTGGACTGGAGAAGGCGCAGTTGATTCAGCAGGGGAAGAACTCGATTCTGGCTCTGGGTGATTTAACCAAGCCGGCGACGCTGCTGGCGTTGTTTGGGTTACTGCTCACGCTATTTCTGTTCGTCCGCAATGTTACCGGCGGCTTCTTTATCGGCATTTTGGTCACGTCGGTGGTCGGAATTCTGTTTGGCATCAAAGATCAGGCCTCACCGTCAGTTGGAATTGGCGATATCACTCGTTACTCGGGGATTGTCGCCAAAGGAAATTTTGACAACGCGTTAACCATTCCGTTCGTTCTGGCAGTCTTCTCAATGACCATGATTTTGGTATTTGAATCGATGGGGCTGCTGGAAGGGATTATGCCTAATCCCGGCAAGTTTAAGAAGGCGTTTCAGGCCAGTTCGGTGACCAGCTTTCTTTCCGGGATTCTTGGGACCAGTCCCACGGTTGCTGCAGCGGAAAGTGCTTCGGCAATTGAAAGTGGCGGTCGGACCGGGTTAACATCGATTGTTGCCGGACTGATGTTTGCGGTTTCGTTGTTCTTTATCCCGTTGCTGGCATTTGTGCCCCAGGCAGCGATCGCACCCGTGATTATCATTACCGGTGCGTTGATGATGAACCAGCTCAGCCGCATTAATATGTTTGATTTTTCCGATTGGTTCCCGGCATTTCTCATCGTTGTTCTGATTCCATTTACCAGTAGTATTTCGACTGGTTTGGCGTTTGGATTTGTCGCTTACCCAATTTTAAAAATTGCCGCTGGCAGGCAACACGAGCTGACTGTCGCGACATACGTCTTAGGATTTTTATTCTTGTGTGATTTGGTGCTCAGTGCACTATTATAGAAGTAACAAGCGGGCGGACTTCAGGTTCGCTTCTTGTTAGGAACTAATTGTAAGCGTTTGATATTAACAAATATTGTTTGGAAAGGAACTTATCATGACCATCAAAATTATTATGGATACCGATCCTGGAATTGATGATGCTGCTGCCTTAACCATGGCGTTGAACGATCCCGAGATTGACCTGAAGTTGATTACCAGTGTTGCCGGCAACGTTACCGTGGACAAGACGACTAAGAATGCCCAAAAGATTGTCCGCTTCTTCAATAAAAAGGTGCCAGTTGCAGCCGGTGCCAAGCAGCCGTTGATCAAGGAATTTGAAGACGCTGCCAGAATCCACGGTGAATCGGGGATGCCGGGTTACGATTTCCCGGAGGATCTGCCAAAGCCATTGGATGTCAGCGCGGTTGAAGCTTTAAGAGAAACGATCATGAGCAGTGACGAAAAGATTACCTTGGTCCCAACTGGTTCTTATACCAACGTGGCCTTGCTGTTCAGTGAATATCCTGAAGTGAAGGATCACATCGAACGGATCGTCGCAATGGGTGGTTCACTTGGTAAGGGCAACATGACTTCTGCTGCCGAGTTTAACGTCTTCACCGATCCGGATGCCGCACGAATTATGTACAATTCTGGAATTCCGATTACGATGGTTGGCCTGGATATTACCATGAAGGCCCTGATTACCCCGGATTCTCTCAGCAAGCTTGAGCACATGAACGAGACCGGCAAGATGCTGCATGACATCATCATTCATGATGGTGATAACAGCGCTGAAGGAATTGCCATGCACGACGTCAACACCATCTTCTACCTGCTTCACCCAGAAGCGATTACCACCAAGAAGATGTGGATCGACATTGTTACTGACGGCCCAGCCATTGGCGAAACCGTCGGCGATATCCGTGGTGCTTACCATGATGGTAAGACCAACGCTAATGTTTGTGTGGATATTGACGCTGAGGCCTTTAACAAGTGGTTCTTGGATGAAGTTTCTAAGATTAATAAGTAAATTTTCTAGGCAGTCAGATATTTTTTCTGGCTGTTTTTTTGTTGGACGGCTGTAATAGTTTTTCTGCACCCTACGTCTTGACACTTTCCCAGTAGATTGGCATAATGAATCTAACATTAAAAACACATGAGAACAATGCGATGACGAGAAGAGTAGTGATCGAGGCGATCTAAAGAGAAGGGCCATTTGGTGAGAGGCTTGATTGTCAAGATGATGAAGATGAGCTCCGAGCAGGTGACCGGTAGAAGCCGGTGATCCGTCAGCAAACGTTATTTTGCCGGGTATCGATTTTAAATGGTACCGTCGAGGTGTATTTTAGATACACGAAGATAGGGTGGTAACGCGCATGAGCGTCCCTTAGTCCGTAACCGGGCTAAGGGACGCTTTTTGTTTTCTCATAATCCAACATACATTGCAAAGTAGGTGAAATCATTGAGCAAAATAACTGATTATGATTCTAAATTAATCGAGTCACTGTTCATCAAATATGCCAAAGTCAACACGAGATCTGATGCCAACAGTCACACAGTGCCAACCACTGTCGGCCAGGTCAAACTCGCCAAGATGGTGGAAAAGGATCTTCATGACTTGGGAATCAAGGATGCCAAGTACGAGCCGGAAAATTCTTACGTGCTTGGGAGCTTGCCGAGTAATTCTGATAAGGATTTGAGTGCGATTGGATTTATTGCCCACTTGGATACCGCCGATTATAATGCCGAAAACATTCAACCTCAGGTTCATCCAAACTATGATGGCGGCGAGATCGTCTTGAATGCCGAGAAGCAGATCGTGTTGAGCCCGAAAGAATTTCCACTGCTTAAGCACTATGTCGGCCAGCGGGTCATCACGACTGATGGCACCACCTTGCTTGGCGCAGATGACAAGGCCGGGGTTGCAGCCATCTTTGGCGCCCTCAAATATTTTCTAACCCATCCAGATGTTGAACATGGAGAAGTGAAAGTAGCGTTTGGCCCCGATGAAGAAATTGGCCGTGGCGCTAAACGGTTCCCTGCCAAAGAATTTGAAACGGAATTTGCCTATACCTTGGATAACGGCCAGCCGGGACAAATCGAAGCGGAGACCTTTAATGCTTCCGAGGCCAAAATTGATATCCGCGGCACTGCAGTTCATCCCGGGGATGCATACGGCTTGATGGTCAATGCCGTTACCTTGGCCAATGAAATTGTGAGTGCATTGCCAAAAGACGAGGTTCCTGAAAAGAGTCGCGATCACCAAGGCTTCATTTTGGTCACCGACATGACTGCAACAGTGGGGGAGGCCCATCTCAATCTCATTATTCGCGAGTTTGATACGCAGAAGTACTATCGCAATTTGGCACTGTTACATCAGATTGTTGACGGAATTAATGATCGGTATGATTCTCCAAGAGTCAGTCTGAAGATTAATGAACAGTATCAAAACATTGGCGATACGGTCAAACAGCATCCATACATCGTCAATCTGGCATTGAACGTCTATCATCAGCTGGGAATAACGCCCAACATTACACCGTTTAGAGGCGGCACCGACGGTAATGCGATTACCGCTAAAGGTATTCCAACTCCTAATCTATTTAACGGTGGTGACAATTTTCATGGCCCTTATGAATATGTCAGTACCGAAGCGATGACCAAGACTGCCCAGGTGGTCAGCGAGATTGTTCAGGAACACGTCCGCGAATATGGACACCGCGACGAGAGCCCAGTTAAATTAAATTAACACCAGACATCAGCAACCAGTCAATCCGACTGGTTGTTTTTATTTGCGGATTGATCAGGTTGACAACTTCAATAACCTCGATTTACAGGTGAATTTACTAAACCCAATAAATTCATGGCAAAACATGTTAAAATCTTATATGTATGCAACCGACAAATGTCTTTGGACACCTTGTCAGTCAAGCTATTTTAGGTTAAAGTATAATAAGACGTGAAACAGATTGTTTCACATATCAGGAGAAATCAAGCATGAACAATGATCAATTCAAAAAGGCGCTTTTGGATAAAGGTATCGAAGTCACTGATCAGCAGATGGATCAGTTCGATGCCTATTTTAAGCTGTTAGTGGCCGTTAACGAACACGTTAATTTGACCACAATTACAGAAAAGCCTGAAGTGTATCTCAAACATTTCTACGATTCGATTACACCAGCCTTTTTTGTTTCACAGATTAAAACAGCGCCATTGTCGATTTGTGATGTGGGAGCGGGAGCTGGATTTCCATCATTACCGTTAAAAATTCTTTTCCCACAACTCAAAGTGACGATCGTTGATTCATTGAATAAGCGGATTAACTTTTTGACAACCTTGGTCAAAGAATTAAACTTGACCGGAGTTGAGCTGTTTCATGCCCGCGCCGAAGAATTTGGCGGTAAAAAATCTGAGCATCGTGAGCAGTACGATCTCGTGACCGCCCGTGCCGTGGCCAGATTAACCGTCTTGAGTGAACTTTGCCTGCCATTGGCTAAAGTCGGCGGCAAAATGGTTGCCTTAAAGGCTGCCAAAGCTGAAGGGGAACTATCAGATGCTCAGCCAGCGATTCAACTGCTTGGCGGTCAGGTCTCGGGGGACTTTGAATTTTCACTGCCGGTTTCTGACGAAGAACGGCACATCATTGTGATTGATAAGGTTAAGGAAACCCCTAAGAAATATCCACGAAAGCCAGGGACACCCAATCGTGAACCCCTGGATCAAATCAAACGATGAGGAGGGATGAAAGATGACATACGTAATCGCGCTTGCGAACCAAAAGGGCGGCGTCGGCAAGACCACGACGGCCGTCAATTTGGGTGCCGGGATGGCTTCGATGGGGAAGAAAATTCTCCTGGTAGATGCCGACGCTCAGGGGAATGCGACCAGTGGAGTTGGCGTCTCAAAGGCAGACATCACCAAAGATATTTATGATGTCTTGGTGAATGAAGAACCGATGGCAGAAACAATTGTCCACACCTCACATGAGGGTTTGGACATTGTCCCGGCAACCATTCAACTGTCTGGTGCAGAGATTGAATTAACACCCCAGATGGCCCGAGAGACCCGTTTGAAGGCCGCCCTGGATGCCGTCAAAGACCAATATGATTTCGTATTGATTGATTGTCCACCGTCGCTTGGTTTGATTACTATCAATGCTTTCACAGCCAGTGACTCGATTCTCATTCCGGTGCAGAGTGAATACTATGCCCTGGAAGGGTTGAGCCAATTATTGAACACCATTCAATTGGTCAAGAAGCATTTCAATCCAAATTTGAAGATCGAAGGGGTATTATTAACCATGTTTGACGCCCGGACCAATCTGGGCGAACAGGTCAATACCGAGGTCCGCAAATTCTTCAAGGATGAGGTTTACGACACCATTATCCCAAGAAACGTCCGCTTATCGGAAGCACCAAGCTATGGTCTGCCAATCATGGATTACGACCCAAAGTCAAAGGGTGCTGAGAAATATATGAATCTGGCAAAAGAGGTGCTGGCAAACCATGGCTAATAAGAAAAAACTAACCGGTCTTGGCAAGGGGATTGAAGCCTTGTTCCAAGATAATAATGTCGATACGAGCAAAGAAGATGTCGTTGACCTGAAAGTCAGCACCATCAAGCCCAACCCGTACCAGCCCCGCCACCGTTTTGACCAAAAAGCGTTGGAAGATCTGGCCCTTTCAATTAAGAACTCCGGTGTCTTCCAGCCAATCATTGTCAGGCAGCCCGATCCGGAAGTTGACTCATTTGAACTGTTAACTGGAGAACGCCGGCTGCGGGCATCCAAAATCGCCAAGCAGGAGACAATTCCGGCCATCATCCGCAGTGTCAATGAAGAGCAGATGATGGAAATCGCTGTCATGGAAAACCTGCAGCGAGAGGATTTGACCACGCTTGAAGAGGCGGAAGCCTATAACATGTTAATGAGTCGACTGGACCTGACTCAGGCACAGGTTGCTGCACGACTGGGTAAGAGTCGGCCGTATATTGCCAACTACTTAAGAATTCTGGGCCTGCCGACCGAAGTTAAGAAAATGCTCGAAGACAAGAAACTCTCAATGGGCCAGGCCAGAACCCTGCTTTCCGTTAATAACAAGCAGGAGCTTATTAAATTAGCCCGCAAATCGGTCAACGAATCGCTAACCGTCCGCCAGCTGGAGCAGGCTGCTGCCAAGATCAACGGTAACAAGCCGGCCAAAAAGAAAAAGGCCCCCAGAAAATCACCATTTGTCAGGGCGTCAGAAGGTCAACTCCAAGAAAAATTTGGCACATCGGTTTCGATTGTCAATTCATCACGCAAGAAGGGTAAAGGTAAGATTGAAATTGAGTATACCTCCACAGACGATCTCAACCGGATCCTGGAAATGTTTGGGGTCGATTTGGACTAGTCACGTTGCCGAAAGGAGACTTCATTTATGTATGATTTAAACGATTTAGTTGAAATGAAAAAGCCTCATCCATGCGGCACCAACCGCTGGCAGATCATTCGAATGGGTGCGGATATCAAAATTCAATGTACCGGCTGCGGCCACATTGTGATGATGCCCCGAAGAGAATTTGATCATAAATTAAAAAAGATCCTTGAAAAAGCTGAAAAATAAACCAGAAAGAAGCGTTTAAGTTATGTCTTTAACAGCAGGAATCGTCGGCTTACCAAACGTCGGCAAGTCTACTTTGTTCAATGCGATTACCAAGGCCGGAGCTGAAATGGCCAACTACCCATTTGCGACCATCGACCCCAACGTCGGGATGGTTGAAGTTCCCGACAAGCGCCTTGACCGAATTCAAGAATTAATTCCAGCCAAGAAAGTGGTTCCGACCACCTTCGAATTTACCGACATTGCCGGTATCGTTAAGGGTGCCAGCAAGGGTGAAGGACTTGGTAACAAGTTCTTGGAAAATATCCGTCAAGTGGATGCGATTGTCCACGTTGTCCGTGCATTTGACGATGACAACATTACCACGGTCTCCGGCAAGGTTGACCCACTGGACGATATCGACACGATTAATTTGGAATTGGGCATTGCCGATCTGGACTCCGTCAACAAGCGGTTAGGTAAGGTTCAACGCGCTGCCAAGGGTAATGACAAGGAAGCCAAAGCAGAATTGGCCGTTCTTGAGAAAATCAAGCCGGTTTTAGAAGATGGCGGTTCGGTTCGTTCAATCGACTTTGATGAGGATGAACAAAAGATTGTTAAGGGTCTATTCTTGTTGACCAGCAAACCGGTTCTCTACGTTGCCAATATCGCTGAAGACGACATGGCTGACCCGGAGAACTCCAAGTATTTCCCAGAAATCAAGGAATTCGCTGCCAAAGAGGGTGCCGAAGCAATTGCGGTCGCTGCCGGTCCCGAAGAAGAAATTGCTCAATTAGATGATGACGAAAAGGCTGAATTTCTGGAGGCTGAAGGCGTTAAGGAGCCTGGTTTAAATAGGCTTATCAGAGCCTCATACAAGCTTTTGGGCCTGCAGACGTTCTTCACTGCAGGTGGTAAGGAAACCCGTGCCTGGACCTTTAAGAAGGGTACCAAGGCCCCTCAAGCTGCCGGGATCATCCATTCAGACTTTGAGCGGGGCTTCATCCGTGCCGAAGTCATGGCCTTTGATGATTTGGACAAATTGGAGACACCAGCAGCAGTCAAGGAAGCAGGTAAATTGCGCCTTGAAGGAAAAGACTACGTCATGCAAGATGGCGATATTGTTGAATTTAGGTTTAACGTTTAGACGTTATTTTAAGGAGTGAAGCTAGTGAGTAGCAACGATGACACACAGCGCAATGCCAACAGCAAAGCGCGTCAGAAGAATGCCCAGGTGCATCAGGATCGGGATCATGCGGCCAAAATTGTCCATTCCCAGTTCGATAACATCGGGTTAACTAAGCGGAATGCTGAGTACATGTTCAAGTTCAATCAGGCACTTGGGGCTACCAAACTGTCTGCAGATAAGAAGAACGAAGCCGTCCAGACGATGGTTCAAGAATTGCTGGAGGGTCAAAAGTCAGGCAAAACTGCCAGAAATATGTGGGGGACTGTCGACCAAAAGATTGAAACGACGGTTCATCCACCGGCAAGACCTGCTGATCCACGCAGAGACTATTGGAAGAATGCCGGGTACAATGCTGTCCTGTTTTTGACGATCTTCTTCTTGATGTATGGGGTTCTGTGGTTCCTGCCAACTAAGGGCGGCCAACACTCACCAATGATGGGCATCACTGGAATTCTCATTAGTGCGGCAGTTGCCGGCTTGGGGATTCCAATTGTGACGATGATGTTCACACCAGGTGTTAAGCATCGATTCTCAATTTGGATTCGCATCATCCTGGTCGTCTTGTTCCTGATCGTGTGGATGGGAATCTTCACGCTGTCATCAATTCTGCCGCCAGTTTTGAACCCAGTCTTGAATCCAATCGTCTACATCGTGTTGGGTGTGTTGTCAGGAGTGGCAGCCTTCTTCGTCAAGCGCCGATTCAACATTACCGGTGGTGTGTTCTAAAACTAATAATGCATTTAACGATATGGTTTGGTCAGATGAGTTGTCATTTGATCGAGCCATTTTTTGTCCATGCTCCAAACACGAACAATAAAATGTAAATTTTTGAAATAAATGCCAGACGACGAAAAAAGATGAACAATGGTCTTTATTTATTCGGAAGAGTCGTGTATAATCAATACAATTTCAGAAAACGATTTGCTTAAGGGGCTTGTCATTTTTATGAGAAGCGTATGAGAATTCTTTCAGATACGTTGAATAACTAAAATGAAAATGATAAGTTATTAGACAATCAACATTTAAAAGGAGCGAGATAGATGGTTAGTTGGGATGAAAAATTCGGTAAAAAAGGTTTGACGTTTGATGATGTGCTGTTGATTCCTGCAGCGAGCGATGTTTTACCAAATGATGTGGATTTATCAGTACAATTGGCAGACAACTTAAAGTTGAATGTTCCTTTTCTAAGTGCCGGAATGGACACTGTTACCGAATCGAAGATGGCGATTGCGTTAGCCAAGCTTGGTGGCATGGGTGTGGTTCATAAGAATTTGAGTATTGAAGATCAAGCCGCTGAGATTGCCAAGGTGAAGGCAGTTAAGAAGACTGCTGACACTCCTAAAGCTGCGGTGGATGACAACGATGCGTTGTTGGTTGCCGCCGCTGTTGGGGTTTCATCCGATACTTTTGACCGGGCATCCGCTTTACTAAAAGCCGGTGCCGATGCGATCGTGATCGATACCGCCCATGGCCATTCAGCCGGAGTTCTTCGCAAGATTGCTGAAATCCGTGACCACTATCCTCACACCACTTTAATTGCCGGCAACGTTGCCACTGCAGCCGGAACCGAAGCCCTTTTCCAAGCCGGCGTTGACGTTGTCAAAGTTGGAATTGGCCCCGGCTCGATTTGTACGACTCGGGTTGTTGCTGGCGTTGGGGTCCCTCAAATTACAGCTGTCTATGATGCAGCCAGTGTTGCCCGCAAATGGGGCAAGGCAATCATCGCTGATGGCGGAATCCAGTATTCAGGCGACATCGTGAAGGCCTTGGCTGCCGGTGGTAGTGCCGTCATGCTCGGCAGCGTCTTCTCCGGAACTGACGAAGCTCCTGGTGAAGTCTTTGAAGATCATGGTAAGAAGTACAAGTCATACCGTGGCATGGGCAGTGTTGCTGCCATGGAACAACAACATGGTTCAGCTGACCGTTACTTCCAAGGCGGTGTCAGTGAAGCCAACAAATTAGTTCCTGAAGGTATTGAAGGCGAAACCGAATACAAAGGCAGCATCAACGACATCGTTTTCCAGATGGTCGGTGGCCTGCGTTCAGGAATGGGTTACACTGGTTCAGCAACCATCAAAGATCTCAACGACAGTGCCCAATTCGTGCAAATCACCAATGCCGGCTTGAGAGAATCTCATCCGCATGATGTCAACATTACTAAAGAAGCACCTAACTACAAACCAGAAGATTAATGCATCTCAAACACCTGCAGGTCAACCGCTATCCGCGATTGACCTGTTTTTTGTCTTCAAACTGAGTTTGGTTAAAATGTCGCCGGGTTCCAGTTCACCGGCTCCGCCTGCTGTAGTGGCTTGGATTTCGAGCCTGTAGTCTCGAAATGCCAAGATGCTGTAATCACGACTTGCAGTCGTTTCAACAGCATGGACACTACAGCTGGCAATGCCGGTAAACTGGAACCCGGCTACTGGCAGCATATCTATGAGTTTGGATAAAAGTGATTGAAAGGGAACTGCATGATTCGCAAATCAAACGGAATGAGGCCGAATTTTGCTGGTTTGGCATTGACAGCCATAGTGAAAGTGTTGTTGAAGCCGATGAAATCGGCAATTACAACACCTTTGTATTTCAAGACTACAGGCTTGAAATCAAAGCCACTATGGCAGGCAGAGCCAAACCAGCAAAATTTTCCACTTAAGCAGCCTCTTAGCACTTACAGGACGAGAGGAATGCTAAGTTTTCATCAATATCGACAACAATTATCATTTTTATTACTAAATAGGAGTATTATGATTCTGTTAGCAACATTAATCATCAAGGCAGGAGGCATACCGTTGGACTCACAAAACATTCTTGAACGGCCATTTATCACCATCACTAATTTAATCTGGAGCTTCGACCACGCCACCAATCGGGTCAATATTCTGCTGGTCAAACGCGATAACGATCCTTACAACAACTACTGGGCATTACCGGAAACCTTTATGCGCTCCCAGGAAAGTGCCGAAGAGACTGCGTTGCGCCTAGTCCGAGAAAAGATTGGCATGGATTTGTCAGGCAGTCACACTGAACAGCTGGCAACCTTTACCAATCCTCTGCGGACACCTGGCGATCGGGCACTGTCTTTGGGGTACATGACATTTTTACCTGATAAACCACAACTCAAGGCGGGGTATGGCGCCTCCGATGCCCGGTGGTTCACCATGGGATATACTGATAAAACATACACCTTTAGCGATTCGGATCATATTTTCCAATCCACCGATTGTCCGGTTCAACGGACGTACTATGCAGAATTTGGCGGGACCAACGCTGATCCTGACAAACACTTGGCATTTGATCATGAATGGATTTTGAAGGTTGCCTGTGAGCGAATTCGCAACAAACTGGATTATCAGCCTAATATCCTGTTGATCCTTGGACGTCAATTCACACTCAAAGATGCTCGGCGAGTCTATTCGCCATTTTTAAAACTTCGGGTTGAACAAATTGACAACTCGAATTTCAAGAAAAGTCACCAAGATCTCTTTACTGACATTGGTTCCAGCGAGATTAACGGTCCCGGTCGTCCGGCTCGGTTGTACAAATTAGCCCATTTGCGGGCGTAAACGCTTGAAATGTTATCGGAGTCGTTGTAACGTAGAATAAAAGTTTGGAACACTTTTATTTTAAGAATATAAAAGTTAAAGGTACTTTTAATCCCAATGAAAAGAGTCGAAACATAATGAGTAACTTATCAATGTTGACAGATTTATACGAATTTTCAATGGCTAACGGCTATCGGCAGACGATTACCGACGAGCAGGGGGTCTTTGATGTCTTCTTCCGGAAAGTTCCGGATAACGGTAGTTTTGTGATTGCCGCCGGCTTGGAGCAGGCCGTCAAAGCGCTGCAGAACTTCCACTTTGACGATAGTGACATCGAGTATCTCCGATCATTGAACCTGTTTCAAGAGAATTTTTTGACGTATTTAAAAGATTTCAAATTCGATTGTCAGGTATCCGCCATTCCGGAAGGGACGCCTGTCTTTCCACGAGAGCCACTGCTGACAATTCGGGGACCTTTGCTGCAAACGCAATTATTTGAAACGATGATTCTCAACATTTTGAACCACCAGTCTCTCATCGCCACTAAGGCCCGCCGGATTACCTATTCTGCTGATGGCCGGCCGGTGATGGAGTTTGGTGCCCGACGCGCGCAAGGCCCCGACAGTGCCACGTATGGTGCCCGAGCTGCTGTGATTGGCGGCTGTTCCAGCACCTCCAACGTGTTGGCAGCCGAAGCCTTTGGTATCCCGGCCGCCGGCACCATGGCCCATGCCTGGATCGAATCGTTCCCAGATGAATTGACCTCTTTTGAAAAATGGGCCGAAGTTTATCCAGACAATGCTGCCTTACTGGTCGATACCTATGATGTGCTAAAATCTGGCGTGCCGAATGCGATTAAAGTCTTCAAAGAATTGAAAGCCAACGGCCACAAACCAGTTGGTATCCGAATTGATTCCGGTGACATCAGTCAACTTTCCAAGGCTGCCCGCAAGATGCTCGACGATGCCGGGTTGCCGGAAGTCAAGATTACGGCTTCAAATGCCTTGGATGAGCACGTGGTCGCTTCACTCCTTAATGAGGGCGCGCCGTTGGATAACTTTGGGATTGGTGAGAAGCTGATCACTAGTGCCTCTTCACCGGTCCTCAGCGGGGTTTACAAACTTGCTGCCGTTATTGAGAACGGTAAAATGATTCCTAAGATCAAAGTCAGTGCCAGCCGGGAAAAGGTTACCCTGCCTGGTCTCAAGCAGGTCTACCGGCTTTATCAACCGGGAACTGATAAGGCCTTTGCGGATGTCATCGCCCTCAGTGATGAATCCTTGGATCAACCGATTACGGTGGTGAAGGCTAACCCACTAGCTACCAAACGGGAACAGCGAATCGAGAAGTTTGACGCCAAGCCACTCCAAAATGAAGTTTTGGCCGGCACAGATTTGAAGATGGCTTTTCCAAGTGTCTTTGATATTCAAAAGTATTCCAAACAAAAACTAACCGAGATTCCAGCTGCCACTCAGCGGTTGGTCAACCCGGACGAATTTCCAATCTATGTGACCACCAAGCTGGCTGCCTTGCAGGAGAGTCTGCTGGAAGCGGATGCTCAGTAGTTGCATGACATTTTAATAAAGAATTAGAGCTGTTGGTAAAGTTGGAGCTTTGCCGGCAGCTTTTTTTCACATATCGGTCCGGGTAAATTTGACCCTCCTGAGGTGGGATGGGTTTATAATACCCCTGTAAACGGTTACATGACGGATGTGCTTTAGAAGGGGGCATATTTATGTATTATTCTAATGGCAATTATGAGGCCTTTGCCAAACCCAAGAAACCCGCAGGTGTTGCCAACAAGTCAGCCTATTTAATCGGTTCGGGTCTGGCGTCACTGGCAGCCGCAGTCTTTCTGGTTCGTGATGCGCAAATGCCGGGGGAAAATATTCACGTCTTAGAAGAACTGTCACTGCCAGGTGGCAGTATGGATGGCATTTATAATCCTGACAAGGGTTATATTGTCCGTGGCGGCCGGGAAATGGAACAGCACTTTGAAACCTTGTGGGACCTGTTTCGGTCAATTCCAAGCTTGGAGAATCCCGACGTCTCAGTCTTGGACGAATTTTATTGGCTGAACAAGGATGACCCGAGTTTCTCACATGCCCGAGCAATCGAGAAGCGCGGCCAGCGAATTCCAACTGACGGCAAATTCACCCTGTCCAGAAAAGCAGTGGAAGAAATCGCCAAGTTAGTGATGACGCCTGAAGACCAATTGGATAATTTAAAGATCAACGACGTCTTTTCCGATGACTTCTTCAAGTCTAATTTCTGGCTGGATTGGTCAACGATGTTTGCCTTTGAACCATGGGCCAGTGCTGCAGAAATGCGGCGCTACCTGATGAGATTTGTTCACCACGTTGGCACGCTGCCAAATATGTCGTCACTGAAATTCACCAAATACAATCAGTATGAGTCCCTGATCAAACCGATGGTCAAGTACCTGGAAGATCGGGGTGTCAGTTTCCAGTTCAATACCACAGTTGAAAATGTGATTGTCGACACTACTGATGGGAAGAAGACCGCTACCAAGCTGGAGATTATTGAAGACGGGGTGGAGAAAGGCATTGATTTGACGCCAAATGACTTCGTCTTCATTACCAACGGGTCGATTACTGAAAGCACGACCTATGGAGATAACGATCATCCGGCAGCTAAGGAGCATGCGGTTGGCGCGGCTTGGACGCTTTGGGAGAACCTGGCCAAACAGGATCCTGCATTCGGTCACCCGAAGAAATTTTACCAGAACATTCCTCCGGCCAACTGGGTGATTTCAGCCACGACCACATTTACTGATGATCGAATTGTGCCATACATTGAGCGGATTACCAAGAAAGATCCGCACAGCGGCCAGTTGGTTACCAGCGGGCCAGTGTCGATTCGGGATTCCAACTGGTTGATGGGCCTAACAGTTAGTCGTCAGCCACACTTCGCTCAGCAAAAGCCAAATGAGCTGGTTGTCTGGACTTATGGCTTGTTCTCAGATTTACCTGGAAACTATGTTCAAAAGAAGATTGCCGACTGCTCAGGGATTGAAATTTGCGAGGAGTTCTTATACCACATTGGCGTTCCTGTTGATCAGATCGAAGAGATTGCCCAATCAGCCAACACGATTCCGGCCCACATGCCGTACATTACCTCGTACTTCATGCCGCGGCAGGCAGGCGATCGGCCGCTGGTTGTCCCAGCCGGTTCAACCAACTTGGCATTTATCGGTAACTTCGCTGAAACAAAGCGCGACACGGTCTTTACCACTGAATATTCAGTCCGGACGGCGATGGAGGCGGTCTATCAACTGCTGAATGTCGACCGTGGTGTTCCGGAGGTCTTCGATTCATCATTTGATATTCGATCAATTCTTAGTTCTGTGTACTATTTGAATGACGAAAAGTCCTTATTGGAATTACCGTTGACACCACCGGAAAAAATGGTTATTCAGCGATTACTGAAACATGTTAAGGGAACTTACTTGGAAGAAATTTTGAAGGATCAAAAACTCATCTAGGGAGATGGCAGGTATGAAAGCAAGATCAGTCATTTGCGGTGGTTTATTGTTTGCAGTCGGCGTAGCAGCGGGGATGCACGTGGATCATTGGGCACATGAAATGCACCATATGCATCATCACGGCCATGGTCCGCATATGGGTCCGGGTCATTTCCACGACCAACCTTTTGAAGATATTGGTGATCTACCTTATGTTCGCGAGACGCGGACTGATGGGGGTGGATTGAGGAATGAAGTTTAGAGTGCGGAACAAGCCGTTTAGCTTTTGAGCATTAGTGTGATAACGGGCGTTAACGCTGGTCCTGCGTTAACGCCCGTTATCGGACTAAGCGGAGAAAGCTGGCTTGTGGAGCACATTTCTGCTAGGTAAGAGAAGATCTTAAAAGAGAATCGTCAACATGGTAGAACCACCAAATAAACCCACTAAGTAGCCTGAAGCCTACTTCCTGGAATTACTTGGTGGTTTTTGTTTGAGGATGATTTTACTGTGCTATTGTCCTTGTTTTCTAGCGGAAACGTGCTCCAAGCAACTGATGCTTGTATATTAAAGATGTCAGCAAGGTAACATTAATTTGTACTAAACTGATATTAAGCGCTGTGGATTAGTCCATCTGAGGTACGGATCCTAACGGATACTGGTTACGTTAGACTCT